>Ga0208514_100091_pt1 | contig 87086 bp, 79 predicted proteins | sample LakWasMet70_HOW9_2_FD_183900 | JGI IMG/M metagenome (GOLD analysis project Ga0208514, IMG submission 183900) | Freshwater sediment methanotrophic microbial communities from Lake Washington under simulated oxygen tension - Sediment Metagenome... | ecosystem: Environmental > Aquatic > Freshwater >...
CTGGGCCTGATCGGCTCCTGAGACCTCGGCAGCCGGGCCGGCAGCGGCCTCATGGCTTTCCCGCCCCCATGCCTCAGGGCCCCCCGCGCCGGGGGGCCCGGGCCACCCCCCTGGCTCCCTATGCTGGGCCTTCCCGGTGCACGCATGTCTGCATGCGAACGTGCCGCCGCCCCAGCCAATAGGAGAGACCCCCATGATTGCTCGCCCCGAGGCGCCCGAGCCCCGAGCCCCTTCCGCCACCGGTGCCTGGCGCCAGACCGGCCTGGCGGCCTTGCTGCTGGCCGGCGCCCTGACGGCCATGCCGGCGGCGGCCACCCAGCTGCTGCCGCACAACCTCACCAAGCTGATCGCGACCTCCGACCTGATCGTCTCCGGCACGGTCAAGAACGTCAGCGACGGCATGGACAACGGTGTGCCCTACACCGAGGTGACCCTGTCGGTGGCCGCCTCGGCCAAGAAGAAGCTGGCACCGCGCTCGGAGTTCAAGTTCCGCCAGTTCGGCATGCTCAAGCCCCGCAAGATGGCCAATGGCAAGTTCTTCCTGGGCCAGGCGCCCGAGGGCTTTGCCAAGTGGCGCAAGGACGAGCAGGTCATCGCCTTCATGTACCGGCCCGCGGCCAAGACCGGGCTGCGCACGACGGTCGGCCTGGAGCAGGGCAAGTTCACCACGGTGGGCGGGCGCACCGCGAATGCCGACTTCAACCGCAACCTGTTCAAGGACGTGACGGTCAGCGCCGGCCTGCTGAGCGCCACCGAGACCGCGATGTTGAAGAAGCCTGCCGGCGATGTGGATGCCGTCGCGCTGATGTCGCTGGTGAACCGCGCCGTTGCCGGCCAGTGGATTGAAAAGGGAGTGATGCGCTGATGAACAAGACCTACCGAATCGTCGCCGCACTCGCGGTCAGCCTGCTGGGCAGCGCTGCCGTGCAGGCCGCCGGCCCGCTGATGCTCAACGACAAGCCGCGCGACCCCCAGCCGCTGCGCTGGAACACGGCCACGCCGATCCCGGTCTACACCGACCTGGGCGTCTTCACCTATGACTTCGACGGCACCACCCCCTTCATCACCAACGCGCGCGCCAACGAGATGGTCAAGTTCGCGATTGGGCAGTGGAGCGCCGTGCCGACCTCGACGCTGAAGGCCTACTGGGCCGGCGACTTCAGCAAGGTGCCGTCCATCAACGCCGACGTGACGGTGAACAACGCCAGACAGGTCTACGCGCAGGAGAACGGGCGCGGACTGCATGTCGTCTACGACACCACCGGCGAGATCCTGGCCGACTTCTTCGGCGTCTCGCCCGACTCGGTGCTGGGCATTGCCTTCCCCAAGATCGCCATCGACAGCGACGGCGACGGCTACGAGGACACCATCGTCGAGGCGATGGCCCTGATGAACGGCTATGCGGTGCAGGCCAACGACACCGACGGCCGCTTCTTCAACGGCATCATGACGCATGAGTTCGGCCATGCCTTCAACCTGTCGCATTCGCAGGTGAACGGCTCGATGGCCTACTTCAGCATGCCGGGCTGGTACGACCTCTACCCCGGCGTGCCCGGCTGCGTGCCGGCCCGCCACATCCCGGGCTGGGGCGGCAACGACATGCCGGTCCAGTATGTCGAGACCATGTTCCCCTACATCAATCCGCGCGCTCAGATCGGCGCGGAGATGAGCACGGTGGACATGCCCGACGACATCGCGGCGATTTCCAACCTCTATCCCACGCCGGGCTATCGGAGCAGCACCGGCTCGATCAGCGGCGTGCTGCGCCTGAAGGACGGCCGCACCCCCTACAGCGGCATCAACATCATCGCCCGCAACGTCAACAATCCGCTCGGCGACGCCGTGTCGGCGATGACCGGCGACCAGACCCAGGGCAAGCTCGGCCCGGACGGCCGCTTTCTCATCACCAACCTGAAGCCGGGCCAAAGCTATTGGCTGTACATGGAGGAGATCGTCGCCGGCGGCTATCCGACGACGCCGCGCGCGCTGGTGTCCGAAGCCGAATACTGGAACGTGGCCGAGAGCGCCAACCCGGCCAACGACAAGGCCTGCGACATGACGGCCATCACCGCGGTGGCCGGCAGCACCCAGACCGCCAACCTGACCTTCAATGGCTATGACCAGGGCGTGCAGTTCTATCCGGTGGTCGATGCCGCACTGGCAAAGCTCTCCAAGAACGGCGGCATGGCGTCCGGCCTGTTCTATGCGACCCAGTTCACCTGGGACATCAACAAGGGCATCCAGGTCATGCCGCCGAGTGTGATCGGCACCAATGGCGCGATGAGCCGCAACGGGCAGAAGATCCTGGTCAACGCCGATCTCAATGGCAACGGCATCAACGCGATGGCCTTGTGGTCCGGCCCGGGCAAGCTCAGCAGCATCGGCGATCTGAATGGCGATACCTGCGGCGGCGAGGGTCAGCAGGGCGCGTCCTCCAGCTACGGTTTTGCGATGGACGACGACGGCCGTACGGCGGTGGGTCTGGCCTATCTGGACGTCAAGAAGAACGGCCAATGCCAGGACAGCTTCGGCGGCTCCATCGTGCCGGTGGCCTGGACCGAAGGCGGCGGCATGCGCAAGCTCGATGACAGCGGCTTCGACTACGCGACCGAAGGCTGGCTGCGTGCCCAGGCGGTGTCGGGCGACGGCAGCGTCGTGCTGGGCGAGACCAACTACTCGAAGGCCATGGCCTGGGTCAACCAGGGCAAGCGCATCGACCTGTTCAAGCTGCACGGCGCGGTGAATGCCTATGCGGTGAATCGCGACGGCACCCGGGTCATGCTGGACACCACCAAGGCGGTCATGCGCAGCTACGACGGGGTCAGCTACGAGGACCGCATCTCCAACGGTCCGCTGTTGTGGAACCCCAAGAAGGGCCCGGCCGCGGTCACCAAGATCGCCGGGCTGCGCTGGTGCACCGATGTGGCCCTGCCGGCCCAGATCGATTGGGCGACCTGGCAGTATGTCGATCGCTGTGCCACCGAGGGCCCGACGGCCGTCGAGGCCGACCTCGGCCTGGTGCCGCTGCAGATCAACGACATGAGCGACGATGGCAAGGTCATCATCGGTCGTGCCGGCTCCTACTGGCTGGGCAACTTCGAGGGCGTGATGTGGGTCGAGGGCGTGGGCTGGATCAAGCTCGCGGACTTCTTCCGCAAGCAGGGCGTGGCCGAGGCCTACCGTTTAGGCATGCAGAACCCGGTCTCGATCAACGGCGCCGGCACCGAGATGGTGGGCGGCCTGCTGGGGGCGATGGGCACCTGGTATGTGGACATGAAGCAGGTCTACGTGTGCCAGAACGGCAGCTCGGTGCAGACCGGCTTCCCGCTGGGCTTCATCTCCAAGATCCAGTCGGGCGCCAAGATGGGTCGCTGCGAGCATCAGGGCTGAAACGAAGCCCCTCGTCCAAGGAGTACCTTGGCCGGACCCCCGAGGGGGCGACGATGCTTGCTGGTTGGACCAGCAAGCACATCGTCATGACGGGCCGGCTTGGCGGGCTGGAGTCGGACACAAGCAGTCCCTGCGGACTGCTTGTGCCTACGCAAGGCCAATGGCCAATGGCCTCTGGCCAATGCCGGGCCGGTGCGGAACGCGGTGCTGCGAGCCTTTGCGTGCAACTGCATCGAGACCCTGGAGCAGCCGCTGGAGCGTGCAGACTGCCTGCTCAAGCGCGCCTAGCGTGAGGGGCGCAAGCGGGTGGTGCCACGAGGCGGATTCCTGGCAGCGTCCCCTATCGGTGTACGACTTGCCGTCACTGCCCCCTGAGGCGGTCTCGGGGGGCAGTGACGGATGGCGGATGCGTGCCGCGCTCGCTGACTCCGATCGCGAGCCTTAGCCGCGGGATGCGCATGGCCCTTCAACTTTTGGGGGAGGGGCGCCAGTACCGACTCTGAGCGAGCATGACTGATGCGCCCCTCATCAATGATGAGGAGGATCCGCTGAGATCCCCTGTTTGAGCCCTTCTGGTATTGAGTCCGCAGTCACAGAATTCGGACGCTCAGATGAACACGGGGGGTCCTGATGAAATTCCTTCACGCAATGCGCTGCGCTTTGCTGCGTCTCGTCGGGTTCCTCTATTTCGCCTTGGCTCTGTGCAGTGCTTGCGGCGCAGCTTCCGTCCAGGTCACGCCAAGTCTGCAGACGGTCGCCTCAGGTTCGGTGGCGAGCATCGACCTGCAGCTTAGCGGTCTCGTCGCCGGTACCGCTGTCGGGACGTTTGACGTCTTCGTTGACTTTGAGCCTGCGGTGCTTCATTACCTGGGCACTTCTTTTGGAAGTGGACTTGATGTGCTGGGCTTGGGCGATATCCAGCAAGCCGTTGCTGTCGCACCGGGGCGTGTTCAGGTCTTCGAGGTTTCTCTCGATAGCCAGGCTGACCTCCTGGCCATGCAACCCTCATCTTTTCGTCTGGCCACGCTGAGCTTCTCCACTATGGTCGCCCATGGCGGCAGTGCCATTAGCCTGGTAGGCAATGCGTTCGGCGACCAGACCGGATCGCCATTGGCGATTTCATTGGTGAATGGCGTCGTGACTGTATCGGCCGTGCCCGAGGTCAACGCCCGAGTGCTTGCCTTGACAGGGCTCGCGACGTTGATGCTGTGGACACGGCAGCGTCGCTCTCGCTTACCGAACTAGCCTCATTCGCTCAACCCGTCGCGCGTTCCAGGAGGTGGTTTCCATGGATAAGTTCGCTTCGACATCGAGGCGCTGGCTGCGCCTTGCAGTTCTTCTGTCGGTCGCGTTTGCCGGCGGTCCTGTATTCGCAGCTGCAGTTTGCGATCTGAACCATGACGGAGCGGTCGATCGACGCGACCTGGACGTCCTCTCGGCTGCACTCAATTCATCGTCGACGGGGCCGGGAGACGCGCGGGATGTCGATGGGGACGGACGGATCACCGCTCTTGATGTGCGCCAATGTGTGCTGCGCTGCACGACGGCGCGCTGTGCCCCTGCCGTGCCTTATGAGGTCGCCCAAGGTGTCGTCGGCCCTGGCGGCGGTCGGTTGCAGATGGCCGACGGGACTTCGCTGCTGATTCCACCCAATGCGCTCACGAGCCCTGTGCAGATCACGGCTCGGGAGATTCCGTTGCCGGCCGGCGCGGCGCTGCCGCCCGGCGCGAGCGTCGCGGGCAAGCTGCTCTCTCTCGAGCCAGATGGTCTGCAATTTGCCCGGTCCGTCACGCTGACGATGAGCAGCAATCCTGCGCTGCTCCCACCGGGCTTCGACCGATCGGACGCTCTCGTGATGACACGGCTGCCTTCCGGGAAGTTCTCTATCGTTGGCAACGTCACCAGTGACCCGCATCCCGAAAGCCATTTGCAATACATCGACCCGGCCACCGGAACGGTGTCGGTACAGCTCCAGCACTTTTCTGCCTACGGCGCGATCTATGCCCATAGCGTCGGTGCCTTTGCGCCCGAGACTGTGTCGATCGCCGGGGTTCCTGGATCGTCGATCACCATTCGACGCCCGTTGGGCCCTGTGCCTGGATTCCGGGCCACAAAGCCGCAGTTCCACAACTGCGTGACGGGGGCGGGCGTCGTGAACAGCACTCAGGTCGTGTTGCCGGTACGTACCGCGGCAGACGTTTCGGCGATCCTGGTGCACAGCACGAACGGAGGGCCCAATCACAGTTTCAGTGGTGAACTTGGATGGGGTGCCGATGACTGCAATCTGTTCTTTGCCCACTACTACATCGACCGCAGCGGCGACATTTTTCAGATCGCCGATGACCTGTCCGTCGTCAATCACACGGCCAACGGTACTTACACCAACACCAATGCGATCGGCATCGAGTTGATCAACAACGTCGGAGAACCCTATGACGGCGCCCAGGTGAATGGCCTCGTGCGGTTGTTGGACTATCTGACCCTGAAGTACGGAATTCCCAGACCGGGCCGCCAAGCGGCCACGGGCCTGCTGGTCCGCAATCCGTCCACGGATCGGATCGTCACCCACAGCGAGAACTACGGTCCGAAGTGTCCTGGCGCCGCGCCCAGGTGTGATCCCATCGGGAACTTCCAGAGCTCAGAGACCAGATCCTTCATCAATGCCGGTGGGAACCTTGATCAAGAAAACATTCCGGGAGGTAGCGCCCTCGCTCCAAGCTTGGTGGACATGGTGGTCGATGCCTTGTCCGTGCTAGACCGAGATCGCCGCCATACGGGGGTGATCAATACGTCGGGTGGCGACTCGATTGGCCAGGCCGCTGGAGGTGCAGCGGGTTCCGTCACTTATCGCGAGGCCCCAGGTCTGGTGCCTGCGTACCCTGGAGCGAATCGCGTCAATCACAATCAGCTGGTCGTTGCTGCGGGAACGACGCTCACCTGGCCGCTTCCGTTGCCTGCGTCAATCGATCTGACTGATGCGGTGATTGCTGGTCGATTGGTCATCAACCAAAGCGTCGCGCTCAACGTCTCAGGCTCGTTCTATTTGCCGCCCAGCGGAAGCATCGTGATCCGTGATCTGCCTCGGGGGGGGAACTTGACGCTTTCTGTCAGGGGCCTCGCGATGATCCAAGGCTTGATCGATGCGCGTGGAGAGGACGCGCCGCTGACCGGAACTCAGCCTGGCAACCCTGGCGGCAACTTCGTCGCCAACCTGAACGAGAAGCAAAACTTCCTCGTGCCGGCCATCGTCGCTCGAGGTGGTGACTCGGACGCCGTGGTCGCGGGGGGGCGAGGCGGCAATATCAGCCTGTCCGCGGTGACCTCGGCGTTGCTCGTCGGTGGTGGCACCGGGCCTCGCGCGAATTTGGGTGTTCTGCCCAATCCGCCCAGCCGCTCTGACCTGATCCTCAACGATCCCGACCTCACCTCGACCTATACAGCTGCGGACACGATCTTTCCTCGGCACTCGGGTGACAAGCTGCCGCCGCCGGCGCCATTCAATCTTGGCACCATTGGCTATCCCCGTCCGGTCGCCAATCAACGCACACCGCTGGTCAAGTCGAACCAGCAATCAGGCTTCTCTGGGGGAGTCGTAACTTCTGGTGGCATGGGCGGCGCCGGTGTCGGCGGCACGAACACCGGTGCCGGTGGGGCGGGCGGCGCGGGGGGCTCAATCACCATCGACGCCGGGGCCGGGCCGGGCATCGTGTTCCGTGACGTAGATCTGATTTCGGGGGGCGACGTGGAGACCACCGTGTCGTCCATCTTTGTGGATCCGAATGCTGGTCTTGAACTCGCCTACCGAGCCCCGTCGGGAAGCTTGGGTGGCAAGGCAACTGCTACCTCGGGTGTCCAGGGCCGCGGGGGAAGCGGAGGCCCCGGTGGTGCTGCTGGCAGCATCACCGTAGCTGGCAACGTCACGCCTGCGGCCGCTTCCGTGACGACACTGGTGCGCGTGCTCGGTTTCACCGCTCCGGCGCTTGGCATTCTGATTCCAACCGCCTCGGACATTCCGACGGACACCACCAAGTTCTCCATCGGTGTGACCCGGCAGGCCCGGGACGCGAGCGGGCGTCCGCTCTATCGGCTGCGACTCGACGATCAAGGCAATGCGTTGGGCGGTTCCGGAGGTATTCCGGGCGGAAAGTCTCAGCAAGCGAACTATCCAGGGGCCTTCGGTGCACTAGGGGCAGGCAACACGGTCAGTGGAATTCCCAAGTGAAGATCGCCCGTGGCGGTGTGATGGTCGGGTGCGACTATTGCTGCCAGCTTCAACGGCGCCATAGCTCCAGGTCGAGTGATCAGAACAGGGTTTACACGAGGCCTAGGGGGGTGTCCTTGGCGAGCAGTGATTGCCTGGCCATCAGGAGCGATCTGCTGCGGTGGCGGAAAATCTCCGACAGACCCCATTTCTTCCCGACGGACCTTGTTTGTCGGAATGAGACCGGCGGCGGCTGTAGCGCGGCAATGCTAGGCTCGGCCGCGTGAACCTTCCAGATCACCATCCCTTGCCGTTCAGGCATTTCCTGTTGGCCCTGGCCGTGGTCGCCATCTGGGGCAGCAATTTCGTCGTTATCCGGCTGGGGCTGAATGCCTTCCCGCCGCTGCTGTTCGCGGCGCTGCGCTTTGCCATGGCGGTGCTGCCGGCGATCTTGTTCGTGCCGCGCCCCGCCGCGCCCTGGCGCAATCTGGCCGCCTACGGCCTGCTGATCGGCGTGGGCCAGTTCGGCATGCTGTTCCTGGCCATGCGCAGCCAGATCTCACCGGGCCTGGCCTCGCTGGTGATACAGACCCAGGTGTTCTTCACCCTGATGCTGGCGATGCGCGTGAACAAGGAGCGCGTGCAGGGCTACCAATGGCTGGCCCTGCTGCTGGCCGGCGCGGGCATAGTCGTGATCGCCAGCCACACGGATGGCAGCACCACCGTGCTGGGCCTGGCGATGATTCTGCTGGCGGCCTTCAGCTGGGCCTGCGGCAATATGGTGGGCAAGCGCGCCGGCCAGGTGAACATGCTGGCCTATATGGTGTGGAGCAGCGTCTTCGCGGTGCCGCCGCTGCTGGCACTGTCACTGCTCGTCGAGGGGCCAGGTCTTGCCTGGCAGAGCGTGCAGGCGGCGGATGCCGGTGCCTGGGCTGCGGTGCTGTGGCAGGCGCTCGGCAATACCTTGTTTGGCTACGGCGTCTGGGGCTGGCTGCTGGCGCGCCACGCGGCCGCCACCATCGTGCCGATGGCGCTGCTGGTGCCGGTGTTCGGCATGAGTACGGCGGCCTGGTACCTGGGTGAGTCGCTGCCGGCCTGGAAGCTGGCCGCCGCCGCCCTGGTGCTGAGCGGGCTGGCGCTGAACCTGCTGTGGCCGCTGCGGCCCTGGAAGCGGGTGGCCGGTATTTGAGCGGCTATGCTGGGCGCCATGCAGATTGAAACCCACATCGCCGCTGCGTCCGAAGCCCAGGCCAAGGCCGCGCTGGGCGCTCTGCTGACGGCCTACACGGCACCGTCCTTCGGCGTGCTGCCCAAGGCCGAGCTGGACCTGGCGATGCTGCTGGCCCTGCAGGCGTTGGGCGCGATCGGCGCTGACCCGTCCATCTACGACCTGGTGGCGACGCTGCGCGTCACCCGTCCGAAGGCACGCAACCTGCTCTATGCGCTGGAGCTGCGCCGCTCCACGCCGGCCCTGCTGGACGCCAAGCTCAAGACCCTGCTGCGCACGCCCATCCTGCACAAACAGGGCGAGCTGTTCGCGCTGGAAGTGGAGAACCCGCTGCTTGCCGACCATCTGAAGGCACGCCTGCAGCAGCTCGGCCATGCCAGCGACGGCTCCTTCTCGGCCAGCCTGATCACGCTCAAGCTCGAGGCCATGGTGGCCCTGGTGGCTTCCTGCCTGAGCGCCGAGGAGCAGGAGAAGCTGCGCCTGGCGCTGGTGAAGGCCGGTGCGCCCGACACCTCGCTGCGCGGCCTGCTGGCCGCCGCCTTCAAGAAGCTGGGCGCCAAGCTGGCGTCCAAGGCCGGCGAGGCCGCGGCCGAGCAGGTGTCAGACTATCTGGGCCCCCTGCTCGATGCCGCCACCAAGACGGCGGCGGCCAAGCTCGGCGCCCTGCTCAAGGCCTAGGGTCCTTAGCGGTTGCCGGCCGCCACCGGCGCCAGGCCTTTCAGATAGCCATACAGCGCGGTGGCGTCGGCATCGCTGAGCGCGGCCAGCGAGGCGAAGGGCATCACGGGGCTGACGCTGCTGCCATCCGGCCGCTTGCCGCTGCGCAGCATGGCGATGAACTGCGGCGCGCTGGCATAGCGGGCGAGGGCGCTGCCGCTGCCGCTGGTGAGGTTGGCGGCAGCCGGCCAGTCCGGCGGCGCGCCGGGGATCTTGCCGCCCGAGAGCTGGGCGCCATGGCAACCGATGCAGCCGTTCGCCACATACGCGCCATGCGCGGCCGAGCCGTCCTCCACCAGCGGCGGGGTGGGCGGCAGGCGGTGGTCGATCTTCTCGGCCGCATCCTTCACCACGCCGGCGGCGTAAAGCGTCTTCACCAGCGCCGGCACGCGCCATTGCGCGGCCTCGCCGGCCGCCGGCGGCAGCTGCTTCACATAGGCCACCAGGGCGCCCAGGTCGGCATCGGTGAGGCGGTTGTAGTCCTCGCTGGGCATGATGAAGAGCGGCCGGCCGTCGGGCTTGACGCCGTGGCGCACCGTGCGCACCCAGTCCTCGTTGCGATAGCCCGCCACCACCGAGCCGGGGCCGGGGCTGATATTGGGCGCCTTGGCGTAGAGGCCGCCGTCGGCGCCGTCGATGAAGGCCTTGCCCACGCCGCTAGCGCCATGGCAGTCGGCACAGCCGCGGCTGGCGAACAGGTAGCGGCCGCGCTCCAGCGCCGCCGCGTCGCCGGGGATGGCCACCGCCGCCACCGGCAGCTCGATGCGGCGCGCGGCCTTGCGATCGCCCAGATAGGCGCCCAGCGCCAGGCCGGCGGCACCCAGGGCCGCCAGGCCCACCACGCTCAACAGGCTGCGTTTGATCCAGGGGTTCATGTCTTGCTGCTCCATGCTTGGGAAGGCGCTCATTGTGGGCAGCCACCGGCGGCCGCGCATCGCCCGATGGAGCCATGACTTTCGGGCCCGCCTCAGCTGGCGCAGGGCAGCGGCGCGCGCGTATGCACCCACACCAGCTGCAGCGGCTGGGTGCCGTGGTTGACGATCTGGAAGGGCGCCTGCGGCGGGATCAGCAGGGTGCAGGGGCCCTGGAAGCGCTGCGGGCCGCCGGCGATCAGCAGCTTGCCGCAGCCGCTCTGGGCCAGCACCACCAGCTCGCCGGCGTGCTGCAGGATCTGGGTGTGGGCGCCGGGGGCCAGGCTGCGCAGCCAGACCTCGAAGCCTTGCAGGCCCAGGCGCTGGTCGGCCGCGGCCAGGCATTGCTCGCCCTCCAGGCGCAGGGTGGGCAGATGGGCGTGCTGGAAGATGTGCATGACGGCCCAGTGTGCGCAGCGGTGGCGCCGGCCACATCGCCCGAAAGAGCCATGTCGCCCGGGCGCCGCAGCGACCGTAGCCCGCTTGGGTGACGTCAACCCTGAGTGCGCCGCGGGCATGCTGTTGCAGAATCCGCGCATGTCGCCGGCACCGTCATTTCCGTCGTTTGCGCTTGCCAAGATCCAGGCGCCGCGTCCGCGTGCCAGCCTGGTGGCGCGCCCCGGCTTGGAGCGGGCGCTGGACCGGGCACTGGGCTCGCATCGCCTGACCCTGCTGGTGGCCCCGGCCGGCTATGGCAAGACCGCCGCGCTGACGCGCCAACTCCAGGCCCTGCCCGCGGCCTGCGCGCTGGCCTGGATTTCGGCCGACGAGGACGACCAGGTACAGCGCTTCCTGGCCTGCCTGAGCACCGCGCTGGACCCCTACGACCTGCCCTGGCGGGTGGCGCCCGAGGCGCTGCCGACCCTGGCCGAGGCCGACGGCGGCCTGCGCAGCGTGGCCGACGAGATCGTCAACGCGCTCGCCTCGGCCGGCGTGGCTCAGGGCCTGATCGCGCTGGACGATGCGCACCGCATCACCGACCCGCGCGTGTTCGAGCTGTTGCAGATGATGCTGGACCGCCTGCCCGCGCAATGGAGCGTCGTGATGGCCAGCCGGGTCGAGCCGCCGCTCTCGCTGGCGCGCTGGCGCGGCCTCGGCGAGCTGGCCGAGTTCCGCCAGTACGAGCTGCGCTTCAACGAGAGCGAGGTGGCCGAGCTGCTGGCCAGCAGCGGCCAGGCGCTCGCCGACGGCCAGGCCCGCCAGCTGCTGGAGCGCACCGATGGCTGGGCCGCCGGCCTGCGCCTGAGCCTGTCGGCGCGGTCGCGCGAGGCCGGGCCGGGCCTGGGCTCGCCCACCCAGCGCCATCTGTTCGACTACCTCGCCAGCGAGGTGCTGGACGACATGCCCGAGGCGCTGCGCTGGTTCCTGCTGCGCTGCGCGGTGCTGCCCGAGCTGACGGCGGCGCGCTGCGCCCATGTGAGCCGGCTGCCGCAGACCGCGCGCTTGCTGGAGGAGGTGGAGCGGCGCGGCCTCTTCGTCACCGCCCTCGATGCGCCCGAGCTGACGCTGCGCCTGCACGACCTGTTCCGCGATTTTCTGGAAGACCGGCTGCAGCGCGACTATCCCGACGAGCTGCCCTATCTGCTGCGCCGCGCCGCCGACGACGAGCCCGACCTGAGCCGCGCGATCGGCTACCTGACCCGCGCCGGCGCCTGGGACGAGGCGGCGCGCGTGCTGGCCCAGCGCGGGCCGGCCCTGGTGCCGGTGGGCGCCGGCCCGGTGCTGGAGCAGCTGCTGGCGCTGTTCCCGCCGGCCGCCTTCCAGCGCCACGCCGATCTGCACTTCCTGCGCGGCCTCAGCACCTTTCCGCGTTTCGACTTCCAGGGCATGGTGGAGGCGATGCAGCAGGCCGCCACCGGCTATTACCGCGAGGGCCGCGCCGAAGCCTCGGCCCTCGCGCTGGCCCATGCCTATATCGGCATGCAGAACACCGCGCGCCTGGACGAGGCCGCCCGGGGCCTGGCCGAGCTGTGCCAGCAGCCGCTGCCCGACGAGGTGCTGACCTTCGTCTGCTTTGCGCGCGCCTGGGCCGCCTATGCCCAGGGGCGTTCCGAGGCGGTGGCGCCGCTGGTGGGCGAGATGCTGGAGGCGCTGGAGCGCGCCAACGATCCGCAGATCTGGGACCGCTGCTTCTTCCTCAGCATCCTCACCGGCCTGCCGGGCATGAAGCCGATGCTGGAGCGCTTTGCCAATGGCGCCAGCCGCCTGGCCTCGGAGCAGCCGACCCAGCTGCGCGCCGGCGTCGCCCATATCCGCGCCTGGCTGGCGTTCTCCGACGGGCAGCTGGCCGAGGCCGCGCAATGGCTGGCCCAGGCCGATGCCGATGTGCGCTGGCTGGGGCGGCCGCGCAGCCTGATGACCGAGAGCTGGATGGCGCACACCCTGATCGACGCGGTACGTGGCGATGCCGCCGCCAGCCGCCAGGCCGGCGAGGAGAACAAGCGCGATCTGGAGCAGCATTCGCTGCTGTGCAACCGCCTCGCGCATGAATACGAGGAACTCTTCACCTATGTGCGCGGCTGCTGGCTGCTGGGCGATGGCCAGCGCCTGCGCGAGCTGGATGCCGCGCTGGCGCGCACCGGCAACGCCTATGAATGGGCCGCCGGCGCCGACGACCGGCGCTTCAGCCAGGCCCTGGTGGCGCTGCTGGACGAACGCCTGAGCGAGGCCCGCGAGCTGCTGCGGCCGCTGGCCTTCGATCAGGAGCGCTCCTGCTTCTTCCCGGCCGCGCAGGCGCGTGTGCTGCTGGCCGATACCGAGCTGCGCCTGGGCCTGCGCGACGCTGCCGCGGCCACCCTGCAGCCCTGGCTGGCCGGCGTGCTGCAGGGCGGCGATCGCGGTGGCGCCCTGCTGGCCGGCCTGCCCAGCCTGCAGCGCCTGGCGGGTGCCGACTGGGGCGCACGCCTGCCGCCCGCGCAGGCCGCGCTGTTGCGCGAGCTGCTCGCGCAAATGCCTGCGGCGGCCCAGCCCGGCGTGGCGATGCAAGCGGCTGCGCCGCGGGCGGCCCCAGCAGCCGGCGGTGCTCGCGCCGAGGCCTTGCAAAGCCTGCTGACCGAGCGCGAGCTGGAGGTGCTGGAGCGCCTGGCCGCGGGCGACAGCAACAAGCTGATCGCGCGCGTGCTGGACCTCAGCCCGCACACCGTCAAACGCCATGTCGCCAACATCCTCGGCAAGCTGGGCGCCGACACGCGCGGCCAGGCGGCGGCGCATTGGCACCGGGACGGCGTATCCTAGGGCGATGCGCCGCAGCCATTTCCTGAGCATCGTCCTGTTGAGCCTGGGCACCCTGCCGGCCTGGGCCGCCGAGGGGCCGCGCCAGAACCTCTGGGTCGAGCTGCGCTGGGTCGAGTCCAGCGTCAGCGGTGCCGCGGTGGCCGGCGTGCGCGATGGCGCGGTGGTGGTGGGCACGGCCGGCTCGGTCTCGCCGCGCGGCGCGGTCGAGCTCAGCACCCGGCGGCGCGACGAAGGCGCCGAGCAGCTGCAACGCCTGCTGGTGCTGAACGGTCACAGCGCCTCGGTGCAGCTGAGCGAGCTGGCGCCGGTGGAATGGCTGGACTACGGCGTGCAGGCCGACCTGAATGCCAATGGCAACGCCGGCCCGGCCCAGCCGGGCAAGGTCTACGCCCTGCCGCGCAAGAGCATGGTGGAGCAGACGCGTGGATTCAGCGTCAGCCCGCATTGGCCCGGCGGCAGCCAGCCGGTGCGGGTGGAACTGAAGGCGCAAGACCTGACCCCCGGTGCCATGAACGGTGCGGGCGGCACGCCGGTGCGCAGCCAGGTGCTCAGCACCGTGCAGGTGCCGCTGGGCGACTGGGTCACGGTGGCGCGCAGCGGCCAGGGCCTGCAGCGCCAGGAGCGCGGCGTGATCAGCAGCCGCGATGCCGAGGCACGCAGCCTGCGCGAGCTGCAGCTGCGCGTGCAGCTGGCGCCCTGAGCATCGACAGCCTCAACCCTTGGCCGCGGCCGCGATCAGCGCTTGGGTCTCGCGCTGCAGCAGTTCCACCAGGGCCTGCGCGGCGGCGCTGAGCCGCCGGCCGCGCGGCGTCACCAGGCCCAGCGGGCGCGGCATCACCGGTTCCACCAGGCGCCGTCGCAGCACGCTGGGGCCCTGCGCCACCAGGGCCGCCAGCTCGGGCAGGGCGGCCACGCCCAGGCCGGCGGCCACCATGGCATTGATGGTGGCGAGGTGCTCCACCTCGTAACGCGGCGCGAAGCGCAGGCCGTTCTGCAGGAAGGCCTCCTCGGCGTACTGCCGCACGCTGGTGGGCCGCGGCATCGAGATATGCGGCAGCTCCAGGGTCTCGGCCCAGCGCAGCGGCTTCTTGCGCCGCGCCAGCGCATGCTCGGCCGGCAGCAGCAGCACGAAGCGGTCCTCGCCCAGCGGCGTGTATTCGAGGTCGGCATAGGCCGGGTTGGCGGCGGTGAGGGCGAAGTCGGCCTGGCCGGCGCGCACCAGATCGAAGGCCGGGCCCGAGAGGCTGTCCAGCATCTCCAGGCGCACGCCCGGGTATTGCGCGGCGAAGCGCGCAAACGCGGTGGGCACGGCGGTGGCGGCCAGCGAGGGCAGGGCGGCCACGCGCACGCGGCCGCTGCGCAGCTCGCTGACATCGCGCACCGCCAGCACCGCGGCATCGGCCTGCTGCTGCACCAGGCGCATGCGCTCGACGAACACCGCCCCCGCCTCGGTGAGCCGCACCGCGCGCGTGCTGCGCTCGAACAGCGCCGTGCCCAGCGCCGCCTCCAGGCGCGCGATCACGCCCGAGACCGCCGGCTGCGAGAGATGCAGGCGCTCGGCGGCGCGGCGGTAGTTGAGCGTCTCGGCCAGGGTCAGGAAGACCTCCAGCTCGCGCAGTGAGCAATTGATCAGCATGGCTGATCAATTTATCCGAAATGACGAATGGACGTATCAATTCCTTGTTCCTAGACTGGCCCGCAGACAGAGCAGGAGTGACGCGTGGCGACGACCAAGGAATTGCGAACGGCTGTGGTGGTGGGTGGCGGCACCATGGGCGCCGATGTGGCGGTGGTGCTGCTGCGCGGCGGCTTCGCGGTCAGCGTGGTGGAGCAGCAGGCGGCGCGCCGCGCGCTGCTGCCCGCCTATGTGGCCGAGCGGCTGGCACCGCTGGGCCTGCAAGCGCGCGTGAGCGAGCTGCAGCTGGCAGCGGGGCTGGACGAGCTGGACTGGGACGGCATCGAGCTGGTGATCGAATGCATCCCCGAGCAGCTGCCCCTCAAGCAGGCCTTGTTTGCCGAGCTGCAGCGGCGCGCGCGGCCCGACTGCCTGCTCACCAGCAACAGCTCGAGCTTCCCCATCAGTGCCATCGCCGCGGGCCTGCCCACGCAGCAGCGCATGCTGGGCCTGCACTACTTCATGCCGGCGCATCTGGTGCCCCTGGTGGAGGTGGTGCTGGGCCCGCTGAGCGATGCCGCACTGGCCGAGCAACTGGCCGAGGCCATGCGTGGCTGCGGCCTGGTGCCGGTGCTGGTGCGCAAGGACAAGCCCGGCTTCCTGGCCAACCGCCTGCAGCATGCGCTGGCGCGCGAGGCCTTTGCCCTCATCGACGAGGGCGTCGCCAGCGCCGAGGACGTGGATGCCGCGGTGCGCTTCGGTTTCGGCTTCCGCTTTCTCGCCGCCGGCCCGGTGCTGCAGCGCGACCATGCGGGCCTGGACGTGCATTGCGCCGCCGCCACCACCATGTACCCGACGCTCAGCAATGCCAGCGAACCTTCCGCAGCGCTGCGCGAGCGCGTGGCCCAGGGCCGCCTGGGCATGAAGGCGGGCGGCGGCTTCTACGACTGGCCGCCCGAGCGCCGTGCCGCCGAACGGGCGCGTTATGACGCGCTGCTGATGCAGGGCCTGGCCCTGCTGGCCGCCGAGCTGCCGCCGCTGCGAGGCGCACCCGGGGAGGCCGCGTGAACGAGCCGCTCATCATCACGGTGGCGCCCAACGGCGCCTACAAGCAGCCCGGCGACCATGCCCAGCTGCCGATCACGCCGGCGACGCTGGCCGCCACCGCCAAGCGCTGCTGCGATGCCGGCGCGGCCATGCTGCACCTGCATATCCGCGATGCCGCCGGGCGCCACAGCCTGGATGTGGAGGGCTATCGCGAGGCCTTGCGCGTGGTGCGCGCGGCGGTGGGCGATGCGATGGTGCTGCAGGTCACCAGCGAGGCGGCCAAGGTCTACCGCGCGCCGCAGCAGATTGCGATGGTGCGCGAGCTGCGGCCCGAGGCGGTGTCGGTGGGCCTGCGCGAGCTGGACCAGCCCGAGATCGGCGAGGCCGGCCTGGCTGCCTTATTCGGCTGGCTGGCGGCCGAGCGCATCATGACCCAGGTGATCGTCTACGACGTCGCCGACCTGCAGCGCTGGCAGGCGCTGCGCGCCGCCGGCCTGATCCCCGACGCGCCCTGGTTGCTGCTCTTCGTGCTGGGCCGTTACAGCGCTGGCCAGGTCTCGTCGCCGCAGGACCTGCTGCCCTTTGTGCAGGCGCACCAGGGGCCCGAGCCCTGGGCGGTGTGCGCCTTCGGCGCCGCCGAGCATGCCTGCATGACGGCCACCGCGGCGCTGGGCGGCCATGTGCGCGTGGGCTTCGAGAACAACCTCTACCTCAAGGACGGCAGCCTGGCGCCCGACAACGCCGCCCTGGTGCAGCAGGTGGCGCAGAGCGCCGCCGTGCTGGGCCGGCCGCTGGCCAGCGCGGCCTGGCTGCGCGCGCGCTTGCTGCCCTGAACCCCCCAACAAAACCACCGGAGACAAGCCCATGCACCGTCGACACCTGCTCAGCGCCGCGGCGCTCGCCCTGCTCGCCGCCAGCGGCGCGGCCCAGGCCCAGGAGGCCTATCCCTCCAAGCCGATCCGCTTCATCGTGCCCTACCCGCCGGGCGGACCTACCGATTTGATGGCGCGGCTGCTGCAACCCGAGCTGCAGCAGCGCCTGGGTGTCACCATCGTGATCGAGAACCGGGGCGGTGCGGGTGGCAATGTGGGCACGGCCGAAGTCGCGCGCCAGGCCCCCGCCGACGGCTACACCTTGCTGCTGGCGGCCAGCGGCCCGATGGCGGTGAACCAGAGCCTGTTCAAGAGCCTGAGCTACAGCCCACTCACCGATCTGGTGCCGGTGATCCAGCTCTCCTCCTTCCCGCTGGTGCTGGAGGTGCACCCCTCGCTGGGCATCAAGACGGTGAAGGAGTTCCTGGCGCTGACCGGCAAACCCGGCGAGGGCCTGAGCTTCGCCTCGGCCGGCAGCGGCACGCCCCAGCACCTGGCCGGGGAGATCTACAACAAGGCGGTGGGCGCGAAGCTCAGCCACATCCCCTACCGCGGCGCCGGCCCGGCGCTGAACGATCTGCTGGGCGGCCAGGTGAAGGTGATGTTCGACGTGCTGGGCAGCTCGCTGCCGCACATCAACAGCGGCAAGCTGGTGCCGCTGGCGGTGACCTCGGCGCAGCGCAGCCCGGCGCTGCCGAACGTGCCGACGCTGGCGGAGTCGGGCCTGGTGAACTTCGAGGTCACCGCCTGGCATGGCATCGCGATGCGCGCCGGCACGTCGGCGGCCCATGTGCAAAAGCTCAACAGCACCCTGCAGGCGATCTTCAAGGAGCCCGCCTTCCGCAAGAAATGGGAGCAGCTGGGCACGCCGGTGGTGGCCGGCAGCGCCGAGAGCTTTGGCCAGCTGATACGCACCGAGTCGGTCCGGTTGGGTCGGGTGGTGCGCGAATCTGGCGCCACGGCGGACTGATATTGGTATTTGATTGGCATTTAATTTCGGGTAGGCTTGCGGCCTCTGCCCGGAATCCATGCCATGCGCCGACTGTTTCTTGTTGCACTCGCCGCCAGCCTCAGCCTGCTGGCGCCCCACACCCGGGCCCAGCCTGCGGCCGAGGCGCTGTTCGCCGCCAAGGCGCTCGACTTCGAGCGCACCAGCGCCAAGGTGGTGGGCGCCTATGTGGCCAACTGGCAGCCGCTGGCCCAGGTGGAGGCGATTCCCGCGGGCAGCCTGAGCCACATCCTCTACGCCTTCCTGCGCCTGTGCGGCCCCGGCCAATTGCCGGCCGATGCGGTGCGCTGCGAGGGACGGCAGGATTTCCAGCTCGCCAGCAGCGAGGTCGATCGTCGCTTTGACGAGGCCTTCGCCCGCCTGAAGACGCGCGCACCGCAGCTCAAGGTGCTGGCCTCGGTGGGCGGCTGGGGCGGCTCGGACCCCTTCTTCCATCTGGCCAACGACGCCGCGCGGCGCGCCGTGTTCGCGGCCTCGGTGCAGCAGTTCCTGCGCGAGCACCCGGCCTTCGATGGTGTCGACATCGATTGGGAACACCCGGGCGGCAATGGCGCGGCGAACGGCGTGCCGCTCGGCAGCCCGGCCGATGGCCAGGGCTATGCGGACCTGATGCTGGACCTGCGCCGCGCGCTCGACCGGCTGACGGCCGAGACCGGCCGCCTCTACCTGCTCAGCACGGCCGTCAACAGTACGCAGGCGATCGTGCAGCGCGTCAACTTCCGCCAGGCGGTGCCGGCGCTGGACCTGGTGTTCATGATGACTTACGACTTCTACGGCGGCTGGAGCAGCGGCGCGGGCCATCACAGCGGCCTGCGCAGCTCGGCGCCCGGCGCCGACGACAGCCTCGAGCGCTCGGTGCAGAACCTGGTGGCGGCCGGCGTGCCCAAGAGCAAGCTGGTGGCCGGCGTGGCGATGTACGGGCGCGGCTTCAGCGGCGTGGCCAGGCCCGTCAGCGGCGCGGCCAAGGCTGCGGTCTATCCCGGGGCCGACGGCTCGGCCGGTTACCGCGAGATCGCGCAGCGCTATCTGGGCCCGCGGGGTCAGGGCTTGCGCGGCTACCGCGCCTTGTTCGACGCGCAGACCCAGGCCTGGAGCCTCTACCACCCGGGGCTGAAGCTCTGGATGAGCTATGACGATCCGCGTGCGGTGCTGGCCAAGGGCCGCTTCGTCACCGAGCAGGGCCTGGCCGGCCTGTTCGCCTGGGAGTTGAGCCAGGACAACGGCGCCATCCTGAATGCGATGAACCGCGGCCTCGGGCACCTCGCCCTGCCCTGAGCCCGCGCCGCTGCGGCTGGGCTCAACGCAGGCCGTAGCGGCCGCGGATCTCCTTGAGCACGCCGCGCTCTTCCAGCTGCTGCAAGGCGTTGCCGATGGCGCGCGCATCGGCCTCGCTGACCGACTTCTTGCTGAGCATCAGGTGCACCGGCTCGCGGGCCGGCACAAAGGGCAGCTCCACCAGCTCCAGGCCGCGCTGGGCGGCCTCGTACAGGGTGGCGCCGCGGTCGGCCATGAGGATCTCGCCGCGCGCGGCCAGCAGCATGCTGAGGCCCTGGCGCGTGTTCTCGTACTGGGAAATCAGCTTGGCCTGCTGCAACTGCGGCAGCAGGGTGGCGTACTCGACGCCGAACCAGCCCAGGTTCTGCGTCACCATCGGCACGCGGCGCTGCAGCACGGCGCCGAAGCCGTCCAGCTCGCGCAAGGCCGCGGCCCTGGCCGGCAGCGCGAACCAGGCGGTGGTCTCCATGCGGTAGGGCGGCGTGAACCAGGCCACCTCGCGGCGCTCCACGGTTTCGCTGGCGGCCAGCAGGATGTCCAGCTCCCCGGCCAGGAACATCGCGTAGCGGCGCTTGCGCGGCAGGTCGGGCACGATTTCCAGCTGGCAGCCGGCCTGCTGCAGGATGGCGCGCAGCAGCTCGGGTTCGGCACCGCTGGCAGCGCCGCGCGCATCGCGCAGGATGTAGGGCGGGAACTGACCCATCGCCACACGCAGCGGGCGATCACAGGCCGAGGCGGCCGGGGCGCAGAGCGCCATCAGCAAGGCCAGCAGTTCCAGCCATCGCCGGCCTGCTTGCCAGCACCGCGCTTGCATCTCTAGATCCGGAAAATGACAACAGCTGCAGTGTATCGAGCCATCGGCTGCCCGATACTGGCCGGATATCACGAACCCGCCCGCCGCCATGACCATCTGGGACGCCCACGCCTGCCTGCCGCTGCACCCCGATGCCAGCCTGGCGCCGCTGCAGGCCTATGCCGCCGAGGGGGTGGACTACGTGTCCATCAACGTTGGCATGGACATGAATCCGCTGGAGCAGGTGATGGCGGTGATCGCCGCATTCCGGGCCCGCATCGCCGCCGAACCCGCCCGCTATGCCCTGGCGCATACGGTGGCCGAGCTGGACGCCGCCCGCGCCGCCGGCCGGCTGGCGCTGGGCTTCGACCTGGAGGGCAGCCTGCCGCTGCTGGGCCGGCCCGAGATGGTGGCCCTGTACCGCAGCCTGGGGGTGAACCAGATCCACTTCGCCTACAACCGCAACAACGCGGTGGCGGGCGGCTGCCACGACGAGGAGCAGGGCCTGACCCCGCTGGGCCGGCGCATGGTCGAGGCCGTCAACGCCGCGGGCATGCTGATGGACTGCTCGCACACCGGCCGGCGCTGCAGCCTGGACATCATGGCGGCATCGGCGGCGCCGGTGATCTTCAGCCATGCCAACCCGCTGGCGCTGGTGGCGCATGGCCGCAATGTCAGCGATGCGCAGATCCGCGCCTGTGCGGCCACCGGCGGGGTGGTGTGCATCTCGGGCGTATCGGCCTTTCTGGGCAGCGCGGCGCCGAATGCGGCCGATGTGGCGCGTCACGCCGCCTATGTGGCCGGGCTGGTGGGCGTGGCCCATGTGGGCCTGGGGCTGGACATCGGTTTCTCCGAGCCGGGCCTGGACGATCGTCCACCCGGCCGCTTCGATCCCGGCTACTGGTGGCCCGCCGCGGCCGGCTATGGCGCGGCGCTGGGCGGCATCCGCTACACGCCGGTGCAGGCCTGGGGTCAGATCTTGCCGGCGCTGCAGGCCGAGGGCTTCAGCGCGGCCGATGCGGCGCTGGTGATGGGCGGCAATATGCGGCGCGTGGCCGCGCAGGTCTGGGGCTGAGCCGCAGCCATAAGGCCGGCTGAGGCCGGCTGAGGCCGTGCGCCAGCGCACAGACGCGGCCGGCGCGGGGCAGCAGCATCGGGCCTTTGATGGCAGGAGTTCGATATGTCCAAGGGTCAACGCGGCAACAAGGAAATGAAGAAACCCAAGAAGGTGGTGCCGCTGGTGCTGCCGGCGGCGGTGGTCGCCGCGGTGGCGGCCTTGCCGGCAGCCACGCACGAGCGCATCAAGAAGAAGTCCTGAGCCAGCGCCGGCAGGTTCACCTCAGCCAGCGCAGCCACTGGCTGCGCAGCACCCGGCGCCAGTCGAGCTTGGCAAAGGCATAGACCAGGGCCAGCAGCAGCAGCTGGGTGAGCAGGAAATAGGCGCCCGTCCAGCCGCTCAATTCATGCGGTAGCTGGCTCGCCGCGTAGGCGCCGCCGGCCAGCGCCAGGCTGTAGCTGACGAAGCGGCCGCAGAAGAACGGCAGGGCCAGCCAGGCCAGCGGTGCGCGCGTCATGCCATAGGCCAGGAACAGCAGGTTGGAGGGCAGCGGGCTGAGCGCGAACATCAGGAAGGCCAGCGCGCTGGCGGCGCGGCGCCGCTCCAGCGCCTCGGCCACCGCATCCAGGTTGTCGCGCATCGCGGCATTGACCCAGCGGCTGTGCGTGACGCGCTGGGCGAAGCGCGCCAGCAGCCAGCGGCCCGCGGTGGCCGCCAGCGCCGCCACCAGGCCGATCTGCCAGGCCTGCCAGAGCTGTGCCGGCGGGAAGTTGAAGCCGTAGAAGGCCAGCACCATCCAGGTGGGTGGCGCAAAGGCCGGCAGGACGTTGATGACGAGAACGGCGAGGAATAGCAGGGCCAGGGCGAGCATGGCCCGATGCTAGCCCGGCGCAAGCGCCCGCTGGCCTTACAGCTTCGGCAGCTCGACGCGCCAGGGGAAGGCCATGGCGCAGGGCTTGCCGGCACAGCGTGCGGGCTTGAAGGCGGTCTGCACCGCGATGCTGGCGGCGGCCTTGCTCAGCTCGGCATCGGGCGATTTGTACACCGCTACGCGGCGCACCTCGCCCTCCGCATTGATCTCCAGATGCAGGGTCAGCGAACCTTCGACGCGCAGCTGGTTGGCGGCGAAGCGGACCGGGTCCGTGAGCGCCTGCATGCCTTCACGCGGATAGGGCGGCTCGTCGCCATCGGGCAGGCCGGTGTAGGCGTTGCGGAACTGGGCCTGCTGGGCCGGGCTGAGCTCGGCCCAGGCCTTGTTGGCGGGCAGCTTGGTCGCGTCGGACTGGGCGCTGCAGCAAAGGCTGGCGCCGCCCAGACAGAGGGCGACGAGGGTCTTGAGGGTCATGGCAGTCATGATGCGGGTACTCCGACGGAGAGTGGCATTGAGACGCGCGTACGGCCGGCGCAGATGAATCAGCAATGTAACTGCCACGCCCTAAGATGCACAGATGCGAATTGCCCTGATCGCCCATGACGGCAAGAAAGACGCGATGGTGGCGCTGGCGGCCGGTTTCGTGCCGTTCTTGCGGCGTTGCCGGCTGATGGCCACCGGCACCACCGGCGGCCGCCTGCGCCGTGAACTCGGGCTGGAGGTCGAATGCCTGCTCTCGGGGCCGCTCGGCGGCGACCTGCAGATCGGCGCACGCCTTGCGGTGGGCGAGGTGGACGGCGTGATCTTTCTGCGCGACCCGATGACGCCGCAACCGCACGAGCCCGATATCAACGCCCTGGTGCGCGCCTGCGATGTGCACGACGTGCCCTGCGCCACCAATGTGGCGGGGGCGCGGCTGCTGCTCGCCGCCTGGGCCTCGGACAGCGCGGGCGCTAGCGCCTGAGCGGCAGCGGGAAGCTCGCCAGGCTGGCTTGGCCGGCCTTGGAAAGCGCCTGCACGCCGAAGATGACGTTGTCCTTGGAGACGCCAGGCAGGCGATGGCTGGTGACCAGGCCGACATCCTTGGACTGCTGCCAGGTGGCCGAGTCGGTGCTGCGCCAGACGATGCGGTAGCCGGCCAGCTCGGGCTCGCTGCCGGCGGCCCAGCTGAGCGTGCTGTCGTTGGTCAGCTCGGTGGCTTCGAGGCGCACGTTCTGCGGGGCCGCCGGCGCCAGCGCCAGCGTGGCCAGGCCCACGGCATTGATGCGCGCCACATTGGCCACATACTCGAAATCGACGAACTCGGGCAGATCGCCATAGACCACGCCGCCCTCGGTGCGCGGGTTCTGGTGCTGGTGACGGAAGTCCTCGAAGGGTTCGGAGAAGCGCACCGCGGCATAGCCGCGCTCCAGGAAGGGCAGGTGATCGCCGCCGCGCAGATAGCGGTCGCGGCGCTGGATCAGGTTGACCTTGAAGCCGGGCAGATAACGCTCGCCCGCGGCCTTCAGATGCCGGCCCAGCTGCTGGGTGGGCAGGTCCTCGGCGCCGCCGGCCAGGGCCAGCTGGGTGAGCGGCTCGCGCCAGGCCTCGTTGGCACGCACCTCGGCCTCGCTGGCGGGGCTGTTGCTGCGCGCCTGCACCAGCAGGCGCAGCAGCGGGTCGAAGCCATCGGCAAACAGCCGCACCTGCCGCTGGTCGCGCTGGCCGGCGTCGCCGGTGGAGCTGCCGATGATGTCGTTGGTGATCATGGCCTCGACGCGCAAGCCCTTGGCGCGCGCCCGCTTGGCCCAATGGGTGGCGCCCAGCAGACCCTGCTCCTCGCCCGGCACGGCCATGAAGACCAGGGTGGCATCGAAGCTGTGCCTGGCCATCGCGCAGGCCATCTCCATCACCGCGGCCACGCCCGAGGCGTCGTCGTTGGCGCCCGGCGCCGCGCCCTCGGCGTCCATCACATCGCTGTTGCGCGAGTCGTAGTGGCCGCTTACCACCAGCAGGCGATCGCGCGCGGCGGGCGAGCTGCCGGGCAGGGTGGCCACCACGTTCACCAGCTCGGTGGGGCGAGCCACGCGCGCGCCCACGGGCTCGATGAAGCTGTCCATCTCGACCTGCAGGCGGCCGCCGGTGGCCTGGCTGCAGGCCTGCAGCTCGCGCTGTATCCAGCGCCGCGCCGCACCGATGCCGCGCGTGTCGGAGGTGGATTCGGAGAGCGTGTGGCGGGTCTGGAAGTCCACCAGGGCGCGGATGCGGGCCTCGATGCGCGGGGCCGAGATGTCCTGCAGGATGCGGCTCAGCTTGGTGTCGGTGGCGCTGTCGGCATGAGCGTGGGCATGCGCCAGGCCGAGGGCCAGAGGGAGCGCGGCCCAAGCGGCCGCCCGCGCGATTTTCAGCATGCTGCACTCGCTGCTTCAACAGGGAGCGCCGATTGTGGCACTGCCCCCTGCCGCAGCGCGGGCGCGGCGCTCAGGCGCGTGCGCTGTGCAGCAAGTTGAAATCGGCGCGCAGCCCTTCGCTCATGTAAAGCGCCGTGGCATGGCCATCGGCATGCTCAAGCCGGTAGAGCCCGGTGGGTACCGCCCGCTCGCCCTGCGGCGTCTCGAACACCAGCGAGAACTGCTCGCAGCCGCGCCGGGCCGGGGCCGCGCTGATGCGGGCCAGGCGCACGCTGGCCCGGGCCCCCTGGCCATCGTCAAGTTCGAAGTGCTCGCCGAGATAGGCCTGCCAATCCAGGCGGCGGGACCGCCCGTCGAGGGCGGGTCTGCAACTGGCCGCCGCCATGGCTGCGGGCGCCGCCAGGGTGGCTGCAGTGCCGAGCATGAAGCTGCGCTTGTTCATGGTGATCAACATGGCTGACTTTCCTGCGGGTGGGAAGAAAGGGCGACCGGGCTGTGGCGGATCATGTGCTGATGCACGCCATGTGGCGCGCCATCGGCCCGGAAGCCCAGGCGTTCGTAGAGCCGACGCGCCGGGTTCTGCAATTCCACATAAATGCTGACCTGCAGGCCCTGTGCCTCGGCTTCGGCGATCAGCGCACGCAGGCAATGGCCGCCCACGCCGCGGCCGCGCGCGGCCTCCAGCAGGCTGATGTCCAGCACATGCAGGGTATGCGGGCGGCGATCGACCCAGAGCCGGCCGACGGGCTGGCGGTCGAGCTCGATGATTTGGCAGAGCGCGCGCGGATACTGTTCGGCGTAGTAGCGCCGCTGCGCCTCGAACTGCATGCCGGTGAACTCGCGGCACTGCGCCTCGTCCCAGTTGGTGAGCGCCAGCTCGGCCTGGCGCGTGCTGGCATAGATGCGCTGCAGCAGGGCTTGGTCCTGCTCGGTGGCGGGGCGCAGCTGAATCGACATGGGGCCTCAGCCGCGCGGCGGGAAGACGCCTTGCAGCGCAATGCAGAAATTCAGTGTCAGATAGGGCGGGGCGTTCTCATGCGGCTGGCCATTGCCCACCGTGCCGGTGCTGTCGCCAGCCATCGCCGCCATCGCGCCGGGGATGCGGTAGGCCGTCGAGCCATTCACCATCGGTGCCAGCGCGGCGCCGCTGGGGTCGCCGGTGGTAGGTGAGGGGGCGGCGTTCAGGACGTGGCCGTGCGACGGCATCTCTGTGCTTTGCAGGCTCACGCTTTCGGCGCCGCCTTGTTCGCCCAGCCAGCGGTCGCTGAGGCCGGGCCCCTGGCCCGTACCCAGGGCAAAGCTGTCGCGCAGATTGGGCAGGGCGAAGTTGGACTTGCCGTCGCCACCATAGGTGGTGCCCAGCAGCGAGAACAGCGCGGTGTTCTGCGAGATCGGCAGGATCTGGCCATCGCAGAAAGCCCAGCCCTTGGGGGCGAAGTTGAATCCGAACATGCGGATCTCGGCAACGAAGGGGTCGGCCATGTCAGCTCCTCAGGTGGGCGAGGGGAAAATGCCGAACAGCGAAATGATGTAGCTGATCGCGGTGAAGGGCGCCATGTTTTCGTGCGGCTGCGAGCCGCCGGCCAGTGGCACGGCCGGGGCCGCCATCGGCATCGTGGGTGGGGCGCTGCCATAGCTGTTGATGCTGGTCTTGGCCAGCACGTCGCCGGCCGGCGTTCCCAGCGTGGCTGCCGCGTTGCTGGCACGCAGCACATGGGTGTGCATGGGCATCTGGCCCACCGTCAGCGTGGCCGTCTCGCTGCCCGCCAGTTCGCCCATTTGCCGCGTGCTCAAGCCGGGCCCGCTGCCCTGGTGTACCGGCACCCGGCCACGCAGGTCGGGCAGTGCAAAGGTCTGCTGGCCATCGCCGCCATAGGTGGTACCGATCAGGTTGAACAAGGTCTCGTTCTCGGCGATCGGCACCAGGCTGCCATTGCAGAACGCCCAGCCGGCGGGCGCGAAGTTGCCCGCGAACATGCGGATCTCTCCGACATAGGGGATGCCCATGGCGCGCTCCTAGTTTTGCGAGGGGAAGATGCCCTGCAGGGCGATCACGAAATTCAGCACCGCATAGGGCTGCATATTGTTGTGGGGCTGGTTGCCACCGCTGCGCGCCAGCGAATCGGTGTGCATCGCCACATTGCTGCTGCCGCCCGCCGCATAGCGGTTGATGCCGCCGCGGCTGCGCGCCGCCGGCAGGGCCAGGCCCGGCGCATTGGCATTCGCCAGATCGCTGCAGCCCATCAAGCCGTGCTGATGCGTGGGTAGCTGGTTCATGCCGAGCGTCACCGCCTCGGCGCCGCCTTGTTGCCCCTGCACATGGCTGTTGCCGCGGTGTATCGGCGTGCGACCGCGCAGATTGGGCAGCGCGAAGTTCACCCGCCCGTCGCCACCGTAGAAGGTGCCCAGCAAGGAGAACAGTGCCTGGTTCTGATTGATGGACAGCAGTTGGCCGTTGCACAGGGCCCAGCCCTTGGGCGCGTAGGCAAAGCTGCAGATGCGGATCTCGCCAAGGAAGGGCTCTGCCATGGGGGCCTCCTAATTGAAAATGGCTTCGTACTGCACGCCATCGCTGCCGCGTGCGACCGGCACCAGAAACAGGGCCAGTTCGCCCAGGGCGGGGTGGCTCAGGGCATAGGTGCTCTGCGGTAGCTTGACGCTGCTCTGAAACAACAGGGCAAACGCCTGGCGCCCCTGCGGATGCGTGCCACGCAAGGGCCTGGCCTCGAGCAGCGCGGCAGCCTGGGCGCCGAGCTCGGGCACCTGCATCTCGAACTGCTCGCCCACCAGGGGCGCAAAGCGTTCCAGCGTCCACATGGCCGGGCTCAGGGCGCGCGGCGGCGCAGGCCCATCAACAGGCCCAGGCCCGCCAGCATCAGAAGCCCCGCGGCCGGTTCGGGCACCGGGGTGGTGAGGAGGTCGATGCGGAATTCGCCATAGGCGTTGCTGCTGCCATTGCCGCGATCCTTGAACAGCAACTCGTCGAGATTGAAGCTGATCGAGTGCGGGTTCAGCAACTGCACATAGCTGGCCGGATCGGCCGGGCTGGCCAGGCCGCTAAAGCCGGCGCTGCCATAGCCGTCGAAGGCATAGACCTGCAGGCCGACGATCTTCTGCCCGGCAATCGCCAGCCCATCGAGCACATAGCGGGCATGCTCGCCGCCCGCGCCAAGGATGCCGGTGCTCAGGTGGCCGAGGCCGTCGTCCCAGCCCGCCGCCACATGCAACAGGATGGCATTGCCGCTGAAGCTGATCTGCTCGCCACTGAGCATGTAGGCGCCGATGTCGCCACCGTCACCCGCCGCAATGCCGCTGGCCAGGGGCGCCAGCTGGAAGTATGGGAAACCGGTGGAGGCGTTGTAGTCACCGCCGGGAGCGTACAGCGTCACGCTGACGTCATTGAGCAGGGCCGCCTGGCCGCCGCTTGCGAGCAGCAGGGCCCCCAGGCCGATGGCAAGACTCTTGAACCACTTCGCAGGCAACGCATGCATGACGGCCTCCAGTGCCAACCAGCGATGCGCCGATCAGAGCAGCTTTGCCGCACCGCGTCATCCCCCCTGCTTGTGGCCGCGCTCAAGCCAGATGCCGGCGCAGGAAACTCAGGCTACGTTCCCAGGCCAGCTGGGCGCAGGCGGCGTCGAACACCTCGGGCCGCGCGTTGTTGAAGAAAGCGTGCTCGGCCTGGTAGTGGTAGAGCTCGGGCTGGGCGCCGGCGGCGCGCATGCGCTTCTCCAGCGCCGCGGCGGCGGCCGGGGTGCACCAGTCGTCGCGGCTGGCGAAATGGCCCTGGAAGGGGATCTTGATCTGCGCCGGGTCGGCCAGGCCGGCCGGTGGAATGCCGTAGAAACAGACCGCGGCGGCAAGACCTGGCACGTGGACGGCGGCGGCCACCGTCAACGCGCCGCCCATGCAGAAGCCCAGCACCCCGACCTTGCGTCCGCCGGCGGCCAGGTGCTGGCAGGCGCCGCGCAGGTCCTGGTGGGTGGCGTCGGCGAAGTCCAGGCCGGTCATCAGGTGGCTGGCCTCGTCGGCACTGCTGGCCAGGCGTCCGCGGTAGAGATCGGGCGCCAGGGTGGTGAAGCCGGCGGCGGCAAAGCGCTCGGCCAGGCTGCGGATATGGTCGTTCAAGCCCCACCATTCCTGGATCAGGATCAGCGCGGGGGCGCCGGCGGCGGCCTCGGCCAGATAGCCCTGGCTGGTGGCGCCGTCGGGGCGCTGGAATTCGATCATCTGAGCCATGGTGTGCCTCGTTGGTTTGGCGACCGGCGGCCAGGATAGCTGGCCCGCGGCGCGCAAGGCAAGCCGGTCTGTGTCCGCTGGGTCTTCCCGCTTAACATCCGGCCCCATGAGCGAGCCCCCACTGATCAGCGCCGCCGTGGCCGAGTTCATCCAGTCCGGCCTGTCCATCACCGTGGCGGCGCGGGGCGCGCGCCTGGTGCCCTCCATCGCCAAGGCGGTGGCCTGCCGCGTCGACGCCGATCGGCGCGGCGTCACCGTGCTGCTGTTCGGCGCCGGCGCCGCGGCAGTGTGCCGCGACATCGAGCACAACCAGCAGGTGGCGGTGTGCTTCAGCCGGCCCAGCAACCACGAGACGGTGCAGCTCAAGGGCAGCGATGCCCGCACCCAGCCGGCCACGCCCCAGGATGTGGCCGCGGCGCGGCGCAGCCTGGACCTGTTCGCGGAGGATCTCGGCCCGATGGGCTGGGGCCCCGGCTATGTCGATACGCTGTTCTGGCGCAACCCCGACGAGCTGTTGGCGATCCGCTTCACGCCGCAGGGCGCGTTTGCGCAGACCCCCGGCCCGGCGGCCGGCACGCGGCTGAAGGCCTGAGGCCGCGATGACGCGCGTCTCGCTCGATGCCATCCGCAGCTGCCTGGAGGGCGTGATCCCGGCCACCGTCGCCACCTGCTCGGCCGATGGCGTGCCCAACGCCACCTATGTCTCGCAGATGCAGTACCTGGACGCGCGCCATGTGGCGCTGTCCTTCCAGTTCTTCAACAAGACGCGCGAGAACATCCTCGCCAACCCGCAGGTCACCGTACTGGTGATCGACCCGGTCACCGCCGCCACCTACCGGCTCGAGCTGCTCTATCTGCGCACCGAGACCGAGGGGGCGCTGTTCCAGAGCCTGAAGGCCAAGCTGGCGGGCATCGCCTCGCACACCGGCATGAGCGGCGTGTTCAAGCTGCAGGGGGCGGACGTCTACCGCGTGCTGCTGGTGGAGCGCGTGCCCGGGCCCGAGCTGGAGCGCCCGGCGCCGGCGCGCAATCTGCTCAACGCGCTGCGCAACAGCGGTGCGCGCCTGGCCGAGTGCGGCGAGCTGTGCACGCTGTTCGACCAGGCGCTGGCCGCGCTGGTGAGCGAGTTCGGCATCCAGCACGCGCTGTTGCTGATGGCCGACGAGGGTGCGCGCTGCCTGTACACGGTGGGCAGCCGCGGCTACCCGGCCACCGGCGTGGGCTCGGAGATCGCGTACGGCAATGGCGTGATCGGCGTGGCCGCGCAGTACCGCTGCGCCATCCGCATCAGCCACATGACGATGGAGTACTGTTACGGGCGCGCCGGCCGCGCCGCGGCGCTGGCGCAAGACCTGACCCTGCAGGCCGAGATTCCCTTCCCCGGCCTGCCGGAGCCGCACAGCCAGCTGGCCGTGCCCATCCTCGCCGCCGGGCGGCTGCTGGGCGTGCTGTGCGTGGAAAGCCCGGAGGATCTGCGCTTCAGCTATGACGACGAGGACGCGCTGCTGACGCTGGCCGCGCTGCTGGGGCTGGCGATCCACCGGCTGCAGCAGGAGGAGGACCATGCGCCGGCGGCGCGTGCCGCGGCCCTGCCCGCGCCCGCGGCGGCGGGGCCGACGCTGGAGTTGCGGCATTACGCGCTGAATCACAGCATCTTCATCGACGGCGACTACCTGATCAAGGGCGTGCCGGGGGCGATCCTGTGGAAGCTGCTGCGCCAGCACCGCGAGAGTGGGCGCGACGAATTCAGCAACCGCGAGCTGCGCATGGCCGGGGATCTGGGCCTGCCCGAGGTGGCCGACAACCTCGAGGCGCGTTTGATTCTGTTGCAGCGCCGGCTCGACGAACGCTGCCCGTATATGGCGATCGAGAAGACCGGCCGTGGTCAGTTCAGGCTCAAGATGATGTGCTCCCTAAATTTGGTTGAGGCCGAGGCATAGGCCTGGGCTCAACGATAGGAGCGTGGCGCCGCGCGCGCTCGTAAATCTTGCTTCGCGCGATCTTAAGAAATTGCTAAGTGCCGGCCTGCAGCAGCGCGATCAGCTCCTGGGTGAACTCGAGCGCCTCCTCCGGGGTGGCGAAGTAGTACTCGCCGCCCAGGTCGGCTACATCGCCCTCGGGCCCCACATGCACCACCGACCAGCCCTCGGCGCCGCCGCCGATCGCGCAGATGCCGAAGCTGCCGGGCGCCAGCTCGCGGGCGCTGCCGGAGGTGACGAAGATGTCGCGGCCGAGGTGGGTGTGGTAGCGTTTTAGCAAGCAAATACTTTTCGAGGGTGACGAGATGACCAAGGCGATCTGGAACGGCGTGGTGCTGGCGGAGAGCGAGGATACCGTGGTGCTGGAGGGCAACCACTACTTCCCCGCCGACAGCCTCAAGCGCGAATACACCAGCTTCAGCAACCACCGCAGCAGCAGCGACAAGGGCCAGGCCCAGTACCTGAGCCTGTTCGTGAACGGCGAGCTGAACCCCGATGCGGTCTGGTTCTACCCCGAGCCCAGCGAGTCCGCGGCCGCCATCAAGGGCCGCTATGCGTTCTGGAAGGGCGTGCAGATCATTGATTGAGCGTCGATTGAGTTCGATCAGCTGCGCGGCCACAGCACCCACATGCGCAGCGGCTGCTTCATGCGGCCGGCCTGTGCCTCGGCCTCGCTGCCCCAGCCCCAGAAATAGTCGGCCCGCACCGCGCCGGTGATGGCGCTGCCGGTGTCCTGCGCCATCACCAGGCGGCGCAGCGGCTGGTTGGAGAGCGGCTCGCTGGTGTCCAGCCAGACCGGCGTGCCATAGGGAATGCTGGCGCGGTCCACCGCGATCGAGCGGCCCGGCGTGAGCGGCACGCCCTGGGCGCCGCGCGGGCCCAGGGCCGGGTCGGGCAGGGCCTCCTCGCGGAAGAACACATAGCGCGGGTTGCTCCACAGCAGCTCGCCGAGGCGCTGCGGGTTGCGGCGCGCCCAGTCCTTGATGGCCGGCCAGGAGGCCTCGCCGGCGCGCAGCTCGCCGCGCTCGATCAGGCTGCGGCCGATCGACTGGTAGGGCTGGTCGTTGTGGCCGGCAAAGGCCAGCCGCAGCCATCTGCCATCGGGCAGGCGCAAGCGGCCCGAGCCCTGGATCTGCAGCACCAGCGCGTCCAGCGGGTCTTCCACATAGGCCAGCTCATGCCGCTTCAGGCGCGCGCGCAGCTCGCCATCGCTCTCGATCTGCTGGCGCGTGTAGTAGGGGCGGCGCTGCGCGAGGTCCGGCGGCGGGCCGTGCAGAGGCGTGCGGAAGCTGCCCTGCGGCGCCCGCCGCGCCTCCAGCATGGGTTCGTAATAGCCCGTGATCAGGCCCAGCGCCTCGCCCTCCAGGCTCTCCACCCGGTAGGGCTGCAGATGCTTCATCAGGAACAGCTGGGCCTCCATGTCGTCGGCCGGCGCCTGCAGGGCGGCGCGCGCGCACAAGGTGGACCAGCCGGGGGCAGGTCTTGCGCAGGACTGCAGCAGGGCGGGCCAGAGCTCGGCGGCGCGGTCCTCGCCCCAGCCGGGCAGCTCGGACCAGTCATGCGCCACCCAGCGCGCGCGCTCGCGCTGCAGCACCGCGCGTTCACGCGGCGCGCTCGCCGCCGGCACGCTGGCAGGCGCGGGCTCCTGGAGCGCGGGGGCGGGAGCGGGCTCGCGCACCAGCGGCGGGGCACCGCAGCCGCTCAAGGCCAGCAGCGCGCCTAGAATCAGCGCCGCCGCGCAGTTCGCGCGGGTGCTGGAAGAGCAGAACAAAAGGGTTCGAACCGACATGGGCGTGATCTTGCTGGAAGCCTTGGGCGCCTTGGCCCTGCTGGTGTTCATTGTCTGGTGGACCATGTTCTCGGGCCGCAAGGGTGGCGAGCGCCGTCTCCCGGAAGAAGGCAAGGGCGGCGACGACCAGGCCTGAGCGGCGCTCAAGGCCGGGGCGGCAGGAAGAAGCTGCGCGGGGCGCTGCGCAGGCGTTGCCAGATCGCCCCCAGCACGCGGCGCTGGTCGTCCAGCTTGATGCCGCGCGAGCGCAGCGCCACCTTGAAGGCGAGATAGAAGCTCACGCCCAGGTTCAGGGCGCCGGTGCCCAGCACGCCGATCACGCACAGCCAGAAGGGGCTGCTCGCCATCACGCCAAAGCCCAGATTGCCGACCGCGGCGGCCAGCTGGCCGGTGGAAAGGGTGATGTGGCGCACCTCGATGGGCAGGCCGAAGAAGGCCAGCAGGGCCGGCACCAGGCCCAGCATCATGCCCAGCGAGACATTCGCCGCCAGCCCCGAGATATTGGCGCGCCACCAGGCCGCCCAGCGCTGCGCACGCGCCTGGCCCAGGCGCGCGATGATGCGCGGATTCCAGGCGATGGCGCTGTCCAGGCGGTGGAACACGAACCAGTTCTCCACCCAGCCGGCAATCAGGCTGCTGGCGAACAGCAGCACGCCGGTGAAGGCGGCGAACAGCCAGGAGGGGCCCAGCACGTTGAGCGAGTGCAGCACGTAATGGGCATCGTGCTCGCCCACCGGCGTGCCGCCGAAGAGCGCCCGGCTGAGCAGTTGCACGCCCAGCACCAGCGGCGCCACCATCAGCAGATTGCCGAGGATGCCGGCCACCTGGGAGCGGAACAGATTCGCCACCTCGTCGACAAAGCTCTCCAGGCCCTCGGGCGTGGCGATGTGCTGCAGCTTGTGCGCCATCGCCGGCGCCGTCATGGCCGGCTGCTTGGTGGCCACGGTCCAGTGCAGCAGATGGATGATGACGAAACTCAGCGCGTAATTGGCACCGGCCCAGAAGCCGGCCCAGAAGGCGGTGAGGCCCAGCGCCATCACCGCGAACTTGGCGAAGGTGGTGCCCACGATCACCAGGCCGCCGCCGGCGGCGCGCCTCAGCATGTCGCGGTACTCGCTGCGGTCGCGGGTGATGTAGTGCTCGCCGGTCGCGGCGCTGCGCTCGGCCACCTTGCGCGCCAGCAGCGAGTAATGGCGCGAGAACAGGGTGTGGATGCTGCGGCGCTCGTGCACCACGCGCACCAGGCCCGCCACCAGGCGCAGCAGCTCGCGCTGCGGCCGTTCGCTCACCAGGCAGTCCAGCAGGTCCTCGATGCGCTGGCTGCGCGCCAGCAGCTGCTCCACCTCGAACATCAGGTCCACCGAGACGCCATGCTCCTCCAGGTGCTCGGGCACGGTGGCCGCGGCCTGGTTGCAGCGCGCCAGCAGGGCGCGGAAGAACTGCAGCGCCGTCGCGAGCGCCGCGTGGTCCTGCGCGCGCAGCGCCGCCACCACCGCGTCGCCGGCCGCGGCCAGCTGCTCGAAGGGCTGGTCGCTCAGCAGCGCCTGATCCATGCGGCGGCGCATCGGCCCGCCCAGACCGGCGGCGCGCACCGCGCTCACCATCACGGTGAGGGCGCTGACGAGGGCCTCGCGCCAGTCGCGGGCGGCCTGCTCGGGCTTGAACAGCCGTGCCACGCGCTCCAGCAGCTCGTCGTCGATGGCCAGCAGCCATTGCTCGTCGGACTCGGCCGGGAACAGCAGGGCGAACAGCTCGCCCAGGTCGCGCGTGTCGGCGGTATCGGGCAACAGGCGCTCGCGCAGGCGCGTGAAGAACTCGCCCCACAGGTCCATGCGCGGGGCGAAGCCCACCTCGGCAAACAGGCCCAGCGCATCGGCTTCGGCCCAGACCCCGCTGATCACCGCGGCAAAGCTGCGCGCATGTTCGGGGTGGCGCTCCAGCACGTTCAGCAGATGCTTGAGGCGGCGCAGCGGCAGCGGCGTGCCGCGGTCCTCGCCGGCGGGCTCCTCGTTCCTGGCGGGGGCGTGGCGCAGCCATTCGAGCAGGCGCACCAACCAGAGATTGCGCTGCACCAGCGCAGCCTTGGGGTCGGCTGCGTTGAGCAGCGCGGTGAGGTCCCAGGCGGCAGATGCCTTGTGGGCCATCAGTGCAGGCTGGCGCTGTCGGCCAGCGCGAATTCGGGCACCTCGGCGTAGAACACCTCGGCCGCCTCGGTGACGCAGAGGTAGCGGCCCTTCATGCTGCCCTGCTTGGTGGCGATCTGGGCCCAGGAGCTGTACTGGAAGCGCTCGCCCGGCTGCAGCAGCGGCTGGTGGCCCACCACCGCCAGGCCATGCACCTCCTGCACCTCGCCGCGCGCGTCGGTGATCTGCCAATGCCTGGCCACCAGCTGGGCGGCGATGTCGCCGCTGTTCTCTATCGTCACGGTGTAGCTATAGGCATAGAGATCCTGGGCGGCATCGGTCTGCTCGGCCAGGGGCTGCACTTGCACGCTGCAACGGAATTCGGGATGTGCCATGCGGGTCATTCTAGGGACCCTAGGCAGAATGCACGGCCATGAGCACCGATGAAACCTCTCTTTACATCGCCCCCGACGGCGGCGCGCGCTGCCGCTGGTGCGAGGCGCCCGGCTTTCCCGCCTATCTGCATTACCACGACGGTGAGTGGGGCTTCCCGGTGGACAACGACGTGCGGCTGTACGAGAAGCTGTGCCTGGAGGGCTTCCAGTCGGGGCTGTCCTGGCGCACCATCCTGGCCAAGCGCGAGGCCTTTCGCGCCGCCTTTGCGGGCTTCGACTTCGAGCGCGTGGCGGCATTCGGTGCGGCCGATGTCGAGCGCCTGCTGCAGGACGCCGGCATCGTGCGCCATCGCGGCAAGATCGAGGCGGCCATCCACAACGCCGCGCGCGCCATCGAGCTGCGCGCTGAATGCGGCAGCCTGGCGGCCTTCTTCTGGCGCTACGAGGAGGCGGCGCAGCCGGGCTGGCGGGCCGAGTCCGAGCGCTCGCGCGCGCTCTCCAAGGACCTCAAGAAGCGTGGCTGGAAGTTCGTCGGGCCCACCACCATGTATGCGCTGATGCAGGCCATGGGCCTGGTGAACGACCATCATCCGGCCTGCGTGACGCATGGCCGCGTGCTTGAGGCGCGGCGTGCCTTCAGGGTGCCCACCTAAAATCGTTCCGCATCAACTCCGAGCGCCTCGCCATCATGAGCACCACCTACCGCATCGCCCCCAGCATCCTCTCCGCCGACTTTGCCCGCCTGGGCGAGGAGGTGCGCCAGGTGCTGGCCGACGGCGCCGACTGGATCCACTTCGACGTGATGGACAACCATTACGTGCCCAACCTCACCTTCGGGCCGATGGTGTGCGAGGCGCTGCGCAAGCATGCGGTGAAGCCCGACGGCACGCCGGCGCCCATCGACGTGCACCTGATGGTGCAGCCGGTGGACAGCCTGGCGGTGGCCTTTGCCAAGGCCGGCGCCGATCTGGTGAGCTTCCACCCCGATGCCTCCACCCATGTGGACCGCACCCTGCAGCTGATCAAGGCCGAGGGCGCGCAGGCCGGCCTGGTGTTCAACCCGGCCGAGCCGCTGGACGTGCTGGAATGGGTGATCGACAAGGTCGACCTGATCCTCATCATGAGCGTGAACCCGGGCTTCGGCGGCCAGAGCTTCATTCCCTCGGCGCTGAAGAAGCTCGAGCAGGCGCGCCGCATCATCGAGAAGAGCGGCCGCGACATCCGCCTGGAGATCGACGGCGGCGTCAAGGTGGACAACATCCGGAGCATCGCCGATGCCGGCGCCGATACCTTCGTGGCCGGCTCGGCCATCTTCGGCAAGCCCGACTACAAGGCCGTGATCGACGCGATGCGGGCCGAGCTGGCGCGCTCAGAGGCTGTGAAGTAATGGATTGCGCCCGCGCCGGGGGATCCCAGGGCGCGGGAGTAGACGCAGGCCGCCGCCCGGACTCGCGTCCGGGCCAGGGCTGCAACGCCCGCCTGCGCCCTGGGATCCCCCGGCCCGCAGGGTGAGGCCCCCAAAGGCGCCCACTCGTTGTTGCCAACGCTTGTCGGGCGCACAGCACGACTGCGCGTCGGCGCCTAGATTGGACCCCTTTGGGGGCCTCACGCGGGCGCAAGCCATTGCTTCACAGCCTCTCAGCCTTATCATCGGCGCCCATGAGTTCCATCCTCCTCGTCTGCGTGGCCAATATCTGCCGCTCACCCATGGCCGAGGTGGTGTTCAGGGCGCGCGCCCCGCTGCTGGGCCTGGGGCGCATCGAATCGGCCGGCGTGCGGGCCTCGCCGCGCGGCAATCCGATGGATCCGCGCGCGCTCGCCGCGCTGGCGCAACGCCAGTACAAGGCCGAAAAGAAATGGCGCTCGCGCCGTGTCGCGCCGGTGGACTTCGAGCGCTTCGACCAGATCCTGGCGATGGACCTGGAGGTGCTGGAGGCCTTGCGCGAGCAATGCCCGCCGCCGCTGCTGGCGCGCCTGGGCCTGTTTCTCGAGGACGACGCCGAGGTGCCCGATCCCTATTACGGCAGCGCCAAGGGGTTTGAGCATGTGCTCAACCTGATCGAAGCGCGGGCCGAGCAGCTGGCCCGCAGCGTGCTGGCTTAGGGCCCATGCTGATACGCACCAAGCTCGCCCTGCATCTCTCGCTCCAGGTGGTCTTGGTCGGCGCCATGATGACGGCGCTGCTGCATCTGGCGATGTCCTACAAACACCTGGGCGAGGTGCAGGCGCGCCGCCTGGAGGCGCGCGAGCTGGCCGGCGAGATGCAGAAGTCCTCCGACGATCTGACGCTGATGGCGCGCCTGTTCGTGGTGACGCGCGAGCCCCGCTATGCCGAGTACTTCCGCGAGATCTCGCGCATGCGCGACGGCCTGGTGGCGCGCCCGCCGCATGATGACGGTTTTTACTGGGACATGGTGCTGGCCGAGCCCGGCCTGCGTCAGGCGCGCGGCCAGGGGCGCGAGAGCTCGCTGAGCGAGCGCATCCGGCAAGCCGGTTTCGCCGCCGACGAGCTGGCGCTGCTGGATGCCGCCAAGCGGCGCTCCGATGCGCTGCTGGCGGTGGAGGAGCAGGCCATCGGCATGGTGGACACGCGCGGCTCGGCGCAAAGCCTCAGCGACGAGGAATGGCGCCAGGCGCTGGAGCTGGTGCATGGCGCGGCCTACCGCCAGGCCAAGGCCGAGATCATGCGGCCGCTGCGCGAATTCCATCAGCTGCTGGAGCAGCGCCTGAGCGCGCAGCGCGAGGCCACCGAACAGCAGATCAGCTGGGCCATCTGGCTGGCCGCGGGCGTGGCCATGGTGCTGTTCCTGCATGCGCTGCTGCTGTTCTACAACTTCGACCGCTCGGTACGGCATCCGCTCGAGGTGCTGCGGCGCTGGGCGCAGGCGGTGCGGGTGGGCCGGCATGGCAGTCGCACCAAGCTGCAGGACAGTTCCGAATTTGGCGAGCTCTCGGCGGTGATCGACGAGATGGCCGAGTCGGTGGAGCGCAGCCTGGCCGAGCTGAAGGACGAGGTGGCCAAGCGCACGCGCGCCGAGGAGGTGGTGCGGCATCTGGCCAACCACGACGCGCTCACCGGCCTGCCCTCGCTGCGGCTGCTGCACGACCGCCTGGACCGCGCCCTCGCCCATGCCCAGCGGCACCAGCAGGGCCTGGCGCTGATGTTCGTGGACCTGAACGGTTTCAAGCCGGTGAACGACCGCTACGGCCATGAGAGCGGCGACGTGGTGCTGAAGGCGATGGCGCAGCGCCTCGCCGCCGGCCTGCGCGATGCCGACACGGTGGGCCGCGTGGGCGGCGACGAGTTCCTCATCATCCTGCCCGAGGTGGCCAGCCATGAGGCCGCGGCCCTGGTGCGCGAGAAGCTGGTGGCGGCGCTGGCCGCGCCGGTGTTCCTGGCCCAGCACCATGTGGCGGTGCATGTCAGCGCCGCCATGGGCATCGCCATCTTCCCCGACGACGCGCGCGATATGCAGGACCTGCTGCGCGCCGCCGATCAGGACATGTACAAGGTCAAGGCCGAGATGCAGAAGGCCCCGACGGGCCCGGGCTAGTCAGCAAGCCTAACCCGCCGCATGCTCGGTCATGCGCGTGGCCTTGACCTCGCGCATGTCCGGCCCCTTGCCGCTGTAGCGGTCCAGCGCCAGATAGATCACCGGCGTGATGTAGAGCGTCACCGCCTGCGAGACGATCAGGCCGCCGACCACCGCCAGGCCCAGGGGCTGGCGCAGCTCGGCGCCGGCGCCCAGGCCCAGCGCGATCGGCAGCGCGCCCATCAGCGCCGCCAGCGTGGTCATCATGATGGGGCGGAAGCGCAGGATGCAGGCCTCGCGGATGGCGGCCTGCGGGCTCATGCCGCCATTGCGCTGCGCGTCCAGCGCGAAGTCGATCATCATGATGGCATTCTTCTTCACGATGCCGATCAGCATCACGATGCCAATGGTGGCAATCACTGTCAGCTCGACGTTGAAGAGCTGCAGCGTCAGCAGTGCGCCCACCGCCGCCGAGGGCAGGCCGGCCAGGATGGTGATGGGGTGGATATAGCTCTCGTAGAGCACGCCCAGCAGCACATAGATGACCGCCAGTGCCAGCGCGATCAGCAGCAGCTGACCACCCTGCGAGTCCTGGAACACCGCCGCATCGCCGCCATAGCTGGTGATCACGCTGGCCGGGAAGCGCAGCTCCTTTACATAGCCGTCCAGCCTGGCGGTGGCGTCGCCCAGCGGTACATCGGGCGCCAGGTTGAAGGACAGCGTGATCGCCTGCAACTGGCCCTGGTGGTTGATGGCGGTGGGCCCGAGGCCGCGCCGCACCGTGGCAAAGGCAGTGAGCGGCACCTGGGCGTTGTTCTTGCCGCGCAGATAGATCTTGTTGAAGGCGTCCTCGCTGAGGCGGTCGCCCTCGCTGGCCTCCATGATCACCTGGTAGGTGTTGCTCTCGGCGTAGATGCTGGAGATCTGGCGCTCGCCGAAGGCGTCGTAGAGCGCGCTACGCAGGTCCTGCATCTGCACGCCCAGCATGGCGGCGCGCTCGCGGTCGATGATGAGGTTGGCCTCCAGGCCGCGCAGCTGCGAGTCGCTGGTGACGTCGCGGAACAGCGCGTCGCCGCGCAGCTTCTCCTGCAGCTTGACCGCCCATTGGTTGAGCTCGCCCGCCGCCACCGATTGCAAGGTGTATTGGTAGCGGCTCTTGCTCTGGCGGCCGCCCAGCTGCAGGTTCTGCACCGGGCGCAGGTAGACGGCGATGCCGGGCAGGCCGCGCAGCTTCTTGCGCAGGCTCTCCAGCACCTGGGGCATGGGCGGGCGCTCGCCGCGCGGCTTCAGGTTGATGAACATGCGGCCGGTGTTGCTGGCATTGCCGCCGCCACCGCCCTGGCCCACCGCGGCCGCCACGCTGGCCACCGCGGGGTCGGACTTCACCAGTGCGGCCGCCTGCTCCTGCAGCACCGTCATGGCGTTGAAGCTGATGTCCTCGCTGGCCTCGGTGCTGGCCTGGATCTGGCCGATGTCTTCCTCAGGGAAGAAGCCCTTGGGGATGGCGTTGTAGAACCAGACGGTGGCGGCAAAGCTGGCCAGCGCCAGGCCCAGGATCCAGGGCCGGTGCCGCAGCGCCCAGTCGAGGCTGCGCGTGTAGGCGCCCAGCACCGCATGGAAGCCGGCCTCGAAGCTGCGTCCCAGCGCGTTCTCCTGCACATGGTGGTGCGGCTTGAGGAAGCGGCTGCACAGCATCGGCACCAGGCTCAGCGAGACGCCGGCCGAGACCAGGATGGAGAGCGACACCACCACCGCGAACTCATGGAACAGCAGGCCGATCACCCCCGGCATGAAGAAGATCGGGATCAGCACCGCCACCAGCGAGATCGAGATCGACATGATGGTGAAGGCCATTTCGCGCGCGCCGCGTATCGCCGCGGCGAAGGGTTCCATGCCGTCCTCCACATGGCGCACGATGTTCTCCAGCATCACGATGGCATCGTCCACCACCAGGCCCACCGCCAGCGTGATGCCCAGCAGCGAGATGTTGTCGAGGCTGTAGCCCAGCGCGAACAGCAGGGTGAGGGCGCCGATCAGCGAGATCGGCAGCGACAGCGTGGGGATCAGCGTGGCGACGGCGCGGCGCAGGAAGATGAAGATCACCAGCACCACCAGGGCCACCGTCAGCGCGAGCGTGAAATAGACGTCGTGCAGCGACTCGCGGATCGAGCGCGAGCGGTCGTTCAGCGTGGTCATCTGCACCGAGGCGGGCAGCTGGCTGGCAAAGCGCGGCAGCATCGCCTTCACCGCGTCCACCACCTGCACCGTGTTGGCGTCGGGCTGGCGCTGCACCGCCAGCACGATGGAGCGCTCGCCGTTGAAGTTGCTGAAGGACTTGACGGTCTCGTAGCTGTCCTGCACCTCGGCCACGTCGCGCAGGTAGATGGGCGCGCCATTGCGCGAGGCCACCACGATGGTGCCGAACTCGCGCGCGCTCTTGAGCTGCTTGTTGGCCTGGATGGTGAGGGTCTGGCGCGAGCCGTCCAGCACGCCCACCGGGGTGTTCGCATTCGCGCCCTTGATGGCGGCCTGCAGCTCCTCCAGCGTGATGTTGCGCTGGTTCAGGTCCTCGGTGCGCACGCGGATGCGCACCGCATAGCGCTTCTGGCCGAAGATCGAGACCTGGGCCACGCCGTTGATGGTGGAGAGGCTGGGGGTGATGAGGTTCTCGGCAAAGTCGTTCAGGTCCGAGAGATTCATCGAGGGCGAGGTCAGCGCCACCAGCAGCACCGGCGCATCGGCCGGATTCACCTTGCGGTAGGAGGGCGGCGAGGTCATCTCGGCCGGCAGCGCGCGCAGCGAGCGGAACAGCGCCGCCTGCACGTCCAGCGCCGCGGCATCGATATTGCGCGAGGGGTCGAACTCGATCGTCAGCGAGGTCGAGCCGAGGATGTTGGTGGACGAGATCGTCGTCACGCCGGCGATGGTGGAGAACTGCTTCTCCAGCGGCAGCGCCACCGAGGACGACATGGTCTCGGGGCTGGCGCCCGGCAGGCTGGCCTGCACATTGATGACTGGCGTGTTGTAGGAGGGCAGGGCGGCCACCGGGATCTTGCCCCAGGCGGCCAGGCCGGCGATCACCAGCGCGATGTTCAGCAGCACGGTCATCACCGGCCGCCGGATGAAGAGCTCGGTGAGATTCATGCCTTGGCTCCGGACGCGGCGTCGGAGGCCTTCTTGGCCGGGGCCGCGGGATTCACCGCCGCCGCCTGCTCCTTCACCGGCGTGCCCGGGCGCAGGTTCTGCTTGCCGTCCAGCACCACGGTGGCGCCGGCGTCAATGCCTTCCACCACCGCCAGCTCGCCGAAGGGGTAGCGCAGCTGTACCGGCTTGAGTTGCGCGGTCTTGTCGGCATCCACCACATAGACCGAGCGCTCATTGCCGCGCAGGATGATGGCGGCCTGCGGGATCACCACCGCGTCCTTGATGCTGCGCAGCGTCATGCGGATGCGCACATACTGGCCGGGCCAGAGCGTCTCGCCAGCGTTCTCGAAGTCGGCGCGCACCTTGATCGTGCCGGTGCTGGCGTCGACCAGGTTGTCCACAAAGCTGACGCGCCCCAGCACCTTGGCCTCGGGCGCGCCGCTGCGCGCCGCACCGGGCATCAGCACCTGGGCCTCCAGGGCCGCCGTCTCGCCCTTGCCCTGGCGGGTGGCGGCCAGCAGCGGCGCGAGCTGGGTCTCGGGCACGTTGAAGCTCACGCCGATGGGGTTGATCTGCGCAATGCTCACCAGCGGCACGGCGGCCGCGCTGGCCTGCACCAGGCTGCCCGCCACCACGCTGACGATGCCGGCGCGGCCGGACAGCGGCGCGCGCACCTCGTTGTAGCTGAGCGCCACCTGGGCCGACTGCAGCGCGGCCTCGTCGGCCTGCAGCTGGGCGCGCTGGCCTTCCAGATTGGCCAGCGCGGTATCGACCGCGTTCTGCGCCACGAAGTTCTGCGCCAGCAGCTCGCGGGCGCGCTGGTACTGGCGCTCCAGGTCGGCCATGCTGGCGCGGCTGCGCGCCGCCTGGGCACGCGCCTTCTCGAGGTTGGCGCGGTCGGCGCGGTCGTCGAAGCGGAACAGCAGCGCGCCCTTGCGCACCGTCTGGCCGTCCTTCACCAGCACCTCGCGCACGGTGCTGGTGGTCTGGGCGCGCAGGTCCACATTGCTGAGCGCGGTGACCGTGCCGCTGGCCTCCAGGGTCACGGGCACGTCCTGGCGCAGGGCCTTCACCACGCCCACGGCCTGCGCGGCGGCGCCCTTGCCGGCGCCGGACGCCGCGGAAGCCGCCGGCGCGGTCGTGCCGTCCTTCGCCCCCCCGCCCGCCTGCTGTTGTTTCCACCACCAGCCGCCGGCGGCGATGGCTAGGACAAGGGCGGTGAGGGCGATGGACTTGCTGCTGCGCATGCTGGTGTCGGGCTCGGCTGAAGGGGCCGCTCAGCTTAGCCGGTTCCACCGCCGGCGGTGTTTCGCTTCGGTGAACGGGCGCAGCGCCGTGCGCACTGCAGAGGCTGCGAAGCCATGGCTTGCACCCGCGTGGGGCTCCCAAAGGGGCCCAATCTAGGCGCCGACGCGCAGCCGTGCTGTGCGCCCGGCAAGCGTTGGCAACGACGAGTGGGCCCCTTTGGGAGCCTCACCCTTCGGGCCGGGGGAGCCCAGGACGCAGGCGGGCGTTGCAGCCCTTGCCCGGACGTGAGTCCGGGCGGCGGCCTGCGCCTACTCCCGCGCCCTGGGCTCCACCGGCGCGGGCGCAAGCCATGGCTTCGCAGCCTCTTACACCTGCAGCGCACGCGCCAGCCGCGCCCCCGCCACCGCGTTGTGCTTCACCAGGGCGATATTGGTGGTCAGGCTGCGCCCCGCGGTGAGGGCCTTGATGCGTGCGAGCAGAAAGGGCGTGACGGCCTTGCCGGCGATGCCCTGGGCGGCCGCCTCCTGCAGGGCCTGCGCGGTGATGGCGTCGATCTCGGCGCGCGGCATGGCTTCGGCCGCCGGCACCGGATTGCTGATCACCACGCCACCGCTCAGGCCCAGCGCCCACTTGGTCTTCAGAAAGCGCGCCTGCTCGGCCGGGCTGTCGAGGCGGAAATCCGCCTTGAAGCCGCTGTCGGGCGTGTAGAAGGCAGCGAAATTGTCCTGGCCGATGGACAGCACCGGCACGCCATGGGTTTCCAGGTACTCGAGCGTCAGGCCGATGTCCAGAATGCTCTTGGCGCCGGCGCACACCACCGCCACCGAGCTGCGCGCCAGCTCCTGCAGATCGGCCGAGATGTCGAAGCTGGTCTCGGCGCCGCGGTGCACGCCGCCGATGCCGCCGGTCACGAACACCCGGATCTCGGCCAGCGCGGCGCAGATCATGGTGGCGGCCACGGTGGTGGCGCCGATCTTGCCGCTCGCGATCACATAGGGCAGGTCGCGCCGGCTCACCTTCATGGCCTCGGGCGACTGGCCCAGCAGCTCCAGCTCGGCGTCGGCGAGGCCGATGCGGATCTTGCCGCCCAGGATCGCGATGGTGGCCGGCACCGCGCCCTCGGCGCGTATCAGGGCCTCCACCTCGCGCGCGGTCTGCACGTTCTGCGGGTAGGGCATGCCATGCGAAATGATGGTGGACTCCAGCGCCACGATGGGCAGGCCGGCGCGGCGGGCAGCGGCCACTTCGGCCGAGAACTCGAGGTATTCATGCATGGGATAGAAACTCCGGCGTTAGGTCGGGGTGGACGGTATGTTCGGTCTGCAGGGTCAGCGCGGCGAGCCTGAGGCCCAGGCGGCAGGCCGCCGCCAGGTCTTCGGGGGCGTGGTGCAGGGCGGCGCAGACACCGGCGGCAAAGGCGTCGCCGGCACCCGTGACGTCGGCCACCGGCACGGCCGCGGCCGCCATGGTCTGCAGGTCGCCGCCCTGCTCGGCCAGGCGCAGGCCGGCGGCGCCATCGGTCACCACCAGGCGCTGCAGGCCGCGCGCGCGCAGCTGTTCGAGGGCGCGCCGCCAGGCGCGCTCGCTGCCCAGGCGCAGGCCGCTGAGGGTCTGCAATTCGTCGCGGTTCAGGATCAGCAGGTCCAGGCCTTGTAGATCCTCGGGCAGGCGCTCCATCTTGGGCTGGGAGACCGCCACCGCGCTGAGGCGCTGGCCACTGGCGCGTGCCTCCTCGATCAGCAGCTGCACGCTGGCGGCCGGCAGGTTCAGATCCAGCACCAGGCTGCCGGCCTGGGCGCGCTGGGCCGCGCACAGGCGCAGGAAGTCGGGCGTGATGCGCTCGACCAGCTCCATGTGCGCGAGCGCCAGCACCAGCTCGCCGGACAGATCCAGCACCGCCGTGTAGCTGCCGGTGTGGGCGTCGGCGGCCTGCAGGCTGCCGCCGGTCTGAGCGCCCAGCTGCTGCAGCTGGCCCAGCAGGCCGCGCCCGGCCGGGTCGTCGCCCACGGCGGTGAGCAGATGCACCGGCAGGCCCAGCCGCGCCAGGTTCTCGGCCACATTGCGCGCCACCCCGCCCGGGGTCTCGCGCAGGGCCGCCGGGTTGGAGGTGCGCATCTGCAGCGGCGCCAGGCTGCGCAGCTTGCGGTCCACATTGCTGCCGCCTATGCACACGATGGGGCGCGCCTGAGGCAGCACATAGGCGCGCCCGAGGATGCGGCGCTCCCGCGTGAGGGCCGCGATATGCCCGGCCACCGCCGAGCGCGACAGCCCCAGCTGCTGGGCCAGATCCTGCTGGCTCACGTAGGGGTTGGCGCGCAGCAGCGCGTAAAGCTGTTCTTTCTTGCTGTCCATCGCGGCATTCTAAAACAATTGTCCGTCCGTGAGGACAAGTGTCCTTGTCGCCTTCTCAGGGGCAGCCAAGCCGGCCGGATCGGACTAGAGTCAATAGCTCGGGGAGCTTGCGGCACCAAGACCGCTCGCCTTGGAGACGTCACATGCAGCAGGATGCTGTGGCCGCAGAACTGTCGGTGCATGCCGACTGCGATTTCCATCCGCTGTTCAATGCGCTGCCGGGGCTCTACCTGGTGCTGGACCCGGCGCTGCGCATCCTGGCCGCGACCGACGCCTATTTGCGCGCCACGCTGACGCAGCGCGAGGCGGTGATCGGGCGCGCGCTGTTCGAGGTGTTTCCGGACAACCCCGACGATCCCATGGCCGACGGCGTGCGCAATCTGCGCGCCTCGCTGGGGCGGGTGCAGCAGCGCCTTGAACCCGACCGCATGGCGGTGCAGCGCTACGACATCCGGCTGCCCGACGGCAGCGGCTTCGAGGAGCGCTATTGGCAGCCGCTGAACCTGCCGGTGCTGGGCCCGGACGGCGCGCTGGCCTGCGTCGTCCACCAGGTGGAGGACGTGACCGAGGCGCAGCGGCGCAGCCGCGAGGTGGCCGCGATCAACAGCCGGCTGCGCCAGGCCGAGCAGGGCTTGCAGGAGTTCGCCGCCATCATCGAGTCCTCCACCGACGCCATCCTCAGCGAGCGGCTGGATGGCGTGATCGTGAGCTGGAACCATGGCGCCGAGCGCATGTTCGGCTACAGCGCCGCCGAGGCCATCGGCCGGCCCAGCGCGATGCTGCTGCCGCCCGATCGCGGCGAGGAGCAGGCGCAGCTGCTGGCGCGGGTGGCGCGCGGCGAGTGGGTGGCGCATTTCCAGACCGTCAGGCTGGCCAAGGATGGCCGCCTGCCGGACATCGCAGCCACCATCTCGCCGGTGCTCAACGAGCATGGCCAGGTGGTGGGCGCCTCCACGATCGCGCGCGACATCAGCAATGCCAAGCGTGCCGAGCGCATGCTGCGCGAGAGCGAGGCGCGCATGAAGGAGCTGTTCGAGAACCTCAGCAGCGGGGTGGCGATCTTCCGCGCCCTGCCCGATGGCCGGGACTTCCAGCTGATCGGCTTCAACCGCACGGCCGAGCGCATCGAGAACGCCAGCGAGGCCCAGGTGATGGGCAAACTGGTGCAGCAGGTCTACCCGGGCCAGATCGGCCAGGCGCTGCTGGAGGCCCTGCGTCAGGTCTGGCGCAGTGGCCAGGCGCAGCAGGCGCCGGTCTCGCTGCGCGGCGAGGACGGGCAGATCGCCGGCTGGCGCGCCAACTACATCTGCAAGCTCTCGCTGGGTGAGCTGGCGGTCATCTACGACGACCTCACCGCCGAGAAGCAGGCCGAGGAGCGCATGCTGCAGCGCGCCCATTACGACGCGCTCACCGGCCTGCCGAACCGCACCCTGCTGACCGACCGTGTGCAGCAGGCCCTGGTGGCGGCCAAGCGCGGCAGGGCGCGGCTGGCCGTGCTGTTCGTCGACCTCGACCGCTTCAAGCCCGTCAACGACGAGCTGGGGCATGGCGTGGGCGACCAGCTGCTGTGCGAGGTGGCGCTGCGCATGCGGCGCTGCCTGCGCGAGTCCGACACCGTGGCGCGCGTCGGCGGCGACGAGTTCGTGGTGCTGCTGCCCCAGGTGGCCAGCGGCGCCGATGCCCTGGCGGTGGCCGAGAAGATCCTCTATGCGCTGAACCAGGACTTCGAGCTCGCCGGGCGGCGCGTCAACATCGGTGCCAGCATCGGCGTGGCGCAGTATCCCGAGCATGGCGGCAGCGAGGAGCTGCTGGCCAAGAACGCCGACGCGGCCATGTACCGGGCCAAGAACGAGGGGCGCAACTGCGTGCGCATGGCCGCGAGCCCATAAGATCGCTGCGCGCAATACCCGCGCGCTGACGATCCGAACCGTGCTGCCCACCTCCGCCAGACTCGCCACCCCCCAAGCCTTCATCGTCGATCTCGACGGCACCCTGGTCGATACCCTGGGTGACTTTGTGGCCGTGCTGCAGCGCGTGCTGGCGGAACTGGAGCTGCCCCTGGTGGGGCGCGAATTCGTCGAGCACACGGTGGGGCAGGGCAGCGAGCATCTGATCCGCAGCACCCTGGCCGAGGTGGGCGGCGCGCCCAGCCTCTACGACCCGGCGTGGCAGCTCTACCAGCGCTTTTACCGCGACATCAACGGCCAGCATGCCGAGGTCTTCCCGGGCGTGCGCGCGGGCCTGGACGCGCTCAAGGCCCTGGGCCTGCCGATGGCCTGCCTGACCAACAAGCCGGCCGCCTTCGCGCGCGAGCTGCTGGCGCGCAAGCAGCTCGCCGGCTATTTCAAGCTGGTGTTCGGTGGCGACGATTTCGAGCGCAAGAAGCCCGACCCCCTGCCCCTGCTGAAGACCTGCGAGGCCCTGGGCACCGCGCCGGCGCATACCTGGATGGTGGGCGACTCCAGCAACGATGCGCGCGCCGCGCGTGCCGCCGGTTGCCCGGTGGTGCTGCTGAGCCATGGCTATAACCATGGCCAGCCCATCCACGCGGTGGATGCCGATGCGGTGTTCGACTCGCTGGAGGAATGCCTGCCCTGGTTGCGTGCGAGGCAGCTGGCATGAAGAAGATCGGCATGGTGGGCGGCGTGGCCTGGCCCTCGACGGTGGAGATGTACGCGGCCATCTGCAGGCTGAGCGCGACATGGCATGCCGGCAAGGTGGCGCGGGGCCCGGCGCCGATGCCCGAGTTCAGCATCGAGTCGGTCAATATCGCGCACAGCTTTGCGCGTCGCGGGCTGCCGGGCGACGAGGCCTCCTGGGCCGCGTTCGATGCCTATTTCAATACGGCACTGCGACGCTTGGAGCTGGCCGGCGCCGAGTTCGCGCTGATCGCCAGCAACACGCCACATAACCGCTTCACCGCCATTACCGCCGGGATTGGCATTCCGGTGCTGAACATCTTCGAGACGGTCGCGCAGGCCTGCTCGCGCGCCAGCCTTCGAGACGTCTTGATATTGGGCACCCAGCCGACGCTCGTCTCGCCGGCCTTTGCTCAGACCCTGGCATGCGCCGGACTGCGCGGCCATGTGCCACCGCGCGACGCCGACCGTGAGGCGCTCTACGCCTTGATCTTGCGGCTGCAGGCCGGACAGACCGAGGGCGCGGCCATGCAGATGGCCGAGCTCGCCGATCGGTCGTTTACGGAACTGGGTATTGCCCCCGGTCCCGGGCGCGGTATCAGCCTCTCATGCACCGAGCTGTCTTTGGCCTTTGGCAAGCAGCAGCGCCTGCTGCCGGACTTTCACGGCCATGGCCATCACTGGATCAATACCGGCATCGTGCATGCCCATGCGGCGTTCGACTTTGCGCTCTCGCCCTAGCCGCGACCCGCGCGCTCGCGCTTGACGCCCAGCAGGGCATCCTTGAGCTGCTCGTCGGCGGGCGACTTGCCGAGCCAGATCTTCAGCAGCACGTTGTAGAACTCGGCTTCCTTGATGGGCTCGCCCTGCACCTTGCCGTTCACATAGACCACCGTGCCGGTGCCCGGCACCCAGTCGACGCTGAAATGCTCGCCGGTGCTCATGCGCTTCTTGCTGGAGAAGATCTCGGCCACGCGCAGCACGCCGTTGATGGCCTTGGAGAATTCCTCGCGCGTGGAGTTGTCTTCCATGCCTTTGGTGAAGAGCTTGCCGAGTTCGTTGCCGTCGATCTCGCGCAGCATCTGGATGTGAAGGCGTTTGGCGCCCGTCGCGCCCAGCACGGCCTCGGGCGAGGTGACCTTGGCCGCCAGATAGAGGCCGGCGGTATAGACCTTGAAGAAGGCCTTGTAGCGGATGCCCGCGCCATTGAGCTGCAGCTTGGCGCCGCCGACCTCGGCCGTGGGCTCGTACTTGACCCCGGCCACCTCGACGTTTTGCGCCAGCGCGGTCAGGGGCAGGGCCATGGCCATCGCAGCCGCGGCCATGGAGGCCAGGATTACTCGTCGCATTTGTCTCGCTCCGTTCAGAGTCTGTCTACGCCTGGACCCAACGACCTGCAGGCTTGTGGGCCAAGTATCTGCCATCGACGCGCCTGCTGTGCATAGGGGCGACGCGTAAACCGTGCGAGCCGTGACCGCTGCTACACTTGGCCGCATCATGTTCATCACGCGCAAGCAGATCAAGGGGTCGAACGACCGGGGAGCCTGGCCCTGGCGTCGCCCGCACGACTTCGCCTGAAGCCGCTGCTGCTTGCTGTCTGCCGCCTGTTCCGGCCGGCCGAGATCCAAGACCTTATGCTTTGAGCCACCCCCGGCTTGGAGTGGCCGCAGCGCGGCAACCCTGAGACGGCGTGCGCCTGCCCGGTGCGCGCCCAGAAACGCAAGGTTTGAGCACGTGATCACCGAACTTGAATTCCAGAGCCTGGCCGCCCAGGGCTACAACCGCATCCCCCTCATCAGCGAGGCTTTTGCGGATCTCGAAACCCCGCTATCCCTCTACCTGAAGCTGTGCGCCGGTGCCGGCAATGGCCGCCACAGCTTCCTGCTGGAATCGGTGGTGGGCGGCGAGCGCTTCGGGCGCTACTCCTTCATCGGCCTGCCGGCGCGCACCGTGCTCAAGAGCAGCGGCCTGCGCACCGAGGTGCTGCGCGATGGCGTGGTGGTGGAGACGCACGAAGGCAATCCGCTCGATTTCATCGAGGCCTACCAGCAGCGCTTCAAGGTGGCGCTGCGCCCCGGCATGCCGCGCTTCTGCGGCGGCCTGGCCGGCTACTTCGGCTACGACGCGGTGCGCTATATCGAGCCCAAGCTGGCCAAGACGGCGAAGCCGGGTGGCCTGGACACGCCGGACGTGATGCTGCTGCAATGCGAGGAACTGGCCGTCATCGACAATCTCTCGGGCCGGCTCTACCTGATCGTCTATGCCGACCCGGGCCAGGCCGAGTCCTTCCACAAGGCCAAGAAGCGCCTCACCGAGCTGCGCGACAAGCTCACCTACAGCGTCTCCGCCCCCCAGGTCAAGCGTGGCCAGGCTCATCCGGTGCAGCGCGAATTCGCCAAGGCCGACTACCTGGATGCGGTGCTCAAGGCCAAGGAATACATCGCCGCCGGCGACATGATGCAGGTGCAGGTGGGCCAGCGCCTGTCCAAGCGCTACACCGAATCGCCGCTGAGCCTGTACCGCGCGCTGCGCTCGCTCAACCCCAGCCCCTACATGTACTTCTACGACATGGGGGAGTTCCAGATCGTCGGCGCCTCGCCCGAGATCCTGGTGCGCCAGGAGCGCACGCCGGCGGGCCAGAAGGTCACCATCCGGCCGCTGGCCGGCACGCGCCCGCGCGGCGCCACCCCCGAGCTGGATCTGGCCCTGGAGGCCGAGCTCAAGGCCGACCCCAAGGAGCGTGCCGAGCACCTGATGCTGATCGACCTGGCGCGCAACGACATCGGCCGCATCGCCAAGACCGGCTCGGTCAAGGTCACCGACGCCTTCGTGGTGGAGCGCTACTCGCATGTGATGCACATCGTCAGCAATGTCGAGGGCGAGCTGAAGGACGGCATGAGCAGCCTGGACGTGTTCCGCGCCACCTTCCCGGCCGGCACGCTCACCGGCGCGCCCAAGATCCGCGCGATGGAAATCATCGACGAGCTCGAGCCGGTGAAGCGCGGCATCTATGGCGGCGCCTGCGGCTATCTCAGCTTTGCCGGCGACATGGACCTGGCCATCGCGATCCGCACCGGCATCGTGCAGGACCAGGTGCTCTATGTGCAGGCCGCGGCCGGCGTGGTGGCCGACTCGGTGCCCGAGCTGGAATGGCAGGAAACCGAGGCCAAGGCGCGCGCGCTGCTGCGCGCCGCCGAACTCGTTGAGGAGGGCTTCTAAATGCTCTTGATGATCGACAACTACGACAGCTTCACCTTCAACCTGGTGCAGTACTTCGGCGAGCTGGGCGCCGAGGTGCGCGTGGTGCGCAACGACGAGATCACGGTGGAGGAGATCGGTGCGCTGAAGCCGGACCAGCTGGTGTTTTCGCCCGGCCCCTGCTCGCCCGCCGAGGCCGGTATCTGCGTCAGCGCCATCCAGGCCTTCCAGGGCAAGTTGCCCATCCTGGGCGTGTGCCTGGGCCATCAGAGCATGGGCGCGGCGCTGGGCGGCAAGATCGTGCGCGCCAAGACCCAGATGCATGGCAAGGCCAGCACCATCACCACCGACCAGCAGGGCGTGTTCAAGGGCCTGCCGCGCGAGTTCAGCGTCATCCGCTACCACTCGCTGGTGATCGAGGAGGCCAGCCTGCCGGCGGTGCTGGACATCACCGCGCGCAGCGAGGACGGCGAGATCATGGGCGTGCGACACCGCGAGCTGGCCGGCACGGCCACGCCGATGGAGGGGGTGCAGTTCCATCCCGAGTCCATCCTCAGCGAGCATGGCCATGCGATGTTGAAGAACTTCCTGCAGGGGGCGCTATGACCGTGGTTGATCTGCGCAGCGATACCGTCACCCAGCCGACGGCCGCGATGCGTGCCGCCATGCTGGCGGCGCCGCTGGGCGACGATGTGTTCGGCGACGACCCCAGCGTCAACGCCCTGCAGAGCGCCCTGGCCGAGCGCCTGGGTTTCGAGGCCGCGCTCTTCATGCCCACCGGCACGCAGAGCAATCTCTGTGCGCTGATGAGCCATTGCCAGCGCGGCGACGAGTACCTGGTGGGCCAGTTCGCCCATACCTATCGCTGGGAGGGTGGCGGCGCGGCAGTGCTGGGTTCGATCCAGCCGCAACCGCTGCCGCACCAGGTGGACGGCTCGCTGGCCCTGGCCGACATCGAAGCCAATATCAAGCCCGACGACGCCCATTTCGCGCGCACAAGGCTCTTGACGCTGGAGAACACCATCGGCGGCAAGGTGCTGCCGCTGGCCTATCTCTCGGCGGCCTCGCATTTGGCGCTGGGCAAGGGCCTGTCGCGACACCTGGACGGCGCGCGCCTGTTCAATGCCGCCGTGGCCCTGGGTGGCGACCCCTACCAGGCGGCGCGCCAGATCTGCAGCCATTTCGACAGCGTCTCGGTGTGCTTCTCCAAGGGCCTGGGCGCCCCGGTGGGCTCGGTGCTGTGCGGCAGCCGCGACTTCATTGCGCGCGCGCACCGCTGGCGCAAGATGGCCGGTGGCGGCATGCGCCAGGCCGGCGTGCTGGCCGCGGCGGCCCAGCATGCGCTGGACCATCATGTGGCGCGCCTGGCCGATGACCATGCGCTGGCGCAGCGCCTGGCCGCCGGCCTGCAGGGCCTGCCCGGCGTTACGGTGGAGGCCCCGCAGACCAATATCGTGTTCGTGGATGTGGGGGGCCCGTCGCAAGAACGGGCGGCGGGCGTGATCCCGCACCTGAAGTCGCGCGGCGTGCTGGCCACCGGCCTGTATCGCCTGCGTTTCGTGACCCATCTGGATGTGGATGCGGCCGGCGTGGACCGTGCCATCGCCGCCATGCGTGACTATTTCGGAGCCTGATATGCCGATCACCGACAACGAAGCCCTGACCCGCGTCATCGAGCACCGCGAGATCTTCCACGACGAGATGCTCACTCTGATGCGCCGCATCATGAGCGGCGAGATGTCGCCGGTGATGTCGGCGGCGCTGCTGATCGGCTTGCGCGTCAAGAAGGAGACCATCGGCGAGATCACCGCGGCGGCCCAGGTGATGCGCGAGCTCTCCAACAAGGTGCCCGTGCCGCCCTCGCCGCATCTGGTGGACGTGGTGGGCACCGGCGGCGATGGCGCCCATACCTTCAACATCTCCACCTGCTCGATGTTCGTGGCCGCGGCCGCGGGCGCGCAGATCGCCAAGCATGGCAACCGCAGCGTGTCCAGCAAGACCGGCAGCGCCGATGTGCTGGAAGCCCTGGGCGCCAACATCATGCTGACGCCGGCCCAGGTGGCCGAGAGCGTGCTGCAGACCGGCATCGGCTTCATGTTCGCGCCCAACCACCATCCGGCCATGAAGAACATCGCGCCGGTGCGGCGCGAGCTGGGCGTGCGCACCATCTTCAACATCCTGGGCCCGCTCACCAACCCGGCCGATGCCAAGAACATCCTGATGGGCGTGTTCCACCCGGATCTGGTGGGCATCCAGGTGCGCGTGATGCAGCGTCTGGGCGCCGAGCATGCGGTGGTGGTCTATGGCAAGGATGGCATGGACGAGATCTCGCTGGGCGCCGCCACCCTGGTGGGCGAGCTGAAGAATGGCGAGGTGCGCGAGTACGAGATCCACCCGGAGGACTTCGGCCTGGCCATGGTCAGCAACCGCAGCCTCAAGGTGGCCGGCCCGGAAGAGTCGCGCGTGATGCTGCTGGGCGCGCTGGCCGACGAGCCCGGCGCCGCGCGCGACATCGTGCTGCTGAACGCCGGCGCCACGCTCTATGCCGCCAATGTGGTGGGCAGCATTGGCGACGGCATCGCCAAGGCACGCCAGGCCATCAGCAGCGGCGCCGCGCGCGCCAAGCTCGACCAGTTCGTGGCCACCACCCAGGCCCTGGGGAAGAAGGCCTGAAAACCATGTCGGACATCCTGAACAAGATCAACGCCGTCAAGCATGAGGAAGTGGCCGCCGCCAAGGCGCGCCGCTCGCTCGCCAGCCTGCGCGAGGAGGCCGAGGCGCTGCATGACACCCGTGGCTTTGAAGCCGCGTTGCGCGCCAAGATCGCCGCCGGCCAGAGCGCCGTGATCGCCGAGATCAAGAAGGCCAGCCCCAGCAAGGGCGTGCTGCGCGCGGATTTCCGCCCGGCCGAGATTGCGCAGAGCTACGCCCAGCATGGTGCGGCCTGCCTGAGCGTGCTGACGGATGAACGCTTTTTCCAGGGCTCGGTGGCCTATCTGCAGCAGGCGCGCGCCGCCTGTGCGCTGCCGGTGCTGCGCAAGGATTTCCTGGTGGACGAGTACCAGGTCTACGAGGCGCGCGCCATGGGCGCCGATGCCATCCTGCTGATCGCCGCCAGCCTGGACGACGCCTTGATGGCCGATCTGGAGGCCTGCGCCCTGGGCCTGGGCCTGGACGTGCTGGTGGAGGTGCACGACGGCGCCGAGCTGGAGCGCGCCCTGCGCCTGAAGACGCCGCTGCTGGGTATCAACAACCGCAATCTGCGCAGCTTCGAGGTGACGCTGCAGACCACGCTGGGCCTGCTGGACTGCGTGCCCGCGGAGCGGCTGCTGGTGACCGAATCCGGCATCCTGGGCCGCGCCGATGTGCAGACCATGCGCGCCGCCCGGGTCAACGCCTTCCTGGTGGGCGAGGCCTTCATGCGCGCGCCCGATCCGGGCGCGGCGCTGGCCGAACTGTTCGCGGCCTGATGGCTTCGCTGACGGACGCGCTGCGCGGCGCCACGCTGGATGCGGGCTGGCAGGCGCCGCTGGACGCCTGGCTGGCGAGCCCCGCCGGCCGCGATGTGCTGGCGCATCTGCAGGCCCGTGAGGCCGCGGGCGCCACCATCTACCCGCCCGATCCGCTGCGCGCGCTGCGCCTCACGCCGCTCGCCCAGGTGCGCGTCGTGATCCTCGGCCAGGACCCTTATCACGGCCCGGGTCAGGCCGAGGGCCTGGCCTTCTCGGTGCCCGATGGCAACAAGCTGCCGCCCAGCCTGCGCAATATCTTCAAGGAGCTGCAGCGCGATCTGGGGCAGCAGCCGCCCATGAGCCCGCATCTCGGGCCCTGGGCCGCGCAGGGCGTGCTCTTGCTCAACACCTGCCTGACGGTGGAGGACGGCGCGCCCGCCAGCCACGCCAAGATCGGCAAGGCGGGCGGCTGGGAGGCGCTGACCGACGCGCTGATACGCGCCGCGGCCGCCGACCCCGCGCCAAAGGTCTTCATGCTCTGGGGCGCCCATGCCCAGGCCAAGGCGCCCTTGATCGCCACGGCCGGCCCGGCGCAGCTGGTCCTCACGGCCAACCATCCCTCGCCGCTGTCGGCCACGCGGCCCCCTGCGCCCTTCATCGGCTGTGGGCATTTTTCCGAGGCGGTGGCCTGGCTGGCGGCGCGGGGCCGGCACATCGCCTGGTAGCCCGCCGGTCTTGCCCGGGGGAGGGTTTGCGATAGGTTAAGTCCAGTGACGTACCAATTGACGCTTTATCGTCTTTGGTACTAAACTGGTATTAACATGAATCGCCCCAACTCCCCGGCCGCACGGCCCGGCCCTTCCCCCGCCACGGCGCCCCTGAACCAGGTGCGCTATCTGGTCGGCGTGGATGGCGGCGGCACTGGCACGCGGGTGCGTTTGAGCGAGCGCTCGGGCCGTATTCTGGGGCAAGGCGAGTCCGGCCCCTCGGCGCTGGGGCAGGGGGTCGAGCAGGCCTGGCGCCATGTGCAGGAGGCGGTGGCCTTGGCGGCCGCGCAGGCCGGGTTGGCGCCGCTGGATCTGAGCCAGGTGGCGATCGGCCTGGGCCTCTCGGGGGCCAACCTGATCGAGGCGGTGGCCGAGTTCCACGCCCAGCAGCCCGGCTATGCCCTGGTGGCGTTGGACAACGATGGCTTCACCTCGGTGCTGGGTGCGCATGGTGGCCGGCCGGGCGGCGTGATCGCGGCCGGCACCGGCGCGGTGGGCGAGGCCTTGCGCGCCGACGGTTCGCGCGTGTGCATCAGTGGCTGGGGCTGGATCAGCGGCGACGAGGGCAGCGGTGCCTGGCTGGGGCTGAAGGCGATGCGCCACGCCCAGCAGGCGCTGGACGGCCGCGCCGTGCCCGGCGTACTGGCGCGCGCGGTATGGGCGGTGGCCGGCCAGGAGCGCCACACCATCCTGGCCTGGTGCGCCAAGGCCGGCCAGCATGGCTACGCCACGCTCGCGCCGCTGGTGTTCGAGGCCGCGCCTGACGATGAAGTGGCCCGGGCCTTCCTGGCCGAGGCGGTGGCCGAGCTGGAGAGCCTGGCGCGCGCGCTGGACCCGAGCGAGCAGCTACCCCTGGCCTTGAGCGGCAGCATCGCGCTGCGCTTGCGCGAAAAATTCTCAGGCAATATGCGTGCCCGTTGTGTCGAGCCGCAAGGCGACTCGGCCGATGGCGCACTGCTGCTGGTACGCAGTGCACTCAACTCAGAACCGGGTGTGTGATGTCGACCAAACTGCCGTTCCAATTCAAGCCTGACGCCGAAGCCGCCTCGCCGCTGTACATGCAGCTGGCCCACAAGCTGGCCCAGGCGATCCGCGAGGGCCAATACCAGGCCGACGAGGCCCTGCCCTCGGAGCGCGTGCTGTCCGAGGCGCTGGACCTCTCGCGTGTGACCGCCCGCAAGGCGATCGACCGCCTGGTGGAGCAGGGGCTCATCATCCGCAAGCGCGGCAGCGGCAACTACATCGCGCCCAAGCTGGAGCAGCCGCTCTCGCGCCTCACCAGCTTCTCGGAAGAGCTGCACCAGCGCGGCTTCCAGCCCAGCTCGCGCTGGCTGCTGCGTGGCTTTGCGATGGCCGCCCCCGACGAGCAGCTCTCGCTGGGTCTGGTGACGGGCCAGCGCGTGGCGCGCCTGGAGCGCCTGCGCCTGGCCGACCGGGTGGTGATGGCCTATGAGGTCAGCGTGCTGCCCGAGGCGGTGCTGCCCGACCCCGAGGCGGTGGACAGCTCGCTCTACGAGCATCTCTCGCAGGGCGCGGGTGCGCCGGCGCGCGCGCTGCAACATATTCGTGCCATCAATGCGGATACCAAGCTGGCCGGCCTGCTGGAAGTTCCAGTCGGCCAGGCGGTCTTGTTCATCACGCGGGTGGGCTATCTGGAGTCGGGTCAGGCGGTGGAGCTGACCCATTCGTATTGCCGCAGCGATTACTACGACTTCGTGGCGGAGATGAGGCGTGACGGATGAGCAAGGTTGAAGGGTTTGTTCTGACGCCGCAGGGCTTCGTCCGCGGCGCGCTGGAACAGACCGATGGGCGCATCACGCGCATCACGGGCGAGGCGGTCAGCGAGTCCGAGGTGCGCCACGGCGAGCAAGACCTGCCCCTGGTGCTGCCCGGCTTCATCGACATCCACGTGCACGGCGGCGGCGGCCGCGACACCATGGAAGGCGGCGACGCCGCCGCGCAGATCGCGCGCCTGCATGTGCGCCATGGCACCACCGCGCTGCTGGCCACCACCATGACGGCGCCGCTGGACGAGATCCGCAGCGCGCTCGCCGCCCTCGGCCCGGCCTGCCAGGCCCGCGTCTCGCAAGGCGCGCGCATCCTGGGCGTGCATCTCGAAGGGCCTTACATCAACCCCGGCAAGCTGGGCGCCCAGCCCGACTTTGCCAAGCCCGCCAGCATCGAGGAAATCCAGGCCTTGAACGCCCTGGCGCCGATCCGGCTGATCACGCTGGCGCCCGAGTTACCCGGCAATCTGGAGCTGATCACGGCGCTGCGCGCGGCCGGCTTCCAGGTGCAGATCGGCCATACCCTGGGCACCTACGAAGACGGCGTGGCCGCGCTTGAGCGCGGCGCCGGCGGCTTCACCCATCTCTTCAATGCGATGACCGGCTTGCACCATCGCGAGCCCGGCATGGTGGGCGCGGCGCTGGCGCATGCGCGCTATGCCGAGATCATCCCGGACCTGCTGCATGTGCACGAGGGCGCCGTCAAGGTGGCGCTGCGCGCCATCCCCTGCATGTTCTGCGTCACCGATTCGACCGCCGCCGCGGGCATGCCCGACGGCGATTACCAGCTGGGGCGGCACACCGTCACCAAGTGCATGGGCGGCGTGCGCCTGCCCGATGGCACCCTGGCCGGCAGCACCCTGACGATGGACCAGGCGCTGCGCAATCTGGTGGACCTGGGGCTGGAGATCGCGGACGCCTCGCGGCGCGTCTCCAGCTACGCGGCCGAATACATGGGCTTGAGCGAACGTGGCCAGCTGGTCGTGGGCGCCTGGGCGGATCTGGTGGTGATGGACCGTGACTTGCAGCTGCAACGCGTGGTCGTTGAAGGGGAAGAGATTGACCTCGCGAATGTATGAGGAGTGCCTGAGCGCTCCGGCCGTGGTGGCGCGCCAGCTGGCCGCTGATCAAAATGCTTATGCCGCGCTGGGCACGGCGCTGCGCGACAAGCCGCCCACCTCGCTCTTGACGGTGGCGCGCGGCAGCTCGGACCATGCCGCGCATTACATGGCCTATCTGATGATGGCGCGCCTGGGCCGTCTGGTGACCTCGCTGCCGATGTCGCTGATCACCCTGTACCAGAGCAAGATCGCCTGCGAGGGCCTGGTCTCGCTGGCCTTCTCGCAATCGGGCCAGAGCCCCGATCTGGTGGCCCCTACCAAGTTCTTCCGCGCCGGCGGCGCCCGCACCGTGGCCTTCGTGAATGCCGAGGGCTCGCCGCTGGCCGAGGCCGCCGAGCATGTGTTCCCGCTGCATGCCGGCGTGGAGCAGAGCGTGGCCGCTACCAAGAGCTATATCGCCCAGCTGGTGGCCGGCGCCCGCGTGGTGGCTGCCTGGAGCGAGGACGAAGACCTGCAGGCTGCCCTGCAGCAGCTGCCGCAGGCCTTGGAGCAAGCCGCTGCCAAGCGTTGGGATGTGGCGGTGGACGCGCTCAAGGACGCCGACCGCCTGTTCGTGATCGGCCGTGGCACCAGCCTGGCCGTGGCCATGGAGGCGGCGCTCAAGTTCAAGGAAACCTGCGGCATCCAGGCCGAGGCCTTCTCGGGCGCCGAGGTCAAGCACGGGCCGATGGCGCTGGTGGACGAGGGCTATCCGCTGCTGGTGTTCGCGCCGCGCGGCCCGGCCCAGGCCGGCCTGCTGGCCCTGGCCGATGAAATGCGCGGCCGCGGCGCGCGCGTGCTGCTGGCCGCGCCCGAGGGCACGCCGGGCGCCGAGCTGCACGATTTCTTGCCACTTGCCTGCACCGGCAACGAGGATCTAGATGCGATCGCCGCGGTGCAGAGCTTCTACCCCATGGTGGAGGCGCTGGCGCGCGCACGCGGGCTGAACCCCGACCAGCCGCGCCATCTGGCCAAGGTTACGAAGACGCACTGATTGAGGTTCATCGCCCATGTCCAAGGCATTTCATCCGGGCCAGTTGGTGATGGTGGACATCCAGGGCAAGCGCCTGGATGCCGAGACCGCCGCCTTTTTGCGCCGCCACCAGATCCGCGCCGTCTGTCTGTTCCGCAAGAACCTCGGCACCGAGGCCGAGGTGCAGCAGCTCACCCGCGACCTGCGCGAGGTGATGGGCCCCGAGGCCCTGATCGGCCTGGACCAGGAGGGCGGCTCGGTGGTGCGTGCCACCTTCCTGCCGCAAGCGCCCTCGGCCATGGCCCTGGGCGCGGCCGACGACGAGGCGCTGGCCGAAAGCGTGGGGGCGGCGGTGGCGCGCGGTCTACGCAGCATCGGCATCAACTGGAACTTCGCGCCGGTGCTGGACATCAACAACAACCCGGCCAACCCGGTGATCGCCGAGCGCAGCTTCTCCGAGGACGCCGACGACGTGACCCGCCTGGCGGGGGCCTGGATGCGCGGCTCGCTGCGCGCGGGTGTGGCCTGCTGCGTCAAGCATTTCCCCGGCCATGGCGACACCCATGTGGACTCGCACCTGGCCCTGCCCACGGTGGACAAGAGCCGTGCCGAACTCGACGCGCTGGAGCTGCGGCCCTTCAAGGCCTTCTGTCACAAGCCCGGCGATGCGGCACCCGCGGTGATGACGGCGCACATCGTCTATCCGCAGATCGACCCCGAGCATCCGGCCACCCTGTCCACCAAGATCCTGGGTGACATCCTGCGTCGCGAATGGGGCTACGAGGGCGTGGTGATCACCGATGCGCTGATGATGAAGGCCATCTTCGAGCGCTACGGCTATGCGCGCGCCGCGGTGCTGGCGATCCAGGCCGGTGCCGACATGATCCTGGCCCAGGGCTCGCTGGACGAGCAGGGCCAGTCCATCGCCGCCCTGGAGGCCGCGTTTGCGCGCGGCGAGCTGAGCCAGGCGCAGGGCGAGCGCGCCCGCGCCCGCCTCGATGCGCTGGCGCGCGCCTATCCGGTGCAACATGCCGGCTACGCCGGCGCGCAGCGTGCGGACGACGACGCCCTGATGCGTCGCGCCTGGGCGCGTGGCCTGACGCTGCTGCGTGGCGCCCAGGCGCCCGACCTGCACGCACCGCTGCGCGTGTATGTGCAGGGTCAGGTGCCCACCGATGGGGTCTCCGAGGCCGGCCCCACGGGCGCCCAGGTGGCCGCGCTGTTCGACGGCTTTGCCGATGCCGAGGTGCTGGTGCTGCAGGACATCGCCACGCTCGATTGGACCCGGGTGCCGCAGGACGGCCGCAAGACCGTGATCGCCTCCACCCAGCGCGCCCGCTATGACGAGCTCGGGGGCCTGGCCCAGGGCTGGCGGCCGGATCTGCACCTGGTGCTGTGGAACCCCTTCCAGGCCCTGGACGTGCAGGCGCCCACCGTGATCACCTGGGGCTATGCCGATGGCGCGCTGGAAGGGCTGAAGCAATGGCTGGAAGGCCGGGCCCCGGCCACGGCGCAATCGCCCGTGACCCTGAACTGAACGCCGCACAGCAACGCCAGGAGACTTCATGTCCAGCCGCCCCACTCTTGCGCCGATGCGCTGGATTCCCAGCCTGTACTTTGTGCAGGGCATGCAGTTCTTCGTGGTGATGCTGATCGCCGGCCTGATGTTCAAGAACATGGGCGTGGCCAATGACCAGATCGCACGCTGGACCGGCGTGCTGGGGCTGGCCTGGGCCTTCAAGCCGCTGTGGAGCCCCTTCCTGGAGCTGGCACGCAGCAAGAAGTTGATCGTGGTGGCGATGCAGTTCACCGGCGCAGCGGGCCTGGGCCTGATGGCGCTGGCGCTGCAACTGCCCATGTACTTTGCCGCCAGCATCGCCGTGCTGTTCCTGCTGGCCTATGCCTCTGCCACCCACGACATCGCGTGCGACGGCCTCTACATGGCGGCCCTGGACAGCAAGCAGCAGGCGGCCTATGCGGGCTGGCAGGGCGCCTTCTTCAATGCGTCGAAGTTTCTCACCCTGGGTGGCCTGCTGGTGCTGGCCGGGCATCTGGAGAAGAGCCTGGGCGTGTTCAATGCCTGGTCCATCATTTTTGCGGCGCTGGCCCTGTTGCTGGCGCTGCTGGCGGCCTACAACGCCTATGCGCTGCCGGGCACGCTGAACACCGAACACGCCGACCTGACGGTGGCCAGCGTGTTTGGCACGCTGAAGGAAGTGGTGGCGGATTTCCTGAAGAAGCCCGGCATCTGGCTGGCCATCCTGTTCATCGTGCTGTTCCGCTTCGGCGAGGGACAGGTGCAGACCATCGGCCCGCTGTTCCTGATCGAGGCGCGCGAGAAGGGCGGCCTGGGCCTGAGCACCGAGCAGGTCGGTGGCATCTATGGCACCGCCGGCACGGCGGCGTTTCTCGTCGGCAGCATCCTGGGCGGCTATTTCACCTCCTGGCTGAGCCTGAAGCGGGCCATGCCGGTGCTGATCATCGCCATGGCCGTGCCGAACGTGGTGTTCTATTACCTGAGCGCCAGCCTGCCCAGCGATCTCTTGCATATCGGGGCGGCCATCAGCGTCGAGATGTTCGGCTACGGCTTCGGCTTCGTCGGCATGATTCTGTACATCATGCAGGCGGTGGCGCCTGGCAAGTACCAGACCGCCCACTATGCGCTGGGCTCGGGCGTGATGCAGCTGGGCTTCATCTTCTCCAAGACCATCAGCGGCGACATCCAGCTGGCGATGGGCTACCAGAGCTTCTTCCTCTGGACCATCGTGTGTGGCCTGCCCGCGCTGCTGCTGATGTTTCTTGTGAAGATTCCGGCGCCGGCGTCGCCGGCCACCCGCAACTGAGCCATGCGCAGACGGTTGCTGGCCATGGGCCTGGGTCTGGCGGCGCTCGCGGCCCATGCCGCGGAGCGCTTTTTCGACGACTTCAGCTACGCCGATCTGCAGCAGCTGCGTGCCGGTGGCTGGACGCCGCGCACCCAGGCCGGCCACCCGGGTGTGGAGGGCGCGAGCTGGAGCGAGCAACAGCTGCAACTGCTGGCCGATCCGGCCCAGCGCGGCAACCGCCTGCTGCGCCTGCGCGCCAGCACCGATGGCAGCGGCGCGGGCACACGCCAGGCCCAGCTATGCCACCAGCGCAAATACCTGGAGGGCACCTATGCCGCACGCGTGCGCTTCAGCGATGCGCCGACGCAGGGCATCGATGGCGACCCTGTCATCCAGACCTTTTACGCGGTCACGCCGCTGCGCTTCGACTACGACCCCGAGTTCAGCGAGCTCGATTGGGAGTACCTGCCCAATGGCGGCTGGGGCAGCGCGCAGACGCGGCTCTACGGCATCGCCTGGCAGACCGTGCAGCTCAACCCCTGGAAGAGCTATAACCAGGCGCATGAGGAGTTCGGCAGCCAGCAGGGTTGGCATCAGCTGATGATGCAGGTGGGCGATGGCCAGGTGCGGCTGTTCCTGGACGGGCGCCAGATTGCCCGGCATGGCGGGCGCAACGTTCCCGTGTCGCCGATGTCCATCAACTTCAATCTTTGGTTCTCGCCCGGCGGGCTCTTGCCCAGCAGCGCCGAGCCGCGCGTCTACGAGCAGGACGTGGACTGGGTGTTCCATGCGCGCAAGGAGCTGCTGAGCCCCGCCCAGGTGGAGGCGGCGGTGGCGGCCTATCGCGCGGCCGGCCAGGCGCGGGTGGACGGCGTGCCGGCCGCGCAGCCGGCGCTGCCCAGCCCCTGCGATTTCTGATTCCGGGTCTGAGGAGGCCCGTCCCTCATGCATCAGCAAAAGCGTCTGGCGTCGGTGGATGCCCTGCGAGGCCTGACGGTGGCGGCGATGCTGCTCGTCAACAACCCCGGCGACTGGGGCCATGTGTTCTGGCCCCTGAAGCATGCCGAGTGGCATGGCTGCACGCCCACCGACCTGATCTTTCCCTTCTTCCTCTTCATCGTCGGCGTGTCGCTGTCGCTGGCGCTGGGGCCGCGCCTCGACGCGGGCGCGGCGCCGGGGCCATTGCTGCGCGGCGCCCTGCAGCGTGCCGGCCGCATCATGGCGCTGGGCCTGCTCCTGCACCTGCTGGCCTGGTGGCTGATGCACAAGCCCGAGTTCCGCGTCATGGGGGTCTTGCAGCGCATTGCCCTGTGCTTCGGCTTTGCCGCGCTGCTGGCCTGCGGCTGGCGGTCCGCCAAGGCGCAGTGGGCCCTGCTGCTGGCGCTGCTGCTGGGCTATGGCTGCTTGCTGCTGGGCGCCGGCGATCTGAGCAAGGCCGGCAATATCGCGTCCCGGCTGGACACGCAGCTGCTGGGGCGCTTCGCCTACGAGTGGGATGCTGGCACGGGCCGCGCGCATGACCCCGAAGGTCTGCTCAGCACGCTGGGCGCGCTGGCCACCACCTTGCTGGGCTTGCGCGCGGGCGCCTGGCTGCGCCGCGGTGCGCGGCGCGAGCTGTGCTGGCTGGCGGCCGGCAGCCTCCTGTTGGGGGCCCTGGCCACGGCATGGCTGCCCTGGAACAAGCAGCTCTGGACCCCCAGCTTCGTGCTGTGGACCGGCGGCTGGGCCACCGCGGCCCTGCTGCTGGCCCACCAGCTGGTGGACCGGCTGCAATGGCGCCCGCTGGGGCGCGCCTTCGGCGTGAATGCCATCGCCGCCTATGCGGGCGCCTGGATGTGCACGGTGCTGCTGGAGGGCCTGGGCTGGATGGCGCCCCTGTATGCCGCCGGCTTTGGCTGGCTGGCTCGGCTCGCCGGGCCGAGCATGGCGTCGCTGGCCTTCGCGCTGGTCTTCGTGGCCGTCTGGGCGCTGATCGTCCGTTGGCTCGATCGTCGCGGCTGGTACTTCAAGGTCTAGCCAGGCAAGCAGGCCGCGCTTGTACGATCTGCCGGCGCACTGAAAGAAATGAAGGATCTCCCGCATGAGCCAGCGCTTTGCCGTTCGCATGCCACCCGATGTCCGCTCGGTGCGGATCGGCGATCACGAGGTCGTCTTCATCGACGACTTTCTGGAGGACCCGGACGCGCTGCATGCGCAGGCGCTTGAACAGCGCTTCCAGCCTTATCCGGGCGTGCGCGAGCACAAGGGCTACCCGGGCGTGCGCGCCGAGGCGCCCGGCGATTACACCCACCATCTGGTGGCACTGGTGGAGCCGCTGATACGCATCAACTTCGGTGTGCCCGAGGCGCTGCCGCTGCGCAAGAGCATGTGCGCGTTCTCGCTCATCACCGCGGCGCCCGGGCAGCTGGGGCCGCTGCAGCGCACGCCGCATTTCGATGCCAGCACGCCCCATCACATGGCGGTGCTGCTCTATCTGTGTGGCGAGCAGCATGGCGGCACCGGCTTCTACCGCCACAAGGCCACCGGCATCCAGCGTGTGACGCCCGACAACCGCGATCGCTACCTCGATGCCTACCAGCAGGAGCTCGCACGGCGGCCGCCCAGGCCGCGCTACTTCGCTGACTCCGACGAGCATTTCGAGCTGCTGGGCATGATGCCGGCACGCCGCAACCGGCTCGTCGTCTATCCCGGCAGCCTGCTGCACAGCGCGTGCATCAATCCGGCCATCAGCCTCTCGGACGATCCGCGCAGCGGCCGCCTGACGGTCAATTCCTTTTTCGACTTTGGTTTGATACCAGCGGCGATGTGACGAAAAAAAGCCCGGCAGTTGCCGGGCTTTTGCGTTCGGTTGGGGACCGATCAGAACTTGGCGCTCAGGCCGAGGCGGTAGGTCGTCTCGCCTTGGAAGGACCATGCCGGGAAGCCGGCGCGCAGCGGATCCTTGATGCTCGTGTTGGAGGCATCGGCAGCGCCGTACTGCACGTCGTCCTGCTTGAGCAGGTTGATGACTTCCAGCGACAGCTTCAGGTTCTTGTTGATGTTCCAGCCGAAGCTTGCATCCAGCGTGCCGTAGGCATCGTGCATGCGGTTGCCGTACCAGAAGGCGCCTTCGCGAATCATGTACTTCGAGCGCCAGTTGTAGGCCAGGCGGCCGGAGTAGGTTTCGTTCTCGTAGTAGCCGACTAGGTTGACGTTGTGCTTCGAGGCCTGGGTAAAGATGCCGAGGTTGTCGATGTAGCTGCTGGCCGGTGCGGTGCCTTCGGTGAAGGTGTAGTTCGCGATCACGCCATAGCCGTTGTTGAAGGCATGGTTGGCCTGCAGTTCCAGACCGCGGATGCGACCGCCGCCGGCGTTCACGAAGCTCTGCACCGTCCAGTTGTCCAGCTTGGACACCGGATCCACCAGGCCCACCTTCTGGTTGTTCTTGACCTCCGCGGTGATGAAGTTGGAGATGTCCTTGCTGAAGAAGGTGGCCGACAGCAGGTTGCCCTTGCCGTAGTAGTACTCCACACCGATGTCGGCGTTGCTGGACTTCATCGGCTTGAGCGACACGCTGCCGTTGGTCCAGGTTTCGTTGCCGACGCGGTCATCGTTGTAGCCCGACACCGTCACACCGAACATATTGGCGAAGTTCGGGCGCGTGATGGTCTGCGAGGCGGCGACGCGCAGCACCATGTTGCGGCTCAGGTCGAAGGCCAGGTTGGCGCTGGGCAGCACGTCGTTGTAGCTGGACTTCTTGGTGGCGGTGTTGCGGCCCCAGTTGAGGTTGCCCGAGTAATCGCCAGTGGCCAGCGGCGTGCCGTCGAAGGCATAGCCGGTGCTCTTCACATCGGTGGAGATGTAGCGCAGGCCGAAGTTGCCGCGCATGTTTTGCGCGTCGAACTCGAACATGCCGTAGGCCGACTTGTTCTTCTCGTTCAGCTCGCTGAAGCCGGAGCGGTCCTCGATCCAGGAGGCGATGTTCTTGTTGGTGTTGGCGATCATCGCGCCGATGTTGGGGCGCGGCACGTCCCAGCCACCCACGCCCACCGAGCCGCTGTAGAGGCTGGCGGTATCGACCGGTGCAATCGTCGAGTTCCAGACCGGGCGGAAGGTGCGCTTCTCGAAGGTGTGGTCGGCCATGCGGATGCCGGTCTTGAACGAGGAGATCGCGCCCCAGGCCAGGTCGAAGGTGGCGTCCAGCTGGGCGAACTTCTCCTGATCCTTGTTCGGACCCTGCGACGAGGCCCAGGTCTCCGGCGAGCTCTGCTTAGGCAGGGCGCTCACGCCGAACGATTGATCCTTGCTGGGGCTCAGGACGATCTGCTTGCCGGTGGCATCGATGGTGCCCTGCCACTTGGCGGGCGTATCCCACCAGCCGTAAGCGTAGTTGGTGGTCAGCGAGGTGCCGCCCTTGGCCTTGGTGCTGCCGGCGACCAGGTCGAACTTGGCGCCGTCGACGCGGTAGTGGCCGTCGAAGGTGACGCTGTCCGAGGTCATCGCTGCGGCGCGGGCCCAGTTCTGGAAGAACTGGTTCATCAGCGGCTTGGCGGCCGTGGTGGTGCTGTGCAGGCACACGCCGTTGGGGTTGAAGTCGGACTTCACGGCGGTATTGCGCTGGTCGCAATTGGCGTCGTGGAAGATGTAGTCGCTGCTGTTCGAGTTGTCGGCAGCCAGCTTCAGGTGCAGGACATTGAGGCCCAGCTCCAGGCCGTCGATCGGCTTGGCTTGCAGGATGACATTGACGGCATCGCGCTTGCGATCCTGCACGAAGGCGGTCGGCGCGACGTCCGAGGACCAGCGGCTGTCAGCCTCGATGCCCTGGCGGATGTAGGCGCCTTCCGAATGGCCGCCGGCGATCAGCGCGCCGAAACGGCGGCTCTGGTCGCGCCAGCTGTAGAGGCCGGAGACTTCCTTCTCGTCATCGCTGATCGTGCCTTTGCCGTACTTCACGCTGGCGAAGGCGGTGCCGGCCGCCATGTCCAGCGGCTTGCGGGTCTTCACGATCACGGTGCCGCCGATGCCGCCTTCGGTCAGGTCGGCCTGGGAGGACTTGTAGACCTCCATGCCACCGATCAACTCGGGCGGCAGCAGGGAATAGTTGAACGAACGGTCGATGTCCATCTGGTCGTACCAGCCGGTGGACGCGACGGTCTGGCCGTTCAGCGTGGTGTAGGTCATCTGCGGGTCAGAGCCGCGGATCGACACCGAGGCGCCCTGGCCGAAGGCACGACCCACCGAGACGCCGGGGATGCGGCCCAGCGATTGGCCGACGTCGGAGTCGGGGAGCTTGCCCACATCTTCCGCGGACACGGCGTCGACGACCGCGCTGGCGTTCTTCTTGATGTTGACCGCGGTCTCCAGCGAGGCGCGAATGCCGGTGACAACCACCTGATCCAGCTGCGCCGCCTCAGCCTTCTTGTCGGCCTGTTGGGCTTGCGCGCCAAAGGCGGCACCAAGCAGGGTGATCGTCACCGCTGCCGCGATAGGGGTCTTTCTGACCTTCATGAACTGCTCCTCGATATGGCCGTTGGCTTCGTGCTCGGCCTGTTGAGACTCGGAGCCAAGGCGCATCACCGTGTGAGCGGCATGCGCCTGGCGCCTCGAAATGCAATGCAAATGCAACCAATGCCATGCCACTATAGCCATCAGTAGTGCCACTTTGCTACCACTTTTAGGGGCGTGTTTTCCCTGCTGTGGCGAGCCTGCAATAGCGGTTGAGACGCAGATATGGCGGTTATTGGGGCTGCAAGTACGGCATGCCCCGTGACGGCGGTGACCGATCTTGGTAGTAAATTGGTATCTATCGACGTCTGCGAAAGCGGGAGATTGCTCCATTGGGCCGTGCGCATGCCATCCCGGCGCAGCGGGCGAGCCGCTTTTCGGGGTCTGCTGCGCCGGACGTCGAAAATTGTTTGCGGCCCAAAAATGCTGTGCTATAGTTGCGGGCTTGCCTCGGAGGGGTGGCCGAGTGGTTAAAGGCAGCAGACTGTAAATCTGCCCGCTAACGCGTACGCTGGTTCGAATCCAGCCTCCTCCACCAAGGCAAACAACATTTCAAGCGATTGAAGCTTGTTTGGCGCAAGGGTCGAAAGGCCTGAGCGATGGGCAAGTGATACTCCCGGGCGGGAGTAGTTCAATGGTAGAACCTTAGCCTTCCAAGCTAATGACACGGGTTCGATTCCCGTTTCCCGCTCCAGTCGGCTTGCTTGGAAGGTGAATGTGTCGGCACTGGTTTGTTGATCTGTGGTCAATAAACCTGTGTCGATGCCCATGTGGCTCAGTGGTAGAGCACTCCCTTGGTAAGGGAGAGGTCACGCGTTCGATCCGCGTCATGGGCACCACCTCTTTTCTTCTTCCCCTTCTCTGATCTGATCGCCAGGAGCGCAAGATGGCAAAAGGTAAATTCGAACGTACCAAGCCCCACGTGAACGTGGGCACGATTGGTCACGTTGACCACGGCAAGACCACGCTGACTGCTGCGATCGCCACCGTGCTGTCGAAGAAGTTTGGCGGCGAAGCCAAGGCTTACGATCAGATCGATGCGGCCCCTGAAGAAAAGGCCCGCGGCATCACCATCAACACCGCCCACGTCGAGTACGAAACGGCCAACCGCCACTACGCTCACGTGGACTGCCCTGGCCACGCTGACTATGTGAAGAACATGATCACCGGCGCGGCCCAGATGGACGGCGCGATCCTGGTGTGCTCGGCCGCTGACGGCCCGATGCCCCAGACCCGCGAGCACATCCTGCTGGCTCGCCAAGTGGGCGTGAAGTACATCATCGTGTTCCTGAACAAGTGCGACATGGTGGATGACGCCGAGCTGCTGGAACTGGTGGAAATGGAAGTGCGCGAGCTGCTGTCCAAGTACGACTTCCCCGGCGACGATACCCCCATCATCAAGGGTTCGGCCAAGCTGGCGCTGGAAGGCGACACGGGCGACCTGGGCGAGCAAGCCATCATGCGCCTGGCCGATGCGCTGGACACCTACATCCCCCAGCCGGACCGCGCCGTTGACGGCACCTTCCTGCTGCCGGTGGAAGACGTGTTCTCGATCTCGGGCCGTGGCACCGTGGTGACCGGTCGTGTTGAGCGCGGCATCATCAAGGTCGGCGAAGAAATCGAAATCGTCGGTATCCGCGACGTGCAGAAGACCACCGTGACCGGCGTGGAAATGTTCCGCAAGCTGCTGGACCAAGGTCAAGCCGGCGACAACGTCGGTATCCTGCTGCGCGGCACCAAGCGTGAAGACGTCGAGCGCGGCCAAGTGCTGGCCAAGCCCGGCTCGATCAAGCCCCACACCCACTTCACGGCCGAGATCTACGTGCTGTCGAAGGAAGAGGGCGGCCGTCACACCCCGTTCTTCAACAACTACCGTCCCCAGTTCTACTTCCGCACGACGGACGTGACCGGTGCCGTGGAGCTGCCGAAGGACAAGGAAATGGTCATGCCCGGCGACAACGTCGGCATCACCGTGAAGCTGATCGCTCCGATCGCCATGGAAACCGGTCTGCGCTTCGCTATCCGCGAAGGTGGCCGTACCGTCGGCTCGGGTGTGGTTGCCACCATCCTCGAGTAAAGTCTGAAAGACCACAGGGGCATAGCTCAATTGGCAGAGCGTCGGTCTCCAAAACCGAAGGTTGGGGGTTCGAGACCCTCTGCCCCTGCCAGCAGTCACTGACCTGACGCTGGTATAGTGGTCAAAGCAAGCCCGCGGGATTTGGTCCCGGCGGGCTTTGCTGCTGTTGGGTCAATTCATTCCGTATGCGTGCCGAGTCCGCTCAGGCGGGCTTGAAAGTTAGTTCAATGTCGAATCCTCAAGTCGAAACAGTCACCACCAGCGCCGACAAGGCCAAGCTGGCGGGTGCTGTGCTGCTGCTGATTGGTGGTCTGGTGGCGTTCTATGCGCTGGCCAAGCAAGGCCCGATCGCGCAGTGGGCGGCGCTGCTGGTGCTGCTGGCGGCCGCTGCGGGCGCTTTCTTCACCTCCGAATCCGGCAAGTCGCTGGTGGCCTACGGTCGCGACTCCCTGCGCGAAGTGCGCAAGGTGGTGTGGCCCACGCGCAAGGAAGCGACCCAGATGACCGGCTATGTGTTCGCCTTCGTGGTGGTCATGGCCTTGTTCCTCTGGCTGACCGACAAGACGCTGGAATGGGTCCTGATCGACCTGATTCTGGGCTGGAAGCGCTAAAGGATTCCCGATGAGCGAAGAACTGAACGTCGTTGCGAATGAAGTGGCTGTGCCTGCTGGCCTGCCCAAGCGCTGGTATGTGGTGCATGCCTATTCGGGCATGGAAAAGGCCGTCGAGCGCAATCTGCGCGAGCGCATTGATCGCGCCGGCATGCAGGACAAATTTGGCCGCATCCTGGTTCCGACCGAAGAGGTCGTGGAACTGAAGAACGGCAAGAAGGCGGTCACCGAGCGTCGCTTCTTCCCCGGCTATGTGCTGGTGGAGATGGTGATGGAAGACGACACCTGGCACTTGGTCAAGCACACCTCCAAGGTGACGGGCTTTGTGGGTGGCGCCAAGAACCGCCCGGCCCCGATCTCGGAAGCCGAGGTGATGAAGATCGTCAACCAGATGCAAGAAGGCATCGAGAAGCCCCGGCCCAAGGTCGAGTGGACGGTGGGCGAGATCGTGCGTGTCAAGGAAGGCCCGTTCACGGACTTCAATGGCGCGATCGAGGAAGTCAATTACGACAAGTCCAAGGTGCGCGTCTCGGTCACGATTTTTGGTCGTGCCACGCCGGTGGAGCTGGACTTCGCGCAGGTCGAGAAGGTCTGAAGACAGAAAGTCTAAGAGCCTGGTGAGGCTCGCTCGCTGCGCAAGCGGTGGGCATCTCACTCGTAGTCAGTCCGCAACGAGATGCGGACAAGAGGAGCAAGGGTACGAGGCGTGAGCCTCTAGCCCCTTGCGCTAGCACTCAGGCGTTGCGGCGAGGCCGCCGTGGCGCTGTCAGGAGAAATTATGGCCAAGAAAATTGTCGGCTTTATCAAGCTGCAAATTCCGGCTGGCAAGGCAAATCCTTCGCCTCCGGTCGGTCCCGCGCTGGGTCAGCGTGGTCTGAACATCATGGAATTCTGCAAGGCGTTCAACGCCCAGACGCAGAGCTATGAGCCGGGCCTGAAGCTGCCGGTGGTGATCACCGCCTTCGCGGACAAGAGCTTCACCTTCGTGATCAAGTCGCCCCCGGCGACTGTGCTGATCAAGAAGGCTGCCAAGATCGAAAAGGGCTCGCAGCGCCCCCATCTGGACAAGGTCGGCAAGCTGACCCGCGCCCAGCTGGAAGAGATCGCCAAGACCAAGCAGAAGGATCTGACGGCCGCCGACATGGACGCCGCCGTTCGCACCATCGCTGGTTCCGCCCGTTCGATGGGCATCATCGTGGAGGGTGTGTGACATGGCTAAGCTGACCAAGAAGCAAAAAGCTCTGCAAGGCAAGGTCGAGACCACCAAGCTGTACCCCCTGACCGACGCCCTGGGCCTGGTCAAGGAACTGGCTACCGCCAAGTTTGACGAATCCATCGACGTGGCCGTGCAACTGGGCATCGATGCCAAGAAGTCGGACCAAGTGGTGCGTGGCGCTGTCGTGATGCCTCACGGCACCGGCAAGACCAAGCGCGTGGCCGTGTTCGCCCAAGGCGCCAAGGCTGAAGAAGCCAAGGCCGCCGGTGCCGACGTGGTCGGTATGGAAGACCTGGCCGAGCGCGTCAAGGCTGGCGACATGCCTTTCGACGTGGTGATCGCCTCGCCCGACACGATGCGTATCGTCGGTACCCTGGGTCAGATCCTGGGCCCGCGTGGCCTGATGCCTAACCCCAAGGTTGGCACCGTGACCCCGGACGTCGCTACCGCCGTCAAGAACGCCAAGGCTGGCCAAGTCCAGTTCCGCGTTGACAAGGCCGGCATCATCCATGGCACCATCGGCCGTCGTTCGTTCGACACCGACAAGCTGGAAGGCAATCTGCGCGCGCTGATCGAGGCCCTCAACAAGGCCAAGCCGGCGTCGAGCAAGGGTGTCTACCTGCGCAAGGTCGCCGTGTCGTCCACCATGGGCGTCGGTGCTCGCGTGGACATCGCTTCGATCAACGCTCAGGCTTCGGCCTAAGCGATTCAGATGAGGCACGGCGCTAGTCTGGCGCCGTGCTGATGAATTGGTGGGGCGCTGCTGGTTTCGGCCGGTGGCGCGTCATCCAAGACCGCTGGAGATGCGCCCCTGAGGTACTGGGGGCAAGGCTTAATCGGAAGCTCAGCTTCCGTCCAGCGCAGATGGCGGTCCCGCTGTAAGGAATGTTTCCTGACAGAAGGTCGCTGAATCCCGGTGTGTCGGAGGCCGCGAGGCCAAAGACACGTTTTTGTGAGGAGTAGACCTTGAGTCTCAATCGCAACGAGAAGGCAACCGTCGTCTCCGAAGTGGCAGCGCAAGCCGCCAAGTCGCAGACGCTGGCGCTGGCCGAGTACCGTGGCCTCACCGTTGAAGCCTTGAACAAGCTGCGCGTCACCGCGCGTGCCCAAGGTGTGTATCTTCACGTGCTGAAGAACACCCTGGCACGTCGTGCTGTCGCCGGCACTTCGTTCGAAGCTGCTTCGGAGAGCATGGTCGGCCCGCTGATCTACGGTTTTTCCGAGGACGCGGTCGCTGCCGCGAAGGTCATCGCTGACTTCGCCAAGACCAACGACAAGCTCGTCATCAAGGGCGGCGCTTATAGCGGCAAGGCTCTGGACGTCAACGGCATCAAGGCCCTGGCATCCATCCCCAGCAAGGAAGTGCTGCTGTCCCAAGTGGCTGGCCTGCTCATGTCGCCGGTGCAACGCACCGCCGCGGTGCTGGCTGCCCTGGCTCAGCAAAAGGGCGGCGGCGCTACTGCCGAAGCCCCGGCCGAAGCTGCTGCTTAAGACGCTACGTCCCCTGCAATCTATCTGTTATTAGGAAACTATCATGGCATTCGATAAAGACGCATTCCTGGCCGCTCTGGACAGCATGACCGTTCTGGAACTGAACGATCTGGTCAAGGCAATTGAAGAGAAGTTCGGCGTGTCCGCCGCTTCGATGGCTGCTCCCGCCGCTGGCGGCGCTGCCGGCGGTGGCGCTGCTGCTGCTGAAGAGAAGACCGAGTTCAACGTCGTGCTGCTGGAAGCCGGCGCGAACAAGGTTGGCGTGATCAAGGCCGTGCGCGAAATCACCGGCCTGGGTCTGAAGGAAGCCAAGGACCTGGTCGACGGCGCTCCCAAGGCTGTCAAGGAAGCTGTGGCCAAGGCCGACGCCGAAGCCGCCAAGAAGAAGCTGGAAGAAGCCGGCGCCAAGGTCGAACTCAAGTAAGACCTTGGGGGGCGGGGTGGCGCAAGCCGCCCGGCTCCACTGTGCTAAAGGGGTGGTCCTGCGGGCCTCCCCTTTAGTCGTTTCAAGGGTAAACACTCTTGAGGACAGCTGAAAGGATCGCGTGCGGTATGATGCGCGGTTCTTTCAAGTGTTCTCTGATCCGACTGCAGAGAGCCGGTTTGGTCGGGCCTTGGTGCAATGCCAGGGTTGTCCGCCAGCGGTTGGTAGTGGCCAACCACCAAGCATCGAGCGCAATACTCGAGAAGCCAGTCGCCGACGAAGCCCGTCCCACGGCCAGGGGTGGGCTCTCGACACGGAGTGTTTATGGCGCAAGCAACCCCCTATAGCTATACCGAGCGCAAGCGAATCCGCAAGAGCTTCGGCAAGCGTGAGAGCGTTCTCAACGTTCCCTATTTGCTCACCATGCAGAAGGACTCGTACGTCGCCTTCCTGCAAAAAGACGTCCCCCCTGCCAAGCGCAAGCCCGAAGGCCTGCAAGCAGCGTTCCTTTCCGCGTTCCCGATTGTTTCGCACAACGGTTTCGTGGAAATGAAGTTCCTCGAATTCAACATCGCCAAGCCCCCGTTCGACACCCGTGAGTGCCAGCAGCGCGGCTTGACCTATGCAGCGGCCGTGCGCGCCAAGCTGCAGATGATCATTTACGACCGTGAGAGCCCGCAGGCCAAGACGGTCAAGGAAATCAAGGAACAAGAGGTCTACATGGGCGAAGTGCCCCTGATGACCGATTACGGTTCCTTCATCGTCAATGGCACCGAGCGTGTCATCGTCAGCCAGCTGCACCGCTCGCCCGGCGTGTTCTTCGAGCACGACAAGGGCAAGACCCACTCGTCCGGCAAGCTGCTGTTCTCGGCCCGCATCATTCCCTACCGCGGCTCCTGGCTGGACTATGAGTTCGACCCGAAGGACATCCTGTACTTCCGCGTCGACCGTCGCCGCAAGATGCCGGTCACCATCCTGCTCAAGGCCATTGGCCTGAACCCCGAGCAGATCCTGGCCCACTTCTTCGTGTTCGACAATTTCCGTCTGATGGACTCCGGTGCCCAGATGGAATTCGTGGCCGACCGCCTGAAGGGCGAAGTGGCCCGCTTTGACATCACCGACAAGAGCGGTGCCGTCATCGTCGAGAAGGACAAGCGCATTACCGCCCGCCACGTGCGCCAGCTGGAGCAATCCGGCACGCAGCATGTGACCGTGCCCGAAGACTTCCTGCTCGGCCGCGTGCTGGCCAAGAACATGGTCGACGGCGACACCGGCGAGATCATCGCCAAGGCCAACGAAGAGCTGACCGAAGCGCTGCTGAAGAAGCTGCGCAGCGCCGGCATCAAGGAAATCCAGGCGCTCTACACGAACGAGCTGGACGAGGGTGCCTACATCAGCCAGACCCTGGCCTCGGACGAGACCGACAGCCAGCTGGCCGCACGCGTCGCGATCTATCGCATGATGCGCCCCGGCGAGCCGCCGACGGAAGACGCGGTGGAAGCGCTGTTCAACCGCCTGTTCTACAGCGAAGACACCTACGACCTCTCGCGCGTGGGCCGCATGAAGTTCAACGCCCGTGTGGGCCGCGACACGCCGGAAGGCGCCATGACCTTGTCGAACGAGGACATCCTCGACGTCGTCAAGATCCTGGTGGAGCTGCGCAATGGCCGTGGCGAAGTCGACGACATCGACCACCTGGGCAACCGTCGCGTGCGTTGCGTGGGCGAGCTGGCCGAGAACCAGTACCGCTCGGGCCTGGCGCGTATCGAGAAGGCCGTGAAGGAGCGTTTGGGCCAGGCCGAGACCGAAGCCCTGATGCCGCACGACCTGATCAACTCCAAGCCGATCTCTGCGGCCCTGAAGGAGTTCTTCGGTGCCTCGCAGCTGTCGCAGTTCATGGACCAGACCAACCCCCTGTCGGAAATCACGCACAAGCGTCGCGTTTCCGCCCTGGGCCCGGGTGGTCTGACCCGTGAGCGCGCCGGCTTTGAAGTCCGCGACGTGCACCCCACCCATTACGGCCGCGTCTGCCCGATCGAAACGCCGGAAGGCCCGAACATCGGTCTGATCAACTCGCTGGCGCTGTTCGCTCAGCTCAACGAGTACGGCTTCCTGGAAACGCCTTACCGTCGCGTCGTCGATGGCAAGGTGACGACCCAGATCGACTACCTCTCGGCCATCGAGGAAGGCAAGTACGTGATCGCCCAGGCGAACGCGACGCTGAACGCCGCTGGCGAGCTGACCGACGAGCTGGTGTCTGCGCGTGAAAACGGCGAATCGGTGCTGACCTCGCCCGAGCGCATCCAGTACATGGACGTGGCGCCGACGCAGATCGTCTCGGTGGCTGCCTCGCTCGTGCCCTTCCTGGAGCACGACGATGCGAACCGCGCATTGATGGGCGCCAACATGCAGCGTCAGGCCGTGCCGGTGCTGCGCCCTGAGAAGGCCCTGGTCGGTACGGGCGTCGAGCGCGTCGCCGCCAAGGACTCGGGCACCGTGGTGGCCGCACGCCGCGGCGGTATCGTCGACTACGTGGACACGAACCGCATCGTGATTCGCGTGAACGACGATGAGACCGTGGCTGGCGAAGTCGGTGTCGACATCTACAACCTGATCAAGTACCAGCGTTCCAACCAGAACACCAACATCCATCAGCGCCCGATCGTGCGCCGTGGCGACAAGGTGGCTGCGGAGGACATCATTGCTGACGGTGCATCGACGGACATCGGCGAGCTGGCCCTGGGCCAGAACATGCTGGTCGCCTTCATGCCCTGGAACGGCTACAACTTCGAAGACTCGATCCTGATCTCCGAACGCGTGGTGGCCGAAGACCGCTACACCTCGATCCACATCGAGGAGCTGGTGGTGATGGCCCGTGACACCAAGCTGGGCAGCGAAGAAATCACCCGCGACATCCCGAACCTGAGCGAGCAGCAACTGGCGCGCCTGGACGAATCGGGCATCGTCTACATCGGCGCCGAGGTGAACCCTGGCGACGTGCTGGTGGGCAAGGTCACGCCCAAGGGCGAGACCACGCTGACGCCGGAAGAGAAGCTGCTGCGCGCCATCTTCGGCGAGAAGGCTTCCGACGTGAAGGACACCTCGCTGCGCGTGGATCAGGGCACCAACGGTACCGTGATCGATGTGCAGGTCTTCACCCGCGAAGGCATCCAGCGTGACAAGCGCGCCCAGCAGATCATCGACGACGAGCTGAAGCGCTTCCGCCTGGACCTGAACGACCAGCTGCGCATCGTCGAGGCCGACGCCTTCGACCGTATCGAGAAGCTGCTGAACGGCCGCGTGGCCAACGGCGGCCCGCAGAAGATCGCCAAGGGCACGGTCATCGACAAGGCCTATCTGGCCGGCGTTGAGAAGTTCCATTGGTTCGACATCCGTCCGGCCGAGGACGAGGTCGCCAACCAGCTGGAATCGATCAAGAACTCGCTGGAGCAGACCCGCCACAGCTTCGACCTGGCGTTTGAAGAAAAGCGCAAGAAGCTGACGCAGGGCGACGAGCTGCCGGCCGGCGTGCTGAAGATGGTCAAGGTCTACCTGGCCGTGAAGCGCCGCCTGCAGCCTGGCGACAAGATGGCCGGCCGCCACGGCAACAAGGGTGTGGTGTCCAAGATCACCCCGATCGAAGACATGCCCTATATGGCCGACGGCACGCCTGCCGACATCGTGCTGAATCCGCTGGGCGTGCCCTCGCGGATGAACGTGGGTCAGGTGCTGGAAGTCCACCTGGGCTGGGCCGGCAAGGGCATCGGCCTGCGCATCGGCGACATGCTGCAGCAACACTCGGCCGTGGCCGAGCTGCGCAAGTTCTTCGACGAGCTGTACAACCAGAGCGGCGGCAAGGCCGAGAGCCTGGACGAGCTGAGCGACAAGGAAATCGTCGAAATGGCGCAGAACCTGTCGAACGGCGTGCCCTTCGCGACGCCGGTGTTCGACGGCGCCAAGGAAGAAGAAATCCGCGGCATGCTGAAGCTGGCCTACCCGGACGACATCGCGGCGAAGAAGGGCCTGACCCCGACGCGCACGCAGGCCTTCCTGTATGACGGCCGCACCGGCGAGCAGTTCGAGCGCCCGACCACCATCGGCTACATGCACGTGCTGAAGCTGCACCACTTGGTGGACGACAAGATGCACGCCCGTTCGACCGGCCCGTACTCGCTCGTCACGCAGCAGCCGCTGGGTGGTAAGGCGCAGTTCGGTGGCCAGCGCTTCGGTGAGATGGAAGTGTGGGCCCTGGAAGCCTATGGCGCGTCCTACGTGCTGCAGGAAATGCTGACCGTCAAGTCCGACGACGTGAACGGCCGTACCAAGGTCTACGAGAACATCGTCAAGGGTGAGCACGCGATCGATGCCGGCATGCCGGAGTCGTTCAACGTGCTGGTGAAGGAAATTCGTTCGCTCGGCATCGACATCGAGCTCGAGCGCAACTAAGCATAGGAACAGGAGAAACACATGAAAGGTTTGCTGGACCTGTTCAAGCAATTCACGCCCGACGAGCACTTCGACGCGATCAAGATCGGGCTGGCCTCGCCCGAGAAGATCCGTTCGTGGTCTTTCGGTGAGGTGAAGAAGCCCGAGACCATCAACTACCGGACTTTCAAGCCCGAGCGTGATGGCCTGTTCTGCGCCAAGATCTTCGGCCCGATCAAGGACTACGAGTGCCTGTGCGGCAAGTACAAGCGCCTGAAGCACCGCGGCGTGATCTGCGAGAAGTGCGGCGTTGAAGTCACCCAGACCAAGGTGCGTCGCGACCGCATGGGTCACATCGACCTGGCCGCGCCCTGCGCCCATATCTGGTTCCTGAAGTCGCTGCCCTCGCGTCTGGGCCTGGTGCTCGACATGACGCTGCGCGACATCGAGCGCGTGCTGTACTTCGAAGCCTATGTGGTCGTCGACCCCGGCATGACCCCGCTGAAGAAGTTCAGCATCATGAGCGAGGACGACTACGACGCCAAGCGCGTCGAGTACGGTGACGAGTTCATCGCGCTGATGGGTGCGGAAGGCGTCAAGAAGTTGCTGGAAGACATGGATCTCGACGTCGAGATCGACAAGCTCCGCAACGACATGACCGGCTCCGAGCTCAAGGTCAAGAAGAACTCCAAGCGCCTGAAGGTCATGGAAGCCTTCAAGAAGTCCGGCATCAAGCCGAACTGGATGGTGCTGGACGTGCTGCCCGTGCTGCCGCCGGACCTGCGTCCGCTGGTGCCGCTGGACGGCGGCCGCTTCGCGACCTCGGATCTGAACGATCTGTATCGCCGCGTCATCAACCGCAACAACCGCCTGGCCCGTCTGCTCGAGCTGAAGGCCCCTGAGATCATCGTGCGCAACGAAAAGCGCATGCTGCAGGAAGCCGTGGACTCGCTGCTGGACAACGGCCGCCGTGGCAAGGCCATGACCGGCGCGAACAAGCGTGCCCTCAAGTCGCTGGCCGACATGATCAAGGGCAAGAGCGGTCGTTTCCGTCAGAACTTGCTGGGCAAGCGCGTCGACTATTCCGGTCGTTCGGTGATTACCGTGGGCCCGACGCTGAAGCTGCATCAGTGCGGTCTGCCCAAGCTGATGGCGCTGGAGCTGTTCAAGCCCTTCATCTTCTCGCGCCTGGAGGCGATGGGTATCGCCACCACCATCAAGGCCGCGAAGAAGGAAGTCGAATCCGGCACGCCGGTGGTCTGGGACATCCTGGAAGAGGTCATCAAGGAGCATCCGGTTCTGCTGAACCGCGCGCCGACGCTGCACCGTCTGGGCATCCAGGCCTTTGAGCCGGTTCTGATCGAAGGCAAGGCAATCCAGCTGCATCCGCTGGTCTGCGCGGCCTTCAACGCCGACTTCGACGGTGACCAGATGGCCGTCCACGTGCCGCTGTCGATCGAAGCACAGATGGAAGCCCGCACGCTGATGCTGGCCTCCAACAACGTGCTGTTCCCGGCTTCGGGCGAGCCCTCCATCGTGCCGTCGCAAGACGTGGTGCTGGGCCTGTACTACGCCACCCGCGATCGCATCAACGCCAAGGGTGAAGGCCTGGTGTTCTCCGACGTCAGCGAAATGCTGCGCGCGCTGGAGAACGGCGTGGTCGAGATCACCGCCAAGATCGCCGTGCGCCTGACCGAGTACAGCAAGGGTGCCGACGGTGAATGGGTGCCCGAGACCAAGCTGGTGGACACCACCGTCGGCCGTGCCCTGTTGAGCGAGATCCTGCCCAAGGGCCTGCCGTTCTCGAACATCAACAAGGCGCTGAAGAAGAAGGAAATCTCGCGCCTGATCAACACCTCGTTCCGCAAGTGCGGCCTGAAGGAAACCGTGGTGCTGGCAGACAAGCTGCTGCAATCCGGTTTCAAGCTGGCCACGCGCGCGGGCATCTCCATCGCCATCGACGACATGTTGGTGCCCAAGGAGAAGGTGCAGCTGATCGAGCGTGCCGAAAAGGAAGTCAAGGAAATCGAGCAGCAGTACGTCTCGGGCCTGGTGACCGCCGGCGAGCGCTACAACAAGGTGGTGGACATCTGGGGCAAGACCGGCGACGAAGTCGGCAAGGTCATGATGACCCAGCTGTCCAAGCAGAAGACCATCGACCGCAACGGCAAGGAAGTGGATCAGGAGTCCTTCAACTCCATCTACATGATGGCCGACTCGGGCGCCCGCGGTTCTGCGGCCCAGATTCGCCAGTTGGCTGGTATGCGGGGCCTGATGGCCAAGCCGGATGGCTCGATCATCGAGACGCCGATCACGGCGAACTTCCGCGAAGGCCTGAACGTGTTGCAGTACTTCATCTCCACCCACGGTGCTCGTAAGGGCCTGGCGGATACGGCGTTGAAGACCGCGAACTCGGGTTACCTGACGCGTCGTCTGGTGGACGTGACCCAGGATCTGGTCGTGACCGAAGCCGATTGCGGTACCGACAACGGCATCGCGATGCGCGCCCTGGTCGAGGGTGGTGAAGTGATCGAATCGTTGCGCGACCGCATCCTCGGCCGCGTGGCAGCCATCGATGTGCTGCACCCGGAGACGCAAGGCCTGCTGCTGCCGGCCGGCCATATGCTGGACGAAGACAACCTGGACATGCTGGAACAAGCCGGCGTGGACGAGGTCAAGGTCCGCACGCCGCTGACCTGCGCCACGCGCTTCGGCCTCTGCGCCAAGTGCTACGGCCGCGATCTGGGCCGCGGCGGCCTGGTCAACACTGGCGAGGCCGTGGGCGTGATTGCCGCGCAGTCGATCGGTGAGCCGGGTACCCAGCTGACCATGCGTACCTTCCACATCGGTGGTGCGGCTTCGCGTGCAGCGGTGGCCTCCAGCGTCGAAGCCAAGTCGGACGGCATCATCGGCTTCAATGCCACGATGCGCTACGTCACCAACGGCAAGGGCGAACTGGTGGTGATTTCGCGTTCCGGCGAAATCATCATCAGCGACCAGCATGGCCGCGAGCGCGAGCGTCATAAGGTGCCGTACGGCGCGATCCTCAACATCAAGGCCGACCAGACCATCAAGGCTGGCCTGATCTTGGCGAACTGGGATCCGCTGACCCGACCCATCATCACGGAATTCGCCGGTCAGGCGAAGTTCGAGAATGTGGAAGAGGGCGTCACCGTGGCCAAGCAGGTCGACGAGGTGACCGGTCTGTCCACGCTGGTGGTGATCGATCCCAAGCGTCGTGGCGCCGCCAAGGTGGTGCGTCCGCAGGTCAAGCTGCTGGACGCCAATGGCAACGAGGTGAAGATCCCCGGCACCGACCACTCGGTGACGATCGGCTTCCAGGTCGGCTCGCTGATCCAGATCCGCGACGGCCAGGACCTCGCGCCTGGTGAAGTGCTGGCGCGTATCCCGGTGGAAGGCCAGAAGACTCGAGACATTACCGGCGGTCTGCCGCGTGTGGCCGAGCTTTTCGAAGCCCGCTCGCCCAAGGATGCCGGCGTGCTGGCCGAGCAGACCGGTACGGTCTCCTTCGGCAAGGAAACCAAGGGCAAGGTGCGCTTGGAGATCACCGATCCGGACGGCAACAAGCACGAAGAGCTGGTGCCCAAGGAAAAGAACATCTTGGTGCACGAAGGCCAGGTGGTCAACCGCGGTGAGCTGATTGTGGACGGCCCGGCCGATCCGCAAGACATCCTGCGCCTGCTGGGTATCGAAGAGCTGGCTCGCTACATCGTCGACGAAGTGCAGGACGTGTATCGCTTGCAGGGCGTGAAGATCAACGACAAGCACATCGAGGTGATCGTTCGCCAGATGCTGCGTCGCGTGCAGATCACGAACTCGGGCGACTCGAACTACATCGTTAACGAGCAGGTGGAACGCTCGGAACTGCTGGACACCAACGATCGTCTGCGCAAGGAAGGCAAGATGATTGCCACCCATGCCGACGTGCTGCTGGGTATCACCAAGGCTTCGCTGTCGACCGACTCCTTCATCTCGGCGGCTTCCTTCCAGGAAACCACCCGCGTGCTGACCGAGGCTGCCATCATGGGCAAGCGCGACGAGCTGCGTGGCCTGAAGGAAAACGTCATCGTCGGCCGTCTGATCCCGGCCGGTACCGGCATGGCCTTCCACGATGCTCGCCGCGTCAAGGAAGAGATGGACGACGCCGAGCGCCGCGCCATCGCCATGCAGGAAGCCGAGGAAATGGCTGCCGCGCAGTTGGCCGCCGTGGACGACGCGAGCGATCGCAGCGCCGACTGATCAAGTCAGCGCAGGCTTTACGCCTAGAAGGGCTGCCGATTCGGCAGCCCTTTTTTCATGCCGGATCGGATTTCGGCAACTTATGAGGCGGCGGGCGGCATCGCCCATTCGCCAAGCCACTGGTGATGGGTAATCCCTTTGTGGCTGAGGATCAGGGCATAGCGTGTCGCGATCCAGTTGATGGGCGCAATGCTGTGCTCGGCGACGAATCCGGACTGGTAGAGCATCGTCATGTGAGGCGTACTGGACGCATCGGGCCGAAGTCCGAAACGGCGTAGTTCGAGTGCGAGCAACTGCCTCAGTCGTGCAATGCCAGCGGCGCTGCTGGCATCGCAGCGCAACACGAAGGCTTTGCTCGGCGGAAAGCTCATCGCGTGGTCGAAGACGATGGGCAGTGACGTGCAGCTGACGCGCGCCGCGGCAGCGCGGGCGGCGTCGATGGGCGCTTGAGGGATTAACTCCCGGAACTTTGCAACGGCGTGCAGCGTGATGTGCAAGCGCTCGGGTGGCAAACAAGCGCTAGTCAGTCCATGTCGGCCGCGCAGCGCAGCGGCCGCTCGAGCGATCTGCCGCGCATCCTCGGGCCGGGGAAAGAGGGCCAGGAACAATGTGTAGCCTTCCGGCTCACCACGCCAGCTGTTGATGACTTTAGGCCGGAACAGCCCCGCCTCAGCGGGCTCAAGACCAAGCAAACTCAGTTGCTCGGCCATGGTGCGCGTGATGCTGAGCATTCGGCTTACCTTTCACGGGCTGAATTCGAGCGGTGCCGTGCTGCTTGCCGCGCTTGGCTGGCTCTTGAGCCAAGCCTGTGGCGTGAGGATGCTCAGACCGAAAGCGCGCGCACGCTTCGTCAGTGCGAGCACGGCGCGGTCGCGCGAGATCAGCCAGGCGCAATGTTGAGCAATCGCCAGATCGATGAACATTTGATCGTCCGGGTCGCGGCACATCAGGCGTACCGCGGGTGGCGAGGGCTCATGGACAGGCGAGCACCATTGCTCGAAGGCTGCCTCAATGCTTTGGATATCGGGCCGCCAGCTGGCCGCAATACCTCTCCCCAGTACATGCAGCAACTCGGCGCGCATCGGTGGACTGCCAACCCAGCGCAGGCTGCCGGTTCGCAGCGCCTGTGCTAGCGGCAGCACCGAGGGCTCGCCGAAAACCAGCCAGTCCATCACAACCTGGGTGTCGATGACGGCTTTTGGGGGCATGGGCGAGCTGGACACGGTGAAATCTCTGGCAGGGCGCAGGTTGGGAGCATAGCGTCCGCCGGGGCGGCCGGCACGCCACTTGTGCACGCGCCCGCTTGTGATTTACAATCGCGGGCTCTTCAATGGGCCTTGCTGCGCCTAGGCATCAGCGTCCGGAAAGTTTGCGCACAGCGTCATGCGGCTGCATGGTGTCGTGCGCTTTTGGCTTTTCGTCAGATGTTGCGTGGCAGGGTTGCTGGCCGTCGTGGTCAGTCCATCGAAGACTGTGACTTCAAACGGGAACAAGTTACTTATGCCAACCATCAATCAGCTCGTGCGCCACGGCCGTCAGGTCGAGGTCACGAAATCCAAGTCGCCGGCGATGCAGGACTGCCCGCAGCGCCGCGGCGTTTGCACCCGCGTGTACACCACGACCCCGAAGAAGCCGAACTCGGCGCTTCGTAAGGTTGCCAAGGTGCGCCTGACCAACGGTTTCGAGGTGATCTCGTACATCGGCGGTGAAGGCCACAACCTGCAAGAGCACAGCGTCGTGCTCGTGCGCGGCGGCCGTGTCAAGGACTTGCCCGGTGTGCGTTACCACATCGTGCGCGGTTCCTTGGACCTGCAGGGCGTGAAGGATCGCAAGCAATCGCGTTCCAAGTACGGCGCCAAGCGCCCGAAGAAGTAAGCATTAAGAGTTTGTCATGGCGCGGCACTAGCATCGTCTAGGCTGTCGTCGGATATTTAGCGGTTTGTGCTGGCTCAGTAGAGCGGTAGCAGCCGAGTAAGTGGATGACCCCTGATGTTGGTGGTCGTTCAACGGTGACGGGCTTAAGCCCCGAGCCAAACTGAAGCAAGAGGAAGAATCCCATGCCACGTCGTCGCGAAGTACCCAAGCGCGAGATCCTGCCTGATCCCAAGTTCGGCAATGTTGATCTGTCCAAGTTCATGAATGTTGTGATGGAGTCCGGCAAGAAGGCCGTCGCCGAGCGCATCATTTATGGCGCTCTCGAGCAAATCGAGAAGAAGGTTGGCAAGGATCCGCTGGAAGTGTTCATCGTCGCCTTGAACAACGTGAAGCCCATGGTCGAAGTGAAGTCACGCCGCGTTGGCGGTGCGAACTACCAAGTTCCCGTGGAAGTTCGCCCCGTCCGCCGTATGGCTCTGGCCATGCGTTGGCTGAAGGAATCGGCCCGCAAGCGCGGCGAGAAGTCGATGGCACAGCGCCTCGCCAACGAACTGCTGGAGGCCTCCGAAGGCCGCGGCGGCGCGATGAAGAAGCGTGACGAAGTGCACCGCATGGCAGAAGCCAACAAGGCCTTCTCGCACTTCCGCTTCTAAACTACACCGTTCCAGCCGCCTCGGGTTTTTACCAACCCGTTGGCGGCTCAATGCATTTGGAGTCACATCATGGCCCGCAAGACCCCCATCGAGCGCTACCGCAATATCGGTATCTCTGCGCACATCGATGCTGGCAAGACCACCACGACCGAACGTATCCTGTTTTACACGGGCGTGAACCACAAGATCGGTGAAGTGCACGACGGCGCTGCCACCATGGACTGGATGGAGCAAGAGCAGGAGCGTGGTATCACCATCACGTCGGCTGCGACCACCTGCTTCTGGAAGGGCATGGACATGTCCTATCCGGAACATCGCTTCAACATCATCGACACCCCTGGGCACGTGGACTTCACAATTGAAGTCGAGCGTTCGATGCGCGTGCTGGACGGCGCTTGCATGGTCTATTGCGCTGTGGGTGGCGTGCAGCCCCAGTCGGAAACCGTCTGGCGCCAGGCCAACAAGTACAAGGTGCCTCGTCTGGCCTTCGTGAACAAGATGGACCGCACCGGCGCCAACTTCTTCAAGGTCTATGACCAGATGCGTCTGCGCCTGAAGGCCAATCCGGTGCCCGTCGTGATCCCCATCGGCGCTGAAGACAACTTCAAGGGCGTCGTCGACCTGATCAAGATGAAGGCGATCTACTGGGATGAGGCTTCCCAGGGCATGAAGTTCGACTACCGCGACATCCCTGCCGAGTTGCAGGCTGACGCGCAGAAGTGGCGCGACAACCTGGTTGAAGCGGCTGCCGAGTCGAGCGAAGACATGATGAACCAGTACCTGGAAACCGGTGAGCTCAGCGAAGCTGAAATCATGCAAGGTATCCGTGTGCGTACGCTGGCTGCTGAAATCCAGCCGATGTTCTGCGGCACCGCCTTCAAGAACAAGGGCGTGCAGCGCATGCTGGACGGCGTGATCGACTTCCTGCCCTCGCCGGTGGACGTGCCTCCCGTGCCCGGCACGGATGAAGACGACCAGCCGGCCTCGCGCGACGCTTCCGACGAAGCCAAGTTCTCGGCCTTGGCCTTCAAGCTGATGACCGACCCGTATGTCGGTCAGCTGACCTTCGTGCGTGTCTACTCGGGCGTGCTGAAGTCGGGCGACTCGGTCTACAACCCGATCCGTGCCAAGAAGGAGCGTATCGGCCGTATTCTGCAGATGCACGCCAACCAGCGCGAAGAAATCTCGGAAATTCTGGCCGGTGACATCGCTGCCTGCGTGGGCCTGAAGGACGTGACCACGGGTGAAACCCTGTGCGATCCCGAAGCCATCATCACGCTGGAAAAGATGGTCTTCCCCGAGCCGGTGATTTCGCAGGCCGTCGAGCCCAAGACCAAGGCCGACCAGGAAAAGATGGGTATCGCCCTGGGCCGTCTGGCCAAGGAAGATCCGTCCTTCCGTCTGCGTACCGACGAAGAGTCGGGCCAGACCATCATCTCGGGCATGGGCGAGCTGCACCTGGAAATCATTGTCGACCGCATGAAGCGCGAATTCGGCGTGGAAGCCAACGTCGGCAAGCCGCAAGTGGCCTATCGCGAAACCATTCGCAAGACCGCCACCGACGTGGAAGGCAAGTTCGTGCGTCAGTCGGGCGGCAAGGGCCAGTACGGCCACGTCGTGCTGACCGTCGAGCCGCAAGAGCCGGGCAAGGGCTTCGAGTTCGTCGACGCCATCAAGGGTGGTGTGGTGCCTCGCGAGTTCATTCCCGCGGTGGAAAAGGGCGTGATCGACAGCCTGCCGAACGGCGTGCTGGCGGGCTACCCCGTGGTGGACGTGAAGGTCACGCTGACCTTCGGTTCCTACCATGAAGTTGACTCGAACGAAAACGCCTTCAAGATGGCCGCTTCGATGGGCTTCAAGGACGGCTGCCGCAAGGCTTCGCCGGTGATTCTGGAGCCGATGATGGCTGTGGAAGTCGAGACGCCGGAAGACTACGCCGGTACGGTGATGGGCGATCTGTCCAGCCGTCGCGGCATGGTGCAGGGCATGGACGACATGGTCGGCGGCGGCAAGATCATCAAGGCCGAAGTGCCCCTGTCCGAAATGTTCGGCTACTCGACCACGCTGCGTTCGGCCACGCAAGGCCGTGCGACGTACACGATGGAGTTCAAGCACTACGCCGAAGCTCCTAAGAACGTGGCCGACGCCATCATCACTGCCCGCGGCAAGTGATCCCAAGCCGGGGCGCATGCCCCGGCTGCTTGATTTCAAGAATCGTCTTCGCAGAGGCTCTCCCGGTTGCCAGTCGCCGGGGCATCAGGGCACTGCGGAAACGCTAAACCAACAGACTGGCGAATGCTCTTTTCTGGAGAATTGAAATGGCAAAAGGTAAATTCGAACGTACCAAGCCCCACGTGAACGTGGGCACGATTGGTCACGTTGACCACGGCAAGACCACGCTGACTGCTGCGATCGCC
>Ga0208514_100092_pt1 | contig 86312 bp, 88 predicted proteins | sample LakWasMet70_HOW9_2_FD_183900 | JGI IMG/M metagenome (GOLD analysis project Ga0208514, IMG submission 183900) | Freshwater sediment methanotrophic microbial communities from Lake Washington under simulated oxygen tension - Sediment Metagenome... | ecosystem: Environmental > Aquatic > Freshwater >...
GAGCTGCCACGCAACGCCGAAACGTCGTCAGCGGCAGATAACTCATGATCTGGGCAAAGACAAGTCGTCCTTGGTGCATAAGCGCCTCTTCGAGTTACCCTGAAAAGGCTCAGATTCTGCGCTGAAAAATTGAAATCGAGACCAGGCCGAATTGCGAATAGGCGCAGACGAATCAATAGCTTACGATTCGTCTGCAGTTCAACGTTGGGACACTAGTGGGTCTGTCCCCGGTTTTGGAGTAGAATCAATTACGAACGGTCGTGCTTTTTATGGAGGAGGCAGCATGGACTTGGATTACAGCCCGGCGGAGCAGGCATTCCGCGCGGAGGTGCGCGCCTTTCTGGATACGCACCTGCCGTCCGACTTGCAGCACAAGGTGCGGGCCCATCTGCGCCTGACCAAGGACGATTACGTGCGCTGGCACCGCACCCTGGCTGCCAAGGGCTGGGTGGCGCCGGCTTGGCCGGTGGAGCACGGCGGCCCCGGCTGGACTCCGGTTCAGCGCCATATCTTCGAGGAGGAGTGCGCCCGCGCCGGCACGCCACCCATCATGCCGTTCGGCGTGAACATGGTGGCGCCGGTCATCATGGCCTTCGGCAGCGCGGAGCAGAAGGCCTACTACCTGCCGCGCATCCTGTCCTGCGAGGACTGGTGGTGCCAGGGCTACTCGGAGCCCGGCTCCGGCTCCGATCTCGCTTCGCTCAAGACCAGCGCGCGGCGCGAGGGCGAGCACTACATCGTCAACGGCCAGAAAACCTGGACCACGCTGGGCCAGCACGCGGACATGATCTTCTGCCTGGTGCGCACTGATCCGACCGTGCGCAAGCAGGAGGGTATCTCCTTCCTCCTGATCGACATGCACGCGCCCGGGATCACGGTGCGCCCCATCATCATGCTCGATGAGGACCACGAAGTGAACGAGGTCTTCTTCGACAACGTGAAGGTGCCGGTCGCGAATCTGATCGGCAAGGAAAACAAGGGCTGGACCTACGCCAAATACCTGCTGGGCCACGAGCGTACCGGCATTGCCGCCGTCGGCCGTTCCAAGCGCGAGCTGGCGGCACTGAAGGACCTGGCCAGCAAGCGCCGCAAGAAAGGCAAACCGCTGCTGGAAGACCCGCTGTTCGGCGCCAAGGTCGCGGCGCTGGAAATCGAACTCATGGCGCTGGAGATGACCGTGCTGCGCGTGCTGACGCAGGAGCACAGCGCGCCCGGGCCGGAGGCGTCCGTGCTCAAAGTGCGCGGCACCGACATCCAGCAGATGCTCACCGAATTGGCCCTGGAAGCGGCCGGACCGATGGCGCTCCCGTTCGACGTGGCCTTCCTGGAAGGAGAACAAGCGCACGCGGCGAGCGGCGATGACGACGCGGCGCCGCTCGCGCCGCACTACTTCAACTTCCGCAAGACCTCGATTTACGGCGGCTCCAACGAAATTCAACGCAATATCATCTCCCAGATGATCCTGGGGCTGTGAGGGCAGGCATGGACTTCAATTTCACCGAAGAGCAGCAGCAATTCGCGGACGCGCTGCGGCGCTGGACGGTCAAGGACTACGGCTTCGAGCAGCGCCACGCCATCGTGCACAGTGCGGCGGGCGTATCGGAACAAGCCTGGGCCACGCTGACGGAACTGGGCATGCTGGCCCTGCCTGTGCCGGAGGAGCAGGGCGGTTTCAACGGCAGCGCGGTCGACCTGCTGGTCGTGATGCAGGAGCTGGGACGGGCGCTGGTGGTGGAGCCGTACTTCGCGACGGTGCTGGGCACGCAGTTCCTGAAGCTGGGCGGAACCCACGGCGCGGAGCTGGCGCGCGTGGCGGCCGGAGAGTTGAAACTGGCCTGCGCGCTGGGCGAACCGCAGGCGCGGCACGACATGTTGGACGTCGCGACGACTGCGCGCGCCGAGGGCGGCGGCTACGTGCTCGATGGACGCAAGAGCGTCGTCATCCACGGGGCGCAGGCGGACGCGCTGATTGTCTCGGCGCGCGCCGGTGAAGGTTTGGCGCTGTTTCTCGTACCGTCCGATGCGCCCGGCCTGACCGTGCGTGGCTATCGCACGGTGGACGGCCAGCGCGCGGCCGACGTGGTCCTGGCGGGCGTCGCGCTGCCGGCCGCCGCCCGCATCGGCCCGGCGGGGGATGCGCGCGCCCTGCTGGAAGCGGGGCTCGACTACGGCGCCGGCCTGCTGTGCGCGGAAGCGCTGGGCGCCATGCAGGCGCTGTTCGATGCGACGCTGGAGTACTTGAAGACACGCCAGCAGTTCGGCGCACCGATCGGAAAATTCCAGGCGCTGCAGCATCGCATGGCGGACATGTACATCCACCTGGAGCAGGCGCGCTCGATGGCCATGCTGGCGGCCGTGAAGCTCGGTAGCGGCGACGCGCAGGAACGCATGCGCGCCGTGTCCGCAGCCAAGTACCGGGTCGGCCAGGCGGCACGCTTCATCGGCCAGCAGGCGATCCAGCTGCACGGCGGGATGGGCGTGACGGACGAGCTGCCGGCCGCCCATCACTTCAAGCGCCTGACGGCCATCGAGCTGACCCTGGGCGATTCGGACCACCACCTGCAGCGCTTCATGTCTTTTGCGTCATTCCCGCGAAGGCGGGAATCGATGGACGCTTGATCGGCCGCTGACCGGCGCGTCGGCTGCGCATATAGTCATGGGTTCCCGCCTACGCGGGAACGACACGCGGGGCCCGCCATTCAGGTGGCGTACTTGGCCAGCTCGAGCTTGGCGATGGCGTTGCGGTGCACCTCGTCGGGGCCGTCGGCCAGGCGCAGGGTGCGGTTGTTGGCCCATTGCTGGGCGAGGGGAAAGTCGTCCGACACTCCGGCCGCGCCATACGCCTGGATCGCCCAATCGAGCACCTGCTGGGTCACCGTCGGCGCCAGCACCTTGATCATCGCGATCTCCGCCTGCGCCACCTTGTTGCCCACCGTGTCCATCATGTAGGCGGCCTTGAGCGTCAGCAGCCGCGCCGTGTCGATGCGGATGCGCGCTTCGGCGATCCGCTCGCGCCAGACGCCTTGCTCGGAGATCCTGCGGCCGAAGGCGACGCGGCTGTCGAGCCGTTTGCACATCAGCTCCAGCGCGCGCTCGGCCACGCCGAGGGCACGCATGCAGTGGTGGATGCGCCCCGGCCCCAGGCGACCCTGGGCGATCTCGAAACCGCGCCCTTCGCCCAGCAGAATATTTGCCGCCGGCACCCGCACATTCTCGAACTGGATTTCGCAATGCCCGTGCGGCGCGTCGTCGTAGCCGAACACCGGCAACGGGCGGCGGATGGTGATGCCGGGCGTAGCGGCCGGCACCAGGATCATCGACTGCTGGCGGTGCCGGTCCGCGTCGGGGTCGGTCTTCCCCATCAGGATGAAGATGCGGCAGCGCGGGTCGCCCGCGCCGGAAATCCACCATTTGTGCCCGTTGATGACATAGGTGTCCCCGTCGCGCTCGATGCGGGTGGCGATGTTGGTGGCATCGGAAGAGGCGACCCCCGGCTCGGTCATGGCGAAGGCGGAGCGGATCTCGCCGCGCAGCAGCGGCTCCAGCCAGGCGCTCTTCTGCTCCTCGGTGGCGTAGCGCTCCAGCGTTTCCATGTTGCCCGTATCGGGCGCGTTGCAGTTGAAGACCTCCGGCGCCCACCAGACCCGGCCCATGATCTCGCACAGCGGCGCGTAATCGAGATTGGACAGGCCTTCGGGCGCGCGCTCCGAACGGGGCAGGAACAAATTCCACAGGCCCGCCGCGCGCGCCAAGGGCTTGAGCCGTTCGATGAGCTCGGTGGGAATCCAGCGGTTGCCGCGCTCGCGGCCGTTGCGCGCCACTTCCTCGTTGAAGGCCGCTTCGTTGGGATAGATGTGCTCGTCCATGAAGGCGAGCAGGCGCGCCTGCAGTTCCTGGCAGCGCGGGGAGTAGTCGAAGTTCATGCTTGCCTTCCTGGTTAGTTGCCCTGGGCGTAGCGCCAGCCGAGTTCGGCCATCGGGCGCGCGGCCTTGCCGTTTTCCAGCGCCTGGGCGCTGGACGCGGTGCCGTCCACATAGCGCTTCATGATGCCCTGCATGATCCCGGCCAGGCGGAACAGGTTGTAGGCCAGGTAGAAATTGAAGTCCTCGGCGCGGATGGTTTTGCCGGTGCGTTCGCAGTAGCGCGCCACGTAGGCTTCCTGGCTGGGGATGCCGAGCGCCTGCAGGTCCAGCCCGGCAATGCCGCGGAACTGGCCCGGCGGGATGTGCCAGCTCATGCAGTGATAGGAGAAGTCGGCGGCCGGATGGCCCAGGGTGGACAGCTCCCAATCCAGCACGGCCAGGATGCGCGGCTCGGTCGGATGGAAGATCATGTTATCCATGCGGAAGTCGCCATGGACAATGCTCGTGTCGTCGCCCGGCGGAATATGCCGCGGCAGCCACTCGATCAGGCGGTCCATCGCCTCGATCGTTTCCGTGGCGGAGGCCAGGTACTGCTTGGTCCAGCGCTCGATCTGGCGGGCAAAATAGTTGCCCGGCTTGCCGTAGTCGGCCAGGCCGATGGCGGCGTAATCGGTGCTGTGCAGCTGGGCGATCACGCGGTTCATCTCGTCGTAGATGGCGGCGGGCTCGGGCGGCGTCATGCCCGGCAGGGATTGGTCCCACAGCACGCGTCCGGCGACGTACTCCATCACGTAGAACGCGCGGCCGAGCACGGCTTCGTCCATGCACAAGACATATTGGCGCGGGGCGGGAAAGCCGGCGCCATGCAGCGCATCCATCACGCGGAACTCGCGGTCGATGGCGTGCGCCGAGGGCAGCAGCTTGGCGGCGGGGCCGGGCTTGGTGCGCAGCACGTAGCGCTGGCCGTGCGCGTCGAGCAGGAAGGTCGGGTTGGACTGGCCGCCCTTGAACTGGGAGACCTGCAACTGGCCGGGGCGGTAGCCCGCTATGCGTTCGGCCAGCCACGCATCGAGCGCCGCGGCGTCGAAGCGCTGCCGTTCGGAGACGGGCCGCGTCCCCATCATCTCTTCGTACATCGGTCCTCCTTGCTGGTTGACCGCTTGATTCTAGCGTAAATATGCGAACGGTCGTACTTTTTATGCGCGGCGCGATTTCACGTACTGCTCGTAGAGCGCTTCCATGGTGGTGGAGCGGTTGTTGGGCTGCAGCGGCGTGGGCGGGCAGAAGTTGGTGAACCGAACCACCCAGTCCTGCGGGCCGACGTCGAGCGCGTTGATGCAGCCGGCCGTCTGCGACAGGCCGCCCAGGAACATGCGCTGGCCGGTCAGGGCGCGCGAGAGGATGGCGCGGTTGACGCCGCCGTGCAGCACGAGCAGGGCCGTGTCCCAGGCGGCGTCGGCGACCAGGCGGTCCATGGCGGGCAGCACGCGGTCGAGCAGCTCGCCCACCGATTCGCCGCCCAGGAAGCGCGTGTGTTCGGCCACCGCCCCGGCGAACACGCCGGTGAAGGCGGCGTGCAGTTCGGCGTCCGGAATCGCGGACAGTCGCCCGCCGCGGATCTCTTCCAGCTCGGGCCAGACGCTCGGGTCGATCCGCTGTCCGGTCTCGGCCAGCACGCGCGCGGCCGTTTCGACCGTGCGCGGCAGGCCGGACACGATCACCCGGTCGAACACGATGCCGTCGGCGGCGAAGCTGCGGCCGGCGGCGCTGGCCTGCTCGCGGCCCGCCTCATTGAGCGGAACTTGTTCGGGAAGGTAGGGGCGGCCGGCGGCGTCGAAATAGGTCACGCTGCCGTGCCGCATCAGGTACACGCGGCGGCGGGGAGTCAGAGCCATGGAGTCAGAAGAAAACGGCGGTGCGGGTCACGATGTTGCCGGCCGAAGTGTAGGGCTGGGTGGCGCGCACCGAACCGGTGGTGGCGACCCCGTCGTCCAGCTTGGCGTCGAGCTGCTGGGCGAAGGTGTCGGGCAGGTTGTCGAAGCGGATGCCATTGCCGGCGCGCCCGCCGACGGCGTCGTTGTAGATGTAGACCGCGCCGCCCTGGGCGCTGGTCATGAAGTCCGTGGTGCCGTTGTAGGTCCCCGTGATGAAGCCGGCCAGCGCGAGGTGCTGCGGCGCGCCCAGGTATTCGCTGATCTGGCCGTCGCCGTTGCCGTTGTTGAGCGCACCCGGCACGTGGGTGGTGGCTTGCGGGTCGTCCCCGGGCAGGGCGCGGAACTTGTCCTGGTAGGCGTTCACCGCGGCCGACAGCGAGGTCGATTGCTGGATGATGTTCTTCACCTTGGCCGAGTCGATCAGCGCCTGGCCCTTGAGTACGCCGCCGAGCAGCAGGCCGATGATCACCAGGACGATGGCGATCTCGACCAGCGTAAAACCTTGTGCTCGTTGCCTACTTGCATGCATGGGAAAGTCCTCGGTTGAGATTGTTAGTCTAGCGGAAAAGCCTACGGACGGGCGCTTTCCAGGCCGCGCAGCCTGGCTTCCAGGAAGCGCAGTTCGTTCGGATCGCGGATCGCGCCGCTGCGCAGCAGCCCGCCAAAGACGGCGCGCGCATCGTCCAGTTCTCCCGCGTTGGCGGCAAACAGGGCGTCGAGTTCGCGCGCCCATGCGGGCAGCGGCGCCGTGCTGGTGCGCAGCAGCCGGGCATAGGCGCGGGCCCGCGCATGGTCGCGCATGCGGTGCTCGGCCGCGAGCGCGGCATGGGCCAGCCAGGGCCAGCGCCGCGCCGGATCTGCGGGGAAGGCCGTGGCGACGAAGTCGAGCATGAGGGCCGCGCGCGCGCGGTCCGCGACGGCGCCGTAGACCTCGCTGGCGGCGACCAGCGGACCCTGGCCGCGCGGGTCGAGCGTCAGCGCCAGGGCCAGCCAGTCGCGCAGCGCGGCGTAGTCGAGTTGTGCGAAGGCGAGGCTGCCGGCGGCAGGCGCGTCGTGGGACTGCACCGCGAGCAGGATGAGCCGCGCCGCCAGCACGTCGTCGCCGCCCGCCGTGAGGGTCGGCACCACCGGCCCCGGCGCCGCCTGCAGGCCGGCCGGATGCTCGATGGCGGCCGGTGTGAGCGCATGCCAGGCGAGCTGCAGGGCGAGGGCGGCCCATACCGGCGCCAGTTTCATGCCGCCTCCATCGCCGCGGGGTGCGTCCCGCTCATGCGAGCTCCCGCCGCTGCAAGTCGTAGGCCGCCGCGGCGCCGAGCAGCACAAGGTACACGCCGGCCTGCCCCAGACAGAGCAGCACGGCGTCGGCGCTCGGGGCGCCATAGGCGAGCCACTCGCTGCGCGCGCACTGGTCCAGACGCGGCAGCAGCGCCGCCAGCGCACGCGCACCCAGCTGGGCCGGCTGGCCCGCATGCGCCGCCAGCAGCAGCAGGCTGCCACTGCTGCGGGCCAGGAGGTAGAAAGCCACCGTCGCGCTTGACGCGGCCAGCGCGGAGCGCAGGCCGAGGGCGCAGAACAGGGCGAAGGCCAGCACGATGGCCGCTTCGCCCGCCAGGGTCAAGGCCCAGACCGCGCAGGCGGCTGGCGGCGCGATCCACGCCAGCAACAGGCCCGCAGCAGCGGCTGCGGCTAGCGCCAAAGGCAGGCAGCCGGCAAACTTCGCCAACGCGTACATGGGACGCGGCAGCGCCAGCGCCAGGTACAGGTCACGCTGGCCGCTGTCCGCTTCGCGCGCCACGCTGTGGATCGCGAAACCGGCCGTCACCAGCACGGTCGCCACGCGCAGCACGGCCCCCAGCAACACCGCCTGCGTGGGCGCGGTTTCCGTCAGTGACACCGCGCCCGCGAAGCGCGCCAGCACCAGCCCGCCGAGCGCGGCCAGCGCGAACAGCCAGACGACGCGCGTGCGCCGCGCTTCCAGGAGCGTGGCGGCGGCGATGGCGATCCAGGCCGGCATGGCGCTCACCGCGGAAGGACGCCGGCCGCGACCATGCGGCTGTACAGCACGTTGGGCGAGATCCATGTCACCAGGTCGTCGAATTCGCCGCCGGGCGCATGCGCGTCGCTATGCGTGCGGGCCACGAAGGCGATTCCGGCCGGTGCGGCATTGGTGCGTTCGTCCTGGTTGCCGCTGGCGTCCGAGGCCGCCGCGATGCCCGCTTCGCTGCTGGCGCCAAACGCATTGCGGCCGTGGGACAGCACCACGGCGGGAATGTCGTTGATGGCGGTGGCCGCGACCAGGTTGCCGCGCTCGTCGCGGGTGCCGATGGTAATGTCGCGCGGCGTGCCCAGGCCGAACAGCGCCTGGCTGTTGGCGAAGGCGGGCGTCACGCTGTAGCGCAGCAGGTGCCCCCAGCCGTCCGCCTTCGGCACGCCCAGCGTGGCCCACGGCAGGAAGCCGGCGCGTTTGCCGTCGGTGCAGGCCGCGCCGCTGCGGTCTTCGAGCCCGTTGGCGGCCGACACCGCGGGGCAGGGCAGATAGCCGTTGCGTAGCGCGAAGCCGAGCAGGGCTTCGCGCGCCTCGTCCAGGGCGCGTTGGGTGTCGTTGACGCGGCGCTGTTCGAACTGCGCCGCCAGGGGCGTCATCAGGCCGCCCAGCAGCAGGCCGACGATGACCAGCACCACCGCCAGTTCGACCAGGCTGAAACCCTGGACGCGCCTCATGGCAGCACCCGTGCTTCCGCCATCTGGCGGTACAGCCACTCCGGGCCGATCCAGGTCAGCAGATCGTCGAACGGGCCGCCCGGTGTGCCGGCGTCGGCGCTGGCGGGCCGCACCATGAAGTCGCGCACGGCGCGGTCGTTGGCCGCCTCGTCGACGTTGGCGGCGGCCCCCGCCTGGCGCCGTCCGTCCGCGCTGGTGCCGAAGTTATTGCGGCCTGCGGAGTAGACCACCGCGGCCACGCACTGGGCGCCGAGCGAGCAGTCCGGATTGCCCGCCACGTAGATGATGCGCCCGCCGCTGCGGGTCAGGACGGTCTTGCTGGCCACCGCGGCGGTGCGCTGCAGCGGGGCCGTCGTATAGAGCGGGGTGACGCTGTAGCGCAGCAGCTTGCCCCAGGCATCCGTGCGCGGCACGCCCAGTGCGGCCCAGGGCAGGTAGCCGGTGCAGCGCGCTTCGCTCAGGCACGGGACCGGGTCTTCGCGGCCGTCGGTGGCGGAGATGGCGGGACGCGGCAGCCGGCCGTGGGTCACGGCGAAGCCCGCCAGCGCTTCGCGCGCCTCCGCCAGGGCGCGCAACGTGCGCTGGACGCGCGCGTCGTCACTGCGCGCGCGGCCCTGGGAGGCGAGGAACAGCGAGGCCGCACCGAGCCCCAGGACGGCCAGGATCAGGAGCATCACGGCTCCGCCTTGGTCATGGTTGATCCGCATTGCGCACCATGCCTGTGGCGGGATCGACCTGTTGCCCTGGCTGCACCTGCACCGCCGCGCCATTGGGCAGCGTGAGCGTGACCGCCGGCTGCCGGCGCGCGCCCGCGGTGCCGACTGGCTGTCCGTGCTGTACCTGCTGGTTGATCCAGACCGTGTCGCGCCCGTCGCTGCGGCGCACGATCCCGTTGACCACCAGGGGCGCCGGCGGCGGCGCGGGCGGGACCGCGCCGGCCACTTCCGGCGCCGGCGTGGCGCCTGCCGCCGGGGTGAGACCGCCCGCCGCGGCGGCCCCGCCGGCGCGCAGGCTGTCCAGGCGCTGGCGTTCCAGCGGCGTCGTGAACAGGCGGCCGAGATGCGGCGTCTGGGCGGCGGCGCTGGCGGCCGCGAGCAGCACGGGGAGGATGAGCGCGGGAGCACGGATCATGGCGTCCCCGGTGTCTTCGACGGCGCGGCCGGCGCGGGCGCGCTGCCGAGGGTGATCCAGGCCAGGGTGCAGTCCGCGGTCAGGCGCGGCGCGAGCGCCACGTCGGCCGGGACTTCGGTGCGCTTGATGCGGCAGTCGTGCACCGTGTACAGGCCGGCGCCGCGCAGGTCGTCCAGCAGATTGAACAGATCGAGCTCGTGCAGCAGGCCGGCGTGCAGCTGCATGCGGCTGGCGCGCAGCTGGTATTCGCCCAGCGCGATCGGCGCCGACAGGCCGACCGTCTGCTGCGGCTCCGCCTCGTAGGCCACCGACAGCAGGCGGCGCGAGGCTTGCGACTGGCGGATGGCGTCGATCCAGGCCAGCCGGTTCTCGGCGCCGACCACGCCGTCCGCGCGCAGCACGAGAAAGCGCGGCTGATACAGATGGATGTCGTTGCGCTCGCGCTCAGTGTTCTGCAGCCGCGCCAAGGCGCTTTCGTGCGTCCGCTGGACGCGCGCGAGCACCACCTGCTGTTCCTCGCGCATCCAGCCGGACAGGCCGACCATCACCACCGCGGCGGCCAGCGCGGCCAGGAACAGCAGCAGCGGCCGGCGCAGGCGCGCCAGCTCGCGCGCCAGCGGCAGGCGCAGGTCGGCCGGGGCGCGGTTCACGGCTTCCATGCCACCCTCAGCGCAAAGGTCGGCTTGCGCGGTTCCGCGCCAAGCCCGGTTTTGCCCGCCAAGCGGACGTTGGAGCGCACGTCGACCGGCGGCGTTTCGATGTCGACGGCGATATGCGGACTGCGGGCCAGGTCGAACGCAAAAGCGTTCATTGCGGCCAGCACGGCGCGGATGTCGTTCTCCGGCACGTCGATCTCGCCCTCGACGCGCAGGATCTGGGGCGCCGGGCTGGGCAGGCCGAGTTCGGCCGAATACAGGGGCGCCGGTGCGTCGCTGGCCTGGCCCATCGGGGCCGGCTGGCCGGGTGCGCGCGCCGCCGGCGCGGCGGAGGCCACCTGCCAGTCCAGGGCGTTCAGGCGCACCGCCGGCGCACGTTCCAGCGCGGCGCTCACCAGGGCCATGAACGGCAGCGGATGCGGTCCCTGGGTGCGCACCGTCTCGTCGATCGTGACCGCGGCTTTCATGTTGGCGGTGCGCGTGATCGCCTGCGGCATGGTGGCCATGACGGCGCGGTAGCGTGCTTCGAACTGCGGCGCTTCCGCGGCCAGGCGCTTGGCGGTGCGGGTGTCGTCCACCATGTGCCAGACGTTGAAGGCGGTCCAGGCCAGCGACGCCGCTAGCACGGCGCCGGCGCCGCTATACAGCCCCATGCGCGCCTGCCACAGCCGGTACAACCGGCCCGGCTCGCCGGTCGGATAGTGCGAGGCCGGGGTGTGCCGCGCGACCAGGGCGAGCAGCAAGGGATCGGCCACGTTCTCGGGCGCCGGCAGGCGCAGGCGCTGGGCCGCGCTGGCGTAATCGAGGAAGTGGAAGGCGACTTCTGGTCCGTCGGTGCAGGCCGTCTCCAGCGCGGGCAGGTCCTCGCGTCCGGCCAGCACCACGGTATGCAGCAGGTCGCCCCGACCCGTGAGGCGGGTGCTGGTCAGGAACTGCTGCATGCGCTCGGTCTCGGCGGCCACGGCGCCGGCCAGTTCCGCGTCGGCGGCCAGCGCGGTGAGGCGGCTGAACTTGATGTGCCGGCCCTGGAAATAGGTCTGGCGCAGTCCGCCCGAGTCGCGCAGGATCAGCAGCAGGTGTTCCTGCGACAGGGCCAGGGCCCGCACCAGCAGCATCGACAGGAAGGAGGCGGAGTAGACCGCCGCCAGCGGCACGCCGACGTGGGCGATCACGTTCAGCCAGGGCTGCACCAGCGCCGGGTTGGTCAAGGCCGAGAACAGCACCTTGTCGTCGCGCCGGCCGACGCTGCTGCGGCCCTGGATCAGGGCGTGGCGGAACGGCGTGTCCCGGTACAGCAGGTTGATGCGGCGCGCGATCAGGCCGCGGCGCGCGCGGCCGCCCACGTGGGGCAGCAATTGGCGCTGGAAGTCCTCCTCGATCATGTCGGCCAGCAGATAGGCCGGCCGGTCCTCGAAGTCGGCCAGATAGGCGGCGAAGGCGTCCATCCCGGTGCGGTCGGCGGGAAACGGCGTGCACGCCGACAGGCGTCCGCGCTCCCACTGGTAGGCGCAGAGCTGGTCGCTGGTCAGGAAGAAGAGTTGTTTGGACAGCACGCGCCGCTCCTAGGTCTGCAACTGGCTCAAGGTGTCGTAGATCGGCCCCAGCACGGACAGCATGATCCAGCCCAGCAGCAGACCCAGGACCACGGTCAGCGCCGGCTCGATCAGCCCCTGCACGCGCTCGATCAGCTCCTTGACCTCGCGGTTGTAGAAGTAGCTGACATTGCGCAGGGCGCCCTCGATGTCCCCGGTCGCCTCGCCCACCCGCAGCATGCGCAGCACCAGCGGGGGGAAGATGCCGGTCTGCTGGAAGGCGGCGCTCACGCCCTGGCCTTCGGAGATCAGCTGCGCGGCCCGGCGCAGGCCGGCCGCCACCAGGCGGTTGCCGGCGATGCCCTCGGACAGGCGGATGCAGTCGAGGATGGTGATGCCGGAGCCGTACATCATGCCGAAGAAGGTCGCGAAGCGCGCCAGGATCATCTTGTGCAGCACCTCGCCCACCAGGGGCAGGCGCAGCTTGAGCGTGTCGGCGTACAGGCGCGCCTCTTCGTCGCGCCCGAGCCAGGCGCGCGCGGCGATCCAGGCCGCCAGCGGCAGGCCGAGCACCAGGTACCAGTAATGGATGAAGATGGAAGAGACGAAGATCAGGGCGCGCGTGTGCAGCGGGAGCTCGCCGCCCATGTTGCGGATGAAGGTCATCAGCTGGGGCACCAGCACGATCATGAGGAAGAAGGTCACTCCCAGCACCACGGCCAGCACCAGCAGCGGGTACGAGATCACCTTCTTCATCTGCGCCGCCTGTTCGTCCTGCCAGCGCAGGCTTTCGGTCAGGTTGCGGAACACGTCGTTCAGGTGGCCGGAGGATTCGCCCGCGCGCACCAGGCTCACGAAGGTCTCGTCGAACACCTCGTCGTGGTGCGACAGCGCCACCGACAGCGGCTGGCCGCCTTCGATGCTTTCGATGAGGTCGGTGACGATCTCGCGCATGCGCGGATGATCGAGGCTGTCGCGCAGGTCGGCCAGGCCGTCCAGAATCGGCACCCCGGCCCCGGTCAGCTGCTCCATGTGGAAGCAGAAGTTGATCAGGTCCTGGCGCTTGACGCGGCGCGCGCCGAAGGCCACGTCCTTCTGGGCCGACAGGTGGAAGTCGATCAGGTCGAGCTCCATGCGGCGCAGGCGCAGCTCCAGGTCGGCGCTGTTGGAGGCGTCCATCGCGCCGGGCACGATGCGGCCGGCGAGATCCATGGCGCGGTAGGCGTAGAGCGGCATCATGCCAACCTGTCGGTGAGGTCGACGACGCGCGAGACTTCGTCGAGCGAGGTAGTCCCTTCCAGCACGCGCCGCATGCCGTCGTCGATCAGGGTGCGGAAACCGGCGCCGACGGCGGCGTTGCGCAGTTCGCGGGTCGAGGCGCGGCGCGCGATCATCTCGTCGATCTCCGGCGTGACCTTGAGGATCTCCATGATCGCCATTCGACCCCGGTAGCCCTGGTGGCTGCAGTGGCCGCAGCCGACGGCGCGGTAGATCGTGACCGGGGCGTCGTCGGGGTGCAGTCCGAGCAGGCGCCGTTCGAGCTCGCCCGCCGCCATGCTCTGCTTGCAGTGCACGCACAGGCGGCGCACCAGGCGCTGGGCCACGATGCCGATGATGTTGCCGGCCATGATGTCCGGCGCGATGCCGATGTCGAGCAGGCGCGCGACCGAACCGATGGCGGAGTTGGTGTGCAGGGTCGAATAGACCTGGTGGCCGGTCATGGCGGCGGAAAAGGCCATTTCCGCCGTCTCGCGGTCGCGGATCTCGCCGACCAGGATCACGTCCGGGTCCTGCCGCATCATCGAGCGGATGCCGTCGGCGAAGGACAGCTTGACCGCCTCGTTCACCGAGGTCTGGCGGATCATGTTCATCGGGTACTCGACCGGATCCTCCAGCGTCATGATGTTGATGCTCTCGGTGTTGATGTGGTTGAGGATCGAGTACAGGGTGGTGGTCTTGCCGCTGCCGGTCGGGCCGGTGACCAGGATCACGCCGTCCGGGCGCGCGATGATCAGGCGCAGCAGGTGCAGTTCGTCCTCGTTCAGGCCCAGGCCCTCGAGCGGCACGATGCCTTTTTGCCGGTCCAGGATGCGCAGCACCAGGTTCTCGCCGTGGGTGGTGGGCTGGGCCGAGGCGCGAAAATCGATGCTGCGGCCGGAGAACTTGATCGAGATGCGCCCGTCCTGCGGCGCGCGCGCTTCCGCGATGTTCATGCCGCTCATGACCTTCAGGCGCACCACCATCGCCGGCCAGTAGGATTTGTGCAGGCTGCGTATCTGGCGCAGGATGCCGTCGATGCGGTAGCGGATGCGCAGGAAGCTTTGCTCCGGCTCGAAGTGGATGTCCGAGGCGCTGTTTTGCACCGCGTCCGCGAGCAGGGCGTCGATCAGGCGCACCATCGGCTGGCTGTATTCGTCGCTGGTGGCCGACAGGCTCGAATAGTTGATCTCGCCCGTCTCGATCTCGTGCAGGATGCCGTCGATCGACAGCTCGAAGCCGTAGTACTGGTCGATGGCGCGCGCGATGTCCGATTCGCCCACCAGGATCGGGGTGATGTGGATGCCCTTGACCAGCATGGCGCTGATCTGGTCCAGCGCGACGATGTTGCTGGTGTCGGCCATGGCCAGGATCAGGCTGTCCGTGTCGCGCTCGTAGACGATCGGGAACACCCGGTAGCGCTTGGCCACTTCCTTCGGGATCAGCTTGAGGGCGACCGCGTCGACCACCAGATTGGTCAGGTCGGCGCTGGCCTGGTTCAGGTTTTCCGACAGCGCTTCGCGCACCGTCGCCTCGGTCACGAAGCCGAGCGTGATGAGCAGCTTGCCGAGCGGTTCGGCGGTGCGGCGCTGCTCGATGAGGGCGATGCGTAGCTGGTCCTCGCTGATGACGCCTTTCTGGATCAGCAGTTTGCCGAGCGGGATCTTGGGGTGGTGGTGGTGTTCCGGCATGTCGTGGTCAAGGCCCGCCCAGTTCGCGGATGCGGTTGGCGCAGGCGTTCCTGTCGAAACTCGAGGCATGGGCGCTGGCCAGGTCCAGCGCGCGCTGGTAATAGCCGCGCGCCAGGCGCGGCTGGCCGACCCGGTCCAGGCCGACGGCGAGGTTGAAGGCGTAGTCGGGATTGTCCGGCGCGGCGGTGAAGGCGCGGAAGTAGGCATCCTGGGCCTCGCGCCAGCGGCCTTCCCGCGCATACAGGTTGCCGAGGGCGAACAGGGCGCTGGCGCCCTCCGGATGGCGCGCGATGCTGCGCCGCAGACGCTGTTCGGCGACCCCGGGGTCGTTCAGGCGCAGAGCGGCCAGACCCGCCAGGGCGTCGGGATCGTCGGGGTTCTGTTCCAGCAGCCGCGCGTACAGCTCGGCGGCGCGCTCGGTTTCCTGGGCGCGCGCGGCCAGCGCCGCCAGGCCGAGCTGGGCGTCGCGGTTGGCCGGTTCGGTGGCCAGCGCGGCCTGATACTGCTGGCGGGCGGTGGCCAAATCGCCCTGGCGCAACGCGGTGTAGCCGGCCAGGACCGCAGGATTGACCTGCGCCGGGCGCGTGGCATGGGTGACCTGGACCTCGGCGCCGGCGCCGCTGGCGGCGGGCGGCGGCGCGGCGACCGGGGCGGCCACCGTGCCACCCGGCTGAACAGCGGCGCCGGCGGCGGGGGGCAGGCGCTGCTGGATGGCAGCCTGTTGAGCCGCCTTGGCCGCTTCATCTTCCGCCACCGCTTGCCGGTCGATGCGTGCGTAATCCTCGGGCGACAGGTTCTTCATCTGCTCCGGGGTCGGGCGTGGCACGTTGGTGACGATCGCGGCGGCCGGCGTGGGCGGCACGGGCGGCGCGGCTGGCGCTGGCGCAGGCGCGGCGGCCGTGACCGGTGCGGCGGGCGGCGTCGGGCTGCCGAGGGCGCTCGGGAGCGGTGCGGTGATGGCCGGCGCCGGTTCGGCGGCGGCGTGGCGCGGCGCGGCGGACGGCGCCGCCGGGCCGCCGGCCACGGGCGCCAGCTCGTTGGCCGGGACATTCAGTCCGGTCACGGTCCCGCCGCCCGGCAGCGTGGTGCCGGTGACCGTGGCATCGGCCGGCTGGGTGCTCGCGGCCAGGCCGGGCATGGGAACGGCGGGCAGGTTGCGGCTCGAGCCGGGACCGTAGACGGCGCGCCAATACAGGTAGCCGAACAAGGCCACGATGGTCAGCAGGATGGCGAACAGGACCACCAGGCGGATCGTGCGCGCGTCCGGCAGGCGCGCCGCCGGCGGCGCCGCGTCGGGCGCGGGGCGGTGCGGCGGTGGCGGCGCGTGGCGCGCGCGCTGGGCCAGCGCCGGTTCGGGCGGCGGCGCGGCGGGCTCCCAGGTGTTCGGGTGGGCGCGCTGGGCGCGCGCGGCGGCGCGCTGCACCTCCTCGGCGCTGTCCGGCGTCGCGGGCGGCACGGCGGCCCCCGGCAGCGGGGTCGGATGGGCGGCCGACTCCACGGCCGGCAGCTCGCTCAGGCTCCAGGCCGGGACCGGCTCCGCGCCCGCGGGCGTCACCTCGGGCGGCAAGGGCGCGAAGTCCTCGGCCTTGGCCAGATCTTCCGGTCCCTCCATCGGCGCCAGGCTGAGGCGCTGTGCGTCCTCGGTGAGGGGGACGTCCGTCGCACGGCGGTCGTGACGCGGGGGCGGGGCCGGCGGGCCGAGTTCGAGCACGTCGTCGAACGCCTCGGACGGCTTGATCCGATCCTCTTCGGCCGGATGGCTGCGCTTGGCCCGTTCCGCCTTCTTCAGCGCTTGCATCAGCAGACTCACGGCAGCCGTCCTTCCTGGCGGGCCGGCTCGCTGGGCGATTCGCGATACGGCTCGGCATTGATGCGCCGCTCATCGGGAAGCAGGTAGCGGTAGCGGCTGAAGTCGCCGTCGATGCTCGCGCTGTGCACCACCACGGGCCGGATGAAGATCACGAGCTCGGTCTTGCTGGCGCTCTCGTTCCGGTACGAGAACAGGTTGCCGAGCAGGGGAATGCGCGCCAGGCCGGGAATGCCGTCGCGCGTGTTGTCCGCCGAGTCCTGCATCAGCCCGCCGAGCATGGATATGTCGCCGCTGTAGACCTTGAGCACGGACTCCACCTCGCGCGCCTGGATCACGGGCACCTGGCTGACCACCTTCTCTGCGGCCAGGGCCGGGTTGGGGTCTTGCTGGTAGCCGACGATGCGGGTGATAGTGGGGCGTACGTTGAGCGTCACCTCGTCGCTGTCCGAAATCTGCGGCGTCACGCTCATGACGAAACCGACCGGCACTGTCTGCAGCGTCGACTCATAGGTGGCCGGGGTCGTGATGACGCCGTTGGTGCCGATCACCGCCGGGGTGACCTTGATGGTGAAGAAGACGTTGTTGTCGACCACCTTGAGCATCGCGGTCTGGTTGTTCAACACGCTCAGCTTGGGGCTGGACAGGACCTTCACCTTGCCGAAGGTTTCGAGCAGCTGGATGGCGGCGGTGATGTTGCCCAGCGCCGAATCCGGATTGATGTAGTTGAGGGTGAAGATGCCGGGCGAGGTGCCGGGCGTGACGCCCGAGGGCAGGCTGGACGTGCCGACCCGGCGCTGGTCGAGCGACAGGCCGCCGTGCAGGCGGGTCCAGTTGATCCCTTGCTGGTATTGGTCGGACAGGCGCACCTCGATGACGGTCGCCTCGATCAGGACCTGGCGCCGCGCGCTCGACAGCACGGCGTCGAGGAACTCCTGGATCTTGGCGTGCTGGCGTTCGGTCGCGCGCACGGCCAGCAGTCCGCTCTCGGGATTGATGACGACCGAGCCGCGTTCGCGCTCCGCGCCGCTGCCGGCCGGCGTGGCGGCGCCGAACGCGGCCAGCACGTTATCGGGCGGTGTGGCGGGATTCGGCGCGGCCGGGGGCGGCGTCGCGGTCGGGTTGGCACCGCCCGTGGGCGCCGGCGCCGATGCGGCCGGCGCGGGCGCGAGCCCTGCGGTGGCGCTGCGCACGTTGAGCGCCACCTGGGGATCGTTGAGGGTCGAGTCGCGCAGCATGTCGCGCACGTTGCGCTCCAGGTTGAACCAGAAATTGTTCTCCGAGCGGTTCTGCACCTCGGTGGTCGAATTGTTGTTGCCGCTGCCGGCCGGACTGGTGCTGGTCGTGGTCGCGCCCGACGGCTGGATCTGGGTCGTGGTGCCGCCGCTGCCGGTGGTGGAAATCTGGGTGGCGATGTTGATTGCGCTGTTGGTGCTGCGCGCCATGTTCACGTAATCGATCTTGTAGTTGCGCCAGAACGGCGTGTCTGGCAGCACGGTCAGGGTCTTGCCGTTCTGCTCCCAGCGCAGGTCGACCTGGCGCGCCAGGCGGGCCAGGATCTGCGGCAGGGTCTGGTCGATGGCGTTGAGGGTGACCGTGCCGTCCACGCTGGGGTGGATGTCGATGTCCATGCCGGCGTCGCGCGTCAGGGCGAACAGCACCGACTGCACCGGCACCTTGGTCACGCTGACGCTGTAGGTTTCCTGCCTGGGCTCGGCCTGCGGCGGCGGCAGCGGGGCGCCGGCGACGGGCGCGGGGATGGCGCCCGTGGCGGGCGGCGGGGCGCTCACGTGGCCGCGCGAGCCAGGCAGGGACGGGGCCGCGCAGCCGCCCAGCAGGGCTGCACTGGCGAGGAAGCAAAGTGGTCGGAATGGAAAGTTCGGCATGCTTTGGATGATCCTGAAAAATCGGATGCTCAGCAAATCAACGCATTCAATCGTGCTAGGGTCCAAGCACCAGCCAGAGCGTTCCTCCGAGCAAGATGAGCAGAAGCGCGACGGGCAGGACGATGCCGCCGCGCGGCGCGTAGGCGCAGTCGCGCAGCGCCGCGCGCGCATGGCGCAGGCCGACCTGGCGCGCGTCGTCGGCATAGGCTGCCATCAGCGCCTTGTCGGCCAGGACGTTGATGCGACGGACGATGCCGCGCGAGCCGCGCGCGATGCGGCGGGCGGCCGGCGCGCTGAACACGGCCGGACCGTGGTAGCCCGCCGCCCGCAGGCGGAAGGCGAGGAACTCCGGCACCAGGGCCGTTGGCATGGCCGGCACGACGAAGCTGTGGGTGATGCGCTCCTTGAGCTGGCGCAGCTGCGGCAGGTTCAGGTGAGCGTCAAGTTCCGGCTGGCCGAACAGGACGATCTGGAGCAGCTTGTGGCGGCTCGTCTCCAGGTTCGACAGCAGGCGCAATTCCTCCAGCGTGGCCAGCGGCATGGCCTGGGCCTCCTCCACCAGCAGCACCACCTGGCGCCCGGCGGCGTGGCGGGCGATGAGCTCGGCCTGCAGGCGGCGCAGGACGGCGTCGATGCGCAGTCCCTCCGTGTCCAGCCCCAGCTCGCCGGCCAGCGCGCCGGCCACTTCGCGCGGGTGCAGGCTGGGGTTGGCGAGAAAGATGACGTCGACGTGGGGCGGCAGGCTCGCTTCGAGCATGCGGCACAGCATGGTCTTGCCGCTGCCGACTTCGCCCGTGACCTTGAGGATGCCTTCGCCGCGCTCGACGGCATAGCGCAGCGCGTCGAGCAGGTCGCCGCGCGTGTTACCGGCGTAGAAAAAGGTGGGATCGGGCGTGATGCCGAACGGGGCTTCGCGCAGACCGAAGTGACGGTGGTACATGAGTGCTCAGGCAATACAGCGCAGGAAGGCGCCGTCCAAATGCTGCGCATCGTAGCGTGCACGGCAGTTTGATGGCGTACCGTAGAAACGCAGCGCGCCCGCGTGCAGGATGGCGACCCGGTCCGCCAGCGCGTCGGCGTCGCCCAGGTCGTGGGTGGTGAACAGGATCGTCTTGCCGGCCGCGCGCAAGGCCTGCAGACGGGCACGCAGGAGGGCGCGCGCTTTCGGGTCGAGTCCGCTGGCCGGTTCGTCCAGCACATAGGCCGGCTTGTCGGTCAGGAGCGCGGCGGCCAGGCCGAGCTTTTGGGTCATGCCTTTCGAAAATGCGCGCAGCGGGCGGGACAGGGCCGCCGGGTCCAGTTCCAGCGCGGCGGCGAGCGCTTGCAGCTCCGCGTCGGCGCAGGTTTGGCCGTGCAGGCGACACAGGTGGCGGGCGAATTCGCGTCCCGTCATGAAGGCGGGCGGAATGAATCGTTCTGGCAAGAAACAAAGCGGCGCGCGCGCGGCGTGGGCGTGGTGCGCGCGGCCGAAGATGCCGATCGCGCCCGCGTCCGGCGTGACGAATCCGAGCAGACAGCGCAACAGGCTGGTCTTGCCGGCGCCGTTCACGCCCAGCAGGGCCACGCATTCCCCTGCGGCAATTTCCAGCGTCACTTGCTGCAAGGCCTGGTGCTGGCCGTAGCGTTTGGACACCTGATCGAAGTGAAAAGCGGCCGGGTTCATGCCTTGCAGCCTACTGGAAACGAAAACCGATCGGCCACACGCTTGCGAAAGTCCCGCGAAGCCGTTGGTCGCTGGCAAGCTTTATGGGACAATGGAAAGCGGGTGCACTCGTCCAACCAGCAGCAGAAGGAAGTCCATGGCAAGGCCGGAAAAAGTTCGTCTCGGGGAAATTCTCGTTCAGCAGAAGCTCTTGTCGGAAGAGCAGCTCAGCCTGGCCCTGGCAGATCAGAAGCGCACCGGCCGCAAGCTGGGCCGGGTGTTCATCGAGAATGGCTTCGTGACCGAGGAGCAGATCGGCAACGCGCTGGCCAAGCAGCTCGCGATTCCCTTCATTAACCTCAAGTTCTACAACGTCAATCCGGACGTGGTGCGCCAGCTGCCCGAGACGGCCGCGCGGCGCTTTCGCGCCATTCCGCTCGAGGACCGGCGCGGCACTTTGCTGATCGGCATGTCGGACCCGACCGACCTGTTCGCGTATGACGAGATCGCGCGGCTGGTCAAGCAGAACATCGAACTGGCGGTGGTCATCGAGAGTGAGGTGATGGCCGTCATCGACCGCACCTACCGCCGCACCGAAGAGATCACCAACATCGCCCGCGAGCTCGAGGCGGACATGGGCGACGCCTCGATCGACTTCGGCGCCCTGGCCGTCAACCCGAGCCTGGAAGAGGCGCCGGTGGTCAAGCTGCTGCAGTCCGTGTTCGACGACGCGGTGCAGGTGCGTGCCTCGGACATTCACATCGAACCGCAGGAAACGCGGCTGCAGATCCGCTTTCGCATCGACGGCGTGCTGCACCTGCAGACCGAGGCCGACATCCGCATCGCCACGCCGCTGGCGCTGCGCCTGAAGCTGATGTCCGACCTCGACATTTCCGAAAAGCGTCTGCCGCAGGACGGCCGCTTCGTGGTCAAGGTGCGCAGCAGCCGGGTGGACGTGCGTATCTCGACCATGCCGACGCAGTACGGCGAATCGGTGGTGATGCGTCTTCTGAACCAGGGCAGCATGTCGCTGCGGCTGGACGCGATCGGCATGCCGTCCGCCATGGTGGACCGGTTCCGCTCGATCATCGCGCGCCCCAACGGCCTGGTGCTGGTGACGGGGCCGACCGGCTCCGGCAAGACGACCACCCTGTACAGCGCGCTGGCCGAGCTGAACTCGGTCGAAAAGAAGCTGATCACCGTCGAAGACCCGGTGGAATACCGCCTGCCCGGCATCAACCAGGTGCAGGTGAACGAGAAGATCGAGCTGAGTTTCGCCAAGGTGCTGCGCTCCGCGCTGCGCCAGGACCCGGACATCGTGCTGGTGGGCGAGATGCGCGACCAGGAAACGGCGCAAATCGGCCTGCGCGCCGCCATGACCGGCCACCTGGTGCTGTCGACCCTGCACACCAACGATGCGGCCAGCACACCGTTGCGTCTGCTCGACATGGGCGTGCCGCGCTATATGGTGGGTAGTTCGCTGCAGGCCGTGCTGGCCCAGCGCCTGGTGCGCGTCATCTGCGAGAGCTGCCACACGCCCTATGACCCGAGCGCGACCGAACGCCAATGGCTGCGCTCCGAGCTGGGCGAACATGCCGAGACGACGCCCTTCTTCCACGGCAAGGGCTGCTCGCACTGCAACGGCATGGGCTACCGCGGCCGGACCGGCGTCTACGAGCTACTCGAGATGACCGCGCACGTCGTGCATGCGGCGAACCAGCACGATCCGTCGGTGTTCCTGAAGGCCGCGCACCAGCAGATGGCGGGCGAGACGCTGCGCCGCCACGGCGTGCAGCTGGCGGTGCAGGGCCGCACGACGATCGCCGAGGCCATGCGCATCAGCAATCAGCTGGAGGAATAAGTCTTGCCCTTCTACGCCTACAAGGGGCGCAACGCACGCGGCGAGCTGATGCAGGGCACGCTGGAGGCGAACGACCCCGGCGCGGTGGCCGACCAGCTGTTCGGCACCGGTGTCACGCCGATCGAGATCAAGGAAACCACGCCGGCGCGGGTGGGGGCGGGCAACGAGACCTTCTGGGAGCGCATCACCGAACGCAAGCCGACCTCGCTGGATGTGCAGCTGTTCAGTCGCCAGATGTACACCCTGCTCAAGTCCGGCGTGCCGATCATGCGCGGCCTGGCCGGCCTGCAGGAGTCGGCGGTGAACAAGGCCTTCGCCAAGGTGATCAAGGATCTGCGCGAAGGCCTGGACTCGGGCCGGGAGTTGTCGGCCGCGATGCGGCGCCACCCGACCGTGTTCGACAACTTTTACCTCTCGATGGTGCGTATCGGGGAACTGACCGGCCGTCTGGAAAGCGTGTTCGGCCGCCTGTTCGAGCACATCGAATTCGAGCGCGAGATGCGCGACCGGGTCAAGTCGGCCACGCGCTATCCGATCTTCGTGATTTCGGCGATGCTGCTGGCGATCACCATCATCAACGTGTTCGTGATTCCGCAGTTCGTGAAGGTGTTCGAGTCCCTCCATGCGGAGCTGCCATTCATGACCCGGATGCTGATCGGCATGTCCGGCTTCTTCGTCAGGTTCTGGCCGGAGCTGCTGGTCATGACCGTCGCCGCCATCGCTGGCTTCCGCTACTGGATCGGCACGCCGGAAGGACGCTTCGCCTGGGACAAGGCCAAGCTGCGCTTTCCGATCGCGGGCAAGATCATCACCAAGGCGACCATGGCGCGCTTTGCCCGCAGCTTCTCGCTGGCGGCGAAGGCGGGCGTGCCGATCGTGCAGGCGCTCAGCGTGGTGGCCCAGACCACCGACAACGCCTATCTGTCGGCGCGGGTCGAGCAAATGCGCGACGGCGTGGAGCGCGGGGAGAGCATTTTGCGGACCTCGGTCGCGGCCGGCGTGTTTACCCCCATCGTCCTGCAGATGATCGCGGTGGGCGAGGAGACCGGCTCGCTCGATGAACTGATGGATGAAATCGCCGCGATGTATGAACGCGAGGTCGATTACGAGCTCAAGACCCTGTCCGCCCAGATCGAGCCGATCCTGATCACCTTCCTGGGCATCATGGTGCTGATCCTGGCGATGGGTATCTTCCTGCCGATGTGGGATCTGGGCAAGGCGGCATTGAAAAAATAGACACAGACGTGTTCCGATTACCACATCTGTTGCAAAAAATCATCATTGCCAAGCTGTTCGAGTTGGCGATTGTGACTGGCATCGTGTCCACTTTTTACAACATCGTCTCCGAGCGTTCCGAGTACGCCATCGAGGCGGCGGAAACCTCGGAATTGCAGTGGACTCTGGCCGCTATTCGCACGACCCTGCATTATCGCGTCGTGTATGCTCGTATTAACGGTAGAAACGAGGAGTTGCGTGCCCTGGAGGGCAGCAACCCGGTCGCGCTGCTGGATCGTCCGCCACCCGGCTATGCCGGAGAATTTGAAAATCCCGACCTAAAATTTTTCCGCGGGGGAACTTGGTTTTTCGATAAGAAAGATAAAGTTTTGGTATACCTGTTGAATGGCGGGAATTATTTTTCAGGAGGGGTGTCGAAGATGCTCAAATTCAAGGTAGAATTGTCGCGCATTCCCACACTTCCTGAAGGGGCAGCTTCAAGCTACCGGGCGGAGTTGGTGCAGCTAGCAACAATGTAACACCTTACACAGGTCTTTGGAGAGTCGCAAACATGAAGAAACTGAATATGAATAGCCGCGCAAACCAATCCGGCTTCACGCTGATTGAGCTGATCGTGGTGATGGTTATCCTTGGCATCATGGCTGCGACGGCGCTGCCGAAGTTTGCCGACCTGGGCAAGGACGCACGCTTCGCGAAGATCACCGCTGCGGCTGGCGCGATCAACGCCGCAAATGCCAATGCACACGCCCTGTACCTCGCGGGCGGCAACGACCTGACGGTGCGCCTGGACGGCGATGCCGCGGACACGACGCTGTTCACCGGCGGCTGGCTGAAGGCCGGCGATGTGGTGGCCACCGCCAACCTGGACGGCTACGCGCCGCAAGCCGTTTCGGGAACCTCGGGCAGCGGCACTGCGACGATCGATATTTATACGGACGCATCGCACACGAGCTGCAAGGTGACGTACGACGAAGAGACCCACAAAGCGACGGCGCCGACAGATTCGACCTCTTGCTGAATTAGCTGATCTAAAAGGGGCCAAGGTGCGACTGCGCCCTTGGCCCTTTTTACGTCATCCCCATCCGACAGTGAAGTCTGGTTCCCGATCCGCTGGATTTACGGTCGCAGAGTTAATCGTCGTGATTATCCTGGTCGGCGTGCTGTCGGCCGTGGCCATCGGAAAATTTGCCGACACGACCGCGGCGAGCGTCCCGGCCTTTGCCGATCAGGCGAAGACGCTGCTGCGGTATGGGCAGAAGCTGGCCATCGCCCAGAATCGCCCGATCTACGTGCAGGTGGGCAGCAACAGCCTCGGCCTGTGCGCCAATGCCGGCTGCACCCAGCAGATCGCGGCACCGTCCGGCAGTAACAGCGGCACCAGCGCGACCGTCGCCGCCTGTGGCGGGACCACCTGGTATTGCGAGGCCGCGCCCACCAGCATGAGCGTGTCCACGGGAACGCCGTTCACCTTCTTTTTCGACCGCGAGGGCCGCCCCTTCCTGGGCTCGGACAGCACGACCAGCGACACCTCGAACTTCACTGGACTGGTCCTGACGATCGCCGGCAGCACGCCGGCGCGCACCGTGACCGTGGAACGCGAGACCGGCTATGTCCATTAGAGCGCGTCAGTCCGGCGTCACCCTGATCGAGCTGATCATGTTCATCATGATCGTCTCGATCGCGGTGCTCGGCATCCTCGGAGTGTTTCGCTTCACGACGGCGCACAGTGCCGACGCCTTGCAGCGCAAGCAGGCCCTGGCCATTGCCGAGAGTCTGATGGAAGAGGTCCAGCAAGCCTATTTCACGCGCTGCGATCCGACCTCGGACAATTTCGACACCGCCACCGTGACGACCGACTGCGCCATCCCCGAGGATTGGGGGCAGGGCGGTTCCGAGCCCAGCAATCAACGGCCCTACGACAACGTGAACGACTACGTCAGTGCCCCCGGCGCGGCCACGGCTGCCTTCGGCGCCCCGCCGGTCGATGCGGTCGGGAGCGCGTTCGGCGGCCCGTACACGGCCAGCGTGGCGATCCAGCCGGCCGTGCTGAACGACATCGGCGCGGCCGGCGTCGGCGCCGACACCGAAGTGTTGCGGATCACGGTGACGGTCAGTTTTGGCAGCGACAGCATCGTCCTCGACGGCTATCGGACCCGCTATGCGCCGAACTGAACGACGCCGCGCGCGCGGCTTCACCCTGGTCGAAGTCATCGTCACGATGGTCGTGCTCGGCATCGTCGCCAGCATGGTCGCGGTGTTCATCGTGGCGCCAGCCCAGGGCTACCGCGACAGCGTGGCGCGCGCCGAACTGAGCGACCTGGCCGACACCGTCCTGCGCCGAATGGGACGCGAGATCCGCCTGGCCTTGCCCAACTCGGTGCGCGTGTCCAACGATGGCCAGACCATCGAGTTTCTGGAAACGCGCACCGGCGGGCGTTACCTGGCGGCGGCCGACGGCGCCGACGCCGCCTATCCCGTGCTCGATTTCCTGCGCGCGAGCAGCACCACGTTCCGCTTCATCGGCAAGGTGCCGCAGGACAAGGAAGCGATCAGCGTGGGCGATCTCGTGGTCGTCTACAACCTGGGTTCGGATTTCTCGCCCGCCGATGCCTACACCGGCGGAAACAGTGCGGCCGTAACCGCGGTCGACACGGCCACCCAGGTCATCACCCTGGCCAGCAATCCGTTCGCCGTGCAGGACCCGCCGATGCCGTCGCCGACGTCCCGGTTCCAGGTCGTGGCCAGGGCGGTGCGCTATGTGTGCAATGCGTCCCAGCACACGCTGACCCGCCTGTCCGGCTATACGCCGGTGGCCAGCGTCGAGACCGGGGTGTCGGACGGCGTCTCGGCCTTGGCTGCGGCGCGCGTGTCCACCTGTACATTCGCCTACGGCGACTTGCGCAACCGGCGCACGGGACTGGTCTCGATCCAGCTCGGCTTGCAGCACGAGAACTCCACCGACGCCATCAACCTGCTGTATCAGGTTCACGTGATTAATACCCCATGAATCGCCCCGTCCCCCATCGCCAGCGCGGCATCGGTATCGTGACCGCCATCTTCCTGCTGGTGACGCTGGCCGCGCTCGGCGTGGCCCTGGTGAGCGTGTTTTCCAGCCAACAGCAATCGTCCGCCCTGGACGTGCTGGGCGCGCGCGCCTATCTGGCGGCAAAGGCGGGAGCCGAGTATCAATTGCATCGGGTTAAGATTGGCAGCACCTGCGCCAACGCCAGCTTTGCGATGCCGGCCGGGACGACGCTGTCGTCGTTCTACGTCGTCACCACCTGCGAAGCGGTGACCCAGTTGGGGATTACGCGCTATTACGTGACGTCGACCGCCTGCAACACCACGTCCTGTCCGGATGCCAATCCAGGCAGCGACTACGTGCAGCGGGTCGTTTCGGTTCGTTTTTAGGGGGTATGCATGCGTTGCCGCTGGCTTGTTTCCTTGCTGATGTTGCTGCTGACTGCGCTGCCGGCGCGCGCGGACACGCCCATCGCGCTCTACCAGAGCTATGCGGGCTACCTGAACTTCACCGGCACTCAGCGCACCATCCGTACGGCGGCGAACGGCACCAACGCCTGCTCGGTGTATTCGAGCACGACGGTGCTGTCCTCGACCCTCAGCATCCCGGCCGGCTCGACCGTGGTGGCGGCCCAACTCTATTGGGCCGGTTCGGACTACTACGGCGACTTCACCATCAAGTTCGACGGCACCACCTATTCGGCCACGGACCGCTACTGGTATGCCTGGGACAACTCCAGCTACTATTTCGCCGGCGCCGTGGACGTGACCGATTACGTCAAGACCAAGGGCTCGGGCACCTATACCTTCAGCGGCCTGTCGGTGGACAACTCCAGCGATTGCTCGGTGGAGGGCGTGCTGGGCGGCTTTTCCCTGCTCGTCATCTATTCGAATCCGACCACCGAGCCGTTCCGGGTGCTGAACCTGTATGAGGGCTTCGAAGCGGTCTGGCGCGATTCCGTGACGCTGACCCTGTCGAACTTCAAGATTCCGACCCTCGACAACGCGACGCCCGCCAAGACGGCGCGCGTGGGGCACATCACCTGGGAGGGCGACCCCACCATCACCAGCAGCGCGCAATACGGGGAAGAGGCGCTGCTGTTCAACGGCACCTACATGTACGACGGCATCAGCCCGATCGACAACCAGTACAATTCGGCGAGCAACATCAACAGCGACAGCGCCTCCTACGGCATCGACTTCGATGCCTACACCGTCAGTTCGCCCATCATTCAGTCCGGCCAGACCAGCGCCACCACCAAGTACAGCACCGGGCAGGACCTGGTGCTGCTGGGCGCGGAGATCATCGCCGTGCCCAACACGCCGGTGGCGGACGTGCAGATCACGCAGAGCACCACCGATTCGCCCATGTACATGGGGCAGTCCAGCACCTACGTCCTCAGCGTGAAGAACAATGGTCCCTATGAAGACACGGGCCCGTTCACGGTGGTCGACACGGTCCCGTCCAACCTGACCGTCAGCGCCGCCGGCGGCTCCGGCTGGTCGTGCAGCATCGCGTCGCAGACCGTGACCTGCACCAATACGTCGACCCTGGCCAGCGGGGCCTCGCTGGCCGACATCGTCGTCACCGTCACGCCGACCACGGTCGGATCGGGCACGGCGACCAACACGGCAACCGTGAGCACCGGCAGCGGCCTGTTCGACAACGTCTCCAGTAACAATACTTCCAGCCTCTACCTGTATCTGGCGGCCTCGAGCTATGTGTTCACGGACAACACGTGCGTGCACGGGGTGTCGTTCGGCGGCTCCGGACAAACCTGCAACCTGGTCTCGCTCGGCACCTTGAAAGCGGGGACCACGCTGTCGAATCTCTACATCACCCACCTGAACACGTCCACCGGCAAGCCGTCCTACCTGCACAAGTCCAACGACCGCAGCCGCGACATGTACCTGGGGCTGGCGTGCCAGAACCCGACCCAGGCCAATGGCGTCAAGTTCAAGCTGACCGCGTTGAGCAACAGCGCCATCTACACCTGTTCCTCGAACACCAAGACCACCAGTTCCGGAGGCGGCTGGGTCAATCTGACCTTTCCTGGCGGGGAGCCGACCGAGTCTGGTGGACCGTATTCGTTCTCGTATGCGGACGTGGGACAGATCGAGCTGTTCATGATCGACCAGAACGGGGAGGATGGCGCCAGCGGCTCCTTCGTCAGCATCCCGTATGGTCTGGCGCTGTCCAATATTGCCTTCGGTGCGACGGCCAACCCGGCCAGCAACACCATCTTCGTTCCCGCCGGCAGCAACTTCACGATGAAGGTCAGTTCCCTGGCCTCCGGCGGCGCGGTCACCCCCAACTTCGGGCGCGAGACGCCGGCGCAGACCTTCAGCCTGCCGGAGATCGCGAAAGCGGTCGGATTCGGGACCATGGCGATTGTGCCCACGTTGGCGGGCAGTTTCGTCAATGCCTCTCCGGCCAACGGCACGGCCACCGGTTCGTTCAACATCTCCGACGTCGGCGTCTATACCCTGACTCCGGTCGTGTCCGATTACCTGAACGTCGGCAAGATCACGGGCACGGCGGCCACGGTCGGCCGTGTGTATGCGCACCACTTCGACACCGTCGTGACCGGGCCCCTGGCCCTGTGCCCCACCAATATGGGCTGCGCCGGCCTGACCGCCGCCTACGCGCTCCAGCCGTTCACGGTCGCGGTCACCGCGCGCAATGCGGGCGGTAACGCCCTGACCAACTACGCGGGCGACTTCGCGCGCCAGGTGACGCTGAGCGGCTGGTCGGCCGCGGGGGCGTCCGGCGTGCTCAACCCGCCGTCCGGCACCGCGGTCGGGATCAGCCAGGGCACGACGATTGCCGCCGCCAGTTTCACGGAAGGGGCGGTCACCCAGAGCACGACCGCCTACGAATTCAGCCACCCCTTCGTGAGCACGGCGCCACGCGCCTTGAACTGGACGGCGCCGACCAGCGTGTTCGTGCGCGCGACCGATACGGATAACGCGTCCTCGCTGACCGGGAGCGAGGGTGGCGTGCGGATCGTCGCCGGGCGCCTCGACGTGGCCAACATGTACGGGTCGGAATTGCTCAAGATGCCGGTGCGGATCAACGCCCAGTACTGGACCGGCACCCACTGGGAAAACAACGTCAAGGATTCGGTCAGCACGGTCACGCCGACGGCCGCCAATCTCGAATGCACCGTGGCCAGCTTCTGCCAGCTGGTGCCGGTCTCCACCGTCCAATTCACCCTGACCAACGGCGCCGGCACGGTGCGCCTGAAGGAAATTGGTGCCGGCAAGTCGGGCCGGGCGGGCTTCAAAGTCAACGGCACCGCCTGGTTGCCGAGCACGCTGGCGACCCTCGTGTTTGGTGTTTACAAGAGCCCAGTGGACTATTTACGTGAAGTGTATTAAGCGACAACTTCGATGTTTTGTTGAAAACAGCGACATTTTCACACATTCTCTCCAGGATTGTGTATCCTTGGCGGAAGTTTCCCAATATAATCAAGCATCTAAACGGCAAAGCTGAGGAGGCTTGCCATGACTTGTGCGCCGCATGCGTTTTTTTCGTAAAGCCAAGAGAACCGATGGGTGGTTGACGTTGTCATTCCAAGGGGATGGAGTCGCCGCTGCTTTTGTACGGAGGTCTGGCGCGGCGCAGCCGGTGGTGGAGTTCTGCAGCACGTTTCCGGGGCCGGTGGAGCCGGAAACCCTGGCCAGGATCGGCAAGGAACTCCATGCGGGCACCTTCAAGTGCAGCACCTTGCTTGGCGGGCGCGACTACCAGCTGCTGTCGGTCGAGGCGCCCAACGTCCCGCCGGAAGAACTCAAGACGGCCATCCGCTGGCGCCTGAAGGACATGCTTGATTTCCACGTCGACGACGCCACCGTCGATGTGCTCGACATCCCGGCCGAAGCGAACGCGCCGGGGCGCGCCCACAACATGTTCGCGGTCGCGGCCCGCAACAGCATCATCAAGCAGAAGCAGGAGTTGTTCGTCGACGCCGGTATCGGTGTGAGTGTGATCGACATTCCGGAGATGGCCCAACGCAACATCTCTGCCCTGATGGAGCCGGAAGGCCGGGGGCTGGCCATGCTCTCCTTCGGCGAGGATGGCGGTTTGCTGACCGTCAGCTACAAGGGCGAGCTGTATCTGTCGCGCCGGGTCGACGTCTCGCTCGCGCAGCTGGCCGAGGAAGACTTCGAACGCAAGACGGCGACCTTCGACCGGATCACGCTTGAGCTGCAGCGTTCGTTGGACCATTTCGATCGCCAGTACAACTACGTCAGCGTGGCCAAGCTGATGCTGGCGCCGTCGCCGGCCGAGGGCCTGGCGGACTATCTGGCTGGCAATCTGTACACCCCGGTGGAGCGTTTCGATCTGGGCGGCTATCTGGATTTGTCGGCCGTGCCGGAGCTGGCCGCACCTGAGGAACAGCAGCGTTACTTCCTGCTGCTGGGCGCCGCATTGCGCCAGGAAGAGGTGAAGCTGTGAGCCAGCAGATCAACCTGTTCAATCCGGTCTTTCTCAAGCAGAAAAAAATCTTCGCAGCCAGCGCCATGGCGCAAGCCCTGGCCGTGCTGGTGCTGGGACTGCTCAGCTTCACCGCTTACAACAAGTTCAACCTGACCCAGCTGAGCCAGCAGGAGGCTGAGGCGCGCGCGCAGCTGACCAAGCGCCAGGAACAGTTCGCCGCGATCGCCGAGCGCTATCCGGCCCGCGCCAAGAGTCCGGCGCTGGCCGCGGAACTGGCGGCGGCGGAAGCGCGCCTGTCCGCCCTGAAGTCCGTGGCGGGCGTGCTCGACCGTGGCGTGGTGGGCAACACCACGGGCTTTTCCTCCTACTTCCGCGCCCTGGCCCAGCCCCGCGTCAACGGCCTGTGGCTGACCGGATTCACCCTGAACGGCGCGGCCGACGAGCTGACCATCGAAGGCCGGGCCTTGCAGGCCGAGCTGGTGCCGCAATTCATCGCGCGCCTGGCGCGCGAACCTCAGTTCCAGGGCAAGACCTTCGGCGCGCTCGACATCGGCGAAGCACCGGTCAAGCCTGAAGCCGGCAAGGCCGCCCCCGGCGCCCCGGCCTTTCTCGAATTCACGCTGCGCAGCGCTCCCGCCAAGGAGGCCCGCCCATGAAGGCCTTGTGGCTCAAATGGAGCGCGCGCATCGACGCCATGAGTCTGCGCGAGCGGATCTTCGTGTTCGCGGCGGCGGTGGCCAGCCTGGTATTTGTCGCCGACCATTTCGCGCTGGCCCCGCTCGCCGCGCAGCAAAAAGAGTTGATCGCAGCGGCCACGGCGCACCAGCACAGCCTGACGGCCCTGGCCCACGACATCGAGGAAAAGGTGCGGATCGCCCAGATCGACCCGGACGTCGCCACCCGCGAACGCCTGGCTGTCCTGGAGCGGGACATCGCGGCCCGCAGCGAGGCCCTGCGCACGGTGCAGCGAGGCCTGGTCGCGCCGAACCGGATCGCGCCCCTGCTGGAAGCGATGCTGCGCTCCAACGGCAAGCTGCGCCTGGTGTCGCTGCGCACCCTGCCGGTGACGGGTCTGTCGGAGGCGAGCGTGGAGGCGAGCGCCGAGCCGCCGGCGCCGGCGCACCCCGCGGAGCTGGACAGCGCGGCCGTGACTGCCGCCGCCCTGAAGAACGTGCAGCCGGCTGCACCTGCCATGCCCGACCTGAACAAGCTGTCCGGTGGCCTGGTGCCGGCCGTGGCCCAGCCCGGTGCCGCTGCGGCTGCGCCAGCCGCCGCGGCGAACCCGCCCAAGCCGCCCGAGCTCATGTATCGTCACGGTGTGGAAGTGACCCTGCAAGGTAATTACGTGGATATGGTCAACTATCTGGCCGCGCTGGAGGCCTTGCCGACCCAGGTTTTCTGGGGCAAGGCCAAGCTCGATGCCCATGACTTCGAGGCGACCCGGCTGACCCTGACAATCTACACCTTGAACCTGGATCAGAAATGGATGCAACTGTGAAGGCCTGGCTCTGCCTGCTTCCGCTGGCCCTGGCCGGGCAGCCCGGCTTCGCCCAGGTGGCCGATCCGACCGTGCCGCCGCCCGAGGCGCGCAGCCGCGCCGACGGCGCGGCGGCCGGGCCGGTCCTGCCGGCCGGGCCGCGCCTGCAGTCGGTGCTGGTGGGACCCAAGCGCAAGGTGGCGGTGATCGACGGCGAGACGGTGCGCCTGGGGCAGAAGCACCGCGACGCGGTGCTGGAAAAAATAACGGAAACCGAAGTCGTGCTGCGGCGCGGCAAGGAGCGGGAAGTGCTCAAGCTGTTCCCGGCCGGGGCCGAAGCGTCGGGAGCACCCGTGCAGCGACAAGGAAAACAAGAATGATGCTCAGAACCCTATCGACCATCCTGGGGGCGCTGGCGCTGGCCGCCTGCGCCGCGCCGCCGCAACAGTCGACGTATGACGCCATCCGGCAGGAGCTGGCAAGCGCGACCAAGCCGGCCGCGCCCGGTCCCGTGGACGAGCAGGTGGCGCGCGCCTTGCTGCCCTCCGTGACCACGCTGGCGGCCGACATGCCCAAGGCGCGTCAAGCCTTGGAGGAACGTTTCAACGTCGCCTTTAACAACGTGCCGGCGCAGCAATTCTTTCATTCGCTGGTGGCGGGGACGCGCTACAACATGCTGGTCGCGCCCGAGATCACGGGCAACATCACGGCCAACCTGAAGGACGTGACCATGGTCGAGGCGCTCGACGCTATTCGCGAGCTGTACGGTTACGAGTATAAGATCGACGGCACCCGGATCTACATCCGTCCGCTCAGCATGCAGACCCGCATGTTCCGCGTGAATTACCTGATCGGCCAGCGCAACGGGCAATCCAACCTGCGCGTGTCGTCGACCTCGGTGGCCAACGCGGGCTCGACCGGCACCGGCACCAGCGGCACCGGTGGTCTGGGGAATGGGAACCTCAACAACCTCAATAATCAGCAAAACCTGGGCAACCCCAACAATCCGCAAGGCGGACAAATGGGATTGCTCGACAGCGCCAACGTGAACACCACCACGCGCTCCGATTTCTGGGGCGAGCTCAAGGAATCGCTGGAAGCCCTGATCGGCAGCAAGGAAGGCGGACGCAGCGTGGTCATCAGCCCACAGTCGGGCGTGATCGTGGTGCGCGGCATGCCGGCCGAATTGCGCAATGTCGAGCAGTACCTGAAGGCGACCCAGCTTGCGGTGGAGCGCCAGGTCATCCTCGAAGCCAAGATCCTGGAGGTGGAACTGAACGACAGCTTCCAGAGCGGCATCAACTGGTCCTCGTTCGCCTCCTTCCGCAGCGGACACGACAACCGGGTGTCGATGGGGATGATCGGGCCGGGCACGAACCTGGCGCCCTTGCCCTTCGCCGGCGGCCAGCCGCCGCCGATTTCGAACGGTACGCTCACGGCCAGCACCGGCTTCAGCCTCGCCAACGCGGCGGCGACCGGTGGCAGCCTGTTCGGACTGGCTTTCCAGACCAGTAACTTCGCGGCCTTGATTTCTTTCCTGGAATCGCAGGGGACCGTGCATGTGCTGTCCAGCCCGCGCGTGGCGGCGACCAACAACCAGAAGGCGATCCTGAAGATCGGCACCGACGAATTCTTCGTTACCGGCGTGTCGACCACGACGGCCAACAATTCCGCCGGCAGCACCACCACGCCGAACGTGCAGCTGCAGCCATTCTTCTCGGGCGTGGTGCTCGACGTCATGCCGCAGATCGACGAGGAGGGCAACATCCTCCTGCATGTGCACCCATCGGTGAGCCAAGTCACGACCGTGACCAAGGGCATCAACCTGGGCAGCGCCGGCAGCCTGACCCTGCCGCTCGCTTCGTCCTCGACGGCCGAGATGGACACCATGGTGCGCGGCCAGGACGGCAAGGTGGTCGCGATCGGCGGCCTGATGCGCCAGTCGGCGCACGGGGACGTGTCGCAACTGCCGGGCGCTGGGGATATACCGGTGCTCGGCGCGCTGTTTCGTTCCAAGAGCCAGGTCAACCAGAAGCGCGAGCTGGTGGTCCTGATCAAGCCGACCATCGTCGACGCCTCTTCCGAGTGGAACGCCGACTTGCTGGAGGCGGGGCGCCGCATCGACCAGCTCGCCCCGCGTACGGAGCGGCGCTGATGTACGCCTCCCACTTCGGCTTGCGCGAAGCGCCGTTCGGCATCACGCCGGACACCAGCTACTTTTTCAGCAGCCCGCGTTCGCAGGAGGCGCTCAACACGCTGCTGGTGGCGGCGCGCAACGGCGAAGGCTTCATCAAGATCACCGGCGAAGTCGGCACCGGCAAGACGCTCCTGTGCCGCAAGTTCATGGCCATGCTGGACGAGCACTTCGTCACGGCCTATATCCCGAATCCCTACCTGGAACCGCGTACGCTGATGCTGGCCCTGGCCGACGAACTGGAGCTGCCGCTGGCCAAGGACGTGGATCAGCACCAGCTGCTCAAGGCCATCACCCAGCGCCTGGTCGACCTGGCGCGCCAGGACAAGCGGGTGGTGCTGTGCCTGGACGAGGCGCAGGCGATCCCGGTCGAAAGCCTGGAAGCGCTGCGCCTGCTGACCAACCTGGAAACGGAAAAGCGCAAGCTGCTGCAGATCGTTCTGTTCGGCCAGCCGGAGCTGAACGAGAATCTGGAACTCAATTCGATCCGCCAGCTGGCGCAGCGGATCACGTTTTCCTATCACCTGGGCCCACTCAGCAAGGATGAATTGGACTACTACGTCGCGCACCGCCTGCGCGTGGCCGGCTTCACCGGTGCGCGCCTGTTCAGCCGCAGCGCCATCGCCCGCCTGTACGCGGCCACGCGCGGCGTGCCGCGCCTGGTGAACATCCTGTCGCACAAGGCGATGATGGTGGCCTACGGCCAGGGCAAGCAGGAGATCGCGGGCGCCCACGTGGTGGCCGCCGCGCGCGACACGCTGGGACCGCAGCCCAAGGCATGGTGGCCCTGGGCGGCCGGGGCCGGCGCGGGTGCGCTGGTGGCCGCCGGCTTGATGTGGGTGGTGCTGAAATGAGCCTCATCAACAAGATGTTGCAGGACCTCGATGCCCGCCGCGCCCACGATGCGGGTTCGGCCGAGGCCGTACTGAAGCCGGCGCAGATGTCGCTGCCGCGCCGGCGCGCGCCCCTGATCGCGGCCGGCGTCGCCGTGGCCGTGGTGCTGGCCGCTGGCGGCGGCTGGTTTGGCTGGCAACGCTGGAAAGCCAGGACGCCGGCGCTGGCGGCCCGCGTGGCCGCCCCGACGCAGCTCGCGCAGGGCCAGAACACGAATGCGCACTTGCCGCCCGCCGGCGAGCTGCCGCGCGTGCCGGAAGCGGCGGTGGTGCACGAAGCCAGCAGCCAGAAGGCGTCGGCCCGGGCCAAGCCGGATGGAGCGTCCGGCACCCAGCCGGGACCTGCGCGTCCCGTCCCGGCCACGGCGTCCGAACATCCGGCGACGGGCGCGGCGACGGGCGGATCCACGCCGTCCGCCGCGCTGAATGTCGCGGCGACGAGCGCTTCGGCGCCCAAGCCCGGTCCTGAGCATGCGGTGGCGCGCAAGCCCGGGGCGGCGGCGTCCGCCGCCCATCCGGTAGCCAGCGCGCAGACGGCAGCCGTGCCGGCCAAGAGTGGACGCGAGATGACCGCGCAGCAGACGGCGGAAAGCGAATATGCGCGCGCCCTGGCGGCGTTGCAGGAGGCACGCATCAATGAAGCGATCGGCGCGCTCGAACAGGCGCTGACGGCCGACCCCCGCCACGATGCCGCGCGCCAGACCCTGGTCCGCCTGCTGCTCGAGGCGCGCCGTCCGGCCGAGGCGATCCGCGTGCTGCAAACGGGATTGAGCCTGGACCCGCGGCAGCCGAACATGGCGATGCTGCTGGCGCGCCTGCAGATCGAAGCCGGCGGCACGGGCATCGACACTCTGCAGCGCAGCTTGCCGTACGCCGCCGGAAACGGCGAGTATCACGCCTTCCTGGCCGGCGCGCTCGCGCGGGCGCAGCGTCAGCGCGAAGCGATCGAGCAGTACCAGGCGGCGTTGCGCGCGGTGCCCGGCAATGGCGTGTGGTGGATGGGCCTCGGCCTGTCGCTGCAGGCCGAGCAGCGCAACGCGGAAGCGGCCGATGCCTTCGGCCGCGCACTGGCGGCTGGTAACTTGTCGCCGCAGCTGCAGGAATTCGTGACGCGCCGCCTGGATCAGCTCAAGCGCTGAGGCAAGCCCTCAGACGGCGGCCGCTTCGCCCCACACCTGCTTCATCGAGAAGCGTACGCCGGCCTGGTCTTCGTGCAGGGCTTCCGCCACGCCGCAGCCGGTTTCGCCCGACCGGCGCTGCTGCCCGGCCGGGAGCGGGGCCCCGGCGCCGTCGCGCAGCACCTGCACCAGCACCGCGCCGGCCGCATCGAGCCGGCTGGCCACCACGCCGACTTCCCCGTTTTGCAGGCGCACCAGCGCGCCCGGCGGAAAGCGGCCGATCTGCTCCGCCGCGCAGCGCACCAGCTCCGGATCCGGCTCCACCTTGGACAGCAGGGCCAGGGCCGCGTCGGGCGTCATCGAGCGCCGGTAGTTGCGGGCGGAGACGCAGCTGCAATAGCGGTCCGCCAGGCCGATCAGGCGCGCGTTGCGCGGCACGTCCGGTTGGTCCGGATTGGCGTGGTGCAGCAACACGTATTCCAGCCAGCGCGGATCGTGCACGCCGGCTGCCTGCAGCAGCTCCATGCCTTCGCGCGGGTGGCGCGCAATCAGCGCCCGGTCCTCGGCCGACAGGCTGCCTTCGGCCGGAAGGAAGCGTTCCGGCTGGCGCAGCATGCTGGCATTCATGGTGAGGGCGGCGGCGGCGACGGCGCTCACGTCATCCGGCGCGGCCCCGAGCGAGCGGGCCAGCAGGGCGGCCACGATGGCCGCCTCGACACAGTGGCGCACCGGGTAGGTGCCGGCGATCTGGTTCAGGTAAATGGCGGCCAGCGCCACGTTGGGCGCGCGTTCCAGCGCCGCGATGATGTCCTCGGCCAGGGCGCGCAGTTCGAGATCCGGGCCGGGGCGCGAACCCAGTTCGGCCAGATTGCGTTCAAGGCGGCGGCTCACCTGGTTCAAGGCGCGCAGCACGGAGTCGATGCCGGCGGTGGTGTCCATCTTGTCGTAATCCCTACAGTTTGGCGAGCCGCGCGAGCGCTTGGTGCAAGGTGGCGTCCTGTTTCGCAAAGCAGAAGCGGACGATGCCCGATTCCTGCGCCGCGCCGTAGAAGGCCGACACGGGAATCGCGGCGACCTTGATTTCGGCGGTCAGCCAGGCGGCGAATTCCGATTCCAGTATAGGCGATATCGCGTCGTAGCGAACGCATTGGAAGTAGGTGCCGTCGGCTGGCAGCAACGTAAAGCGGCTGCCGGCCAGGCCGGCGCGGAACAGGTCGCGCTTGCGCTGGTAGAAGGCGGGCAGGTCGAGGTAAGGAACCGGGTCGGCCATGTAGCGTGCGATCCCGTACTGGGCCGGTGTATTCACGGTGAAGACGTTGTACTGGTGGACCTTGCGGAACTCCGTCATCAGCGCGGCCGGCGCCGCCACGTAGCCGACCTTCCAGCCCGTGACATGATACGTCTTGCCGAAGCTGGACACGACGAAGGCCCGCTCGGCCAGCTCGGGATGGCGGCACAGGGATTCGTGGCGCTGGCCGTCGAACACCATGTGCTCGTAGACCTCGTCGGAAAGCAGCAGGATGTCGGTGCCGCGCACGATGTCGGCGAGCGCGCGCAGGTCCGGCGCGCGCAGGATGGTGCCGGTCGGGTTGTGCGGCGTGTTCACGATCAGCAGGCGGGTGCGCGGGCTCACCGCCGCCGCCACGCGCGCCCAGCTCACGTGGTAGCCCTGTTCGTCCACTTCCATCGCCACCGGCACCACCCGTCCGCCGGCCAGCGTGATGGCCGGCGCATAGCTGTCGTAGGCCGGTTCGATCACGATCACCTCGTCGCCCGGATGGACGCAGCACAGGATGGCCGTGGTCAGCGCCTGGGTGGCGCCGGCCGTCACGGTCAGCTCGGTGTCGGCGTCGTAGCGGGCGCCGTACAAGGCTGCGATCTTGGCGGCGATGGCGGCGCGCAGCGGCGGCACGCCGGCCATGGGGGGATACTGGTTGTGACCCTCGTGCATGGCGGCGGTCACCGCGTCCAGCAGGGCCGGGTCGCAATCGAAATCGGGGAAGCCCTGGCCCAGGTTGACGGCGCCGTGGGCGGCGGCCAGGGCGGACATGCGGGTAAAGATGGTGGTGCCTACGGCAGGCAGGCGGGAGGGCAGGGCGGGAGTACTCATGCGGCTATTCTAGCCGAGCGTCTGCGCCTTTACCCAAGCCTCCGGCTGCATGATCTGGAACAGCCCGGCCTGCGCCACCTTGCGCGCCAGCTTGAGCAGGGCCTTGTCCTTGGTGATGAGGACGGTGGCGCCGGCGTCGCGCGCCAGCTCCATGAATTTCTGGTCGTCGCGGTCGGTGCATACCGGCAGGCGCACCGGCTTGGCCGGCGGCGCCACCACGGTGATGATGGCGTCGAAGCGGGCCGCCGCGGCGGGGCGGGTCGCATCCGTCAACGGCAGGTGCTCGTAGTGCAGCACGGCGAGGTATTCGTCGCGGCAGTCCGCGCGCGTGAGGGCGCGCAGGCGGCCGCTCTCGAGCGCCGCGCGCAGGGACGCCCAGCGCGGATCGTCGAACACGAACAGGTCGAGGCAGACGTTGGTGTCCAGCACGATGGCCGGGGCAGCGGTTATGATGTCGGTCTTTGTATCGTCCATTGCTTCGTTCTGTATGCTGATTGTCCTGTCGCCCGCCAAGTCGCTCGACTTCGAAACGCCTCCCACCACCGCGCTGCGCACCGTTCCCGACCATCTGCCGCGCGCGGCCGAATTGATCGGCCACCTGCGCCGCCTGGCGCCGCCGGAGCTGGCGTCGCTGATGGATTTGTCGGACGCGCTGGCGGCGCTCAACGTCGGACGCTACGCGAGCTGGAGCGGCCAGCCGGAGCAAGGCAAGGCGGCCGTCCTCGCCTTCAACGGCGACGTCTACGACGGCCTCGATGCGCGCAGCCTCAAGTCCCGGCAGCACGACTATCTGCAAGGCCGGGTGCGCATCCTGTCCGGCCTGTACGGCATCCTGCGTCCGTTCGACGCCATCGAACCGCACCGGCTGGAGATGGGCACGCGCCTGGCCAACGGCGGCGGCAAGGACCTCTACGCCTTCTGGGGCGAGACCCAGACCCGCGCGCTCAACGCCCTGGCCGAGGACACCGGCGCGCCGGCCCTGGTCAACCTGGCCTCCGAAGAGTACTTCAAGTCGGTGAAGCCGCGCCAGCTCAAGGTTCCGGTCATCACGCCCGTGTTCGAGGACTGCAAGAACGGAAAGTACAAGATCATCTCGTTCTTCGCCAAGCGGGCGCGCGGCCTGATGGCGCGCTACGCGGCGCAGAAGGGGATCACCGATCCGGCCAAGCTCAAATCCTTCAACGTCGACGGCTACAAGTTCGTGAAGAAGGAGTCGAGCGAGACCCAGTGGGTGTTCCGGCGCAACCTGGAAGCCTGACTCAGTTCCAGATCTTCCACCACGCCGTGTCGCTGACGGCCGGCTTCAGGAAGCGGCTGTTGGGGAAGTTGCGGGTGAAGACGCGCTGGGCGTCGTCGCGCAGGTCGAACATGCCCATCTTGTCGTAGCAGCGGATCATGATGAACAGGGCCTGCTCGATGGCCGGCGCGTCCTGATAGTCCTTGACGGCGTCCTGGGCGCGGTTGAGGGCGGCCAGGTAGGCGCCGCGGCGGTAGTAGTAGTTCGCCACGTGCACTTCGTAGCTGGCCATGGCGTTGACCAGGTATTTCATGCGCGCGATCGAATCCGGCGCGTACTTCGAATTGGGGAACTTGTCGACCAGGGCCTTGAACGCGATGAAGGCTTCGCGCGTGGCCTTGGGGTCGCGCTCGGTGGGGTCCTGCTCGTAGAGGACCGTGAACAGGCCGATCTGGTCGTTGAAGTTGATCAGGCCGCGCAGGTAGTACATGTAGTCGACCTGCGGATGGTTCGGGTGCAGCTTGATGAAGCGCTCGACGGCGGCCAGCGCCTCGGCCTGGTCCTGGGCCTTGTAGTGGGCGTAGGCGATTTCCATCTGCGCCTGGGCCGCAAAGGTGCCGAAGGGATAGCTCGCTTCGAGTTTTTCGAACAGCTTGATGGCGGCGTCATAATGGCCGCCATCCATTTCGTTGCGCGCCTCCGAGTATAATTTCTCCGCCGACCAGTTCTTCGTATCGTCCTCATTATTTGGCAGCAGGCTGCATGCCGACAGGCCCAGCAGCACGGACGCAGCTACGACGACTTTCCAATTCTTTTGCATAAAAAGCGTTAACCGAGATTCAACGGAAGGCTGATTATAGCCTATGGACTTATTGTGAACTTAAACCCAGCACCCGACGCCGACGCCGACGACGAATTCGACGATTTTTCCCCCATCACCCTGCAGCTGGACGCCAGCCATTGCGGCCAGCGCCTGGACAAGGTGGTGGCCGGCCTGGTGCCGCAATACTCCCGGGCGCGCCTGCAGATGTGGATCGAGGACGGCCACGTGACGGTGGACGGCAAGACCGCGCGCGGCAAGGACACCGTCTACGGCGACGAGACGGTGGTGGTCAACCCGCAGCCCGCCCCCGAGGACGAAGCCTACAAGCCGGAGCCGATCGCGCTCGACATCGTGCACGAGGACGAACACATCATCGTCGTCAACAAGCCGGCCGGGCTGGTGGTCCATCCCGGCGCGGGCAACTGGTCGGGCACGCTCCTGAACGGGCTGCTGCACTACTGCCCGCAGCTCCTGGCCGTGCCGCGCGCCGGCATCGTGCACCGCCTGGACAAGGACACCAGCGGCCTGATGGTGGTCGGCAAGACCCTGGCCGCGCAGACGGACCTGGTGCGCCAGCTGCAGGCGCGCACCGTCAAGCGCGAATACTATGCCCTGGTGTGGGGCACGCCGCATTTGTCCGGCACCATCGACGCGCCGATGGCGCGCAGCCAGAAGGACCGCGTCAAAATGGCGGTCACGCCCAGCCTGACCGCCAAGCCGGCCATCACGCATTACAAGCGCCTGGCCACCGGCGACATCGAACGCCGGCCGGTGAGCCTGGTGCGCTGCCGCCTGGAGACGGGCCGCACCCACCAGATCCGCGTCCACATGCAGCACATCGGCTTTCCGCTGGTGGGCGACACGGTGTACGGCAAGCAGCACCTGGCGCACTTCTTCCATCGCCAGGCCCTGCAGGCGCGCCGCCTCGGCCTGAACCATCCGGCCACGGGCGCGCCCTGCGAATGGACCGTGCCGCTGGCGGACGATTTGCTGGAGCTGCTGGCCCGCGCCGGCGTGGAGATCCCGGAAGACGACGGGAGCGACGACGACGTCTACCAGCCGCTGGGCAGCTTCGACGATGACGACTTCGACGAGTAAGCCGTTCGCGCTGGCGCCGCACTGGCCGTCCTTGCCGGCGAACGTGGGCGCCCTCACCACCACCCGCCGCGGCGGCGTGTCGAAGGCACCGTACGACGACGGGCAGGGCGGAGGCGGCTTCAATCTGGGCCTGCATGTCGGGGACGCGGAACCGGCGGTGCGCGCCAACCGCGCCAGCCTGCGTGCGCTGCTCCCGGCCGAACCGGCGTGGATCAACCAGGTCCACGGGGTGGTCGTGGCCGACGCCGCCGCGCAGTGCGCAGGCGTACCGGCGCCGGTCGCCGACGCGAGCGTGTCGGACCAGGCTGGCGTGGTCTGCGCCGTCCTCACGGCCGACTGCCTGCCGGTGCTGTTCGCCGACCGCGCCGGCACCGTGGTGGGCGCGGCCCATGCCGGCTGGCGCGGCCTGGCCGCCGGCGTTCTGCGCGAGACGGTGGCGGCCATGCGCGCGCGCGGCGCGGCCGACATCACGGCCTGGCTCGGCCCGGCCATCGGCCCGGACAAGTTCGAAGTTGGCGCCGATGTGCTGGAAGCCTTCGTGGAGCAGGCCGCCGTGGACCGCGACCAGGTCCGCGCCTGCTTCGCCCCGCGCCCCGAACAGCCGGGCAAATACCTGGCCGACATGTTCCGCCTGGCGCGCCTGGCGCTCGCGCGGGACGGCGTCACCGACGTCTGGGGCGGCGCGCACTGCACGGCCACCGAACGCGACACCTTCTATTCCTACCGCCGCGACAAGGTGACCGGCCGCGAGGCGACCCTCGTCTGGCTGCGCTGATCACTCAACCGGTTCGGAGGTCGGGCGGGGTTTGCGTTTGCGGCCGAAGAGGTACCACAATAGCGATAACGGCAACACGCAGTAGCCGAAAAAAGTCATAATCCCAGCAACGACCGTCGCTTCGGTCAGCGCCATCAGGCCGACGACGTAGATCCAGGCTACTGCAACTATCCACATATGGAGTCCTTCATGAATATGCCAGAACACCCGGCCCTGAACCCGGCGTGGCTGACACAGATGTCCGATCCGGCTGCCTGGCAGTCCTGGTTCAAGATGCCCGAGATGGAAGCGAACCCGTTGACGAACATGCTGGCCGACCTGGGCGCCGGCGTCAACCCGTCCCGGCTGGAAGAAATCCGCAACGAATACATGCAAAAGGCGTCGGCCCTGTGGCAGGACTTCATGGCCGCCAAGACGCCGATGTTGAAGGACCGCCGCTTTGCCGCGCCCGAGTGGACCGAAAACCCGATTTCGGCCTTCCACGCCGCCTCCTACCTGCTCAACGCCGACTTCCTGGCCCGCCTGGCCGACGCCGTCGAGGCTAAGCCGCGCGACAAGCAGAAGATCCGCTTCGCCGTGCAGCAGATGATCGACGCCATGTCCCCGGCCAACTTCCTCGCCACGAATCCCGAGGCGCAGAAGAAGATGATCGAGACCAAGGGCGAGAGTCTGTCCAAGGGCCTGGCCAACATGCTGACCGACATGCAGAAGGGCCGCATCTCGCAGTCCGACGAAACGGCCTTCGAAGTCGGCCGCAATGTGGCCACCACGCCCGGCCAGGTCGTGTTCGAGAACGACCTGTTCCAGTTGATCCAGTACGCGCCGACCACGCCCAACGTGCACGCGGTGCCGCTGGTGATGGTCCCACCCTGCATCAACAAGTTCTACATCCTCGACCTGCAGCCCGAGAACTCGGTGGTGCGCTACGCCGTCGACCAGGGCAACACCGTGTTCCTGGTCTCCTGGCGCAATCCGGACCGCGAGCTGGCCGCCACCACCTGGGACCAGTACATCGAGGACGGCGCCATCACCGCCATCAACATGGCGCGCGAGATCAGCGGCCAGGACAAGGTCAACGCCTTCGGCTTCTGCGTGGGCGGCACGATCGTCGCGACGGCGCTGGCCGTGCTGGCCGCGCGCGGCGAAAAGCCCGCGGCCAGCCTGACCCTGCTCACCACGCTGCTGGACTTTACCGACACCGGCGTGCTCGAAGTCTTCGTCGACGAGGCCCAGGTGGCCCTGCGCGAGCAGACCCTGGCCAAGGGCGGCCTGATGCCGGGCCGTGACCTGGCCACCACCTTCTCGGCCCTGCGCCCGAACGACCTGGTGTGGAACTATGTCCAGTCCAACTACCTGAAGGGGAACGAGCCGCCGCCGTTCGACCTCTTGTACTGGAACGCCGACTCGACCAATCTGCCCGGGCCCATGTTCTGCTGGTACCTGCGCAATACCTATCTCGAAAACAGCCTGAAGGAGCCGGGCAAGCTGATGGTCGCCGGGGAAGCCGTCGATCTGGGCGCGATCGACATCCCGGTCTTCATCTACGGCTCGCGCGAAGACCACATCGTGCCCTGGACCGCGGCCTACGCTTCCATGCAAGTCCTGAACCGCAAGAAGCCGAAGAACAACCGCTACGTGCTGGGCGCCTCGGGCCACATCGCGGGCGTGATCAACCCGGCTTCGAAGGGCAAGCGCAGCTACTGGACCAACGACCAGGCGCGCACCAAGCCGCTGGCGGCGGAGGACTGGATGGCCGGCGCCACCGAGCAGCCCGGCAGCTGGTGGGGAGAGTGGGCCGGTTTCCTGGCCGAGCATGGCGGCAAGGACGTCAAGGCTCGCACCAAGCTCGGCAGTAAGACCCACAAGCCGATCGAAGCCGCGCCCGGTCGTTACGTCAAAGTAAGAGCCGATTAACGCCGTAAATATTCCTTTGCGCCGCAATATTTGCTGCGGAGCAGCGGCTGACGTGGTATTTTCTGGTTTTTCGCCTCATAATTAGGCGAATCCCGGCTAACTCGCGCTGCGGCGCACAAACTGGACACGTGATGAGTAGTGCTAAGAAAAGTAGCGAACGCCTGATCAAGAAGTATCCGAACCGCCGGCTCTATGACACCCAGACGAGCTCGTACATCACCCTGACGGACGTGAAACAGCTGGTTCTGGACAACGATGAATTTACGGTTGTCGACGCCAAGACCAACGAGGACCTGACCCGCAGCATCCTGCTGCAGATCATTCTCGAGGAAGAGGCGCACGGCGCGCCGATGTTCTCCAGCGCCGTGCTGGCCCAGATCATCCGCTACTACGGGCACGCCATGCAGGGGATGATGGGCTCCTACCTGGAAAAGAACGTCCAGGCCTTCACCGACATCCAGAACAAGTTCACCGGCGCGCTGGAGCAGGGCAAACCGTTTAGCCCCGAGATGTGGACCCAGTTCATGAACGTGCAGGGCCCGCTCATGCAGGGCATGATGAACAGCTACATCGACCAGAGCAAGAATCTGTTCATGCAGATGCAGGAACAGATGCAAAGCCAGAGCAAGGCCATGTTCGGCGCCGCCTTCCCGTTCGCGGCCAACGCCGACAAGAAGTAAGCCCCCTACCGCCGGCGGCGGAGGTCTTGGTACAATAGAGGATTGCCCAACGCATTTGTTGTCCTCTTCGCCATGACCGAACTCCGCCGCATTCCGTCTCCCGCCACGCCCGACGCCGCCGGCCCCGCGCCCAAGGTGGGGTTTGTATCGCTTGGCTGTCCCAAAGCCCTGGTCGACTCCGAGCAGATCCTGACCCAGCTGCGCGCCGAAGGCTACGAGACGGCCAAGAGCTACGACGGCGCCGACCTCGTGATCGTCAACACCTGCGGCTTCATCGACGCCGCCGTGCAGGAGTCGCTGGACGCGATCGGCGAAGCGCTGGCGGAGAACGGCAAGGTGATCGTCACCGGCTGCCTCGGCGCCAAGAAGGACGCGGCGGGCGAGGACATCGTCAGCAAGGTGCACCCGAAGGTGCTGGCCGTGACCGGGCCGCACGCGTCGAGCGAGGTGATGTCGCACGTGCACCTGCACCTGCCCAAGCCGCACGACCCCTTCATCGACCTGGTGCCGGCGCAGGGCGTCAAGCTCACGCCCAAGCACTACGCCTACCTCAAGATTTCCGAAGGCTGCAATCACCGCTGCTCGTTCTGCATCATCCCGTCGATGCGCGGCGACCTCGTCTCGCGCCCGATCGCGGAGCTGATGCTGGAAGCGGAGAACCTGTTCAAGGCCGGTGTGAAGGAACTGCTGGTGATTTCGCAGGACACCAGCGCCTACGGGGTGGACGTGAAGTTCCGCTCCGGCTTCTGGAACGGCCGCCCGGTCAAGACCCACATGACGCAACTGACCGAAGCGCTGGGCCAGCTGGCCAAGCAGTACGGCGCGTGGGTGCGCCTGCACTACGTGTACCCGTATCCGCACGTCGACCAGGTGATCTCGCTGATGAACGACGGCCACGTGCTGGCGTATCTGGACGTGCCGCTGCAGCACGCGCACCCGGAAGTGCTCAAGCGCATGAAGCGCCCGGCCAGCGGCGAGAAGAACCTGGAACGCATCCAGGCCTGGCGCGCGCTCAATCCGAACCTGACCATCCGCTCGACCTTTATCGCCGGTTTCCCCGGCGAGACGGAAGCGGAATTCGAATATCTGCTGGATTTCCTGAAGGAGGCCCAGATCGACCGCCTCGGCTGCTTCGCCTATTCGCCGGTGGAAGGCGCGACCGCCAATGAGCTGCCCGATCCGGTGCCGGCCGCGGTGCGCGAGGAGCGCCGCGCGCGGGTGATGCTGCTGCAGGAGGAGATCTCGGCCAAGCGCCTGCAGGCCAAGGTCGGCCAGACGCTGCGCGTGCTGATCGACGAAGTGGGCGCCAAGGAAGCGCTCGGCCGCTCGGCAGCGGACGCGCCGGAGATCGACGGCGTGGTCCACATCCGCCGCTCGCTGGTCCCGGGCCAGCAGAAAAAGCTGAACGTGGGCGAATTCGTCGACGTCACCATCACCAAGTCAGACACCCACGACCTCTGGGGCACCGTCGCCTAAACACCAGGGTCTAAAAACCAGGGTCAGATCGCCCATTGCACCAAATCTGCCCTTGAGGGCAAGATTTGGTGCAATGGGCGATCTGACCCTCGTCGTTTAGGCCGTAAGGCGCGTGCGTACTGTTGCGGCGTGACGGACGCTGACGGGTACCAGCTCGCCGCCGCGCAGGCGGAGGACCAGCTTGCCTTCACCCGGCAGCTCCAGTCGCACACATTCCCCGATCCGTACGAAAGCGCCCCGGTGCACCCGCATGAAGTGCGCGGGGTCGAGCCGGCGTTCCAGTTGCGCCAAGGTCACGCGGTGCATCACGCTGCGTCCATTCAGATGCAAGTAGACGTAGTTGCCGGCCGCCTCGATCCAGCGGATGTCGGCCACGCGCACGAATTCGATGTGTCCCACCGAGCGGACATTCAGCTGGGTGAGGTAGGCGCCCGCCGCATCGGCGGCCGCGGCCTGGACGGCCCGCGCGTAGGCGGCGCGTTCGCCGAGCGCCGCCGCCGCCCGCTCCAGCGTGCGGGCGATGCGCTGGTCGTCGAACGGCTTGAGCAGGTAGTCCAGCGCCTGCAGGTCGAAGGCGTCGACCGCGTGTTCGTCGTAGGCCGTGACGAACACGATCAGGGGCGCGTTCGGTCGGGTCGCCATCTGGCCCGCGACCTGCAAGCCGCTCTGGCCGGGCATGCGAATATCCAGAAACACCACGTCCACGATTGTTCTGTCGAGCAGTGCGAGTGCGGCGCGCCCGTCGGCCGCTTCGCCCGCCACTTGCCACCCTGGATGCTCGCTCAGCACAAGACGCAGGTTCACCCGCCCTGGCTCTTCGTCGTCCACGATCAGGGCGCGAATCATGCCGCCCGCTCCTCGTCCACCATGGGCAGCGTCAACTCCGCGATGAAGCGGCCATCGTGCGGGCCGGTCTTCAATGTCGCCAGGTCGCCCCACGCCAGGCGCAAGCGGGCCTCGGTCTGGGGCAGACCCAGGCCGTTGCCGGGATTGGCGCCAGCACGCACCGCGTTCTCGACCCGAACCCGGACCGCGCCGTCCGCGCGGACGATCGCGATTGCGATGGTGCTGGCCTCGCCGTGGCAATCGAGGTCGTGGCGCAAGGCGTTCTCCACCAGCGGCTGCAGCAGCAGCGGGGGACAGGCTTCGCCCAAGGTGCCGGGGTCGACGCGATAGTCCACGCGCAGCCGGTCGCCGTAGCGCAGCTGCTGCAGCGCCAGGTAGTCCCTCACGAACTCCAGTTCGCTCTCCAGCGTCACCCATTCATTGGCGCTGGCGCGCAGGGCGTAGCGCAGCAGCTCGGACAGGCGGGTGATGCCGGACAGGGCCAGCTTGCCGTCGCCCGAGCGCACCAGCGCGCTGATCGCATTGAGGGCGTTGAACATGAAGTGCGGTTCGAGCTGGGCCCGCAAGGCCTGCATGCGCTGCTGTTCGAGCGCCAGCTGCAACTGCAGGTTGCGTTCGCGTTCCTCCTGCCAGGCCGCTTCGCGCGCGCGGGCGTCGCGCCACAGGCCGGCCCCGACCAGGGCGGCGTAGATCGCGGTCATCTCCGCGACATCGACGAACCAATGGCGGCGGAAGTTGTCCGCGAGGCGCGCCAGCCCAGCGCCGAGGGTGGGTTCCACGTTGGCTCGCACCAGTTCATGGTAGCCGACGAAGTAGATGTCGACCGGGATGGCGACGGTCAGCACGGCGACGTAGCACAGCGCGATCCAGCCGTGATCCCGGCGCAGCCGCGGCCAGCGCGCGAACATCAACGGCAGCACGGTGCCCGCGATTACGGGAACGAAGCCGTCCGCCCACCAGCCGCGCATGACGGTCCAGTATTCCGAGTGCCGGCCGTGGCGCAGCGCGTCATCGTGGGAGATGAGCGCGGCCCCGGCGTACAGCAACGCCCAGAAGAGGAGATTGAGCGCGAGGCTGCGCAGGGCCAGACGAAGCGTGAACATGGCGCCAGTATAGGGGATGGGCGCGCTGCCGCGGCCGGCCTTCGTCACGGCGGCCGGCCCGTTCGTCACACGGCGCGGGCATTCCTGCGCCGGCTTGCATAGAATCGCCGCTCCCATCGTTCATCTCCGATCTCATGCGTCCTTCATTCCCTGCGTTCCTGGTACTGTTTCTGTCTTCAAGCTTGTGCCTGGCCGATGACCAGGCGCGCGTGGAAGTGCGCGGCCGCCAGGCCGACGCGCGGCGCCGCGAGGAGACCGTGGCCCGGATCAGCGTCCCACGCGAGGAACTGCTGCGCTTTGGCGACCCCACGCTGGCCGCTGCACTGGGCCGCCTGCCCGGCGTGACGGTGGTGGCAGGGGAGGTCCGCCTGCGCGGTTTGGGCGATGGCTATACCCAGGTTCTCGTCGACGGGCAGCCTGTGCCGCCGGGCTTCAGTCTCGATTCCGTGCCTTCCGACCTGATCGAGCGCATCGAGATTCTGCGCGGCGCGACGGCGGAAACCGGCGGGCGCGCGATCGCGGGCACCATCAACCTCGTGCTGCGCAAGCGCAGCGCCAGCGCGCGCGGAGAATGGAAGGCTGCGGCGGCTCAGGAGTCCGGCCATCCCCAGGCCCAGGCCACGCTCGTGCGCGGCGCACGGAGCGCCGCGCGCAACTGGCTCCTGACCCTGGTCGGAACACACTCCGGCGCCGATACGCACACACAGGCAATCGAAACCGTCCCGCAAGGCGAACGCGCGCAGGCCTCGTGGTTTCGTAACCGCCAGAACCGGTTGAGCGCCGCGCCGCGCGTGGAATGGGGCGGGGAAGGGGGCGATGCGACGGTGTGGGAGTCCTGGTTCGATCTGGCGCGCGTGCGTAACCTTGGCGCGGTGGACGAAACGGCGCGCGTCGGCGCGGGCTCGGATTTTCCGGCGAGCCGCTGGCGCAGCGCCGCGTCGCTGACCACCTTACGCAGCGAGGCAAGTCTCACCCGCCGGTTGGGTGGGGCGCGCATCACCGCCAAGTTTGGCGGGACGCGCGACCGGCGCGACAGCGACTACCTGTTCGAAGGACGAGGGGCGGATACGCTGAACCGCGCGGTCAGATCCAACGCGATCGACGACACCTGGTCCGCGACCGGCAAGCTACGCTACCCCGTGGCCGAAGGGCACAGCGCCGCACTCGGCTGGGACCTGGCCTGGAACCGGCGCAGCGAGCTGCGGCTGCAAAGCGACAGCGATGCAGCCGGGCGGCCCCGCGGAGAGCTGAACGCAGACTATGTCGCGCGCGTGCGGCGCCGGGCCTGGTATCTGCAGGACGAATGGACCGTCGCGCCGCAGATGGACTTGTATCTCGGCTTACGGCACGAAGCGCTGGAGGCGCGCACGGGCGGCGCGACGATGGCGCCGCTGCACAACGCCACCGCGAGCTGGAGCCCGATGGCGCAGTTCCTGTGGCGCTTGGGGGGCAAGGACCAGGTGCGGCTGGCGCTCGCCCGCACCTACCGGCCCCCGCAACCGAGCGAGCTGGTTCCGCGGCGCTATACGCAAAACAACGACAACAGTCCCTTGCTGCCGCACGTTCAAGGCAATCCGGCGCTGCGGCCCGAATTGTCGCGCAACCTCGATCTGGCCTGGGAGGCTTACGACACGCGCGGCGGGATGGTCAGCGTGTCGGCCTACGCGCGGTGCATCGACGGCGTGATGCTGCAACAGCTGTTCGAAGACCGCGGTGCATGGGTGACGACGCCGGCCAATGGCGGGCAGGCCACGCTCCACGGGATCGAGCTGGAATGGCGTCGGCCTGTCGGCCGCCTGGACCTGCGCGCCAACGCCGCGCGCCACTGGTCGCACGTGGACGGCCTGCCGGCGCCGGACAACCGGCTGGCCCGCCAGACGCCGTACTCGGCCAACCTGGGCCTGGACTACCGCTGGTCCGACACGATGCAGGGCGGGGCCGCGTTTTCCGTCCAGGGCGGCGGCTGGTCCTGGACCAATCCGCTGGTGCGCGACTACGCCGGGGTGGTGCGCAAGCTCGATCTGTACTTCAACCTGCGCCTGGGGCAGGGACGGTCGTTGAAGTTCTCCGGGACGAATCTCCTGCGCCAGGACCAGCTGCGCGAAGTGCGCTACGGCGCCTGGTCGCGCTACGAGAAAAGCGCTGGCGCGGCAGCCCTGCGGATCACGCTGGAGCAGGCCATGTGAGGTACACTTTGGCCATGAAAAGCCAGCAAACCTCCATCATCCATCCGGACTACGCGCCCCCGGCCGGCTTCGAAGCCCTGCCGCCGGCCATCCACCACGCTTCCACCGTCGTGTTCCCGAACGTCGCTGCCATGCGCGGCGGCGACTGGAAAAACAAGAACGCCTATACCTACGGCCTGCATGGCACGCCGACCACGTTCTCGCTAGAGGCGCGCATCGCCGCCATCGAAGGCGGCGCGCACTGCCTGCTCGCGCCCAGCGGCCTGGCCGCCATCTCCATGGTGGACCTGGCCCTGCTGCGCACCGGCGACGACGTGCTGCTGCCGGAGAACGTGTACAACCCGAACCGGGAAATGGGCAATTGGCTGGCGCGCGACTTCGGCATCTCCGCGCGCTACTACGATCCGCTGGCCGGCGCGGGCATCGCACAGCTGATCCAGCCGAACACGAAACTGATCTGGGTCGAGGCGCCCGGTTCGGTGACGATGGAAGTGCCGGACGTGCCGGCCATCTGCGCCGCCGCCCACGCGCGCGGTGTCCTGGTCGCGCTCGACAACACCTGGTCCGCGGGCCTGGCCCTGCGGCCGTTCGAGCTGGGCGTCGACATCTCGATGCAGGCGCTCACCAAGTACCAGTCGGGCGGCGCCGATGTGCTGATGGGCGCGGTGGTCACCCGCGAGCAGGCGCTGATCGAGCGGATCGCGCTGGCCCACATGCGCCTGGGCATGGGCGTCGGCGCCGACGACGCCTACCTCGTCATGCGCGGCCTGCCGTCGATGAAGCTGCGCTACGAAGCCCACGACGCGGGCGGACGCGCGGTGGCGGCGTGGCTGAAAGACCGGCCCGAAATCGACAAGGTGCTGCACCCCGCGTTCGCGGACTGTCCGGGGCACGAGCTGTGGAAGCGCGACTTCACCGGCGCGGCCGGCCTGTTCTCGGTGCTGTTCGACCCGCGCTACACGGAAGCGCAGACGGACCGTTTCGTCGATGCCCTGAAGCTCTTCAAGATCGGCTACAGCTGGGGCGGCGCGAACAGCCTCGTGATGCCCTACCGCGTGCAGGCGATGCGCCGCGGCTGGCAGCACGGAGGCGTCCTGGTGCGCTTCAACGTCGGCCTGGAGGACCCGCGCGACCTGTGCGCCGACATCGAGCAGGCCCTGGCCGCGCTTACGTCCTGATGATGCCCTTGCGTTCGATACTGAACTCGCTGATGTCGTAGGGCGTCGCGCCCGTGGTGGCGAGCTGGGTCAGGATGCGCCCGAACAGCGGCGTGAACTTGAACGCGCGGCCGGATTCGCCGGTCAGCGTGGCCACGTTCGGATAGCCGGGCAGGGTGTCGAGCACCATCTGGCCATCCGCGCTCATCGTGTACAGGCAGGTCGCCGGGTCCTGCGGCGTCGGGTCGATGCCGCGGAAGCGCTGCTCCACGAACTGGCTGATCTGGCGCAGGATGTCCGGATTGGGCCGGTAGCTGCACTGGCGCGGATTCTCGTACTTATCGTTGGTGAATTCGCAGCTCACCTTGATGTAGCCGGGCCGCTCCAATGGAGGAAAGCCGTAGAACTGCTGCTGCACGCCGTCCACGGTCGGGCCGAATTCGAACCACATCGGCCACTGCAGGGCCGGATCGACCTTGAAGTAGGCCACGTTCATCTGCCAGATCTCGAGGTTCAACTGCAGATCGAACGGCTGGAACACGTCGTTCGACCAGGCGCCGGCGGCGATGATCAGGCTGTCGGCCGTGAACACGCCGCGCGGGGTGGAGATCGTCATAGGTTTGCCGCCGGGCTGGGGATCGATCACGGTCGCCGGGCAGTGGTCGATCAGCGTGGCGCCCTTGCGGATGGCAAAGTCGTGGAAGGTGCGCAGCGTCTGCTGCACCTCGGTGGTGGCGCTGCTGGCCTGGTTCAGGCCCCAGTATTGCGCCGGCAGATCGCGGAAGACATGGTAGTGGTCCCTCAGGCCGGCCCGGTCGTAGCGCTGGTAGGGGATGCCGAGCGCGGTCATGGTCTCCTGGCAGGCTTGCAGGTCGCCTTCGACGGATTCGCCGGACAGGCCGTAGAACAGCAAGCCGTTGGTCTTGAGGAGCTTGACGCCGGTGTCCTCCTCGATCTCGTGCCACAGGGCGTAGGAGCTTTCGGCCAGCATCGCCATGGCCGGATCGGAGTACATGATGCGGAACATGCGCGAGTAGCCGTCGGAGCTGCCCTTGTCGTTGTAGAACGCGTTCTGCTCGAACAGGATGGTCTTCTTGCCGGACGCCGCCGCGTAGTAGGCGGATGCCAGGCCGATGGTGCCGCCGCCGAGGATGGCGACGTCGTAATGGTTGGTGTTGTCCATGGGGGCCTCCGGGTCAGAATGCGTTGTTGGTGTCGCGGCGCAGGTAGGTCGGACGGGCTTCCGCGTCGCCCGGCTTGACCGGGATCGGCGTAAGCAGCGGGTAGGCGGGCGAGAGGCCGGCGATGCGCGGCATGCCGAATTTGTCTTCCAGGACCGATTCGGCGGTGCACAGCGCGCCTTCGACCCAGCCCTGGGCGTTGGAATACGCCTCGCCGCAGATGTAGACCGGCCATTCGTGCAGCGGCTGGCGCACGGTGCGCATGATTTCCCAGGCCTTGTAGTGGGCGGCCCAGGCGTGGAAGCCCGCGCCGTACGGGTCCTGCGACCAGTCCTGGTAGTAGGAACCGATGCGCTGCGACGGCGTGGGCTGGACGCCATCCACGCTGAAGCACTGGACCAGCATCTGTTCCGCCATGTCGCACATCTGGTCCGGCGCCGGCGCGCCGCCCTTGCTGCCGGTCTCGTCCCAGCTGGGCGGCTCCGTGTAGGCGCCGCGCCGCTCGAGCACCGACCAGAAGCTGGCGCCGTTCATGTCGCAGTACGAGGCCAGGAGCAGGGCGCGCTGGTCGCCCGGGGCGCCGCCGCGTTCGGCCTCGGTGCCGAAGTCGTAGGTCATTCGCAGCGGCATGTCGGTCACGGTGGGGCCGGAGTAGAACAGCTCTTTGCTCCACCAGCGGTTTTCATAAGCGATGAAGAGTTTGTATGCCGGCTGGAGCAGCACCGACTGGATGTTGAACTGGGCCTCGCACGACTGGAAGAAATCGGTCTCCTGGTCGAGAAGTTCCAGGCTGCGGCGCGGCATGGCGAGAATTAGCTCCGCGGCCGTGACGGCGATCCGGGTGGACGGGTCACCCGTGCGTTGCACCTGCACGCGCAGGCCGCCGCCGGCCTTGCGGTCGAAGCGCACCAGCTGGGTGTTGCCGAAGATCGGACACTGGTGCCCGGCGACGCGCTCGGCCAGGGTGGCGGGCAGGGTGTGAAAGCCGGTCTTGAAGCGCAGGTAGCTGGGCGTGACCGAGAAGTCGGTTAGCATGTAAGGCATGGCCTCGGCCGCGTTCCAGTTGATGGTGTTGGAGTTGTAGCCGCCGCCGTTCCAGCAGTAGTCGTAGCCTTCGTTGGACAGCACCTGGTACAGCACGTTCCAGAAGCCGATGTTGTACAGGGGCTGGTTGTCGTACACGCCGCCGGTGTACTTGAAGTTCTCCTTCACCCATTGCCAGTTCGCGTCCGACCACACGAGCGCGCCCGGGCCGACCACCTGTTCGATGGCGTAGTTGAACAGGGCGTTGGGGGTCTTCTTCAATTCGGGCGCGGTCAGCTGGTAGGGGACAGGCTCGCCGCCGGTGATGGCCGTTTCGGACAGGCGCGTCGCGCGCAGCGTGAACTGGCTGTTCTCCGACATCGGGAACGTGTCGATCTGGTCGCGCAGGCCAAGCTGGCCGATGACGACATTGAGCAGTTCGTGGCTCTGGGTGAAGCGCATGCCGCCCAGTTCCGCCGGGACGTTGGTCATGTCGTCGAGAATGACGCTGTCCAGGCGTCCGCCGACGCGGCTGCTGTATTCGACGATGCCGATGCGTAGCTGCTTGTCGGGGCGCGCGTCGGCCAGCGCCTTCAACTTGGGGCTTTGGCGATAGTCGTTCTGCATCCGCCATGCGGTATACAGGCCGGACATGCCGGCCCCGGCGATGAGCACGTCGAAGTCGTCGCCGTCGCGCAGCCGCTGCGAAGTTCGGATGCTCAATTCGGAAGGGTGGCGGATATTGCTCATACGGTCTCCTTAACGATGCGGGGTAGGCGGAAGGCGTCAGCTGCCGGTCAGGCGGCGCGGCGGGGCGGCGGGGCGCGAAGTGGCGGGGCGGGCGGCGCCGCCTGCGACCACCCGCAGCGCCGGCGTGCGCGCCTCGTCGCCCAGCTTGAAGATGCTGACCACGTGTTCGAGACTGGTGGCCATCTCGGACAGCGAGCTGGCCGAGGCGGCGGCTTCCTCCACCAGGGTGGCGTTCTGGCGGGTGCCGTCGTCGATGCTGGCGATGGTTTCGTTGAGGCGGTCGATGTCGTGCGACTGGCTCTCGCTAGCGCTGGTGATTTCGGCCATGATGTCGGTCACCTTCTGCACGCTGACCACGATGTCGTTCATGGTGGTCCCGGCCTGGGCCACCAGCTTGTGGCCAGTCTCGATTTTCTGCACCGAGTCCTCGATCAGGGATTTGATCTCCTTGGCCGCGCTGGCCGAGCGCTGGGCCAGGTTGCGCACTTCGGAGGCGACCACCGCGAAGCCGCGGCCCTGCTCGCCGGCGCGGGCTGCCTCCACCGCGGCGTTCAGGGCCAGGATGTTGGTCTGGAAGGCGATGCCGTCGATGACGGCGATGATGTCCACGATCTTATTGGCGGAGGTGTTGATCGACCCCATGGTGTCGACCACCTGGGACACCACCGCACCGCCCTTGAGCGCGACCGAGGAAGCCGATTCGGCCAGCTGGTTGGCCTTGCCGGCGCTGGCCGTGTTCTCGTGCACGGTGCCGGTCAGCTCCTCCACCGCGGCCACGGCGCTTTGCAGGCTGCCGGCATGCTCCTCGGTGCGGCTGGCCAGATCCTGGTTGCCGCTGGCGATCTGGATCGCGGCGCTGGCGATGGTGTCGGTGCCGGTGCGCACCTCGTGCACCACCTTGACCAGGTTGCGGTTCATGTCGGCCAGGGCGCGCAGCAGGTCGGCCGTTTCGTCGGCCCCGCGCACCTCGATCTGGCTCGACAGGTCGCCCGCGGCCACGCGCTGGGCGACCGACACGGCGAAGTTGATCGGGCTGGTGATGCTGTGAGTGATGAGGCGGGCCAGGAGCCAGCCGAAGACGGCGGTGGCCACGCCGATCGCGACCAGGATGTACTTGAGGCGGCGGGCCGAGGCTTCGCCGGCGTCGACATCCTGCTGGGCCTCGGTCTTATTGAGCGCGACCAGCCGGTTGAGCTCCGCCAGCTCCTGCTGGTAGAGCGGATCGACGCGGCTGGCGATGATCTGGCCGGCCGTGTCCTGGTTGAAGCTGAGCGCGGCCTGGATCGCGTCCGAGGTCGGCTTCTTGAGGCTGGCCTCGATCTGGTCCAGATGGGTGAAAATCTGGCGCGCGCCGTCGGAGGCGCCCAGCGCGAGCAGCTGCTTGCGGGCCTCGGCCACCTTGGCCTGCTGGGCGTGGAGCTTGGCTTCCTCGCGGTTCATGGCGCCCACGTCGGACTGCAGGCCGATGGTGCGGATCGCCACCACGGCTTCCAGCTGGGCCGCCTTGAGCACATTGGTCAGCTCGAGTTTTTCGCGGCTGACGGCGAGCTGGCTGTTGGTCGCTTCACGGTTGCGGGTGCCGACCACGTCGTTGATCGCGATGGTGCCGATCAACATGGCCAGCATCATTCCGAAGCCGAGGCGCAGCCGCATTCCCAAGCGTAAGTTGTAAAAAATTGGCATGATTGCTCCCACCAGTCTATTTCACCTGGGAAAGCGGGCGGACGCGGCCCGCGCGCGTGAGGGAATACTGATCAGGCTTTGTAAATGCCGACGCTGATAATCAGGTCGCCATGCTTTTCCAAATACGTCGATTTATCCTCGACTTCCTTGGTGGTTTTATTCAGCCATTTGTAATTGACCCAGCCCTTGCCTTTGGAATTGGCTGTGTCGACAAAGCCGCGCACCATTTTGTAGCCATTGGCGTCCTGCATGTCGAGCAGGTTCTTGCCGATCAGTTTGGGATTGCCGCCATGGGCCAGGCAGTTGCCGTTCAGGTCGTGGATGAAGACGTAGAGATCGCCCTTGACGAACTTGCCGCCGGGGTTGTTCACCTCGGCGAAGAGGGCGTCCTTGCCGCTCGCCTTGAGCACCTCGGCCGCCTTCTTGACCATGGCGACGGCCTCGTCGGCGGTGCCGCGCTCGCCGGCGCGCGCCGGGGTGCCGAAGCCAATCATGGCCAGGGCCATCAAACATACACCGATTAATTTCTTCATTTCGATTATTCCCTTCGATTATTCAAACCGCTTCCCGTGAATATTCTCAATTCGCGGAAATCCAATTCTCACCAATTATTCAGAAACTTAATCAGTATTTATTTTTTGATGCGAAAGATATTAAACACCAAGGCATTACAGAAGACAACAACATTGTGAAGGGGAAACTGTTGCGCTGAGGATACGCAAGACGCGCCGGACGCGGGAGCGCCCGGCGGGAGAGGAGGGATTACTGCTTGAGAACGCTGCGGATGGTGTTGGCCAGGTCGTCCGCGTTGAACTTGGCGACGTAGGCATCGGCGCCGACGGAGCGCACGTGGTCCTCGTTGGTGGTGCCGGACAGCGAGGAATGGATCACCACCGGCAGCACGCCCAGCCGCGAACTCTGCTTGACGTTGCGGGTCAGGGTGAAGCCGTCCATTTCCGGCATCTCGAGGTCGGTCAGCAGCAGCGCCACCTTGTCGGTGATCGGTTTGCCTTCCTTCTCGGCCTGGGCGGACAGGGCTTGCAGCTTGTCCCAGGCTTCCTTGCCGCTCTTGGTCATGATGTAGTGCACGCCCATGGCGGCCAGGCCTTCCTCGATCAGGGCGCGGGCCACGAAGGAGTCGTCCGCCGCCAGGATGACGGCGCCTTCCTTGAGCTTGACCTTGCCGACGCTGGCCGGATCCACGTCCGGCTCGTCGGACGGCTGAAGGCGGCGCAGGATGGTCTCCACGTCCAGCACCTGGGCCAGGCGGGTCTGCTCGCCGTCTTCGATGCGGGCGATACTGGTGACCATGCCGCCGGCGGTCGTGCCTTCGGCCGACAGCACCTGGTTCCAGTCCAGGCGCACGATGTCCTCCACGGCTTCGACCGCGAAGCCCTGGGTGGTGCGCGCGAATTCCGTCACCAGCATGATGTTCAGGCCGGTCTTGGGCACGCAGCCCGCGATGGCGGGCAGGTCCAGCACCTGGATGATCTGGCCGCGTAGATTGACCACGCCGAGCACGTGCGGCATGGAACCGGCGACGGCCGTGATTTCCGGCATCGCCACGATTTCGCGGATCTTGAACACATTAATGCCGAACAGCTCGGCACGGTCGCCTTGGGCGTCGACGCCCAGGCGGAAGAGCAGGAGTTCGAATTTATTGTTACCTGCGAGATTGCTGCGTTCGTCGACTTCCTGCTGAATGGACTTCATCGTTATCCCTTATCTGACATCCCTGCGGACACTGCAGGATTGTACGATGATTTCCCTGGGAAACTCAGCGCTTGTCGGTTTTCCGCATCACGGCATTTCGCGATTGTTGTTCAGGTCGACGAAGCCGCGGATCAGGCGGTAGGCCTCCCACAGCCAGGCCGCGCCGAACACGACCATGGCGACCGGAATACCGATCAGGGTGACCATCAGCAGCCAGCCGACCGCCAGCCACAGCAGGTAGTACCAGTAGGAGCGGATCATCCAGCTGTGGTGGGAAAAGACGAAGGTGCCCTGGGAGTCGGGGCGCTTGACGTAGTTGACGACCAGGACCGCCAGGTTCAGCAGCCCGGCCGAGAAGAAGAAACACAGGCCGTGCAGCACATAGAGGATGCGCGCGGTCTGCTTGACGTCCTCGAGCGAGGTGTCGGTGACGGTTACCTGGGTCATGGCCACTCCTTATCAAGATGGCCAGATTGTAACAGCGATCTTCGCGTCAGCGCGAATGCACGCCAACGTGGCCGCGCCAGCGTGAACCACCGTGGTGGCGGCCCCAGCCGCTGCCGAAGGACAGGCCCAGGCTCCAGCTGAACGGCACGTACCAGGGATCGGTGTACACCGGGGCCGGGTAGTAGGCCGGCGCGGGATAGTAGACCGGGGCCGGCACGTACACCGGCGGGTTCACGATGACCGGGGCGCGCGAAGAATAGGTGATGCGGTTGTCAGGCGCCGGAACCGGCGTGGCCGGCATGGCCTCGACCGTGACATTGGCCGGGCGCGGCGCGTCCGGCGCCAGGTTCACGGGCGTGACCGACACCACATGCCAGTCGTGCGGATCGGACGGCGGCGCATAGGCGCGGGTGCCGTAGTTCGGCGGCCCAGGCTGCTGGGTCGCGCAGCCGGCCAGGGCGGCCAGGCCGAGGATTGCGAGCAGGGTTTTCATGGTTCTGCCAGTGTAGAACGGCGGCTCGGGCGGCGGCGCAGTTTTACACCGTGTTACAACCGTTCCGTCAGGCCAGCACCGTCAGCAGGCCATCCAGGCCCGAGAAGTTGAGCGCGACCGAGGCCTGGGCGCGCACCACCGGCTTGGCGCGGAAGGCGACCGACAGGCCGGCGATGCCCATCATCTTCAGGTCGTTGGCGCCGTCGCCCATCACGATGGCCTGGCTGGTCGGAATGCCGAGCTGGCCGCACACACGCTCCACCGTGCGCTTTTTTTCCTCGGCGTCCACGATCCCGCCGACCACGCGGCCGGTCAGCTTGCCGTCCTCGATCTCGAGCACGTTGGCGTGCGTGTAGTCCAGCCCCAGGCGGTCCTTGAGCCGGTCGGTGAAGAAGGTGAAGCCGCCCGACACCAGCAGGGTCTTGAAGCCGGCTTCCTTCACGCCGCGCAGCATCGCTTCGCCGCCCATGGAAATCTGCAGGCGCTCGTCGTACACGCGCTGCAGCGCCGTGGCGTCCAGGCCCGCCAGCAGGGCCACGCGCCGGGTCAGGCTGGCCGCGAAATCGAGTTCGCCGCGCATGGCCGCCTCCGTGATCTCCGCCACCTGGGGCTTGAGGCCCTGCATGTCCGCGATCTCGTCGATACACTCGATCGTGATCAGGGTCGAGTCCATGTCCATGGCCACCAGCTTGAAGTCGCCGCGCGTGAGGCCGGGCGCGATGAAGGTGGCGTCCACCTTCGACGCCTCGGCCAACATGGCCACCGCTTCGCGCACCGGATCGGTGTGTTCGACGCCTTCCGCGCGGATCGCGTTGGCGTGCAGTTCGACGATGCGGGCGGGATTGGCGACGGCGGCGATGCCGTGCAGGACGTGGGCTTGGGCGGTAGGGCCTTGCAGGACCAGGTTCATGGAATCAGTTCAGGAGTTGTTTGATGGTGGTCTTCACCTGGCTCACGCGCGCGGCCAGGTCGGGCATGGTTGCCGTGATGCGCAGCTTGTCCTGCCCGGCGAGCTTGATGTGGCGGTTCTTCTGGATCAGGCTGATGATCTTGAGCGAATCGACCGGCGGATTGGGCATGAACTGCAGATTGGCCGCCTCGCCGTGGGCGTCGATCTTGGTGATGCCCACGCTGGTGGCCAGCACGCGCAGGCGGTGCGTCTCGATCAGCGCCTTGACCGGGTCCGGCAGCTTGCCGAAACGGTCGATCAGTTCTTCCTGCAGATCGTCGATCTTTTCCTGCGCGGCGCAGTTGGCCAGGCGCTTGTAGATCGACAGGCGCTCGTGCACGTCGCCGCAGAAGTCGGACGGCAGCAGGGCCGGCACGTGCAGGTTGATTTCGGTGGTGGTGGCCAGGGGCGCCGCCAGGTCCGGCTCCTTGCCGGCCTTGAGCGAGCGCACGGCCTCGGCCAGCATGTCCGAATACATCTGGAAGCCGACTTCCAGCATCTCGCCGCTCTGGTTTTCGCCCAGGACCTCGCCCGCGCCGCGGATCTCGAGGTCGTGCATGGCGAGGTAGAAACCGCTGCCCAGTTCCTCCATCTGCTGGATCGCTTCCAGGCGGCGCTGCGCCTGCTTGGTCAGGCCGGTCACGTCGTGCACCAGCAGGTAGGCGTAGGCCTGGTGGTGCGAGCGGCCGACGCGCCCGCGCAGTTGGTGCAGCTGGGCCAGGCCGAACTTGTCGGCGCGGTGCATGATGATGGTGTTCGCGGTCGGCACGTCGATGCCGGTCTCGATGATGGTGGTGCACAGCAGGATGTTGTAGCGCTGGGCCACGAAGTCCCGCATCACCTTTTCCAGCTCGCGCTCGTGCATCTGGCCGTGGGCCACGGCGATGCGCGCCTCGGGCAGCAGCTCCTGCAGCATGGCCAGGCGGTTGCCGATGGTCTCGACCTCGTTGTGCAGGAAGTAGACCTGGCCGCCGCGCTTCAGCTCGCGCAGGCAGGCCTCGCGGATCACCGAGCCGTCCTCGCCGCGCACGAAGGTCTTGATCGCCAGGCGCTTTTGCGGCGCGGTGGCGATGACGGAGAAATCGCGCAGGCCTTCCAGCGCCATGCCGAGGGTGCGCGGGATCGGGGTCGCGGTCAGGGTCAGCACGTCGACCTCGGCGCGCAGCGACTTGAGCGCTTCCTTCTGGCGCACGCCGAAGCGGTGCTCCTCGTCGATGATGACCAGGCCCAGGCGCGTGAACTTCACGTCCGGCGAGAGCAGCTTGTGGGTGCCGATGACGATGTCGATGGTGCCTTCCCCGATGCCCTTCATCGCGGCCGAGACTTCCTTCCCGGTGCGAAAACGCGACAGCTCGGCGATGCGCACCGGCCAGTCGGCGAAGCGGTCGGCGAAGGTCTGGGCGTGCTGCTCCGCGAGCAGGGTGGTGGGCGCGAGGATGGCGACCTGCTTGCCGCCCATGACGGCGATGAAGGCGGCGCGCAGCGCCACTTCCGTCTTGCCGAAGCCGACGTCGCCGCACACCAGCCGGTCCATCGGTTTGCCCGAGGTCATGTCGCGGATGACGTTGTGGATCGCCTCGCTCTGGTCGGGCGTCTCCTCGAAGCCGAAGCTTTCGGCGAACGCCTCGTAGTCGTGGGCCGAATACTGGAAGGCGTGGCCCTGGCGCGCGGCGCGGCGGGCGTACAGATTCAGAAGCTCAGCCGCGGTGTCGCGCACCTGTTCGGCCGCCTTGCGCTTGGCCTTGTCCCACTGGCCCGAGCCGAGCGTGTGCAGCGGCGCGTCCTCCGGCGAGGCGCCGGAATAGCGCGCGATGACGTGCAGCTGCGAGACCGGCACGTACAGCTTGGTGTCTTTGGCGTATTCGAGGTGCAGGAACTCGGTCTCGCCTTCGCCCAGGTCCATGCTCACCAGGCCCATGTAGCGGCCGATGCCGTGGTTGGAATGCACCACCGGGTCGCCGATCTTCAGTTCCGACAGGTCGCGCACCATGGACTCGACCTGGGTCGCCGCTTCCTGCTTCTTGCCGCCCACGCGGCGGCCGGTGCCGGCATACAGCTCGGTCTCGGTGACGAAGGCGATGGCGCCGTGCGCGTCCGTGAACAGCTCGAATCCCGCCTGCAGCGGCGCCACGCCCAGCGTCACGCGCGCCTCGGAGGCGAGAAAGCCCTCGTAGCCTTCCACCGCCGCGGTGGCAAGGTCGTACTCGTTGAAGTACTGCTGGAGCGTCTCGCGCCGGCCGTTCGATTCGGCGCAGATCATCACCCGGCGCCCGCTGTGCAGCAGGTAGGCGCGCAGGTTGACCAGCGGGTCGTCGGCGCGGCGGTTGACCGCCACTTGCGGCACCGGGGCGGACAGCTCGGAGGCATCCGGGGCGGCGCCGCGGCCGATTGCCCAGCGGCCGAACGGCTTGGCCAGCGTGAAGAACTGCTCGTCGCCCAGGAACAGCTCCTGCGGCGTGAGGAGCGGGCGGTCGCGGTCCGACTTCAGGAACTTGTAGCGCGAATCGGTGTCCGCCCAGAAGCGGCGGATCGCGTCCTCGATGTCGCCCACGAAGGCCAGGCTGGCCGCTTGCGGCAGGTAGTCGAACAGGGTGGCAGTCTGGTCGAAGAACAGCGGCAGGTAGTATTCGATGCCGGCCGAGGCGATGCCGGCGCTGATGTCCTTGTACACCACGGCGCGCGAGGGATCGCCCTCGAAGCGCTCGCGCCAGCGGCTGCGAAAAGCCGTGCGCGCCGCCTCGTCCATCGGGAATTCGCGGCCGGGCAAGAGGCGCACTTCGCGCACCGGGTACAGGGAGCGCTGGCTGTCGGCGTCGAAGGTGCGGATGGTTTCGATCTCGTCGCCGAACAGGTCGAGCCGGTAGGGCAGGGCCGACCCCATCGGGAACAGGTCGATCAGGCCGCCGCGCACCGAGTATTCGCCGGGCGACATCACCTGGCTCACGTGGGTGTAGCCGGCCAGGGTCAACTGGGTCTTGAGCGCCGCCTCGTCGAGTTTCTCGCCCTGCTTGAAGAAGAAGGTGTAGGCGGCCAGGAAGGACGGCGGCGCCAGGCGCACCAGGGCGGTGGTCGCGGGCACCACCAGCACGTCGCACTGGCCGCTGCGGATTTCGTGCAGGGTGGCCAGGCGTTCCGACACCAGGTCCTGGTGCGGCGAGAAGGTGTCGTAGGGCAGGGTCTCCCAGTCCGGTAGCAGGCAGCACTTGAGATCGGGGCCCGCGAACCAGGGAATTTCCTGCAGCAGGCGCTGGCCGTCGCTGGCCTGGGCCGTCACTACGACCAGCATCTGCCTGCTTTCCTTGAGCGCGCGGCCGGCCATGGCGAGCGCGTAGGCGTCCGCCGAACCGTGCAGGGTCGGGAGCGCGAAACGGTGGCCAGGCTTGGGGAGATGCTTGCGCAGATCGAAGGACATGCAGCGTCGAAACGGGGCGGTTTGTCGGCCCACTATTATAGTCGATCGCCCCGCTACGCGCCGCGTGTGCCCCCGTTGGCCACGCCGAACGGCACGTGCACCATGGGGATGGTGCCGCCTTCCGAACGCAGGTGGGAAAGCTGGTCGTCGAAGAAGATGTGCGGCTTGAACACCGACAGCACGCGCGATTTGTTCATCCCGCCCAGGAAGAAGGTCTCGTTGGCCGAGACGCCCCAGCTCTTGAGGGTGGTCACCACACGCTCGTGGGCGGGCGCGTTGCGGGCCGTGATGATGGCGATGCGCAGGATCTTGCGGTAGTCCGGGTCGCGCTTGGCGCGGCGTTCCTCGATGCGCTGCATGAGGGCGAGTTTCTGGAACATGTCGGCCAGCGGCCCCGGGCTGTGCGGGCGCGCGACGTGGGTGCGCTCGTGCGCATGGAATTCGTCCAGGCCGTCGCGCTTGAATACGGTTTCCGATTCGTCGTCGGCCAGCACGCCGTCGAAGTCGAAGGCCACCCGCAGCTCGATGTCGGTCTCGTCGTCGGCGACGGTGGAAGGCAGCACCAGCCCGGCCGAAAATCCCGCGCCGATGGCGTTGCGCACGTCCTCCTCGTGCGCCGACAGGAACAGCGAGGCGTTGAAGGCCGGCAGGTAGGCATAGGGAGACTTGCCCGTCATGAAGGCGGCGCGGGTGATGTCCAGGCCGTAGGCGGCGATGGAGCGCATCACGCGCAGCCCGGTCTCCGGCGAATTGCGCGACAAGAGCACGACTTCCACCGGGGCTTGGGGGAAGCAGCGGTTGATGTTCAGGAAGCGCCGGATGAAGGGGAAGGCCACGCCCCTGCCGAGAATCTCGTCGTGGTGCGCTTCCTGGTATTTGCGGTATTCCTCCGGCCCGCTCTCCAGGTACACCTGGTGCGATTCGGCCAGGTCGAACAGGGCGCTGGAAGCGACCCCGATCACCAGCTTGTTCTCGATCTGGAACGGCATCAGTCCTGCTCCCGCTCGCCCAGCTTGTCGAACGCGCGGCGCTCGTCGCGCGCCAGCGCCGCGATCGAGGCGTCGTCGGCGGCCAGGCGGCGCGCGTCGTGCAGCATGCGCAGCTTGCTGACGCGGTCGGCGCGGGCCAGCACGCCGGCCAGCGGCGGCGCCTCCGGGTCGCCCGCCTGCTCGATCGCGGCCACCACGTCCGGCGGCAGATCCCACAGGCGCGCGATGCGGCCGGACAGCATGCGCGCGTAGGCGAACAGGCGGCGGCAAAAATCGTCCGACTGCGGCAGCGCCTCCTCGTCGTAGATTTGGTCGATCAATCGGAACGCGACCATCAGGCCGACGTTCTCCATCAGGCCAGCCAGATAGGCCTCGAATTGCGGCAGTCCGTTGGATGCGGCCAGCAGGCCAGCCGCGAGGGCGCATTTTTCGGACTGGGTCCAGATGTTGGGGGCGGCCAGTTTGGCGAAGCGGCCCGTCTGCTGGCTGATCACGGGGCGGAAGGCCACGCGCGCCAGCAGCATGCGCAGGCCGTTCTGCCCGAGCAGCATGACCGCGCCTTCGATGTTCTTGACCGGGGCGGTGGGCGCGTAGTACGGGCTGTTCGCCTCGCGCACCACTTCCGCCACCAGCACCACGTCCTGGGCGATCTGGCGCGCGAGATCGGCGCCAGAGGTGTTCTCCTCGCGCAGACTGCGCAGCAGCTGGGGAACGACGGCGGGCACGCGCGGCACCATGCTGGCGGCGGTGGTCGGGGTTTGCAACAGGCGGCCCAGTTCTTCGATGATGACCTTTTCCACCGCGGCCGGCGGCACCTGCGCGTGTTCGCCGGTCAGCCAGTGGTAGAAGTCGGCGTTCAGCTCGGCGGACGACAGCGGGCGGCCGGCCGCGGGCGCGGCGGTGGCCGCGGGGCGGACGGCGGCGGCGGGGGCGCTGGCCTCGGGGGCGGCGCCGCCGAACAGGCGGTTAATCCATTTTGCGATCATCGGTGCGCGGGCGGCTATCGGAACCGGGCCATTCTAACCGACCCGGCGCGGGGGCCGGCTAGCGCAGGATCTCGGCCCGGTTCAGCAGCGCCATGGAGGGAAACAGGTCGAGCCGTGCCGCCACCGGCAGGTTGATCAGGCACAGATGGCGTTGGGGGCGCAGGACGGGTTCGGCGGCGGCCGACGGGCCGGCGCGCAGGACCCGCAACGCCTGCAGCGCGGCCAGCCGCCCCACCGTGGACGCTTGCGTGGCCAGCCCGAACAGGGCGCGCCCGCCGCGCAGGGCGGCGGTGTCGCAGGTGAAGGTCGGCAGGCTTTGCCCCAGGGCGGCGTCGACGACCGCCTGCGTGTGCTGCTGCAGCCAGCCGCCGGTGCCGAGGTACAGCAGTTGCGCGCCCTGCCGCACCAGCACCGCCATCAGTGCGGGCAGGGTGGCGGCCGCCGGTTCGCCGCGCAGGGTGAGCGGCAGGTTGCGCTCGATGAGGTGGACATCGCGCGCAGCGGCTGCGGCCCGCAAGCGCTCCGCGCCGGCGGCGGCGAGCGGAAAGGACGCGTCGGTCAGGATGGCGATGCGTTCGAACGGCCGGTAGGCGAGCATGGTGTCGATTTGCTCTGACAGGGGTGCGGCTCCCGCCGCGATCAGCAGCTGGCGGCGCGGTTCGAGCCCCGCGTCGGCCGGCTCGCCCGCCGTGGCGCAGACCACGGGAATGTCGGTGAGGTGGCGGGCCGGATCGGCCCCCTGCGCCGGACCCGCGGTGGCCCGGGCCAGCGTGGCGCCGCTGGCGTAGACCAGGTCCGCGCCGCGCGCGCGCGCCTCGCGCACGGCAGCCGCGATCCGTGTCGGATCGAGCCCGGTCTCGCGCACGACGAATTCGGCATCCAGCCCGCTCTGTTCGAGCGTGACGCGAAAGCTCCGGTCCATGGGAGACTCCGGCAGCGGCAGCAGCAGATAGATGCGCACCCGCCGTGGCGCGGCTTGGAGCGGCAGGGCCGCGGCCAGCATGGCCGCCAGTGCGGTGCGGCGCCCGCTCACGTCATTCTCCGCGCCAGCCATTGCTGGCCGATGCCAAACACGGCAAGCCAGGACAAATGCAGGCCCGCGAGCACGCGCAGCGCGGTATCGGGGCCGGCCAGGTGGAACAGGAGCGCGGCGGCGAGCGGCCCCAGGGTCAGCGCGATCGGCTCCACTGCCTTGAGCGCGGTGGGCAAGGGCGGCAGTCCGCCCCGCAATTCGAACAGGCGGCGGGCGCGTCCCAGCGCCGCCTGCTGCACCGCCAGGCCCAATGCCATCGCGGCGCCCAGCAGGACCAGTCCCGTGCCCGGCGCCCAGGAAGGGATCGCGGTGTCGAGCAGGGACAGCGCGGCGGCGCACAGCGCGGCCGAAAGCACCTGCAGCCACAAGTAGGTATTCGAGCGCCAGGCCAGGCGCCGCATCAAAGGCAGCGCCAGCAGCGCCAGCGCCGCGATCGCCATGTGGTAGCGGCCGATCGACGCCACCGAGTGCCTGGTGTAGGCCAGCCACAGCGGCGCCGCCGCCAGGATCACGGCGCCGAACTGAAAGCGCAGCGCGGCGCCCGCTGCCACATACAGCAGCTGCCAGGCCGCCTGCGGCCGGTCGGGACGGCGCCTGGGGCCGGGCAGCAGGCGTCCATGTGCCGGCCAGGCATCGGGCAGGCGCTCGTCCAGCAGCCACAGACCGAGCCCCGCGGCGCCCAGCAGCAGCCAGGCCGCCGTGACGAAGACTGCGCCGGGGCCGGCGGTATCGGCCAGCACACCGCCCAGGGCCGGTCCGCACAATTGGGCCACGGCCAGCGCGCCGGCCGCCAGCGCCGGAGTGCGCCGGGCGGAACGCCGTTCGCGCTCAGGTTCGACGCCCGAGAGCGCGGCCGTCAGCAGCAGGGCGTAGCCGACGCCCGTGGTGGCGCGCGCCAGCACCAGCACGGTGTAATCGGCCACGTAGCCGGCCGCGGCCAGGCCGAGCGCCGCGACGAGGGCGCCGAACAGATATACGGGCCGGCGGCCGGTCGTGGCGGTCCAGTCGCGCGCCAGCGGCAGGGCGAGGGCGATGCCGCCCAGGGCCGCGCACAGGGGCAGCGCGGGCTGCAACCAGGTGGGCACGGTGCTGGCCAGGCTGGCCGCGTACGCGGGAATGAGCGCTTGGCTCAGCGCGTCCGCCAGCAGGACCGCGCAGACCAAGAATCCGGCGGCGCTGGCGCGGTCCAGCGTCAGTTCGCGCGGGCCGCCCGGATCGGCGAAGCGGTAGTGCGAGCGCAGGCGCTTGAGCACCGGCTGGGCGCGCGCCCAGCGGCGCTGGTCGGCGGCCAGCCGCGCCACCTCCGCGAACGCCGCGTTCAGGCGGCCCTGCAGCTGGTTGGCCGCGAGCGCGAGCCGGCGCTGGCCGGCGCCGCCGACGCGGTAGCGGAAATCGCCCGCGGCCAGGCGGCCCAGCAGTTCGGCCGCCTGGCGCAAGGGCGCGGCGAATCCCAGGGTGCCGGCGAACCACGCGACCTGGCCGGCCAGCACCAGACTCGCCAACAGGAGGGCCCCGGTATCGTTGCGGATGGTCTGGATGCGCGCCGTGATGAAGCGGCGGTCCACGCCGACCAGGACTTCGCCGTAGGTGACGTAGCGGCGTTCGACCTCGCGCGTGGTGGCGACGTACTGCTCCGGTGCGATGACTTCGCCGCCCCGCCCCGAGCGCACCAGCACATGGCCGCTGTCGTCGGTCAGCACCACATAGGCCAGGTCCGGATTGGTGGCCAGCGTCGCATCGAACCAGGTGTCCACGCCGTTCAGTTTCTCCCACGGCATGCCGGCGGCCAGCGCGCGCGTCAGGTTGCGCGCCAGCGCCAGGCCGACGTTGCCCGCCTTGCGTTCGAGGGCCGGCACCACCAGCTCGTCGGCCAGGCGCCAGGCATACCAGGACAGGCCAAGCTGTGCGGCCAGGACCGCCAGCAGCACGACGCAGAGGAAGCGCCGCAAGGGCGGCCCGGACAGGCTGCTGTCGCGGCGCCCGTTCATCCCGTGGCCTCGCCCGGCGCCAGCGCGTGGCGCGCGGCCGTGATTTCGACCAGCGCGGTGGTGGCGGTCTGGCGCACCTCGCCGGTCAGCGCCGCCGCGGCCGGCGGCAGCGCGGCCGCCACGCGCGGCTCGTGCAAGGCCTCCGCCGTCTGGTCCAGCAACAGCGCGGCGCGCAGGCGCAGGCGGCGCAGGGCGAACGCGAACACGGCGCTGGTAAACAGCGTGGCGCTGGCCGCCGCCACGGCCAGGCGCAACGTCAGCGCGGCCACGATGCGGGCGCGCCCGCGTCCCAGGTAGCGCAGGGCGAGGGCGCCCGCGCTGGCGCCGGTAGCGTCGTGGAGTGGAACGGTGAGGGTGACCCCCTGGCGGTCGCGCGCGGCCGTGGACTGGGCGGTCAAGATGAATGCGGGCGGGGCGCCCGCGCCGCTCTTGAAGAGCACGGCGCCGCGTGCATCGAGCACGCACAGCCAGCCCAGGTCAGGGTCCTGGCGCAGTTCGGTGTCCAGCGCCGCCTGGGCCTGGGTTAGCTGGAGCAGACGGTAGCCCCGGTCCAGCGCCTTCTCGAAGTCCGCGCGCAGGTCGGCCAGCGTGAACTGCAAACGCGAGTCCTCCACCTGCACGAGAATGTTCTCGAGCTTGTACAGATACAGCCAGGCCGACAGTCCAAACACCAGCGCCGCCACGCACGCGAACGGCAGGACCAGGCCAAGCCCGCGGTGTGTGTGCGGCATGCTGGCATTGGCGTTTTGCTATGTTGGAATTCAATATAACAAAGTTCCAGACGGCATGCCGCACGCACCCGTGCGCGGGTATTTACTGTTCCGTGGGCGGGGCCGGCGGGGGCGGCGCGGCCTGGTCCAGATCGACGCCTTTCTGCGCGCCTTCCTCGGCGAACTCGCTGAAGATCCAGTCGCCATCGAGCAGGGTGACGCCGTCCGGCTGTTCGCGTTCGGTCTCGGGCACCTTGTGCAGGGCGACCTTCATGTAGTCGATCCAGATCGGCAGGGCGAGGGTGGCGCCGAACTCGCGGCCGCCCAGGGAGCGCGGATCGTCGTAGCCCATCCAGGCGACCGCCGTGACGCCGCCGCCGTAGCCCGCAAACCAGCCATCCACCGCGTCGCTGGTGGTGCCGGTCTTGCCCGCGATGTCGCCGCGGCCCAGGAGCGCGGTGGCGGTGGCGCCGGTGCCGTAGCGGGTCACGTCGCGCAGCATGCCGTCCATGATGTAGGCATTGCGCTCGTCCAGCACGCGGTTTTCCTCCAGCTTGATGGCGGGCGTGGGCGTTTCGAAGATCACCTTGCCGCTGGCGTCCGTGATCTTGGCGATCACGTACGGGTCGACCTTGTAGCCGCCGGTGGCGAACACCGTGTAGGCGCCCACCATCTGCAGCGGGGTCACGGCGCCGGTGCCCAGGGCCAGCGTGTAGTTCTTCGGGTGCTTGCCCGTCTCGAAGCCGAACTTGCCCATCCAGTCGTGCACCCATGGCACGCCGACCGCGCGCAGCAGGCGCACGGAGGGCACGTTCTTCGACTTGGCCAGCGCCTCGCGCATGGTGATCTGGCCGTCGAACACGCCGTCGTCATTGCGCGGCGACCAGGTGGCGCCGGCGTTCTCGCCCGGCATGTCGAGCGGTTCGTCGAGAATCACGGTGCCGGGGTAGAAGCCTTTTTCCAGCGCCGCCGAATACAGGAAGGGCTTGAAGGCCGAACCGGGCTGGCGCCAGGCCTGGGTGACGTGATTGAACTTCTGCAGGTTGTAGTCGAAGCCGCCGACCAGGGCGCGGTAGGCGCCGGTGTAGGAATCGATGGCGACGAAGGCCGCCGCCACCTGCGGCACCTGGGTGATGCTCCAGCGGTTCTTGTCGTCGCGCGCGACGCGGATCACGGCGCCGGGCTCGATCCGGTAGGCCGGCTTGGCCTTCGCGCTCAGCGCGGAGGCTGCGAATTTCAGTCCGTCGCCGGCCAGTTCGACCGTCTCGCCGTTGATGGTCTCGGCCTTCACCAGCGTGGGCGAGGCCTCCGTCACGACGGCCGGCAGCAGGCCGTCGCTGCTGGGGCGCCGGGCCAGGGCCTCGTCGATGGCGTCGTCGCGCTCTTGCTGGTCGGACGGCAGCTTGATCACGGCCTCCGGGCCGCGGTAGCCGTGGCGCTGGTCGAACGCGATGACGTTGCGGCGCACGGACTGGTAGGCCGCATCCTGGTCCTTGGACAGGATGGTGGTGTAGACGTTGATGCCGCGGGTGTAGGCTTCCTCCTTGAACTGGGCGTAGACCTGCTGGCGCGCCAGTTCGGCGATGTATTCGGCGTGGGTGCTGAATTCCTGCCCGCGGTTGTTGACGCGCAGCGGCTCGTTGATGGCCGCCTGGTACTGCGCCTCGGTGATGTAGCGCAGCTCGCGCATGCGGTCCAGCACCTGGTGCTGGCGTTGGCGCGCGCGCTTCGGATTGGCCACCGGATTGTGCTGGGATGGGTTCTGCGGCAGCCCGGCCAGCATCGCCATTTCCGCGATCGAGAGCTTGTCGAGCGGCTTGTTGAAGTAGATCTGGGCCGCGCTGCCGAAGCCGTAGGCGCGCTGGCCCAGGTACATGTGGTTCATGTACAGCTCCAGGATCTGGTCCTTGGTGAGCTTGTCCTCGATGCGCATGGCCAGCAGGATCTCGGTCAGCTTGCGCTGCCAGGCGCGCTCGCGCGAGATGACGAAGTTGCGCGGGATCTGCATGGTGAGCGTGGAGAAGCCGCTCAGGCGCCCGCCCATCAGACGGTGCGCGATGGCGCCGCCGGCGCGGTGCCAGTCGACGCCATGGTGCTCGTAAAAGCGCGAGTCCTCGATCGCGATCAGGGCCTTCTTCATCAGGTCCGGCATCTGCGCGATGGGGATGAAGTCGCGGTGTTCCTCGCCGAATTCGCCGATCAGGACCTTGTCGGCCGTGTATACGCGCAGCGGGATCTTGGGCCGGTAGTCGGTAATGACGTCCAGCGATGGCAGCTTCGGCACCACGCTCAGTGCCACATAGGCGACGAAGCCGAGGACGAACAGGAGCAGGGCGGCGAGCAGGAGGATAAAGCCCTGGAGGACGCGGCGGCGCATCCTTGGCGGCGTGCTAACAGTGGACAAAGCGGATACTCACAAGACTCGGGCCGGGCCCGCGAACGCCAGATTATAGCGTCCGCGGACTGGCCGGCCCGAGGCTGTTCGATCGTTGCAACGCTTGCTACCGCGGGACGCGCCGCGCGCTACCCGGCGGGGTCAGTGCTGAACGAAAGCGCTGCTGGAGAGGACGCAGCTCATCTTGCGCAGTACCGGCGTCTGGCAAGCCTTGCGGATCAAACGGGTGAACACGGTGAACACGCAGCCGAGATACACGGCCAGCGCCAACATGAGGAGCAGGAAAGCGGTCAAAGTCATGGCAATCTCCTTTACACAAACGCCAGGTCGTGCTGGCGGATCACGTCGTCCAGCCAGTCGTCGACCTGGCCGAAGCGGTAGCCGAGCGTTCGCGCGCGCGTGGTATCGAGCGCGAACGGCGCGGCATAATCGAACGGGGACAGCTCCCCGGCGCGCGTCATGTCGGTGACGGGCATGGCGCTGGCCGGCGCATCGAGCACCATGGCCACGCGGTGATACAGCTCGAAGGCGGACAGGGCGCCTTCGCAGGCGGCGTTGACCGGCCCGGTGAAGCTTTGCGTGCCGGTCCAGAGCAGGAAATCGGCCGCCGCCGCGGGGCTCAGGAAGGAGCTGGCCGCAGCCGCATTCGCGTAGCGCAGCGGCGCGCCGGCGCGCACCAGGTCCACGTAGTGAGCCAGGCGGCCGGTGAAGTCCTCCGGCCCGCCCAGCACGTGACCGAGTCGGACCGTCGCCACCGGCAGGCTGCCGTCGCGGTACAGGTAGGCCTCGGCCTGGCGCTTGCCGGCGACATAGGATGCGACGGCGCGCGCCGGATCGTGCCACGGGTAGTCCGTATCGATGCGCTGGGCCAGGATCGGCAGGTCGTCCTCGGCGAACGGATGGTCGGTCGTGCCCACCAGATCGCGGTAGACCTCGATCGAGGAGGCCACGACGTAGCGCTTGCAGCGGCCCTTGAACACGCGCGCGGAGATGGCCGCATCGAGGGGGCTGTAGCACATCTGGTCGTACACTACGTCCCACACCGGGCCGGCCGCGAAGGCGCGGCGCAGCGCCGCCTCGTCGCGGCGGTCGACCTTGACGCGCGCGATGCGCACGCCGAAGGGATCGGGCGCGCGGCCGCGCGTGGCGATGGTGACCTGGTGCCCGGCCGCCAGCAGGCGCTGCACCAGCAGCTTGCCGAAGAACCGCGTCCCGCCGATCACCAACACTTGCTTGCCCATTTGGCCTCTCCTTGTTAGATGAGATATATTCTGTACTTAGCCAAACCGACTTTCAAACGATTAATATTGACGCAATGAGTAAGTTAAATTTATTCATGGGGAATCATGGTCCAACCGCTGCGTAGCCTGGGCGGGCTGATCGATTTCGAGTGCGCCGCGCGCTGGGGCAGCTTCAAGCTCGCCGCGCAGGAGCTGCACAAGACGCCGGCCGCCATCAGCCAGGCGATCCGTCAGCTGGAGGAGTCGATCGGCATCGAGCTGTTCATCCGCCATGCGCGCCACGTGGAGCTGACCGAGAAGGGGCATGAGCTGTCGGTGACGGTGGCCAAGTCGCTGGGCGACCTGCGCGCCAAGATCGCCGCCCTGCAGGGCGGGAACGAAGAACGCGTGCTGCGCATTTCGACCACCCACTCGTTCGCGATCAAGTGGCTGGTGCCGCGCATGCACCGCTTCACGCGCCTGTATCCGGAGCTCGATATCCGGCTCGACACCAACGACAAGCCGGTGAACCTGGAAGACGACAGCGTGGACGTGGCGATCCGCTCCAGCATGGTCAACGAGGGCGACCCGGACGTGTTGTGGCGCGAGCGCCTGGTGGCCGTGTACAGCCCCGAGCTGCTGGCGCCGGGGCAGGAGGAGCTGACGCTGGCGGACCTGCCCGGCCTGCCGCTCCTGTACGACATCAGCACCGAGACCTGGCTCGAGCTGCTAAAGGTGAACAAGGTACTCAACAAGGGCAAGTACAACTTCGCGCGCGGCTACAGCCACTGGGGCGTGCTGGCCTTGTCGGCCGCGGCGGGGCAGGGGGTGGCGCTGGTGCCGGTGGGGATCGCGTACGACGACATCCAGAAAGGCGTGCTGCGCCGGGTGCGCTGCAAGAGCGCCCCGTACGACCGTGGCTACCGGATCCTCACCAACCGCCGCAAGGCGGAGATGCAGAAGATCCAGCGCTTCCGCGCCTGGATGATGGAAGAGATGGAAGAGATGCGCCGGGTGCTCGACACCGCCGGCTGAAAATCGGGGACAGACCCGGTTTTTCCGGCAACTTGTTGCCGCGAAAACCGGGTCTGTCCCCGATTTTCTTACATGTTCGGGTAGTTCGGCCCGCCGCCGCCTTCCGGCGTGACCCACACGATGTTCTGGGTCGGGTCCTTGATGTCGCAGGTCTTGCAGTGCACGCAGTTCTGCGCGTTGATCTGCAGGCGGTCCTTGCCATCGTCCGTCTTCACGAACTCGTACACGCCCGCCGGGCAGTAGCGCTGCTCGGGACCGGCGTACTGCGCCAGGTTCACACCCACCGGCACGCTGTCGTTCTTGAGCGTGAGGTGGACCGGCTGGTCTTCCGCGTGGTTGGTGTTGGAGATGAACACCGACGAGAGACGATCGAAGGTCAGCTTGCCGTCCGGTTTCGGGTACACGATCGGCGTGCATTGGCTGGCCGGCTTCAGGCACTCGTGATCGGCATGGCTGTGGCGCAGCGTCCACGGCGCCTTGCCGCGCAGGATGATCTGGTCGATGCCGGTCATGACGGTGCCCAGGATCAGGCCCTTGCTCATCCACGGCTTGACGTTGCGCGCCACGTGCAGCTCTTCCTTCAGCCAGGACGCCTCGAACGCCTGCGGATAGGCCGCCAGTTCGTCGTGCTGGCGCTGGCCGGCGAGGGCGTCGTAGGCCGCGTCGGCGGCCATCATGCCGCTCTTGAGCGCGGCGTGGCTGCCCTTGATGCGGGACATGTTGAGGAAGCCCGCGTCGCAGCCGATCAGGGCGCCGCCCGGGAACACCAGCTTGGGCAGCGACTGCAGGCCGCCGGCCGCGATGGCGCGCGCGCCGTAGGAGATGCGCTTGCCGCCTTCGAAGAAGTGGCGGATCTCGGGGTGCGTCTTGTAGCGCTGGAATTCCTCGTACGGGGACAGGTAGGGGTTCGTGTAGTTCAAGCCCACCACGAAGCCGACCGCGACCTGGTTGTTCTCCAGGTGGTAGAGGAAGGAGCCGCCATAGGTGGCGTTATCCAGCGGCCAGCCCGCCGTGTGGATCACCAGGCCCTGCTTGTGCTTGGCCGGGTCGATCTCCCACAGCTCCTTGATGCCGATGCTGTAGGACTGCGGGTCCTTGCCCTTGTCGAGTTCGTACTTGGCGACCAGTTGCTTGCCCAGGTGGCCGCGCGCGCCTTCCGCGAACAGCGTGTACTTGGCGTGCAGTTCCATCCCGAGCTGGAAGTCGGGGCCCGGTTCGCCGTCGCGCTTGACGCCCATGTTCCCGGTGGCGACGCCCTTGACCGAGCCGTCCTCGTTGTACAGGATTTCGGCGGCGGGGAAGCCGGGGAAGATCTCCACGCCCATGGCCTCGGCCTGCTGGCCCAGCCAGCGCACCACGTTACCGAGCGAGACGATGTAGTTGCCCTCGTTGTGCAGGCACTTCGGCACCGCGAAGTTCGGGGTCTGATAGGACTTGGTCTCGGTCAGGAACAGGACGCGGTCCTCGGTCACCTCGGTGTTGAGGGGCGCGCCTTTTTCCTTCCAGTCCGGGATCAGCTCCGTCAGCGCGCGCGGATCCATCACCGCGCCGGACAGGATGTGGGCGCCGATCTCGCTGCCTTTTTCCAGCACGCAGACGTTCACGTCCTGGCCTTTTTCGGCCGCCAGCTGCTTGAGGCGGATCGCCGCCGACAGGCCGGCCGGGCCGCCGCCAACGATCACGACGTCGTATTCCATCGCCTCGCGCGGGCCGTATTGTTCGAGTAGTTTGTTAGGCTCAGTCATGTTGGTAACCAGGGGTCGGGCAAACTAAAAGCACGAGTGTGCGTGTTTTGGGCTGGAATTGCAACTTTGGATGCGGCTTCGTCACCACTAGTAGAGCTCTCAATCTAAAGTGGCAGTGTGTACAATAGCGCTGTCACCAGGAGGGCTGTCATCGTGGGCATCGAACTGAATTTCGAGGGCAAGATCGCGCTGGTCACCGGCGCTTCGAGCGGGTTGGGCGCGCGTTTCGCGAAAGCCCTGGCGGGCGCCGGCGCCCAGGTGGTGCTGGCCTCGCGCCGCACCGAGCGCCTGAAGGAAATGCGGGCGGAAATCGAAGCCTCCGGCGGCGCCGCCCACGTGGTGCAGCTGGACGTGACCGACGTCACCAGCATCAAGGCCGCCATCGCCCACGCGGAAACCGAGGCCGGCCCGATCGACATTTTGGTGAACAACTCCGGCGTCTCCACCACCCAGCGCCTGCTGGACGTGACCGAGGAGGACTACGCCTACGTCATGGACACCAACCTGCGCGGCGCCTTCTTCGTGGCGCAGCAGACCGCCAAGCGCATGATCGCGCGCGCCAAGGGCGACCCGCGCAAGCAGCACCGCATCATCAACATCGCCTCGGTGGCGGGCCTGCGCGTGCTGCCGCAGATCGGCGTGTACTGCATGAGCAAGGCCGGCGTGGTGCAGATGACCAAGGCGATGGCGGTGGAGTGGGGCCGCTACAACATCAACGTCAATGCCATCTGCCCCGGCTACATCACCACCGAGATCAACGAGGACTACTTCGAGACCGACCAGGGCCGCAAGCTGATCGAGATGCTGCCGCGTAAGCGCGCCGGCAAGCCGGAGGACCTGGACGGGCTGCTGCTCCTGCTGGCGGCCGACGAATCGCACTTCATCAACGGCGCCGTCATCACCGCCGACGACGGGATGACCGCCCAATGATGAAGCAGGTGCACACCATGCGCATCCCGATCCGTTGGGGCGACATGGACGCGATGGGGCATGTGAACAACACGGTCTATTTTCGCTACATCGAATCGGCGCGCGTTGCGTGGCTGGAAGAGATTGGCGGGCCGCCGGATCCGGACGGCACCGGTCCGGTGGTCATCTCGGTCAACTGCACTTTCCTCAAGCAGCTCACCTATCCCGGCGAGATCGAGGTGAAGACCATGGTCGGCGCGCCGGGGCGTTCCAGCTTCGAGATGACGCACGAAATCCGCATGGTAGGCGGCGAAGTGCTGCACGCGCAGGGCGGCGCCAAGATCGTGTGGGTGGATTTGAAGGCCGAGAAGTCGGTCCCGCTGCCGGACTTCGTGCGCGCCCAGCTCGCGGACTAGCGCGTCACGCCCATCAGCTTGTGCACCAGCTCGGACGAGGTGGCGGCGTTAAATTTGCGCATCAGCTTGGCGCGATGCATTTCCACCGTGCGCGGCGACAGGGCGGTCTGGCGGGCGATGGTCTTGCTGGTCTTGCCCTCCACCAGGAAGGCCGCGATCTCGCGCTCGCGCGGCGTCAATTCGGCCGACACGGGGCGCTTCTCGCTCACGTCCTCGAAGGTCCACACGCCGGCGCCGAGCGGCGCGCGCGGGTCGAGCGCGCGGCCCGATACATGGCACCAGAATAGCTCCCCGTTGGCGCGGCGCATGATACGCTCGTCCGAATACCGTCCCTTGGCGTTCATGATCGGCACGATCCGGTCGCCCGTGCGCAGGAACTCGTCGACCGTGGGGTAGAGCACCTGGAACGACTGCCCGTCCAGCGCGCCGCGCGGATAGCCAAACATGGTGTCGAGCGAATCGTTCGAGGCCTGGATCACCCGGTCGATGGAAATACACATGCCCACCGGCGCGTACTGGAAGATGGTCTCGTAGTCGATCATGCGGCGTTATCCATCGGCGGAATGACAGGTATTTCTACGGTATTGGCAAATCACGGGCCGTATTTTATGCTGAGAAGCTAATCTGCTGTGCAGTTTCCACAACCATTAGGGACGCGTATGAACAAAGTTTATCCAGATGCTGCGTCGGCGCTGGCCGGCGTGGTCGCAGACAACCAGACCATCGCGGTGGGCGGCTTCGGCCTGTGCGGCATTCCGGAAGCGCTGATCGCCGCGCTGCGCGATTCGGGCGTGAAGGGCCTGACCGCGATCTCGAACAACGCCGGCGTGGACGACTTCGGTCTCGGCCAGCTGCTGACGACGCGCCAGATCAAGAAGATGATCTCGTCCTACGTGGGCGAAAACAAGGAGTTCGCGCGCCAATACCTAGCCGGCGAACTGGAACTGGAATTCACCCCGCAAGGCACGCTGGCCGAGAAGCTGCGCGCCGGCGGCGCCGGCATCCCGGCCTTCTTCACCAAGACCGGCGTGGGCACCATCGTCGCCGAAGGCAAGGAAGTGCGCGAGTTCGACGGCGAACAGTACGTAATGGAGCGCAGCCTGGTGGCGGACGTTTCCCTGGTCAAGGCCCACGTGGCCGACCGCGCCGGCAACCTGGTGTTCCGCAAGACGGCCCGCAACTTCAACCCGAACGTGGCCATGGCCGGCAAGATCTGCATCGTGGAAGTGGAAAAGGTGGTGGAAGTGGGCGAGATCGACCCCGACGCCGTGCACCTGCCGAGCATCTTCGTGCACCGTATCGTGGTCAACCCGAACCCGGAAAAGCGCATCGAACAGCGCACCGTCCGCCCCAACTGAGCTTACGGAGACTAGAACATGGCATGGACTCGTGACCAAATGGCCGCCCGCGCGGCCCAAGAACTGCAGGACGGTTTCTACGTCAACCTCGGCATCGGCCTGCCGACCCTGGTGGCGAACTACGTTCCCAACAATATCGAAGTGTTCCTCCAGTCCGAAAACGGTCTGCTCGGCATCGGCCCGTTCCCGACCGACGCGGAGGTCGATGCGGACCTCATCAACGCCGGCAAGCAGACCGTGACGGCGCTCCCGGGCTCGGCCTTTTTCAGCTCGGCCGATTCCTTCGCGATGATCCGCGGCGGCAAGATCAACCTGGCCATCCTCGGCGCCATGCAGGTGTCCCAGGACGGCGACCTGGCCAACTGGATGATTCCGGGCAAGATGGTCAAGGGCATGGGCGGCGCGATGGACCTGGTGGCCGGCGTCAAGCGCGTGGTGGTGGTGATGGAGCACGTGGCGACCGCCAAGGACGGCTCGACCTCGCACAAGATCCTCGAGAAGTGCGATCTGCCGCTGACCGGCGTGGGCGTGGTCGACCGCATCATCACCGACCTGGCCGTGATCGACGTGGTGCCGGGCGGCCTCAAGCTGGCCGAGCTGGCGCCGGGCGTGTCGGTGGAACAGGTGCTGACCAGCACCGGCTGCGAGCTGGACGTCTCCGGCTTCTGAACGGAAGCCGCATGAAGCAGAGAAGGGCGCCGCGGCGCCCTTTTCCTTTTTGCGCCGTCATCCCCGCGAAAGCGGGGACCCCTGCGCGTTTCAAGGCCGACAGCCCTGAACGCGGGTTCCTGCGCTCATTCTCTGATCCGCCCGATGCGCCCGAGATGGGTGTAGCCGAACCCCTCGCCATATTTGAGGCCATAACCGAGCGCGCGGTCGAATCCGACGTGGGCGCACCAGATAAGCCCGATAGCCAGCGAAATGCCCGGCGAAGCGGTCAGCGCAGCGGCAAGCAGACACAGGACCGGACCGATGTACGAGTGTGCCGCGTTGTAAGTGAATGCCCCCACCCGCGCGCCGGCGAGGTAGCCCAGGAACGAGAGATCCGGCAGCAGGAAGCAAGCCGCAAAAACGCGCCAATCGCCCCCGATTTTGGCGTACCAAATCGAGGATGCGGCCAGTACGCACAAGCCCTCGAGCCGCAGGGTTGCCCTTACCTTTCCGGTTGCTGCGCCTGACATGTCGATTTCAACCCTTTCTCAAAAATGCCGAGCCTACGTGCCTAAATGGCGCATGGGCGAATTCAGATTCCGGCTGGAGACAACTTGTTCATGGCCAGCCGTGAGCGCATTTCGATGAGGGTGAACGCATAGGCCAGCACGACGGCGCTCGCGCACGCGCTGACCCGGCGCTCAGGGAACAGCCACCATGTCCCCACAAGACCGATGGTGCGAAAGATCGCGTGTCGATAGCCGAGCCCGTGCTGGGTGATCCAGGAATAGACGATCCAATGCAGGCCGAGGCCAATTCCAAGGCTCAGGGGGACGAACTCGGGCGCATGGAGCAGCAAGGGGATATGCAGACCCCACAGCAGGTTGACCATCAGAACGCTAGCTCCCATCAGTGCGGCGAGCGGATTTTCCCGTGAGGTCAGCTGTTCGCCCCTCAGTTGGGCGAAGCCGAGGGCAAGGGGGAAAATGGCTCCGGTCGCGAACACGAGGGCGAACACGCTGGTAGTCGAGGGCAAGAGGTAACCCAGTACGGCCACGATGGACCAGACTATTACACCCGCTATCGGCATCGAAAACGCACCCTTCGAGCGCATTTCGAAGTCGTCACGGAGCTGTTCTAGCGTTAATGCGTGCATGGTTTTAAAAGAAGTTGTCACTGTGGCAGTTCCCTTTGCTGTAAAAGCTCGACCGCAGCCTCAAGGCGCCGCTGCAGGATCCAGGCGTCGATCTGGCCAATGACTCCAAAGACGAAGCCAATGATGATGAGAATTTTGACGGATAGGGGGGCGCTAAAGTCAGCTATCGCAAAGATTCCGGCACCCGTGACCAGCGACGAGATCAGCGATCGGATTGCATACGATGGTCGCGTCGCCAATATGGCTCTGGCCTTCGATGCGCGCGCGACTTTGTCCAGGAGCGCGCGGGCTTCCGGCTCGGTAATGGTTGGGTTCATTGGGCCTATTTCTCCCAGGGGGCTTTGCCTTTGACGCTGTTATGGCCCTGTACCAACATCCAGCGCCCATCCTTCTTCTCGTAGATTTCCGTGAACACGGTATCGGACACGGATGCCTCTTTGCCAGCGCCATATTCCTCGTGCAAGTCCAGCACGGCAAAGGCCATGGTGCCGTCGGCCGATACCGCAATCTTGTAGTTGGCCGGGGTCAGTTTGAAGGCCGCCCCGCTTTGCATCCAGGACTTCAAGAATCCGACGCCGTAGCGCTTGCCCCAGAAGGACACGAACTGGTAGTCCTTCGCGTACAGCTTGTCGAGCGCGGCAACATCCTTCTTGTTGAGTGCCTCATAACGGGCACGGCTGATCGATTCGACTTCAGACTCTATCGGTCCAGCAAGCGCGGTGGCCGCGATGGCTGCGAGTGCGCTCGCTGCCAGAATGTGTTTCTTCAAGGGTATTGTTCTCATTTTTAGTCATCCGAATGTTGTCGGGTTTCGCGTCTGTCGAGATGAAGTACAACCATGGCGATTACGGCAAACACTTCGCCTTCCCCAATGATCTCGATGTTGTGGCGATCTCGCAGGCTCAGCAGCTTCCCTGTAGCGTTGGCGATGGTCTCGTTATTGCGAGATATGTTGAAATCCAAATCCCAGAGGTTTCCTTGAATGATGGCGCCATCATAGGGACCGCCAAGGGCGTAGTACTGGCGCGTCCACGACAAGAGCTTCCTCTTGATTTGAAACTCTTCAGATCCGCACTGGATCACCCAGGTTGGCGCCCAGGAAAAGATCTTGCGGCGAACTGCAGCCACCTCGTTCTCGCCGCTAGTGATGCGCCATGTGGGCGCAATAAGCGCGAGTTCGCCTTTTGCTTCGTAGGCTAACGAGCCATGCTCGTCAGTGATCTCCATCCGTCCTCGAAGCGAGAGCAGTTTATTGGCAATACTCAGAACTCGTGCCATCGTCTGTGTGTTCGTGATGTGGGATTGGGCGACGCATGAGCAGGCCGACGCCGAATCTGGTGTGTTCGGTCCCGATGATGTCGAAACCGCAGGCGGTATAGAAGCGTTCGGCATGGGGATTGGCCACGACATGCAGGTAGCACGCGCTGCTTGCGGCGGCCGCGGCTGCGGCCCGGTCGACAAGCGCACGGCCTATGCCTTGCTTCCAGCACGCGGGCTCGACGAACAAGCCATCCAGTTCAACATTCCCATCAGGGCGCGGAAGGATGGCCGCAAAACCTTTGATCCCCTCGGCGTCTTCGGCGACGAACACGCCGCCATCGAGGATTTGTTGGAGCGGTAATTCGATGGCATCCGGATTGGCGAGCAGGGCTTCCCGGTCGTTGGGGTTGTTGAGCGAAGCCCGCCACTGCAGGGCTTCCAGGGCGGCTCGTTCGTACCCGCCGGCTTGCCGCAGAGAGATGGCGGGCCTCATCGATGTCCGCTTGATGCAGGGGCGAGCAAGTGGCCGTACTGATGCTTGCGCAGCTCGGTGAAATGCCACCACGGCTTGGGCTCCGCCCCGCCCAGGAAATCGATCACGGACATGAATACGTCCAGCACGCATGGATCTTGGCGCGTACCAGTGACGATGCAGAGGGACTCGTACAGATCGAACGGGTCGGCGCCAACCAGCTGCCCAGGCTCCGTAAAACCCAGCAATTCGAAATCGCGTGCCGATGCCGGCCCGATATTCGGAAGATCGGTGAAACGACGGACTTTTTCCCGAATGACTTTTTGAGGATGCATGACAGGCGCTAGCTTATTTGGCGTACCAGAATCTGACAAGGGCAAACGCCAGAGCAAAAAGATAAGCATATGCAAACCGGTCAATGCGCAGAACAACTTGCGCACGACGAGTTCGCCACTTACCCATGAATACCATGGCCAGGCCCGCGGCGATTGGCGTGAGCACCAGATTCGCGATCCGGAAGTTCATGTGGACGAAATGACTGCTGAATACCAGAAGACTAATTCCGCCGATGATAGCCCCGAATATGGCATAGCCGAATGCAGCTAACCAAGGGTTTGGCGCTCTCCGAAATGGCTCCGCAACAGCATGAAGGCCGAGCTCCGCAAGTACTTCGCTGAGAATTTGGAGAAGCAACTCGGCGAGGGCTTCAAATATAAACTCGAGCATCGAGAGCCCTACACCGTGAGTTCAAGACGATTTCCGTCGGGGTCCAGCACGACGCTCTCGTAGTAGCCGTCACCGGTACGGCGGGGGCCGTCGAGGACTTGCGCGCCTGTAGCCCGGAGGCGCTGCGTGAGCTGGTCAACTGCTGCCTCCGAACCGAGCGAAATGGCGAGATGGGTGAGGCCCACGCGCTGGGCGCCGGGCTCGTACTCGCGTAATGGTATCTGGCTTGTTTGCATGATCTCCAAACGAGCACCGGACTCAAAACCCAGGAATCGGGACAGGAAGCCGCGGGCGTGGTTTTCGTAGAGCGGGCCGACTTTGGCGCCAAATACGTCGGCATAGAAGATGCACAATGCTTCCAGGTCGTGAGTCCACAGCGCGACATGTTCGATTCGAGGCATTTTTAGTTCAGATTTATGTGACCGGTCAGGATTTCGCTCCCGCCGATCTGCAGGACAAGCTCCGCCATTTTCCTTCGGCCTCTATTGGGAAGAGGGACGATCAGGAGTGCGGAGCGCGCGCCATTTCACCCATAAGGGAAACATGCTGTCGAAGAGCCAGATGACCACAACCGAACTGGCCAAGACAAGGAAGAGCGACCGTTCGAGGGTGAAATACAGGACGCATCCGACTATGCTGCCGAGCAGAGCTCCTACGCGGCGCCGCCGTTGGCGAATTGCCTTGCGTTCCTCGTGCGCAGCATGATTGGCGACGCGCTCTGCAAACCGCTCTCGCTCCGACAGTAGGAGCGCTTCGGAGCTGATTTCTGCCTGTTTCTTCGTCAGCATGGTGCTATCGCTTGGCTGGCCAATCGATGTGCAAGGCCAGGAGGTGACAATCCGAGCCGAGTTCGGCCGATGCCTGGATTTGCACCAAGCCATGTTTTTCGGAAAGTGCCTCAGCCCAGCTCCCCGCAAAAGCGTAGTGCGTGGGAAGATCTTTCGACCTGACCGACAGGCGCCAACTTGGTCCGCTCTTCTTTTGCGGAAGGGCGGTGGCGTCCTTGAGGGGGCCGATTTCCTCAATGAGGACATTGAGCTCACGCGCCACGTCTGATGTTGGCGCCTTGAACCAGGACGCAAGCACCGTTCCCTTGCCCTCTTCGATTAATTTGGCGGCGCGAAATGCGCATGACTCTTCAGCTAGCGCGCTGGTCGGGGCAATCGCCCACAAAATAGAGCACAGAAAGAGGCCAGTGAGCGGCACACGGCGCCGGTGAGGCATAACGGCAAAGGGCGTCCTCAGTTTCATGAGCGTGAAAAGTTGATGAGCAACATTATCACTTTAACATACGTGTGGCGTTTGCAACTCTTTCCGCGATTTGGATAGTCACGAACACGGCCGCTTCACAGGACGCCTGCGTTAGCGGATTCGATCCATTGAAAAATGACCAAGCGGACTGTGGCCCCCAAGGCCTACGGCGTTGTACTTACCTCGAATGCTTTCGTTGTCATACCGGCCCCCGAGAAACAGATATCCGTCACAAACGGCCACACGCCCTAAAGTCAGGAAACCCTTATCAAGTTGGTAGGCAAGCGGCTCAGCCAGAGGAAAGAATTTTTCATCCCCCGACTTGGTTACGACAATCACGCGTTTCCATTCGCCGCCCATGCAGGATCTGGCCGCAATCTCGCTTGTCAGGCGAATTGTCGCCTCGGCCACAACACGATGGTTGGGATTCTCAACACGTAACCGCCAGGACGAATCGAGATTCTGCGCCTGGGTCACGAATGGAAGGCTTATGAAGGCAACGCAAGAAATCAATTTCAGCATCTTTAACCTTTATAGGTCCAATGTCTCTCAGCCAGGTCAAATAGTCGCGAAATGAGCCCAACGCAACGCCCGCGCTCACCGGCGGCTCCAGCAAGGCGCGGCTTCGTCCGAGTGCAGCGCTTTGTTAGGCGACATGACCCATCTCCCAGTCAACATGCGCGCCGGTAGTGCATGGCAACCGCGCCGCTGCGGAGGGGCTTCGCCGAGATGAAGTCGAGCCGTCGCGTGCTGGACAGCCCGCTTTCGTACAGCGTCGGGCCGTGGCCGGCGATCCTGGGGTGGATGAGTAGCTTGTACTCGTCAATCAGATCGAGCCGGTCCAGCTCGGTCGCGAGCTTGCCGCTACCGAGGAGCACGCCGCCCGGGGTCGCGTCCTTGAGCTTCTGTACGCTCGTGCGCAGGTCGCCGGCGATGTGGTGGCTGTTGGCCCACGGGAAGTCCTTTCGCGTCGAGGACACCACGTACTTTGGCTTGGCCTCTAGCTTGACCGCCCACTCGTGCATCGCCGGCGGTGCCGCCGCGTCACCGCGGGCTACCGCTGGCCAGTAGCTCTCCATCATCTCGTAGGTGACGCGGCCCCACAGCATCGCCCCTGACTCGTCCATGAGGCAGGTGAAGAAGGCATGTGTCTCATCGTCGGCGATTCCTTCCTGATGGTCGACGCAACCGTCCAGGGTGACGTTGATACTGAAGGTTAAAATTCCCATGGGGTTCACTCTGTGTCGTCTAACGTGCCGCATGACCGGCGCGCTTGAACGCGTCCAGGTTGATGAAAAGGTTGGATTTTGCGCCTCTACGCATGCCGTGAATCCAGGGCGAGTATCAGCATTGGTTTCGTATAACGTACGTGTGGCACTAAATCTTCAGAGTCGCCAGGATGGTGGTACTCGCCTTGATCAAAGGCGGTATATACGCTCAGTAGGAACACTCGAACTTCGTGGCCTACCACATGCAGAACTTCAAACGAAGTGGCAAAATTGAAAAGGCCATTCATTGTCGAATCGGCGAGAGCGTAGTCCCATTCGCCGGAGAGGTACCGTTGCGCGATCAATTCAGCGAAGCCATCAATGAGATCGAGCAGCTCGACACGCTTTTCTCCCGCATACGCCAACGCATTGTCCAGATGGAGTGAATTGCATCGAATTAAAGCCAGCACATCATTCAGTTTCATTTCGTGGCCCAACGCGTTAAGTCAGCGGCGCCTAAGGCGAGCGCTGGAGTTCATGGTTAGACCCGGACTGACGCGGCTTGGCGCGGCAGGTCCGGTGGAATGATGGGTTGGGCAAACTAGCCGACATCCTTCCAGCCTCGATGCAGTTTGACTAGCTTCTCGCCCACACTGGTTTTCTTGGGTTCCAGTCGATAGTAGTAGTCATCTTTAGGGGCGAATGGCATTGCACTTTCAAGCTGTTTGAGCTGCGTGATGAAATCGCGTTCTGATGATTCAAACAAGAACGTAGGTTGGATGAATACTCGGCGGCCGCCTAAAGATACCCCAAGCCAGTTACCGCGCCCGAAGTGTTCAGTAGGCGTCAGTGGGTTCGGCAAATTCTTCCAGCGAAACGAATACGAGACGTAGAGGCCGACTGGACCAAGAGCCTGTTTTGGTCTCGTGTCGTCTGCAAAGGCAAATTCGAGTGCCTCCAGGAGACGTTCAATAGGTAACTCCAAATTGAAGAACTCGCCAGAAATGCTTGTTGGAGCACCAAAGATTTCTGTGGCTTCGGCGCGAACTGCCTCTACCAATGCGGAATTAGTCCATTGGCTTGCGCCCCAGGACATGAGTTTCAGTGGCGCGCGCAGCTCAGAGATTGTGTGGGCTGCCAAAAACTCTTGAATTGCACTCCACGCCTTTCGAGTGGTACGCGCCCGCGGCCCATGTCCGTAGGATGCCGATTTCGGTGGATGGTATGCGATCACGTTCATTCGCAGAGTCTTGAGGCCCAACGTGTCACGCTAACCGGCACGCCAAGCGCGCAGCGATTGGCGTGTCCAGCGAACGAAGTGAGCGAGGTTGAGCACATGGTTGGGCTGTTAGATATCTTATTGAACGAACGCAACCAAGAAGCC
>Ga0208514_100094_pt1 | contig 85826 bp, 87 predicted proteins | sample LakWasMet70_HOW9_2_FD_183900 | JGI IMG/M metagenome (GOLD analysis project Ga0208514, IMG submission 183900) | Freshwater sediment methanotrophic microbial communities from Lake Washington under simulated oxygen tension - Sediment Metagenome... | ecosystem: Environmental > Aquatic > Freshwater >...
GGCTGCGACCACCATTTCCGGCACCGCACCCTGTTCCACCAGGATGTCGCCGATGCGCCCGCTGGCCCCACCCGTTTGCTGGGCGGCCAGCGCCTGCTCCAGCTCGTGGGCGGTGACCGAGCCGCAGGCCACCAGAATTTCTCCCAGCCGCCCCGGGTCGCCCTGCAGGGTTTCGATCAGGTTCAGGTATTCCGAGATCTGGCTCTGGGGCGGCAGGATGATGATCTGTGAACTGGCGCGCACAAACTCGAACACACCCTCGATGTCGGCTTTGCTGGCGGTGCTGCGCAGGGCCACTTCAAAACCCAGGTAGCACAGCTCGGGGTCGGCCTCGGCAAACTCGGGAACGGTCTCGGCCATGGTTTCCACATGCACCAGCGTGCCGTAGCGAGACAGGTAGTGGATGAAGGACAAGGGGTCCATGCCGTCCTGAAAAACCTGGGGCCCAAAGCGCAGGGAAATGTGCCAATGGTCCGAGCCCATGGCCCCGCCGCCACTGGGCGTGGGTTCGGCCTGCGGGGCGTCGGCATGGGTGGAGACCAGGGCTCCCGCACCACTGCTGCCCAGCGCCGCTTGCAGGCGCACCAGCAGCGCGTCGCTGCGCTCCACCGGAACCTCGGTGTTCTCGGCCACGGCGGCAATCAGGTTGGAGATGTGGTCCTGGCATTCCAGCAGCAGGCTGATCAATGGGCTGTCAAACTGCATCTTGCCCTGGCGCAGCAGATCGAGCACGTTCTCCACCACATGGGTGAAGCGCACGACCTCGTCCAGGCCAAACAGCCCACCCGAGCCCTTGATGGTGTGGGCGCAGCGAAACAGCGCATTCAGGTCGTCGTCCTCACTGGCATGGTCTTCAGCGCGCAGCAGAATGGCTTCCATTTGCTCCAGCAGCTCGGCCGCCTCTTCCATGAAGGTGGCGAGGGCCTTGGCCAGGTTTTTGGATGTGTTGTTCATGGCGGTGCTTCCCTGCGGTTACGTGGCGTCCAGCACCAGGGGATCGCCCAGCGCCTCGCCCAGATTGGCCAGGTCTACCAGGCGCAGCACGCTCTGTGTGTGCTTGCAAAAGACCACTTTTTTGTCCGGGTTGCGTTTGGCGATGAGCAACAGCTGCACTCCGGCGGTGTCGACCTCGGTGATGCCCGACAGGTCCACTTCGATCTCGTCCGCCTGGGCCATGGCCTGCGCCAGTCCGGCCTTGATGTCCGCAACGGTATAGATGGTCAACTCACCGGTCAGCACGACCCGCGCGTTGTGGCCCTGGGCTTGGATTTCGATACTCATGGCCGGCTCACATCATCAGCAGTTTGCGCACACCGGCCAGCAGCTGTGCCGGCTGAAAGGGCTTGACCACCCAGGCCTTGGCGCCAGCGGCCTGGCCGGCCTTCTTCTTTTCGTCGCTGCCCTCGGTGGTCAGCATGACGACCGGCACGAACTTGTAGGCCGGCAGCTTCTTCATCTCGGTGACAAAGGTGATGCCGTCCATATTGGGCATGTTGACATCGCTGATGACCAGGTGGATTTTTTGGCCCGACAGCTTTTGCAGTGCATCGCGACCATCGCAGGCCTCGATGACTTCGAAACCATCATCGGTCAGCGTCATGCTGACCAGGTTGCGCATGGAGGAGGAGTCGTCAACGACAAGTACGGTCTTGCTCATGGTGTTTTCCCTTTTGCAGATTTAGAAGAAAGTCATCTCGGTCGACTCCACCGGAGCCTGGGCCGAGGGGTGTTCGGCATCAAATTGCTCCATGGTGGTGTAGGTCTTTTCCAGCTCGGCGATCCAGGCCTGCACATCAAAGGGCTCCAGCGCCTCACCGCGGGCCAGACGCTCCTCTTGCCCGCGCATACGCTCGATCAGCCGTTCGATGTCGGTGCAGACCGCAGCCAGAATCTGGCTGGTCCGGTCCTGGAACTGGAGTTGAACCACAACCTCACCGACCTTTTTGCGCACGTCTTCACTGACGTCGGTCATGTGCTGCGTGGAGGCGCTGAGGCCATTGGCAACGTCGCCAAAGCGCTCCAACACCGCCTTGATAGTGACCTCAGACGTGCTGGTCAGGGTTTCATTCTGGGCGGACATTTGCCGCGCGGTAGCCAATGTCTTGGCCATCGCAATGTTCACCGCCTCGACGTTGTCCTTGATGCGTTTGCCCAGTGACCCTGACTCGGCAGACAGGCGCCGGACCTCTGCGGCCACCACCGCAAAACCACGACCGGATTCACCGGCACGCGCGGCTTCGATGGCGGCATTGATCGCCAGCAGATTGGTTTGTCGCGCGATATCGCCCACGGCGGTGGCCATTTGCTTCAGGTCGTCGGTGACCTTGACCAGCCCCTCGACCTCGCGCAGCATGGGCTTCTGGTCTTCCAGTGCCTTGTTGAGCTGATCGAGCATGCCTTTGAGGTCGCTTTGGGAATTGTCCAGCACGGCCACAACCCCGCCCTGCGAGTCGGTGCCCACCGAATCCAGCATCTCGCGCAGTTGGCCCCGGATGGCGGCGAAATCGCGCGTCAGCTCGGAGCCGGCGGTTTCTGTTTGCCGCCGCACCATGTCGATATGCTGGGACCAGCGCGTCATCGATGCATCGGAAACATCATGCAGGCTGTGGGTATAGGGAGCGGTGGCCCCCCCCACGGCCAACGTGGCACAGATGCCCTTGCGCTCCCAAAATGAGGCTGCGGCGGCCAGCAGCACCAGCCCCAGCATCATCGCGACATGGACCAGCCCCAAGCTGGTTGCGGTGGCTGCCAGCATGGCGCTGCCAATGACCGCTACAACGACGGCGCCCGGACCCACCGGCATCAGTTTTGCATTCATGGTGAGACCCCGCGGTTGGATGTAGATGGGAGGGTGCCGGTGTCCTGCTCCAGCGCCTGCAGGCACCGGGTGAAGGCTTCGTAGTCCCGGCTTTTGTCAAAGAAGTGCGTGGCACCCAGGGCCAGGCACTTGTCCCGGTATTCCGCCTGGCCGTAGTTGGTCAGCACCACGACGGTAGTTCCCGGATGTGTGGCATGGATGTGTTCCAGCACCGACAGGCCGCTGCCGCTCTTGAGCTTCAAATCCAGAACCACGGTGTCCGGTGAATAGCTCTCCACGCAGCGGATGGCCTCGGCTTCGTTGTCGCTCTCTCCCACCAGCACCGCGTGGGGAATGGTCGCGATGTGATTGCGCAACCGGTCGCGCAAGACCCGCGAATCCTCCACCAAAAGAATTTTCATTTGCACCTCCAGCAATCTGAAACAGCTGGACGGTATCGTGACCGCACAGACGTTGATCGGCTATCGGGAAACGACGCTTCGTGTCGTCAGAGTGTGCGCGGTGCGGTGTAGGATGAGTCCTACATAGAAACCCGAAGCAGTTTTTGGGTCAACGACCCTGCGTGTCATCCAGCAACTGGTGTTTCATCGCGTAACGGATCAGGTCGGCCGTGCTGTCGATCTGCAACTTTTGCAGGATGCGCGTCTTGTAGGTGCTGACCGTCTTGGCGCTGATGTTGAGCTGCTGGGCAATCGCCAGACCCGCCGCACCCGCCGACAGCAGGCGCAGAATCTGGAACTCCCGGTCGGACAGTGCGGCATGCAGCGGACGGTCGTCCTTGCGGATCATGCCAAAGGCCAGGTCACCGGCAAACTCCGCACTGATAAAGTTGCCCCCCGCAGCTACCTTGCGGATGGCGTTTAACAGTTGCTGCGACGCACTGTCCTTGCACAAATACCCGGATGCGCCGGCGCGAATGGTCCGCACGGCGTATTCATCTTCCTTGTGCATGCTCAGAACCAGGATGGGCAGGCGGGGGCTTTCGGACTTGATTTGCTTGATCAGGTCCACGCCACTACGACCCGGCATGGACATGTCCAGCAACAACAGGTCATAGCTGCCGGTACGCACCGCGGCCAGCGTTTCAAAGCCATCGCGTGCCTCACCGGCCACCACCATGTCGCCGCCTGCCGCGACGATTTGCCGCAAACCATCGCGCATCAGGGTATGGTCATCGGCGATAAAGACACGGATCATGGGCACGCCCCCCGGGTTCTGGGAATATAGACCTCAATATGCGTGCCCCGACCCGGCGCACTATCGATGGAGATGCGCCCGCCCAGCATGTTGACGCGTTCACGCATGCCCAGAATGCCGAAATGCTTGCGCTCGTCCGTCGCACCGCCGACCAGGCCGCAGCCATCATCGGCGATCGTCAACAGGAGTTCATCGTCGCGGTCTTCCAACGACACCATGGCGTGACTGGCGTGGGCGTGGCGCGCGATATTCGTTAACGATTCCTGGACGATGCGAAAAATCGCCGTCGACAGGCGCTCATCCAGGCCGTAGTCCTCCCGGTCCATGGACAGATCGCACTCCACACCAAATTGGCTGGCAAAACGCTTGGCGTAGCTGGACAGCGCGGCCTCCAGCCCCAGGTCATCAAGCATGCCCGGGCGCAAGTCCTCGCAGATCCGGCGCGTCGCATCCACGGTGCTGTTGATCATCTGGTCGATGGTGTTCAACTTGCAGCGCACCGACGCATCCGCATCGCCTAAAGCCAGCGCCAGGGCATTCAGGTCAATGCGCATCGCAGTCAGGTTTTGGCCCAGTTCATCATGCAGTTCGCGGGCAAAGTGGGCTCGGTCTTCCTCCCGCACTTTCTGCAAGAAGATGGACAACTCCCGCAGCTGCGATTCGCTGGCTGCCAGCTCCGCCGTCCGCACGGAAACCATGTCTTCCAGTTGGCGCCGATCGCGTGTGAGGCGCACGTGGGCGCGCACCCGGACCAGGACTTCCTCCTCACAAAAGGGTTTGGTGACATAGTCCACTCCGCCGGCGTCGAAAGCCGCGATCCGGTCGGGCAATTCGTGGTTCGCGCTGATGAACACCACCGGGATATCCCGGGTGCGCGGGTCGGCCTTCAATTGGTCGCACACCCGGTAGCCATCCATGCCGGGCATACGTACATCCAACAGGATCAAATCCGGCAATGTGACGGTCACTGCCTTGAGCGCCATCTCGCCCGACAGGGCCGGCAGAACCTTGTAGCCCGCCCGTTCCAGCACGACCCGCAACAGGTTCAGGTTGTCGATGTTGTCATCCACCACCAAGATCGCCCCCCTGGAGGCAGACGCACTGGTCATTGGTTTTGGCCCCTTTGAATTGCGTGGATGATAGCGCCCCCTTCAGGTGCTCGCGCAGAATATCGTCAGTATGATGGCGATTTCCTCGGGCTCTGGCGCCCCGGTTTGAGCAGCATCTGGTCGCCAAACGTCTTTCATCGCAACAAGAGGAATGGTATGGGCGTGTTGAGGAATGTTGGGCTGGGGATCATGGCGATCAGTGCGATGGCCAGCGCCAGGGCATCGGGTCCGGATTACCAGACGACCGGTGTCCGCCCTGACAACCTGCCGGTGATGGCCCCGCAGCTCAAAGCGCGCCTGCGCTTTCCCATGGCGTGGAGCGACCAGGTCACCGATCTGGTCGCCTGGCGCACCGCCGGTGTCGCCAAGCTCTGGGAGCTGACGCTGCAGACGCCCGACCACACGCCGTTTGATGCGCAGGTGGTCGCCGAGGTGGACCGCGGCAGCTATGTCGCCCGCAAGGTGGCCTTCAACCTGACGGCCGACAGCCGCGTGCTGGGGCTGCTGCTGGTGCCCAAGGGCCAGGGCCCGTTTCCGGCAGCGGTGATGTACCACGACCACGGCGCCCGCTTCGACATTGGCAAGGAGAAGATGATTGCGCCCTGGGGCGACCCGGCGCGCCAGGATGCGTCCAGGGCCTGGGCCCAACGCTATTTCTCGGGGCGCTATCCGGGTGACGAACTGGCCAAGCGCGGCTACGTGGTGTTTGCCACCGACGCGCTGGGCTGGGGCGACCGCGGCGCCATGACCTATGACATGCAGCAGGCGCTGGCCGCCAACTTCCTCCAGCTGGGCAGCTCGCTGGCCGGCCTGATGGCGCTGGAAGACACGCGTGCCGCCGCGTTTCTGGCCAGCCTGCCAGAGGTGAACCCGCGCCAGGTCGCGGCCATCGGCTTCTCAATGGGGGCCCAGCGCGCCTGGCAGGCTGCGGCGCTCAGCGATGCCATCACCGCGACGGTCGCCGTGAACTGGATGGCCACCACCGAGGGCCTGATGGTGAGCGGCAACAACCAGCTGCGCGGTGGCTCGGCCTGGGCCATGCTGCACCCCGGCATGCAGCGTTTCCTCGACTACCCGGACCTGGCCAGCCTGGCCGCGCCCAAGCCCATGCTGCTGTTGGCCGGGGAACAGGACACGCTGTTTCCGCCCGAAGCCGTGCGCGCCGCCTACGCCCGCATGGGCCGGGTCTGGGGTGCCTGGAAGGCCGACGACCGGTTCCAGACCCGGTTCTGGCCGGGCGGCCATGTGTTTGAGCAGGACCAGCAGGTGTTCGCCTGGGAGTGGCTGGACCGGCAGTGGGGCCTGAAGCGCTGAGAACGCCACTCGCAGCCTGTGCATTCGGTGCGTCAGCGCACCGACGCAAGGCCCGTTCTGGCATACCTTCATGTGGATTGTGTTGGTATCGCTGACATACCGCAGCGTCCAGGAGACCTGAAGTGTCTCAATCCCAAGGAGTTTCACATGCACAGCAAATCCGTCCTTTGCGCCATCCTGGCCGCTTCCATGCTCAGCGGTCCCCTGGCTTTTGCCCAGGGCGACGCACCCTTTGACAATCGCAATCGCTCGGACCGAGGCCAACGCGAGGACATGCGTGACCGTGGTAACAACAACCAACGCCCGTCCTATCGCGGCAACACCCGCAACAATGGTCGAGGCTATGATCAACAGCAGCGCTTTGACCGCGGCGAACGCGGTGCCGGCCCTGACCACTCCTACTACCGCGGCGAGCGCATGCCACCCCAGTACCGCACCCGCCAGTACATCGTCGAAGACTGGCGTGGTCACCACCTCAGTGCACCGCCGCGTGGCTACCACTGGGTGCAGTCCGGCGGCGACTACATACTGGTCGCGATTGCCACCGGCATCATCCTGCAATTGCTGCTGAACAACTGACCCAGGCTCAATGCCCGGGGCTGACCCGCCACACCACGTTGCCCACGTCGTCTGCCACCAGCAGAGACCCCTGGCGGTCGATCGCCACCCCCACCGGGCGACCCCAGGCGTCGCCGTCCGGACTCAGAAAGCCGGTCAGCACGTCGACCGGAGCCGCACCGGATGGCCTGGCGCCTTCAAAGGGCACAAAGACCACCTTGTAGCCGCTGTGCGGTCTGCGGTTCCACGAGCCGTGTTGCCCGACAAACATGCCGTTGGCAAACACCGCCGGCAGCGCTGTCCCCACCGACGAGGCCAGGCCCAACGACGCCGTGTGCGGCCCCAGTGCGTAGTCGGGCGCCAGGGCCTGCGCCACCAGCTCGGGCCGCTGTGGCGCCACCCGTTTATCGACATGCTGCCCGTAGTAGCTATACGGCCAGCCGTAAAAGCCGCCGTCCCGCACCGACGTCAGGTAATCCGGAACCAGGTCGCTGCCGAGTTCATCGCGTTCGTTGACGACCGTCCACAGGGTGCCGCTGTGCGGCTCCCAGCTCAGGCCCACCGGGTTGCGCAGTCCGGATGCAAACACCCGGTGAGCCCCGCTGCGGGCATCCACCTCCCAGATTGCGGCGCGCTCGGCCTCTGCCGCCATGCCCCGTTCGGCCACATTGCTGTTGGAACCCACGGTGACATAGAGCTTGCTGCCGTCGGCGCTGGCGATGAGATTCTTGGTCCAGTGGTGGTTGATGGGTCCCGCAGGCAGCGCAACGACCTGGGTGCCGCTGGCCACGATCTGCGTGTCGCCACTGGCGTAGGGGAAACTCCAGACCGCATCCGAATTGGCGACATACAGACGATTGCCCACCAGCGCCATGCCAAACGGCGAGTTCAAGCCCGCCAGCAGCACCGACCGGAAATCCGCGATGCCATCGCCATTGGTGTCGCGCAGCAGCGTGATGCGGTTGGCGCTGGGTACGGCGGCACCCGCGCGCTGCATGACCAGACCCATCAGCCACCCCCTGATGCCCGTGGCATCACCCGGCTTGGGTGGCGCATTGGTCTCTGCCACCAGCACGTCGCCATTGGGCAGCACATGCAGCCAGCGTGGATGGTCCAGGTTGCGGGCAAACGCAACCACCTGCGTGCCCGGCACCGCCAGCGGAGCCGTCCCCGCTGGCCAGCCTTTGGCCGGTGCGATGTTCACGGTGGGGATCAGCGCCGGTCGGGGTTCCGGCAAAGTCGGGTGGGGCCCGGTCCCTGCGGAAATCGGCAGCCGCGCCATGTCGGAGCAGGCGCCCAACACCGCCACCAGTGCCAGCAACGGCACGGTGCCGACACAGGCCCCCCTTCGCAAGCGGTCAGGCCGCGTGCTTTTTGATCCACGCCACATAGTGGTCCATCCAGTCTTGCAAAAATTTTCTGCTGGCTTCGCCGACGGCTCCGTCAGACGCAAACAGGTCGTCCTTGGCCTGGACATAGGCCTCGGGCTGCCCCAGCGTAGCAACATCCAGATAGGCCAGGATGTTGCGCAAGTGCTGCTGCGCCACTGCAGTGCCGATGGCACCAACGGAGACGCCGAGCACGCCGGCGGGTTTGCCAGCCCAGGCGCTGTGGCCATAGGGTCGCGAGGCGTGGTCGATGGCATTTTTCAGCACGCCGGGAATGGACCGGTTGTATTCTGGTGTGATGAAGAGCAGCCCATGCGCCTTCAGGATTTCCGCCTTCACGCGCAGGACGGACGCCGCCTGATGGGCGTCGTCATCCTGGTTGTACAGCGGCAGGTCGTCGATCTGGACCTGCTCGAACGTGAAGTCCGACGGCGCGAGCAGCGCCATGGCATGGGCCAGTTTTCGGTTGAAGGATTCGCGACGAAGGCTGCCGACGAAAACGGCAATGGTGTAACGGCTCATGGTCTTGCTCCCAAAAAATGGATGGTGCGCCGACATCCTGCCCCTGACTGTGCCCCAGCAAACATAAGCCGAAGCCAGGTCTACTGCGCCGCAACCACGATGGGTGACATGGGGCAATGCTTGCGAGTGGGACCATTGGGCTGTGCCTGGCAGCGCGTGACTGCCGCTGCCCGCGCGGCGGTGTCCTGTCGTCGCAGCTCACCGGCTGTTGTCGCGCCTCGGACGACCGAATAGAACGCCACCAGCATGCCAAAGACGGCCAGCGAAACCGCAAGCACACCCCAACGGGATTCGGATACCTTGAATTGCTTCAGTGGCATGGGTGTCTGGTCCTGGCAGTGCAAAAAGATGACAAGAGATAACCCCGGCACATCTTTCGGAGTGCCGGGGCCAAATGCCGGATGAAACATCCGGCGCGCCGGGGGGGTGTGGTTAAGGAAAGAGAACCCGACCGGCACAGTTTCGGGCATCGTTTGTAGCGCGTCTGTTCGGTTGCGCACCCTCTAGCGGCGATGGCTCTCCCGAATGGCCTGTGTGGACGCCTTGCTCGGCGTCGGATCCTTTGCTTCATAAAACAGGACCTGGTTGCCGCCCGCCGCCTTGGCCTGGTACATGGCGGCGTCCGCCCACTTCAGCAGGTGGTCCTGGCTTTCATCGTGATTGACAAACATCACCACGCCGATACTCGCCGTGCAATGGTGCTCGACGGTCAGATCGGTCTTGCCCTCCTTCTTGAATGTCAAAAAGTAGGGCTTGTCCAGGCTGGCGCGAAGCTTCTCGGCAACCAGTCCAGCCTGGATGGTGGAAGCGCTTCGGTCCAGATCCAGCTCGCTGAGAATCACCACGAATTCATCGCCACCGAAACGGGCCACGACGTCCGCCTCCCGCACGCAACTGCCGATGCGCCGGGCCACTTCGACCAGCAGCAGGTCCCCCATGTAGTGGCCATGCACGTCATTGAGCGATTTGAAGTTGTCCAGATCCATGAACATCAGCGCGCTGTAACGCCCACTGCGATTGCTGGCGGCCATGGTCTGGGCCAGGCGGTCGGTCAGCAGCCGGCGATTGGGCAGCCGCGTCAACGAGTCATGCAAAGCCAGATCGAGAATCTGCTTTTCGGCCAGCTTGCGCTCCGTGATGTCACGCGCCGCGGCGAACACACCCTGCAGCCGCCGGTCCCGGTCGTAGAAAGTGGTGGCGTTGTAGGACACCACGGTCTCCCTGGCATCGCGGTCGCGCGCGGTGAGCTCGTAGTTGGTGACCTTCTTCTTGATCAGCACCAGGTTGATGGCCGCCTCGGCCCGCTCCGGGTCGGTGAAATAGTTCTTGAAGGGCGCGCCGATCAACTCGTCGCGCGTGCAGCCGGTGAGCGCCTCCATCTGCTTGTTGACATCGGTGATGATGCCCGACGGATCGGTGGTCATCAGGGCGTCGATGTTGGATTCGAACAGCGAGCGCGTGTAAAACTGGTTATCACGCAGGCGCTGGCCGAGCTGCTTCTGGTCGACCTCGATCTGCTTGCGCACGGTGTTGTCGGTGCCAATCAGCAGGTAGCCAATGATGGCGTTGTGCGCGTCGCGCAGGGCCGTCACCGAGACCACCGCCGGGAAGCGGCTGCCATCCTTGCGGATGTAGGTCAGCTCATAAATATCCTCGATGCCGCGCGAGGCCTTGAACACCAGGGCCTCGAATCCCGGCGCAATCGGGGTGACCAGCTCGGCACTCAGGGCCCTGGCGCGCATGATCATTTCCTGCGGATCGGATATGTCGGCAGGCGTAATCCGATTCATGACCTCGGCGGCAGAGTAGCCCAGCATGCGCTCAGCGCCGACGTTGAAGATCTGGATCACGCCGTTGGCGTCGGTGGCGATGCTGGAGAAATTGGCGCTGTTGAAAATCGCGCTCTGCAAGGCGCCGGCCTTGAGCAGCGCTTCCTCGGCCAGTCTGCGTGCGGTGTTGTCGGTGCCTATCAGCAGGTAGCCGATGATGGCGTTTTGCGCGTCGCGCAGGGCCGTGACCGAGACCACCGCCGGCAAGCGGCTGCCGTCCTTGCGGATGTAGGTCAGCTCGTAGATGTCTTCGATTCCACGCGAGGCCTTGAACACCAGGGCCTCAAAACCCGGTGCAATCTGGGTCCCCAGTTCATCGCTCAGGGTCTCTGCCCGTGCGATCAATTCCTGCGGATCGGATATATCGGCGGGAGTGATCTTGTTCAACACCTCTGCAGCCTTGTAGCCCAGCATGCGCTCTGCGCCAACGTTGAAGATCTGGATCACGCCCCTGGAGTCGGTGGCGATGCTGGAGAAATTGGCACTGTTAAAGATGGCGTTTTGCAGGGCCCCAATGCTGAGCAGGGTTTCCTCGCGTCTGAGGGCCACGATGCCAGAGACCTCTGTCTCCAGCGTCTGTGGCTCGACGGGTGGAGGCTCTATTTCGGCAAGACCGACATCAGGTTGTGGCATGGCAGGGGTCCCGGCGGGTTGGACGAAGAAGACGGACATTCAGCTTAGCCCCCGCAGGCACTACCGTCTGTTCGGTTGCACACACAAAGCAGGATTGGACCTGTGTATGCCAGCGCACAGAACCTGTCACGCAAAGTCCTTATCGTCTGTCCAGCATTCAAACAACCAAACTGCAGGACGGCGTCGTGGAACACCTGGCACATACGGCACATAGGGCAAAAGCCGCCGATTGCGTTGGCAACGCCAAGCTCACGTGCCCGCGCTGCCGCGGCAACCTGATCCGCCGGCCGCGCCGTCTCATTGATCGCCTGTACAGCCTGTTTACGCCGGTTCAACGCTACCGCTGTGACCGCTTTTCATGCCGATGGATTGGCAATATCGCGATTGATCCGGTTGAAGTCCATTCGCCCCAAACCACTTTTCGGCACCGCTTTCAGAAGACTCCCATGATCACTTTCCTCAACATCCTCCTGGTTGCCGCCCTCCTGGTACTGGTGCTCATGGCCGCCTTTAGCGCATCGATGACTGATCCCCCGCCGGCTGACATGGACACGCCCGACGCCCTCCCCGCCAAGGAAAAAGACTGGTCCGCCGACGACAAGGCAGTCGGGGCGCCGCCCTTCCAGACCGGCAGCCCGCTTGCCGATGCCTTGCCGGGTCAGTACCAGTCCATCCGCAGCGGTGCGACTCTCACCATGCAGGCCGCATCCACACCAGAGTAGGTCCGTTTTCGGCTTGATGCCAGCCACCACCACCCGGCTCTGTGCGATCCCGCACCGACCGGTTGGGGCCGGATCGATAGGCTGACCTCCTGTCATTCCATGAAAGGACTCACCATGATTGAGCCAACTATCCCCGAGAGCCCTCCCGTAGCCGCAGTGGAAGCCCGTGCCGTGCCGTCTGTCCTGGTCGCCAGCATGGAAGCGGTGGCCCGTTCGCGCCTGTTGAAAGTCGGCACGGATACCGTGCTGGCCGAAGTCGCGGCCCTGCTGTCGGCCGCCCAGATCAGCCTGGTCGTGGTGTGTGATGCAACGGGATCGGTGGTCGGCGTGATCACCGAGACCGTGCTGGTCCGCCAACTCGGGTTTGGCCGCGCGGATGTATTCACCACCCGCGCCGCAGAGGTGATGAACCGCGACTTCACGGCCTGCGAGGCCTCGGATTCCCTGTCCGAGGTGTTGGCCATGATGCACACGCGCGGGCTCATCCATGTGCTGGTGGTGGAAGCGGGTAACCAGCCCGTCGGTGTGCTCAATGCGCGTGACGGCCTGAGGGCGCTTCTGGCCGCAGGCAATGACGAAGAGGAGCTGCTGCGCAACTATGTGATGGGTGTCGGGTACCAATAAGGAAACCTCCATGACTCCCATTCGCAAGGGGCAGGCCCCCCAACCGCTATTGCGCGCAGCCTTCGGTGCCCGGTTCCGCACGTCCTTCGTCGACCCGGCGTTCCGGACGGAAGAAGAAGCTCTTGCGCGTCTGGAGGACATCGCCTGGCTGGCCTACACCGAGGGGCGCAAAGCCCCGTTTACCCAAAAGGCAGGCCCCGGCTATGCAGACCCGGACTACGACCTGTCGGTGGAGTGGATTGCCACCAAGCACAGCATAGACCAGGCACAGCTGCAGTGGGCCGACCCGACAACACCCTCCCGGGTGCTGCTGATCTGTGGCTCGGCGCGCAACGATGGAACCTGCCCCGGTGAGATCTCCAAATCCTACCGTCTGCTGGAGCTGGCGCGCCTGGAGCTGGAGCAGGCCGGCGTTCAGGTGGATGTGCTCGACCTGAGCTTGCTGACCTCGGAGTACAAGCTACACATCCACCCCTGCAAGGGCTGCGCGTCGACCGCCATGCCCCTGTGCCATTGGCCCTGCAGCTGTTACCCCAACCACGCACTGAACCAGACCAGCGACTGGATGGCCGAGCTCTACCCCCGTTGGGTCGCCGCGCATGCGGTGATCATTGTGACGCCGGTGTATTGGTACCAGAGCCCCAGTCCCTTGAAGCTGATGATCGACCGCCTGGTCTGCGCCGACGGCGGCAACGCCGACCCCACGTCGACCTCCGGCAAGAAGGCCGCAAAGGCGAAAGCGCTGGAACTGGCCGGGTGGGACTATCCCCAGCACCTCGCGGGTCGCGCATACGGCCTGGTCGTCCACGGAGATGTGGCAGGTGTCGATGATGCGCGCCGCGCCTTGTCGGACTGGCTGGACTGGATGGGTTTTATCGATGCCGGGGCAGTGGCGCGTTTGGGCCGCTACATCGGCTACTACGCTCCCTACGCCACCAGCCACGAGGCCCTGGACGCCGATGAAGCCATGCAGGAAGAGACCCGCAACGTCGCCCGCGCCGTGATCCAGGCCGTCGTCGATTTGCGCGTCGGGCGCCTGCAGGCGATACAGCCGGCCCTGAGACGTCCACGTCCCAAGTAGCGCGCCATCGGGTTTGCGTCAGCGCGCGGCGCTGGCCGCTTTCTTTGGCGGAGTGGGCTCTGGCGTGGAATGGTCGTTTGCCTGTCCGGGCATGGGCATGGCGCTGGATTGCTCGGTCTTGCTGACGTCTGACTTGGCGGCCGAAGTCGTTCCTGCGGTTTCCTTACCCGGGCCCGCGGGCATGACGCCCACCTGAGTGTCCGCCGGAACACCGGTCGCTGCACTGGCAGGTTGCGCATCGGATTTGGGCTGTGTCGCTGGTTCACCGGTGCAGGCAACGGCCAAGCCGAGTGCAAAAAGTGCGGCAGCGGCGGCGCGGCATAGGCGGTCTGAAATTTCCATGGGGATATTCCTTTCGGTGACCGATGTTCATCGCGCACGGGCCTCCCGTCGGTGCGCTGCTGCACAGAGCATTCATACGGGACCAATGTGATCCATCGCACGGACTCGACACTGCGGCTCAGGCAATCTTGTGTTTCCAACAACGAGAGATCACCATGTCAAAGAAGTCAGGCCTTGCCAACGTAAAAACCCTGCGCAACGACGCGCGCAAAAACATCGAACAGGGTGCGGTCACCGCAGATTACAGCGCGGACCGCGCAGCGGTGATTGACCAGCTCAACCAGGCGCTGTCCACGGAACTGGTGTGCGTGCTGCGCTACCGCCGCCACTACTTCATGGCACGGGGCATTCACGCGCGCGGGGTGGCCGCCGAATTTCTGGCCCATTCCAACGAAGAGCTGGGTCACGCCGATCTGCTGGCCGCGCGCATTGTGCAACTCGGCGGCGAGCCGGACTTCGCGCCCGCCAACCTGGCGGGCCGCAGCCACGCGGAATATGTTGCAGGGACCTCCCTGCGCGACATGATCCGTGAGGACCTGATCGCAGAGCGGGTCGCCATCACCAGCTACCGCGACATGGTTCGCTACCTGGGTGCGGATGACCCCACCACCAGCGACATGCTCAAGGCCATCCTGGCCGTGGAAGAGCAGCACGCCGACGAACTGGCCGACCTGCTGGAAGACTTTCCGCACGCCGATTGAATCTGCACTTGCAAGGAGAACACTATGAACAAAGATGAGCCACCGACAAGCTTTGGCGTTTTCAAGCCCGTGGGGCATACCGTCATCGCGTTTTACACCGCCGATGAACTGCAGGCCGCGCAGGCGCAGCTGTCCAGCTTGGGCTTTGAGCCGTCCAGCATGGTCCACTACACCGCTGCGGAAATGCAGGCCCAGGTCAACGCCGAGCTATTGGCAGCAAGCCCCATGGCCAGTTTTGGCTATGAACTGGAATTGGTCCGCATGCATGGAGACCTGGCGCAGCAGGGCTGCAGTTTTCTGGTGGTCGACGCGCCGACCGAGGCCCTGGCGGGACAGGTCGCCGAGTTGGTCCGCTCCATCCAGCCCGCCACGGCGCAGCACTATGGGCGGTTCATGATTGAAGACCTGACCGAGAAACCCCCAGGTCGAATGCGGGACAAGGATGCGCATCCCGTTTGAGACTTTGCAATACACTGCGGACCATGCGCCAAGAACATGACTCCATGGGCGATATCGCCGTCGAAGACGCCGCGCTGTGGGGTGCACAGACCCAGCGCTCCTTGCTGCACTTTGCCATCTCCACCGAGCGCATGCCGGCAGAACTTTTGATGGCATTGGCGCGCACCAAGCGGGCCGCGGCCATGGTCAATGCTGAACTCGGCCTGCTGGAAACACCGGTGGCGCTGGCGATTGCACAGGCTGCCGACGATGTGTTGACAGGGCAGCACCCGGAGGCGTTTCCACTGTCCGTCTGGCAAACCGGTTCGGGCACGCAAACCAACATGAACATGAACGAGGTGCTGGCCAACCGCGCCTCGGAAATCCTGGGCGGCCCACGTGGGCCCGGGCGTCTGGTGCACCCCAACGACCATGTGAACCTGGGGCAATCCTCGAACGACATCTTTCCCACCGCCATGCACCTGGCAGCGCTGGCGGGCCTTACCCAGCAGTTGTTGCCGAATCTGGATACCTTGCGGTCCACGCTGGACGCCAAGGCGCGGGCCTTCAAGGACATTGTCAAGATGGGTCGCACCCATCTGCAGGACGCCACACCCATCACGCTGGGCCAGGAAATGTCGGGCTGGGTCGCGCAATTGGCGCAAGCGCAGGATGGCATCCACGGCAGTCTGGCCCCCCTGATGGCGCTGGCCTTGGGCGGCACGGCAGTGGGCACGGGGCTCAACACCCACCCGGAGTTCGGCGCGCGCGTGGCGGCCCGTCTGTCGCAGGAATGTGGACTGGCACTGCGCTGCGCGGACAACCGCTTCGCGGCACTGGCCGCCCACGATGCACTGGTCAGCGCGCACGGAAGTTTGAAGACGCTGGCGGTGGCCCTGATGAAGATTGCCAACGATGTGCGCTGGCTCGCCAGCGGCCCGCGCGGCGGCTTGGGTGAGCTGCACCTGCCCGAGAACGAGCCCGGCAGTTCCATCATGCCGGGCAAGATCAACCCCACCCAGTGCGAGGCACTGACCATGGTCTGCTGCCAGGTGATGGGCAACGACGTGGCACTGGGCATCGGGGGGGCGATGGGCAACTTTGAACTCAATGTGTTCAAGCCGCTGATCATCCACAACTTCCTGCAAAGCGTGCGGATGCTGTCCGACACCATGGCGGGCTTTGACCAGCATTGCGCACGCGGCCTGGAGCCCGATCGCCCACGCATCGCCCAGCTGCTGGAAGATTCCCTGATGCTGGTCACGGCGCTAAGCCCCCACATTGGCTACGACCGCGCGGCCGACATTGCCAAGCACGCCCACCTGCACGGCACCTCGCTGCGGGCAGCGGCATTGGCACTGGGAACGGTCAGTGCGGAACAGTTTGACGCCTGGGTCCGGCCCCAGGACATGGTCTGACGGCGCGCTCTACAGCCAGTATTCCAGCCGGCGCGCGGCCCACTCCTTCACACGGTCCGCAAACGGCCGCTGCGCCCACTGCGCGGCCGAGACTTCGACGGAGTAGCGCAAATCCTCCTCAAAGGCGGACTCCAGCGCGGCGCCAAATGCAGGGTCCAGCACCACGGCGTTGAGTTCGTAGTTGTGCAGGAAGCTGCGCATGTCAATATTGGTGGACCCCACCGTCGACCAGATGCGGTCAACGACGGCGGTCTTGGCATGCAGCACGGCAATCTGCAGCTCGTAGACCCGCACCCCGCTGGCCAGCAGGTCCGCATAAAACGAACGTCCGGCATGAAAGACCAGGCCACTCTCCAGCACGCCGGGCAGGATGATCTTGACATCGACGCCGCGACGCGCGGCATCGGTCAGGGCCTTCAGGATTTGTACGTCCGGCACAAAATAGGCGCAGGTGATGTGCACCGATTTCTCCGCTGCGCTGATGGCCAGAAGGTAGGCCGCGTAGATGTCCTGATCGCCCTGTGGCGCACTGGCCAGAATGCGCACCAGCTTGTCCCCCACGCTGGGCAAGGGCGGAAAGAAGTTGGCGTCACTCAACGCAGGTGCCTGCTGGCCCACCCAGCTGTTCAAAAACTCCCACTGCAGGGCCGCCACCGCCGGGCCTTCGATGCGGATATGCGTGTCGCGCCATCCGACGTTGGCTTGGCTTCTGGACTTGGAGCGAAACAGCGAACTGTTGGAGTAGGTGCTGCTGATGTTGACGCCACCGGTAAAGGCCACCCGCCCATCCACCACCAGAATCTTGCGGTGGTCCCGGTTATTGGGAGCCCAGGGGCCTACCAGTTTCAATGGGTTGACGGGGTTGAATGCCACCATGCGGATGCCAGCGTCGCGCATTCTGTCAAAGAATGCCTGGGGCGTGCCAATGGTTCCAATGGCATCGTAGATGACGTGCACCTGCACGCCGGAGCGCTGGCGCTCCATCAGCAGATCCGCAAATTGCAGACCGACGGGGTCCTGGTCGAAGATGTAGGTCTCCAGGTTGATGTGGTCTTTGGCAGCGCCAATCGCCTGCATCATCGATGCCATGGTCTGCGGCCCGTCATAGAGCAGCGTCACCGCGTTGCCCGCAATCAGCGGTCGGCCCGTGGCCAGTTCTTCAACCGTGGCCAGCGCCTGTGCGTCGGCATAGGAATTTTTCCACCGGCTGGCCAGCAGTGTCTGGCTGCTTTTCCGGCTCAGTGCGCCCTGGGCGCCAACCACCGTGGGAACGACCCCCGGTTCTGCACGGTGGTCGAGATAGCGCACCTCCTGCAAGGCCGCACATCCACCAAACGCCAGGCAGGTGAACGCCATGAACGACAGACGCAGTAGCCGGCGAACCAATGCTGGGCACATTCGTGTTTCCTTGTTGCCGCGAGTTTAGAGCGGTCTCCTGTTGAAGTCTGTGCGTTGCTTAACAGACCGCGCGCGCCCTTTTGCCTATGCTGGGTTTGCGTGTCGAAACCCATGCAGGCGTCACACCCCGTGGTGCCGGTGCCGCGGGCACTCCCTCCCGTGATCCACAAGGAAGCCACCATGACCAAAAAGTCTATCTACATTGAAAAAATGAAAACCCAGCTCGACGAGCTCAATGCCAGCATGAACAAGCTGGATGCGAAAACGCAGCAAGTCAAGGACGATGTCAGCGACATGTACCAGGACGAAATGCGCAAGATGCGCCACCAGTCCAAACTGGCCGTGGCCAAGCTCGACGACATGAAGACCGCCAGCGAGGAAACCTGGGAGTCCATGGTCACCGAGATGGAAAAAGTGCGGGATGCCTTTACGCACTCCTTCCACTACTTCAAGTCCCAGGTCTGAGTCTCTGACCCAGCAACTGAAAAGGTGGCACAAGGCCACCTTTTTTCATGGGACTCAGCTGCGCGGCTCGCCCGAATCGTTGACGGTAATGGTGGCACCCGGCGCCGACGTCATCTGGATGCGGTGCTCTATGCCCCTGAAGTTATAGGACACATCCCAAAAGGCCGGTGCCGCATTGCTGGGCCGTTCGGCGCAGCGCTGCACGTCCCGCGTGGTGGCGGGCTGCCCGCTGTTGGCGCGTCCCACATTGGAGCCAACGGCCGCGCCGGCAACGGCGCCACCGACGGTGGCAATGTCCTTGCCGACACCACCGCCGACCTGGTGTCCCAGAATGCCGCCCAGCAAGGCGCCGACCACGGCCCCGCCCACATTGGGTTCACCCCGGGTTGCGGCCACTTCTTCTTTCTCCATCCAGCAGCGCTGTTCGGCCGGGCCGACCACCGCGCGCACGGACGTCACATTGGCTTCAAACAGCCGCTCCTCGTGGCGCCTGCGGCTGTCGTAGACGGGCGCCGGTGCCGGTGCAAAGCGTCTATCGTCCACCCGTGTCTCCCAGCCCACGGCACGCACCGACGAGATGCGGTCATTCATGCCCATGGAGGCCAGCGAAGGATAGCGCCCGGGGTTCAGCACCTTGCAGTCGCCGCCGAAGCGGCTGTTCATGCACACCTCCCAGCGCTGGCCCAGCACGACCGCGGATGAGGCGCGGTCATTGAAACCGATCACTGAAAAATCGCTGACCGGCTGATCGGCTGAGAATGTCCGACCCTGAAAGCCCTCGTTTTCGTACAACGTCACCTGCGAAGCCAGTGGCTGCGGTGCCATGCGGTCAGCCAGATCACGCCCGTTGCGGTCCACCGGCTTGACCGAGGAGACGCGGTCGTTGAGCCCCATGGCGTTCAACGACGGATACTGTCCCGGGCGCAGAATCATGCAGCGGCCGCCGAAGCGCACGTCCTCACAGACTTCCCAGCGGGCCGAACCGCCCCCGGAGACGATGACCGACGAGGCGCGGTCGTTGAAACCGCCCCGGCCCAGGTTTCCCATCTGCCGGTCGGTCGTAAACGACTGGCCCTGAAAATTGGCATGCTCGAAGAAGGTTACCTGCGCCAACGCCTGGCTTGCAACGACTGCAGCAACCAGGGTAAGGGCTGCTTTGAAGACTGTTTTCATGGATAGCTCCTGTTGGGGACAAAACCCGAGAGTAAGCAGGCGGGGCCTGCGTGTCGGTTCGATGGCGAACACAACCGCTGCACCGCTAGCGTCCGCTGGACACCAGCGATGGACCCATTTCCTGGAACGGGCCGAGAGGGCGCGTGGAAACATCGAGCTCGTCCACCTTGGGCTGGCCGCCCCAGGAGCGGTACACCACCAGATCGTCCACGTACAGGATCAGCGCATTGAAGCGCCACCCCGTGGTCTCGGTGCGCTGGCGGTAGTTGATGAAATCGGCAAAGAAGTTGCCGGTTCGGGTCTTTGCAATTCTGGATGCGGTGATTTCCAGGCCATTGCAGGCGTCACGCGCCTCCACACAGACCAGAATGCCGGGGTCCAGGTCTTCCCGCTTCAGCAAGCCAGCAGGCACCAGAAGGCGCACCACGTCAGAGTGCGTCAGTATTTTGGTATTGGGTTGCTTGGCAAAATCTACCCCCTCTCTTTGTCCGATTTTCTTGGAGCTCTTCATGGGGACAAGGGTCACCACCGCGTTGCGTGCTTCTTCAAAACTTTGAAACGATGAGGCATTGGAGTGGCTCACCGGCAGCATGGATGAGCAGGCGCTGACCCATGTGACCAGCGCTAAAGACGTGGCAACTTTGAACATGGTGAGCGCTCCTGGGTAGTTGTGGGCGGGTTTGAATCTCGCCCTGCCAGAGTAGTCCCCAGCATGACAGCAGTCTGTTCGCCACGCCACCCAAGCGCCGTAGGTTCGCAGGCGCACAGACTGGTCACGCTGGAGCACTTATCGTTGCCAACGGATTGCCTCGCTGTGGCGCTTTGCCACGTTCCTTGTTCAACGCGCGCCACATTTGAGGCAACCGCCATGCACGATTCCACTACGTTACAGCCATTGGATACCGAACCCGCCTGCGGCAGCGAAACCGCGCTGAAGGCACTGCGCATGTCCGAGAACCGCTACCGCCGGCTCTTTGAGACCGCCCGCGACGGTGTGCTGTTGTTGAATGCGCAGACGGCGCAGATCGAAGACGCCAATCCCTTTTTGATCGAGCTGCTGGGCTACTCGCTCCCTGAATTGCTGGGAAAGAAGATTTGGGAAGTGGGCGCCTTTTCCGACATCGTGGAGAACCAGGAGAAGTTCTTCGAGTTGCAGGCCTTGGGCTATGCGCGCTACGAGGACCTGCCGCTGCGCACCAAGTCCGGCACCCAGATCGCGGTCGAGTTCATCAGCAACGCCTACGACTGCGAAGGCACCACCGTGATCCAGTGCAACATCCGTGACATCAGCGCACGCAAGCGGGCCGAAGAAAAGATCGTGGAGCTGGCCTTCTTTGACCCGCTGACCCGTCTGCCCAACCGCCGCTTGCTGATGGACCGCCTGGGCCAGGCCCTGATCGTGGGCACGCGCAATGCAAGCTGCGGCGCCGTGCTGTTTCTGGACCTGGACCACTTCAAGACGCTCAACGACACGCTGGGCCACGACATGGGGGACATGCTGTTGCAGCAGGTGGCGCGCCGCCTCACAGCCTGTGTGCGCGAGGGCGATACCGTGGCCCGTCTGGGGGGTGACGAGTTTGTGTTGGTGCTGGAGGGCCTGCACCACAACACCAAAGAAGCGGCCACCCAGGCCAGAGAGGTGGGCGAAACCATTCTCGACACGCTCAATCAGCCCTACCGTCTGGACACGGGCGAGCACCGCAGCACGGCCAGCATCGGTGCGACGCTGTTCACCCGTGCCACGGTCTCCACCGATGATCTGTTGAAGCAGGCCGATCTGGCCATGTACAAGTCCAAGGACACCGGGCGCAATACCCTGCAATTCTTTGACCCCGCCATGCAAACCGTGGTCCTGGAGCGCGCGGCATTGGAGACGCAACTGCGCCGGGCGATCCAGGAGGAACAGTTTGTGCTGCACTACCAGGCCCAGGTCGTCGGCGATGGGCGTGTCACCGGGGCGGAGGCACTGGTGCGGTGGTTGCACCCGCAGCGCGGCATGATGGCCCCCGGCGACTTCATTCCCCTGGCCGAAGAGACCGGTTTGATACTGCCGCTGGGCGAATGGGTGCTGCAGGCGGCCTGTACCCAATTGGCGTGCTGGGCCGAACAGCCGGCCTTGGCCCACCTGTCCCTGTCGGTCAATGTCAGCGCCTACCAGTTCCGTCGCCCCGACTTTGTCGACCAGGTGCTGCACATACTGGACCTGTCAGGCGCCAACCCCCGGCGCCTGAAGCTGGAACTGACCGAAAGCCTGCTGGTGGACAACCTACCCTTGGTCGTCGAAAAAATGTTCGCATTGAAGGTCACGGGGGTTTCGTTCTCGCTGGACGACTTCGGCACCGGCTACTCGTCGCTGTCGTATCTCAAACGCATGCCGCTGGACCAGCTGAAGATTGACCGCACCTTTGTGCGTGACATCCTGAGCGACCACCACGACGCGTCCATCGCCAAGGCCTTCATTGCGCTGGCCCAAGGGCTGGGCCTGAGTGTGCTGGCCGAAGGGGTGGAGATCGAGGCCCAGCACGATTTCCTGACCCAGGCCGGCTGCCATGCCTACCAGGGATTCTTCTTTACCAGGCCGTTGCCGCTGGACGCCTTCGAAGCCTACGCACTGCGGGCGTGATGCCCGCTGTTTTTGCGGCAGAGGCCTCCTATGTCTGCAAGCGCACAGAGACAAATGCCCAACCGGCCTAGCATGGACTGATGGGTCTGAATGGGACCCATACAAGCTGTCATTCACTCTTACAAGGACCCCTACCATGAACAAGAATCAAACCCACGGCATTGCCAAAGACCTCATCGGCAAAGTGCAGGAGACCGCCGGAAAAATCGTCGGCAACACATCGCAGGAAATCAAGGGCGTGCAAAAGCAGATCTCTGGCAAGGCAGAAGAAAAGCTGGGCGACGCCAAGGAAGCTGTGAAGAATGCCCGTGACGCCGTCAAGGACGCGGCCAAGTCACTGTAAGTTCTGATCCACGCAAGCAAAAAGAGGGGGGTGCCACATGGGCACCCCCCTCTTCTTCGTGGGTACAGGCGTTTACTTGGGCTTGGTCACCTCGTGGCCAATCACGCCGCCAACCGCCGCACCGGCGGCGGTGCCCAGCACGCCACCGCCCATCACTGCGCCCGCCGCGCCGCCAACCACGGCGCCGGTTGCGGTGCCCTTCTCCTGGTGGGTCATGCCCGCGCATGCGCCCAGAACCGACACCAGCGCCAGCGCTGGCAAAGTCGCGAATAACCTGTTATTGAGTTTCATGGCAAATATCTCCGAAAAGAGTGGACTACAACAAACCGTGCAGTGCAGTGCGCCCAGCGACGGATGAAAGACCATTGTTGTGACAAACCACTGAAAGTTCTGTGCGGCGGCGAACGTATGGCCCGGGTTTCCCGAAATGCTATGAATACAGGAGCGCATAGTTCATATTGCACGAGGGCTAGAGGCACTTTTTGCCAAAGACAATCCCGGTGCGTGCGCCAGCGTACAGACCCGGCGCTGCCTGCACCGCTACGCTACCTCCACTGCCATGGTCTGCGCGCGCTGGCAACGAAGTTTTCGTTTGCCCAGGCGATGCGCGTATAAGGGTCCAAGCACTTGCTCCATACGAAAGTACCTACCCCTTGAAAACCAACCACAAATCCCTTCTTTGGCTAGCCGCCGTTGTGCTGCTCATGGCCGTGGGGGTGGTATTTACCTTCTGGTCCTATGGACAGATCGAGAGCGCGTCCAACCATAGACGCGATTCCCGCACCATCCTGACCGCGGCAGACGACTGGATGGCCTCCCTGGTCGACGCCGAAACCGGTCAACGCGGCTACGCACTGACGGGGGACGAAGCCTACCTGGCGCCGTACCTGGCGGTGCGCGACACCCTCAAGCCGAACTTGAGCGTGCTGCGCCAACTGACCACCAGCGTTCCAGCCCAGCAGCATGTGGACACCATGGCACCTCTGCTGGACGCAAAACTGGCCGAAATTGAAAAAACCATCGCTATGCGGCGCAACCATGACGTGGCGGGGGTGCTGACGCTGATCAGCAGTGACCTTGGCAGGCGCCTGATGGATGCGATCCGGCTGGAAATGCGCGCCATGGCCCAGATCGAGAATGACATCCAGCTGCTGCACAACAACCAGTTCGACGCCAGCATGCGCCGGCTGTTTGCCATCATCGTCGGCCTGGCGGTCATGGCCGTGCTGTTGGCGGTTGCGTTCGCCTACTCCAGCTACCGCGCGGCGCAGCAGCGCCTGCAGAACCTGGTGCACGATGAAACCCAGCACCTGCTGAGCGCGCAGACGCGCACCAGCGAAAGCCTGCAACAGGCCAACCGGACCTTGCAGGACAGCGAGCAAAAACTGGCCATCACGCTGCGTTCCATTGGCGATGGCGTCATCGCCACCGACGCCGCGGCCTGCATCACGCTGTTGAACCCGGTGGCCGAAGAGCTGACCGGCTGGACCCATGCACAGGCCCTGGGTCGGCCCATCGACGAGGTGTTCCACATCGTCAACAAGGACACCCGCCTGGCAGTCACCATTCCGGTGGCCGATGCCCTGGCGCACGGCACCGTTCAGGGGCTGGCCAACCACACGGTGCTGATTGCCCGGGACGGGCGCGAGTTTGACATCGCCGACAGTTGCGCGCCGATTCGCGACGCCGACGATCTGGTGGTGGGTGCGGTGCTGGTGTTCCACAACGTGACCAACGAATACGCAGCCCAGCAGACGCTACGCGACAGCGCCGCCCGGGTGCAGACGATTCTGAACACGGTGGGCGACGGCATCGTGACACTGCATGCCCATGGCGGCATCATCGAGTCGGTCAACCCGGCCATCGAGCACCTGTTTGGCTACAGCGCCGCCGAACTCAATGGCAGGGGTTTTGGTTTTCTGATACCCGAGCTGGACCAGGAGCAACACGCCGTTTCGCTCGAATACTACGGGGTCAGCGACGAGGCGCGCACCGTGGGCCTGGGCCGCGAGGTGATGGGCTTTCGCAAGGACGGCAGCTACTTCCCGCTGGAGATCACCGTCAGCGAAATGCTGCTGGGCGGGGAACGCTACTTCACCGGCATCCTGCGCGACATCAGCGCCCGCAAGCAGGCCGAAGAGGCGCTGCGCAAGGCCGGGGCCCTGCAAAACGCCATCTTCAACAGCGCCGTCTTTGCCAGCGTCGCGACCGACGCCAAGGGCGTGATCCAGATTTTCAACGTCGGTGCCGAGCGCTTGCTGGGCTACACCGCGGCGGAAGTGATGAACAAGATCACACCCGCCGACATTTCGGACCCGCAGGAAGTCATTGCCCGGGCCAAGGCCCTGAGCGCCGAACTGGAGACCGACATCACCCCCGGCTTCGAGGCCCTGGTGTTCAAGGCGTCCCGCGGCATTGAAGACATCTACGAGCTGACCTACATCCGCAAGGACGGCAGCCGCTTCCCCGCCGTGGTGTCGGTCACCGCGCTGCGCGGCGACGACAACGCCATCATTGGCTACCTGCTGATTGGCACCGACAACACGGCCCGCAAGGCGGTCGAGGCCGAACGGGCGCATCTGGACCGTGCCCTGCAGATCAAGAATATCGAACTGGAGGCCGCCCGCGCCACGGCCGACAAGGCCAACCAGGCCAAGTCCGACTTTTTGTCCAGCATGAGCCACGAGCTGCGCTCACCGCTGAACGCGATTCTGGGCTTTGCCCAACTGATGGAGTCCGGCCTGCCCACCCCAACCCCCGCCCAGATCGGCAGCATTGAGCAGATTTTGAAAGCGGGCTGGTACCTGCTGGAGCTGATCAATGAAATTCTGGACCTTGCGCTGATCGAGTCGGGGCGGCTGTCGATGTCGATCGAGCCGGTTTCCGTGTCCGAGGTGCTGCACGATTGCCAGACCATGATCGAGCCCCAGGCCAATAGCCGCGGCATCCAGATGCATTTCCCGGTGTTCAGCGTCCCCTGCTTTGTGGCGGCTGACCGCACCCGGGTCAAGCAGGTGTTCGTCAACCTGCTGAGCAATGCCATCAAGTACAACCGCTTGCACGGCGACGTGGACGTCACTTTCCGGTTCACCGACCAGGATCGCCTGCACATCAGCGTGCGCGACACGGGCGAAGGCTTGTCCGCCCAAAAACTGTCGCAACTGTTCCAGCCCTTCAACCGCCTGGGCCAGGAGGACAGCGGCGAAGAGGGCACCGGCATTGGCCTGGTCGTGAGCAAACGGCTGGTGGAGCTGATGGGTGGCAGCATTGGTGCGCACAGCACCGTGGGCGTGGGCAGCGAGTTCTGGATTGAGCTGAACCTGGCGGTTCCTCATGCACTGGTGCTGGACGCCGATACAGCGCCGGTACTGCAACTGGCCCCGGCGCAAGACGGCACCCGCGTGCGAACCCTGTTATACGTGGAAGACAACAAGGCCAATATGGAACTGGTGGCGCAACTCATTGCACGCCGCCCGGACCTGCGCCTGCTGCGGGCCGAGGACGGCCTGCGGGGCATCGCACTGGCGCGCACGCACCTGCCGGATGTGATCCTGATGGACATCAACCTGCCCGGCATCAGCGGCCTGCAGGCCCTGGGGCTGTTGCGCGAAGACCCGCTGACCCAGCACATTCCGGTGCTGGCACTGAGCGCCAATGCCATGCCGCGCGACATCGAACGGGGCATGGAAGCCGGCTTCTACCGCTACCTGACCAAGCCCATCAAGATTACCGAGTTCATGCAGGCGCTGGACGACAGTCTGGCGCTGGTGCAGCCCGCGCTGGAGCCGTAGTCATATACGAAACCGACCTCTAGCCCTCGTAAACATTGGGCTATTAGCTATTAATTTGGGAGCAATTGCATCTTGGACACCTTTCCCATCGTCGGCATTGGCGCATCCGCCGGGGGCCTGGCTGCATTTGTGGCTTTTTTCGCGGGCCTACCCGCCGACAAAGAGCCCGGCATGGCGTTTGTGCTGGTGCAGCACCTGGCGCCCGACCACGACAGCCTGCTGACCGAACTGATACAGCGTGCCACCCGCTTGCCGGTGGTGGAGGTCACGGACGGCATGGTGGTGCAAGTCAACTGTGTCTACATCATTCCCCCCAACCGCGACATGGCATTCCTGAACGGTGCCCTGCATCTGCTGGAGCCCACCGCACCACGCGGCCACCGCCTGCCCATTGACTACCTGTTTCGCTCCCTGGCGCAAGACCAGCACGAGCGGGCCATTGGCATCGTGCTGTCGGGCACCGGCAGTGACGGCACGCTAGGTGTGCGATCCATCAAGGACGGCGGTGGCATGGTCATGGTGCAAAGCGCAGCCTCGGCCGAGTTCGATGGCATGCCGAACAGCGCCCTGGCCACCGGTGTGGTGGACTACGAGTTGCCACCGGCCGAGATGGCCGCGCAGCTGATGGCCTATGTCAGCCACGCGCTGGGCAGCTCCGCGCGCTCGGTGGCGGTGGCGGCTCCGCAATCCGGGAAGGCACTGCAAAAAGTATTCCTTTTGTTGCGCGCCCAGACCAAGCATGATTTTTCCCAGTACAAGCCCAACACGATTTACCGCCGCATCGAGCGGCGCATGGCCGTGCACCAGGTGCAAACGCTGGGCGACTATGTGCAATACCTGCAGCACACCCCGGTGGAAGTGGAAGCCCTGTTCCGCGACCTGTTGATTGGCGTGACCAGTTTCTTTCGCGACCCGGAAGCTTTTGCCGCGCTGGAGTCACTGGTCGTTCCCAGGCTGTTTGACGGCAAGCCCGCCGGTGGCGTGGTGCGGGCCTGGACCGCGGGCTGCTCCACGGGTGAAGAGGCCTACTCCATCGCCATCCTGCTGCAGGAGCGGCTGGAGACGCTGAAGCAGAACTTCAAGATCCAGGTGTTTGCCACCGACATTGACAGTCGGGCCATTGCAGTGGCCCGCGCAGGCCTGTACCCCGCCAGCATTGCAGACGACATCTCAGCCGAACGCCTGGCCCGCTTCTTCACGCAGGAGGCCGAGGGACAGGCCTACCGCGTGCACAAAAGCATCCGCGACATGCTGGTGTTTTCGGAGCAGGACCTGATCCGCGACCCGCCGTTCTCCAAACTCGATCTGATCACCTGCCGCAACCTGCTGATTTACCTGGACACGGATTTGCAGAAGAAGCTCATCGCGATGTTTCACTATTCGCTCAAGCCCGGCGGCATGCTGTTCCTGGGCACCTCGGAGACCGTGGGCGAGTTCGTCGACCTGTTTGCGCCGCTGGAGCGCAAATCCAAGCTGTACCAGCGCAAGGAAGATTTTCAAGGCGCCCAGCGCGCGGCCCTGGGCCGATTTTTGCCCCCCCCATCCATGAAACACTCCACCTCACCCCTGGCCGCTGGCAAGACCCATGCGCCCCAGCCCTTGTCGCTGCGCGAACTGACCGAGCAAAGCCTGTTGAAGGAAGACGCCAAGGTCGCCGTGCTGGTCAATGGCCAGGGCGACATTCTCTTTTTGCACGGCCGCGCCGGCATGTACCTGGAGCCCACCCCGGGTGACGCCGGCATCAACAATATTTTGAAGATGGCGCGCGAGGGTTTGCGCCGCGAGCTCACCACCAGCCTGTACAAGGCGGTGGGCGCCAAGGAGCGCGTGGCGGTCCTGGGCTTGCGCGTCAAGACCAACGGGCACCACACCCTGGTCAACCTGACGGTCTGCCCGGTCGCACAAGGCCCGGCGGCCGCACTGGAATCGCCGCTGTATCTGGTCATACTGGAAGCGGCCCCGGCGGTGCCGGCATCCGCGGGGCAAGCAGGCGCGGCCCCCACGGTGGTGGCGGCTGGCGAACACAACCAGGACGCCCGTTCGCAGATTGCACAGCTCACCGAAGAGCTGCAGGCCAAGGAAGAGTACCTGCACGCAGCCAACGAAGAACTGGAGACCTCCAACGAGGAGTTGAAGTCGTCGAACGAGGAAATGCAGTCGGTCAACGAGGAGCTGCAATCGACCAACGAAGAGCTGGAGACCTCCAAGGAAGAGATGCAGTCCATCAACGAGGAGCTGTCCACCGTCAACGCCGAGCTGCAGACCAAGGTGGGGGATTTGTCCCGCGCCAACAACGACATGAACAACCTGCTGGCAGGCACCGGCATTGCGACGATCTTTGTCGACCACAGCCTGCGCATCCTGCGCTTTACCCCCACCGCCTCGCTGATCATCAACCTGATCGCCAGTGATGTGGGCCGCCCGGTGGGCCACATTGTGTCGAACCTGGTGGGCTATGACAGCCTGGTCGTGGATGCCCAGGGGGTGCTCAAGACGCTGATTCCCCAGGAGATTGATGTGCAGACCACGGCGGGCAAGTATTTCACCATGCGCATACTGCCGTACCGCACGCTGGACAACGTGATCGAAGGCGCGGTGATCACGTTTGTGGAGATCACCGAGATCGTGCGCTCGCGCGAGGCGCTGCGCAAGGCCAACGAGATGCTGCGCCTGGCCGTGGTGGTGCGCGACGCCAGCGACGCCATGACCGTGCAGGACCTGGACGGCCGCATCATCGCCTGGAACCCCGGAGCCGTCAGACTGTATGGCTGGACCGAGGAAGAGGCACTGGCCATGAACGTGCGCGACCGCATCCCCCCGGCGCTACAGGACAGCGCTTTGGCCAAGGTACGCCAGCTCAGCCAGGCCGAGGCGCTGGAGCCGTATGCCACAGAGCGGCTGACCAAGGACGCGCAAGTGGTGGCGGTCTCGCTGATCTCGACCGCGCTGGTCAATGACGCGGGCCAGGTGTACGCCATTGCCACCACCGAACGCAGAAATGACCATGCCAAGCTTTAGTGAATGGTCGCTGCAGGCGTTGCGCCACCGGGCCGAGGCGGCGGCGGGATCGGATGCCGATGCGGCGGGTGGCTTGGAAGACCTGTCGGTGGAGACCCTGCACAGGATGGTGCACGAGTTGCAGGTGCACCAGATTGAGCTGGAAATGCAAAACGACCAGCTGCGCCACACCCAGCAGGCACTCGATGCCGCCCGCGCAAGGTACTTTGACCTGTATGACCTGGCGCCGGTGGGCTATTGCACCGTCGATGAGAACGGCCTGATTCTGGAGGCCAACTTCACGGCCGCCCTGCTGCTGGACACGGTGCGCAGTGATCTGGTCCAACAGCCGGTGAGCCGTTTCATCGTCAAATCGGATCAGGACACCTACTACCGTTGCCGCAAGGCCCTTCTGGTCGATGGCTTGCCGCAGGATTGCGAGTTGCGGATGCTCAAACGGGGAGGAGCCCCGATTTGGGTTCACATGCGGCTCAGTGCCGCACAAGACAGCGCGGGCGCGCCGCTACAGCGCATGGTGCTGGGCGACATCTCCGAGCGTAAACGCATGGACGCCGCACTACAGACGAAGAACCGGGAGCTGGAAACCGCCCGGGCCGTGGCCGACAAGGCCAACCTGGCCAAGTCCGACTTTCTCTCCAACATGACGCACGAGTTGCGCTCACCGCTGAACGCCATTCTGGGATTCGCCCAGCTCATAGACCAGGGCGTGCCCGCACCAACCGCCAACCAGAAATCCAGCGTGGACCAGATTCTGAAGGCCGGCTGGTATTTGCTGGACCTGATTGGCGAGATTCTGGACCTGGCGGCCATTGAGTCGGGCAAGGTCAAACTGACGCTGGAACCCGTTGCGCTGGCCGGTGTGCTGCTGGATTGCCATTCACTGATGGAGCCGCAGGCGGCCAAGAAGGGCGTTGCGTTGCACTTTACGACGCTGGCCGAGCCGTATTGGGTGGTCGCAGACAGCACCCGGCTGAAGCAGGTGATGGTCAATCTGCTGTCCAACGCCATCAAGTACAACCGGGTCGGCGGCCGTGTGGATGTTCACTGTGAACAAAAGACCCGTGAGCGCCTGCGCATCAGCGTACAAGACACCGGCATGGGCTTGTCGCCATCGGGCATATCCAGGCTGTTTCAACCCTTCAATCGCCTGGGTCACGATACCCGCACGGCGGAGGGATCGGGCATAGGCCTGGCGGTCAGCAAACGCCTGGTCGAATTGATTGGCGGCACCATTGGTGTCGACAGCACGGTCGGAGTGGGAAGCGTCTTCTGGTTCGAACTGGACCTGCTGCCCGATGCCGACATGCCCGAGAACATTGCCGAGAACAACCCGCGCCCCCCATTAAAAGGAGACACTCCATGATTAACCCTGTCGACATTCTCAACGCCAAGATCCTGATCGTCGACGACCAGGAATCCAACGTGCAGCTGCTGGAGCAACTGCTGCGCGAAGCCGGCTACACCGGGGTCTCGTCGACCCTGCGGCCCGAAGAGGTCTGTGCACTGCACCGCCGACACGCCTACGACCTGATCCTGCTGGACCTGCAGATGCCGGTGATGGACGGCTTTCAGGTCATGGAGGCGCTCAAGACCAGCACCACCGATGACTACCTGCCGGTCATTGTTCTCACCGCCCAACCCGGCCACAAGCTGCGCGCGCTGCAAGCCGGCGCCAAGGACTTTGTCAGCAAACCGTTCGATCTGATCGAGGTCAAGACCCGCATCCACAACATGCTGGAAGTGCGCCTGCTGTACAAGGCGCTGGCGGACTTCAACAAGGTACTGGAGCAGACCGTGCTGGAGCGCACCGCGGAGTTGCGCGAGAGCGAGGCACGCTACCGCAGCCTGACCGAGCTGGCGTCGGACTGGTATTGGGAGCAGGACGAAAACGGCAGCTTCACCAAGGTGTCGGGCCCGGTGCTGGAAATGCTGGGCCTCCGGGTGGAGGGCTTGAATGGCACGTCCAGGGGCGTGCAGGTGGACTGCTGGGACGAGACCGAGCGCGAGACCCTGCGCGCCACCATTGCCGCGCGGGAGCCCTTTCTGGACTTCCTCTTCCACCGGGTCAATGCCGACGGTTCACGCCAGCAATTCCGGGTCAGTGGCGAGCCCATGTTCAGCCTGAACAGCCGCTTTCTGGGCTACCGCGGCATCGGCGTAGAAATATTTGACGCGGCGTGAGCCCGAGAGTAATGCAATGATCCCCACACCACTCCACACCCCCCAACACAACCATTTGCTGGCAGCACTGCCCGCAGCCGACCTTGCGCTCTTTGCCGACCAGCTCGAACTGGTGCCCATGCCGCTGGGCCAGATGCTGTACGAGCCCGGCACGCAGTTGCGCCACGCCTTCTTTCCCACCACCTCCATCGTCTCGCTGCACTATGTGACCGAGACCGGCGCATCGGCTGAAACTGCTGGTGTGGGCAACGAAGGCGTGGTGGGCATTTCCCTGTTCATGGGGGGCGACACCACACCCAGCTCGGCCGTGGTGCAGACGGCGGGCCATGCCTACCGGCTGGACCGCCATGTGCTGCAAGCCGAATTCAACCGCGCCGGTGCCCTGCAGCGCCTGCTGCTGCGCTACACCCAGGCCTTGATGACCCAGATGGCGCAGTCGGCGGTCTGCAACCGCCACCACTCGGTGGAGCAGCAACTGTGCCGCTGGCTATTGCTGACCATGGACCGGGTGCCGATGCGCGAGCTGGTCATGACGCAGGAGCTGGTGGCCAGCATGCTGGGGGTGCGCCGCGAAAGCGTCACCGAGGCGGCCGGCAACCTGCAGACGGCGGGCTACATCCGCTACCGGCGCGGCCACATTGCGGTGCTGGACCGCAAGGGCCTGGAGACGCAGACCTGTGAGTGCTACGGCGTGGTCAAGAAGGAGCTGGACCGCTTGCTGAAGGACGTGCGGACAACTACTTCTTGATGCTCATCTCGTTGCTGACCAGGCGAACGCCCTCGACGCCGCGTGCAATGGCGACCGCACGCTCCATCTGAATCTGGTTGTCGACAAAACCGCTGAGCAGCACTTCATCGTTGCGCGTGACGACGGCGATGTCGAAGCTCTTGACTCCGGGGTCGCCCAATAGCGCGGCCTTGACCTTGCTGGTGATGATGCCGGCGTCCACTTTCTTGCCGACGCTGGTGGGCGCGCCTTTGAGGATCACATTGTTCTGAACCGCCTTGACGCCCTCTACCGCGCGGCTCGCGGCGGTGGCGCGGTCCAGTTGCGCCTGGTTGTCGACAAAGCCACTGAGCAGCACTTCGCCCTTGCGGGTTTCGACCTTGAAATCAAAGCTCTTGATATCCGGGTCGCCCAGCAGCACGGCCTTGACGTTGCTGGTGATGACGCTGTCATCAATTTCGGTGCCGACCGTGGTACCGGGTGCTGCCGCGCCGGTACTTTCAACGGCCTTGTCACAGCCCACCACGCCGATGGCCAAAACGCCGACCAGTGCCGTGCCAAGAACAAGATTATGAATGCGGGTTTTCATGGGGAGTCTCCGGAAGATCACAAAGCTGTGACGGTGCCCACGAGGTTGCTCTGATTCCTTGGGGACTTCTGTTCGCTTGCGCACAAACAGGGGACGTACGCGCACCTATGCTGACACCTACCTATGACGCAATCCCGCGCAGCGCAGGCCAGCGCAACCGCCACGCAGTCCAGTCCCAACGACCTGGCTGTGGCGGGGGCATGGACCGCGCGCGACCTGGGCGCCGTTGGGGTGCAGCTGGACGCCTTTGTCTTTGGCGCCGGTACCGCGGTGCGCGTCGATGCCAGCGGCGTCGACGCGCTGGACACCGCAGGCGCCTGGGTTCTGCACCAACTGCTGGCACGCGCGCGGGGCACCGCAGCGTCCGCCACGCTGCAGGGCCTGCGTCCGCAATGGGAGCGCTTGTTGCAGGCCGTCACACAGCATGTGCAGGAGCAGTCCGGCGAGCTGGCGCCCGTCGCTATTCCCGTGCCCGGCGGCGTGGAACGCATCGGACGCAGCGCCGCGGCGAGCTGGGAGCAGGCCTATGCCATGCTGGGCTTTGTCGGTGAGAGCGCGTTGGCGCTGGGCGGCTGCATCGCCCACCCCGCGCGCATGCGCTGGCGCCCCATCCTGTTCAACATCCGCAGGGCCGGCTTCGACGCGCTGCCCATCGTCGGCTTGCTGTCGTTCCTGCTGGGCATTGTGGTGGCCTACCAGGGTGCCGACCAGCTGCGCCAATATGGCGCCAACATTTTTGTGGCCGACCTGGTGGGGCTGTCCATGCTGCGCGAGTTCGCGCCGCTGATCACGGCCATCATCGTTGCCGGGCGCTCGGGCTCGGCATTCGCCGCGCAGATCGGGACCATGGCCGTGACCGAGGAGATCGACGCCATGCGCACGATTGGCATTGCGCCGCTGGAGCTTCTGGTGCTGCCAAAAATCATCGCGCTGGTGATTGCCCTGCCCCTGCTCACGGTGTTTGCCGATGTGCTGGGTGTGGCCGGTGGCATGCTGATGGCGCAAAGCCAGCTGGGCGTGGGCTATGGCGAGTTTCTGGACCGCATGGCCCAGGCGGTCAGCGTCACGTCGTATGCGGTGGGCATTGGCAAGGCACCGGTTTTTGCCGTGATCATCAGCGTGGTGGGGTGCTTTCAGGGTTTTCGCACCCAGGGCGGCGCCGACAGCGTGGGCCAGCAAACCACACGCAGCGTGGTGCAGTCCATTTTTTGGGTGATCGTGGCCGACGCCCTGTTCTCCATTGCCTTCAGCCTGTTGGATCTGTGACATGAGCAGCGCACCGTCCACCACCGAAGCCGTCATCGCCATGCGCCAGGTCGGGACCCGCTTTGGGGACCACGTGGTGCACGCGGGGCTGGACCTGGAGGTGCGCCGTGGCGAAATATTCGCCGTGATTGGCGGCAGTGGTTCGGGCAAGTCAACACTGCTGCGCGAGATGATCCTGCTGCAGAAGCCCAGCGAAGGCACGATTCAGGTGCTGGGCGTGCCGCTGGAAGACATTGACGACGCCGCCGCGTTGGCGCTGCGCCAGCGCTGGGGTGTGATGTTCCAGCATGGCGGTTTGTTTGGGTCGCTGACCGTGCTGGAAAACATCGGCCTGCCACTGCGTGAACACACCGACCTGGCGGACCCGTTGATTGACGAGATCGCGCACTGGAAACTGTCCATGGCCGGGCTCAAGGCCGAGGTGGCATCACAGTATCCGTCCGAACTCAGCGGCGGCATGATGAAGCGCGCCTCGCTGGCCCGGGCGTTGGCGCTGGACCCGGAGCTGCTGTTTTTGGATGAGCCCACGGCCGGTCTGGACCCCGACAGCGCGGCCGGTGTGGACACACTGGTGCGCACGCTGCGCGACCTGTACGGCCTGACCATTGTGATGATCACCCACGACCTGGACTTGCTGTGGCAGGTGGCCGACCGGGTGGCCGTACTGGCCGATGGCAAGGTGCAGGCAACGGGGTCCATGGACGAACTCTGCCGCACCGAGAACCCCCTGGTACGGCCTTTCTTTGACGGCCCGCGCGCCCGCGGCGCGCAGCAACAGGCGCAAGCCCCACAAACCACCCAGGAGCCGGCATGGAAACCAAAGTGAGCTATTCCATCGTCGGGGCCTTTGTGCTGGGCCTTGGCGCGGTGCTGATTGCCGGCGTGCTGTGGCTGGCCTCGGGCGGGGCCTGGCAAAAAGACTATGACCGCTATCTGGCGATCGAGAATGAATCGGTGGCGGGCCTGAACCTGAATGCACCGGTCAAGTACAACGGGGTGGACGTAGGCAAGGTGCAACGCATCGACCTGGACCATGCCGACCCGCAGCGCGTCATCCTGTCGTTTGATATCGAGCGCGGCACGCCGGTGAAAGAGGACACGATTGCCATTTTGAAGACCCAGGGCATTACCGGCATTACCTACGTGGAACTCAGTGGTGGAGCCGTAGGCTCGCCGCCACTGCAGACGGTCGCACCCAATCAATACCCGGTCATCCAGACCCGCCCCTCGCTGAGCGCACGGCTGGAAAACATTCTCACCAGCGTGCTGGGCAAACTCGACAGCACCTCGAACAACATCAATTCCGTGCTCAGCGATGAGAACAAGGCGGCGTTCAAGGACATCTTGCGCAACAGCGCAGAGGCCACGGCAAAGATCGGGCCGCTGATTGACAAGGTCGGGCGCAGTGCCGATGCAGTTGGAAAAATGGGTGGTGACCTGTCCCAAGCGGGCGCCAGTGCCGCCAAGGCCGCCGATGGCCTGGGCGCGGGCGTCAAACGCCTGGGCACCGACACGCTGCCGGAGCTGGAACATTTGCTGGGCGAACTGGGCACCCTGAGCAACTCACTGAAGCGCCTGAGCGATCAAACCACCCGCGACCCCAGCGGTCTGATCTTCGGGCACAAACCGGTCCCCAACGGGCCTGGTGAAACGGACACCAAACCATGAAAACACTTCGACTGCTGGCCGTCAGTGTGGCTGCTGCAAGCCTGTGTGCCTGCAGCATGCTGCAGCCCAAGGCCGTCACGCCGCCGGCCTTCTATGCGCTGGAGGCTGGCCGGCCATCCGGCACGGCCCCTGGACCGGTGTCCACCGCCCAGGCAACATCGACCCTGGTCATCAGCCCCGTGCGCGCCGCATCGGGCTTTGACAGCCAGCGCATCATCTACGTGCGCGAGCCGCACAAGCTGGAATACTTTGCGCGCAGCGAGTGGATCGACACCCCGGCCCGCATGCTGGGGCCGCTGCTGGTCGCGTCCATCACGCACACCGGCGCTTTCAAGGCCGTCGTGATGACGCCCGGCTCAGCCAGTGGCGAGCTGCGGCTGGACAGCGAGATTGTCCGTTTGCAACAAGACTTTCGGACCCGTCCCAGCCGCGTGCATTTCACGTTGCGCGTCTATCTGGTGGACGAAAAGACCCGTCGGGTACTGACCTGGCGTGAGTTTGATGGAGACCTTGCAGCCACCCGTGACGACCCGTATGCGGGTGTGGTGGCGGCCAACCAGGTGGTTCAGACGGTACTGCAGGAGGTGTCGCAGTTCTTGGCGCAACGGCCTAACTGAACCTATTGTGAGACTAATGGGCCTCTAGCCCTCGTGAAATATGAATGAATAGCTATGTATTTTGTAGCATTCACCACCACGCATCGCCAGGTCGGTGGGCTGGGTATCCCTTCGTCGGCCCACCGGCCCCGCCAACACATCTGTTGCGGAGCCAGGGACTCAGGCTATCAAGGACGGACGGTGATCTCGTTGCGAACCGACACGACGCCCTTGACCCCACGGGCAATGGCTTCCGCAGTGGCGCGCTCGGCGCTGTTCTTGGCAAAGCCGGACAGCATGACCGTGCCGTTCAGGGTTTCGACCTTGATCGACGCGGCATCCACCTGTTTGTTCTCGATGAATCGGGATTTGATCAGGGTGGTGATGCCGGTGTCATCCACATAGGCGCCCACGGTTTCCTGGCCGCGCTGGACGGCACAGCCGGTGGCGGTCAGCATGACGATGGCAGAAATGGCAATGGCGAGGGTGCGACGGATGTACATGGTGGATCTCCAGTGAATAGAACAAATAAAAACAGACTGACCAGCGGACTATAAAAATGCGCGGCGGGTTCGTCGGTGCGCTAGCGCACCGTGGGCGAGCCCTATTTCTGAACGGGAACGACGATGATGGTGTCGCCCGGCTTGCCGGTGCGGCCGGTGTCACCCTTGGCGCCGTCGTAGCCCGGTGCACCGGTTGCGCCCGAGTTGCCCTGGTTGCCCGTGGCACCGGTCGCGCCGGTAGAGCCGGTGGCGCCGGTCTCGCCGGCAGGGCCTGGCACTGGAACGTTGGCCCCTGTGCTTCCCGTCGCGCCGGTGGCGCCGGTTGCACCGGCAGGGCCTGGCACCAGGACCACCGCAGGTGGTGCCGTGCTGGCAGGGTTGCAGGCGCACAGGACCAGGGTGGCCAACACGGTGGCAATTGTCAAAGAAGTAGTTTTCATGGATTCCTCGTAAAGGGTTGGTTGGTAGACCACTGCAGAGTAGCCCGCGCTGTGGAACCGGTCTGTGCGCTAGGCCACAGGCAACGCAATCACAAAACAGCTTTGCGCCGCCAGGTCAACCCAGCGCAGGCTTTGTCCGGGACGCAGCGCCTGCGCATCCAGCGGTGTCGTGGCATCCAGGGCATCGCCCAGGCTCGCACGCATCAGGATGAAGTGCATGGTGCGCGCATCCCGCACCAGCGTCAGTTCTGCCCGGCGCCAGTGCGCGGGCAGGCAGGGATGGAAGACCAGCTCCTGCGCGTCCACCTGCAGGCCAAAAATGGATTCAATGGCCCCCCGGTGCATCCAGGCTGCAGCCCCGGTGTACCAACTCCAGCCACCACGCCCGACATACGGGGGCTGGGTGTAGACATCGCCGGCCATGGCATAGGGCTCCACACCATAGACCGGGCCACGGGTGGGATGGCTGGCGCGGTGGGCCGGACTCAGATAGGTGAAGTAGCGGTAGGGGTCATCACTCTCGCCCGGCGGGTCGCCAGCATCCCTGGCGTGGGCCGCCAGCGCCATCAGGGCCCAGACCCCGGCGTGCGAGTATTGGCCGCCATTTTCGCGAACACCCGGCGGGTAGGCCTGGATGTAGCCCGCGCTGGGTAGCGCGAGACTCAGCGGCGGGTCCAGCAGCTTGATGAGCCCATGGTCCACGTCCACCAGTTGCGCGTCCATGGCCCGTAGCGCGGCGCTCTGCTGGCTGGTGTCTGCGGCCCCGGACAGTGCGGACCAGGCCTGGGCAATCAGGTCGATGCGGGCTTCCGCATTGGCGCTCGATCCCAAGGCCTGCCCATCGTCAAAGAAGGCTCTCTTGAACCACTTGCCGTCCCATGCGGGGCCCTGGAGCGCGAGCTTCCAGCCCTGCAGCGCGGCCTCCCAGTGGTGCGTGCGGTCGACTTCGCCACGCGCTTGGGCCAGGGGCACGAAGTCTGCCACCAGCCGGCACAGAAACCAGCCCAGCCAGACCGATTCACCACGGCCCTCGATGCCGACCCGATTCATGCCATCGTTCCAGTCACCACTGCCCATCAAGGGCAGGCCGTGCACCCCCACACGCAGGCTGCGGTCAATGGCGCGCGCGGCATGCTCATAGACCGACGCCTCCTGGGTGTTGACGGTGGGCGTGTAGTACGCGTCTTCGGCTCCATCGGGGATGGCAGCTCCGTCCAGAAAAGGCACCCGCTGCTCTAGCAGCGCCACGTCGCCCGTGGCGCGCACATAGTGGGTGCAGGCGTAGGCCAGCCACAGCAGATCGTCCGAGAAATGGGTGCGCACACCGGCACCGGTTGGCGCATGCCACCAGTGCTGCACATCGCCCTGCTCAAACTGGCGCGACGCACACAGCACAATTTGGGCACGCAACATGTCCGGTGCGGCCCACGCCAGTGCCATGGCATCCTGCAACTGGTCGCGAAATCCGGTGGCACCGCCGGCCTGGTAGAAGCCTGCCTTGGCCCACAGTCTGCAGGTCACCGTCTGGTATAGCAGCCAGCGGTTAACCATCGCATCGAACAGCGGATCGGGCGTCTTGACCGTGGTAGCACCCAACAACTGGCCCCACAGGCTGTGCACGGCTTCCATGCGGCTCTCCGGTGGCACGGCAGCGGACAGGGTGGCCAGTTGGATGGCGGCCTCCCTGTTTTCGGCATAGCCCAGCAGAAAGACGCGCTCGCCGGATGCGCCCGCCGCCAGCTCCATCGGCGAGGCGATGGCAGCGCAGGGGTCCAGCCCGGAGCCGCTACGCTGTCCCAATCGGTCTGGCAACACGGCTTGCCCCAGGGGGTCAAGCCACTCGCGTCGGTCGCAGGTCCAGTCATCCGTGGGGCCGGCAGGGCCGGCCATGCACAGAAACGCCGTGCCCTCGCCAAACCCGGCCGCGCGCTCGCGTTGGCTCGCCAACAGGACCGTGGGACTGCCTTCGGATAGCCTGCCCTGGTGGCACGCGGTCTGAACCGTGTTGCGGTCCGCGCGGTTGGCGCCCATCAGCCATTCCGCGATGGCGGCGATGCGCAGATGCTGCGTCTTCTGACCCTGGTTGATGATGACCAGCTTGACCTGCTTGACCGATGTGCGGGCGTCCACGCACCAGGTCACGCGTACCTCCAGGTCCCCATGGTGGTGGCTGACCACGCTATACCCCTGGCCATGGCGTATCTGGTACCGGGCGCCCCGCGCACCCCAGGCGTTAGCAGCCGCACTCCAGGTCTCACCGGTCCTGCGGTCCTGCAACAGGAACCATTCGGCGGGCGGGTCTGCCACCGGGTCGTTGGACCAGGCCGTCAGCTGGTTGAGGCGGCTGTTGATGGCCCAGGTGTAGCCACTGCCAGCCTCGGACAGTTGCGCGCCAAAGCCGGGATTGGACAACACGTTGATCCAGGGCCTGACCGGGCGCGCACTGGTGCTGACCGCAAACTCAAACTCGGCGCCGTCGTCGGAAAAACGGCCCACCGGCGCGGAGACAGCAGAGCCGGCGCGGGGGCTGTGGTGGACCATAGTCGCGCGGGGCGCCTCCTGGAGCGTCGCCCATGCGATGGCATGCAAGTCCATCCAGTCCTGCACATGGTGTGCCAGGGGACGCCCGTCCGCATACAGCCGGAACCGGGCCAGTGCCTTGAGGGTACTGAGTTCGTCCACCGACAGCGCGTCGGAGCGCAACAGGTAGAACCCCGTGCAGGGCGCTCGCGTCTGCCGGGCGGCATCCAGCACATGGCGCTCGCGCAGGGCTTCGATTTCACGGTGCAAGGCCATCACATAGGACACGGGCTCCGAATTGACCACCACCAGGTCACACGCCACGCCGCCCCACGACCACAGGTTCAGCAGCTGTGCCAGCGCGCGCAGCATGCCCACGCCCTGCGCCGCACCGGCCGACACCAGAATCAGGGGCCGATCGCCGGAGATGCCAAATCGCCACAGCAAGCGGCGGTCGCAGACCCCCGCCTTGCTGTTGGGCGCATCTGGCGCACGCATGGGCACGCGGGTCAGGCTCAGCACCAGGGCGGTCGTCAGCGACTGCATCGCGGAAAAATTCTCGGCATTGATGCGCAGGGCGCGCAAACGGATGCTGGTCAGGGTTGCCGACATCAGGGAGGCCCTGCGGACGTTGTTGGGCTGGCGGTATTTGTCGATCACCGCGTGCAGGGTCTCCGCGTTGTCGGACACGGCGGTTGCAAAGGTCAACTGGATCCGGGCCATGGGCGCAATGCGCAGTTGAACCGCCAGGGCGCAGAACGGGTCCAGACCCGTGTCCAGCAGCTTGCTGGCCTGGTTCGATGGTCCCGGCACGGGGTCCAGCGATGCCAGTGGGCTGGCCGGGCAATGGTTGCGCCCCAGCCAGCGTTGACGGTCGGTTTGAATACGCATGCCCAACACCCGAGGATCCGATGTGGTCAGGAAATGCGCCAGCTGCACACCCTGCTCGGACGGCAGGCGCGGCTTGCGCTCAAACATCAGGGCCTGGTGCCGGTTCAACCATTGCGCACGCACAAACAGGTTGGTGAAGGCGGGGTGCGCTTCGTCGGCGAGCCGGTCTGCCAGCGTGACCTCGAACGCCGATATGAGTTCAATGTGCAGGGTGCGATCGCTGACATTGCGCAGCTCCACACTGCGAAATTCGATGTCGTCCTCCGGGCTGACCCAAACGGTGGTTTGCGCATGCAAGTCAGCCCATGCGGCATCAAAGCACACGCGGTCCGCGTGGTAGACGCTTTGGTAGGTCGCGTCCGGGTCAGGCGCCGGATGCTGGGTGAGCGACACCGGGCTGGACAGCGGGTCCCTGCGCACATAGAAAAAACTTCCCCGGTCATCGCGCAGTGCGTCGTCGCGCTGGCGGGTGATGCCGGTCTGACCCCATCGGCTCCAGCCGGCGCCATTGGCCCGCAAGGCCACGCTGTAGCGGCCATTGGACAGCAGATGCGTGGGCTCCACGGCCGTTAAGCCCGGCAGCACCTCGCGCAGCAGACCCGGTGAGCGCCGCCGTTGCCGCGCCAGGGGGCGTACGTCGGCGCGCGGAGCGTACAGTACAGAGACTTCTCGCGGCACCCGTTCGTGCAACAGGGACGCCACGGCCTCCAGGGGTGCGTTGGCCATGCCCCAGCGCTGCGCCGGAGCGCCCAGCAGCACATGGGCCAGCGAGACGATGCTCATACCCTGGTGGTGGGCCATGACGGTGTTGACCAGCGAAAACGGCCGGTCACTGCCACTGACCTGGCGCGCCGGGGTGTAGTCCAGCGCCTCGACAAATCCATAGCGCCCCCGGGCACCCAGGCCTTCCAGGGTGCGGAAATTTTCCACCGCGAGGCGCGGTGCAATCAGCGCAGCCAGAGCCGTGGCATAGGGTGCGATGACCAGCTCATCGGGCGGGGTGCGGCGCAGGGCGAGCCGTGGAACGCCTTGTGGGGCGTACTGGTAGGCCAGTGTTTCGTCCGAGGCCGCATAGGCCGACTCCGATATGCCCCATGGCAGGCCCTGCGTCCGGGCGAACAGGGCTTGCTCGCGCAGGGCGGCATCACAGGCCGCCTGCAGCACGCTACCGGGCGGCTCGGCCAGGACCAGGCTGGGCATCAGGTATTCAAACATCGAGCCGGTCCAGGAACGCAGTCCCACGCTGCGACCGACCGCGAAAAATGGACGCCCGAGCGACGCCCAATGGCGAACCGGCACGTCGCCCTTTGCAATGGCCAGCAGACTGGTGAGGCGAGACTCCGACGCCATCAGGTCATAAAACCCCGCATCGCGCTGGAGTTCGGCCACCCGGTAGCCAATGTGAAACAGGTGGCGTTTGCGGTGGTAGAGAAAGCTGAAATCGGCCTGCCACGCCAGGTCGGTGTACGCCCGTGCCAGTGCGTGCAGGCGCTCGCGGGCGGCTGCCTGGCCCGCGTGCTGGTCCAGCGCGACCGATTGCAGCAGAGCCCGGTGGTCCGCCAGCAACCACCGCAATTCCTCGCGCTGTGCGGGCAGCAAACCGGAGCGTCCCGCCAGCAGGGGTGCCATGCGGTTCAAAGACGCGAGGGTGGCGCGCTGCGACGCCGCGCTGTCGAACGGCATGGGGGCCAATTCCAGGCAGGCTTGCGCGACGGCCAGCAAATGCCCGACCAGATTCCCGCTGTCCACCGTCGACACGTACATCGGCATCAGGGGGGCACAGGTCTGCGTGTCGTACCAGTTCAGAAAGTGACCGCGGTGGCGCTGCAGGGTGTGCAGCGTGGCAAGCGTGGCCTCCAGGCGGGTGAGGAGATCCTGTGTGCCGATCCAGCCAAACTGGCGTGCGCAACAGGCGCTCAAAAGATACAGGCCCATATTGGTCGGCGAGGTCCGGTGGGCGACCATGTCGTGGGGCGTCAGCTGCAAATTGTCCGGTGGCAGGTGGTTGTCTTGCGGCCCCACGCAACGTTCGAACAGACGCCAGGTGTCACGCGCGATGCCTTCCAGATAGACACGGTCGTGCGCAGGAATCTCCGCCGCAACGGCGACCGCGCGGGGCCGGCTGACCCACCAGGTCCAGATCGGAGATCCCGCCCAGAGCAGGCACACTGCCAGGGCAAGCGCGGGATGGGGAGTGCCCATCAGAAGCAGGGCGATCAACACCAGCAGTGCCAACAGAGGTTCGATCCAGTGCAGTCGTGCAACGGCCTTGAGTTCGGTTCTGGCCTGCGACTGCGCCACCGCGGCGGTGGTCCACTGCAGCAGCTGGCGGCGACTGAACGCCATGCGGTACAGCGCGCGGACAATGGCATCGACCGCCAGCAGCGACTGTTGCAACAGCTGGGCGACGTGCCACAGGCCGCCGCACAGCCCCCGTGCCAGATCCATCGCAGCCTCTGCAAAAAAATGCCCTTTTGCAAGGTCGTAGCGATGGGGAGAAAAGCCGGCCAGTGATCCCATCAGTGCGCCGGCGGAGAATGCCAGATAGACCAGCACCAGGGCCACCCAGGGCGACATCACGGCACCCGCCAGCGCCAACACCAAAAGGACCAGCGACATCGGCGCCACCAGCGAACGCCGCAAGTTGTCCACCATCTTCCAGAGGTTGACGGCCCGAATGCCGTACCGTCCCGGATGCAGCAGTGCGGTGAGCAATACGGGCAGCAACTGCCAGTCGCCACGTGTCCACCGGTGCACGCGCGATGCCGCAACGTCCGCATGGAAAGGGGCCTCTTCAATGACCGTGATGTCGGTCACCGCCGCACAACGCGCAACCGATCCTTCCAGCAAGTCATGGCTCAGTATCTGGCCAACCGGCAGACGATCCGACAACACCGCGTGCACCGCCTGCACGTGGAGCAGGCCTTTGCCGGTAAACGTGCCCTCGGAAAAGAGGTCCTGGTAGACCTCGGAACTGGCCGCGCTGTAGGGATCAATACCGCACTGTCCTGCAAACAGCCAGTGGTAGGGCGTGACGTCCGTGGCCATGGGCAACGGTGTCGCAATGCGGGGCTGCAAGATGCCGTAGCCGCTGGCCACAAAGCGCCCGCCAGCATCGAGCCGCGGCTGGTTGTGCGGATGGGCCGCTATGCCCACCAGTTCCCGCAGCCGGCCCGGCGGCAATTGCGTGTCGCTGTCCAGCGTCACCACGTATTTCACGTTGCTGGCCAGGCGCGAGCGAGCGCCCAGGTCCAGAAACGCGCTACTGGTGCCGGTGGCCAGCGCGGCGACCAGTTGTTCCAGCTTGCCGCGTTTGCGCTCCCACCCGATCCAGCGCTGTTCGCTGGGGCTGAACGTGCGTTCGCGGTGCAGCAGAATAAAGCGCAACGCCGTGTTGGCATCGTCGGGCCGGCGTGGATAGCGCTGGTTGAGGTCCTGCAGGTGCTGCTGCGCCTGGTCCAGCAGGGCAGCGTCGGCTTCAATCTGCGGTGTATCGGCGTCCGCCCAATCGGTCAGCAGCGCAAACTGCGCGTCGTGTTCAGGGTTGGCGAGGTAGTGCAACTCCAGACGGTGCGCAAGGTCGCTGGCAGAAGCAGAACCCGTCAACATGCCCGGAATCACCACCACCACCCGATGCTCGGCCGGAATACCGTCGACCAGGGCCAATCGTGGCAAATGGACGGGACGGGCCGACTCGCTGATCAGCCGGTTGATGACGGCCACGACCGCTTCGGAAGCGGGAAAGACCGCCGCGACAACACCGAGGGCCATCAGCCAGGCGGGCGTATCCGCGCCGCCGCCATCGACACCGTGGCGGATCAGGGTCCGCACCAGCAGGGACAAGGCGCCCGTCAGAATCAGCAGATAGGCCGGCAGCGCGAGACGCCGCACCCCCTCTTGCCAGAAAAACCCCAGACGCTGGTGCAGGCCGAGTGCCGTCATCAGCGCCTTCTGGCCTGCGCCACGCAGCCAGTGGTGCGCCACGGCGGCCACGTCTTCACGACTGGATGCCGTGTGCATCAGATTCAGCAGCGACTGCGCGACGAACACCTCGCTCAAACCGCTGCGCCTGGCCAGCTTCTCGATCGCGTGCAGGGTCTGGTCCCGTGTCGGGTCATCCTCGGCGGCAAACACTTCCGATGTAAGCATCAATTGCATCAACGAACTGGTGCGGGCAATGATGCTGGACCAATCGGCATCGCCGATGGCGCGAAGCGACGTGACGGCGTTGCTGACACTCAAATTGTCTTGTGCCTGTTCCGCACGCTGTTGCGTCTGCAGGGCGCCCAGATCGGGTAGGGCACTTCGCAGCCAGCCCTGAATGGAGGCCTGGTTCGTGTCGTCTCCGGCTGCACGCCGGTCCTGCAGGCGTTGTGCCATCTGGGCCAAAAATACCGGACCAACCCCGCGCAGGGTCATCAGGTTCAAAAGATGATCGAGCGCATCACCATCGTAGTCTTCGATCCGGTCGAAGCACAGGTTGGCGAGTTCACGGGCAGCCTTGTTGGTGGCGACACGCTCGGCCAGCCGGCGCAGGTTTTCAATCAAGACGACGCGCAGCGTGGTGGGCAGTGCCCAGACCTCATTGAGTTTGAGTTCCCGCGCCTCCTGGTAGGCGGTCAGGAACTGCGCCAGCAGCTCTTCATCGAATGCACCATCCGTGTGGGCCACGAAGGCCCAGGCAACCCCATAGATGCGCGGCAGCCCCGCCAGTGGCGGGTCCAGCAGCATGGGCAGGGTGCGAAAGAAGCTGCGCGGCAAGCCATCGTGAATCTCTTTGAGCTGCGCTTCGATGGTGTGGAAATTGTCCAGCAACCACTCGGCCGCGGGACTGATGTCATAGCCGGTGCTGGCCTGTACGCCGATGTAGTGGTGGGCTTCGCGCAGCGTCTGGATATTGTTCTTGAGCCGGGGAAAGAAAGTGGCTGCGCGGATGGACATCCTGGCCGCACGGTGGGTCTGCCCCAACGATCGGCCATGCTGGCGAAAGCGCTCCACCCCAAAAATTTCGGAACGGATGGGCGACTGCACCGATCCGCGTTTACCGTCCAGGATGTCGTACAGGGCCTGTGGCGCTGCGGGCAGCCGTCCGGACACGGCGGATCGCACCATACGCTACACCACCATCGTCGCAAGGCCAATCAGCAATACGACGACCACCGAGGTCGTGACAAGCCGCGCAAGCATGAAACCACGCAGGGTCTCGGCAGCGCAGCGCAGCGCGAACAAATGACCGCGTGGGTTCTTGCACAGCCCCAAGTGATCACCCAGGGACGACAACTCGACGGGTGAGGTGTCCGGACTGCCTCCAAACGATGCGGTGCTCCAGGAGCCGGGGGAGATTGCATTGCTTTTCATAGTGGGTTCCTGCAGGTTTTCGGTACGGTCTTTAGTATTTCCGCAGAGGCCCAAAAACTCTGTTCGCTGCCCCACATAGGGGTCGCCGGAACACCGACACCGTGGGTTCGCAATCGCACAGACCAGAGCCATCGCCCGATTTACCGTAGGGGCCTATCTCAGGAAGCACCATGCACAACGCAGCCATACACACCCGTTCGTCGAGGCAGTTTGCACACACCGTGCGCCAACCCCTTGAGAAGAGCCCCGCATGCGAACAACTGGCGAACGAAAGCCGGATGGATCGCCAGTTCATGGCCCTGCTGGATGCCTACAGAAACACGGGGGGTCTGGCGCGGGCGCAGGAAGTTTTCACCATGTACAGGTCCCGCCACGGCGCAGATGTTGAGACGCTGGCACGGTGGATCGTCCGACGCGAGGTCATCAGTTTTGACTGGCAGTCAAAGGTGTGGGTTCCCTTGTTCCAGTTCGACCGCACCACGATGACATTGCAGCCAGGTCTCAACAGCATTTTGGCCGCCCTGAACCCCATACACGGACCGCAGGAAATGGCGGCCTGGTTTGCACAACCGAGTCGCTGGCTCATGGAGCAAGCGCCCGCTGATGTGTTTGGCACGGACCCCCATGCCGTACTGAAGGCCGCGTGTACCGATCGCTTTATCGCGGCGTGATCACGCCGCGATCGTCGGAGAGGACGATCTCCACACGCCGGTTCAGTTGGCGATTCGCAGCCGTATCGTTGGCCGCCACGGGATAGGACTCGCCATAGCCGCGCTGGCTGATGCGCTCACGCGCCACACCCATGTCCAGCAGCGCATCACGCACCGCCGCAGCACGGCGCTCCGACAGTTCCTGGTTGTGTCGTGTCTGTCCTGTACTGTCGGCAAAGCCTTCCACCAGCACGGCACGTTTCGGGTTTTGCTGAAGAATAGTGGCCAGCCGCTGCGCCACGCGGGTGCCGTCGGCATTCAGACGCGCCAGGTCGGTGCCAAACAATACGTCGCCCAACGTGATGACCAGCCCGCGCTCGGTCTTTTTGGCCGCGAGTTCGGCCAGTTGCGCCTCAAGCTGGGTGTTCCTGGCACTGGCTTCTGCAGCCAGTCGTTGCGCCTGCGCTTCATTGTCCTGCGCCAGGTTCTTCTGCTGGGTGGCCGCCGCCGCGGCATCGCGCGCGGCCTGTGCGGAACGCTCGGCTTCTTCGGCCTTCAGGCGTGCCTGCTCGACCTGCTGGGTGCGTTGGTCCAGGCGCACCTGGTCGCGAATGGCGGCGGAACTGGCGATTTCGGATTCAGACGATTTTTTGCTGGCGACTTCGGTGGCCAGTGCGATCTTCTGTTTGGCGAGGTAGGCCAGTTTGTCTACGGTTTCCAGACTCTCGCGCTCCTTGGCCGCAGCATTGGCCTTTGCCAAAGCTTCGGTCGCCGACTGCATTTCCAGTGCGGCATAGGTCGCAATCTTGGGGTTGCCCTGGGCCTGCACATAGTCCACGCGCACCTGGTCGAGCAGGCTGGTTGACTTGGGGTTGCTGGCACAGGCGCTGATCAGCAGCACGGCACTGGCCAGCACAAGGTTGGTACGGATATTTTTCATGGTGATGTCTCTGAATTAGGGGTTACTGGGAACCGGCGCGCTCGAGCTCCGCCCGCAACACGCGGATGTCTTCCTGGAGCGTGGCCGAGATGGACTGGGCCTTGGCCGAGCCGGCTTTGGCCTGGGCCAGCTTGGCATCGGCCTGTGCCTGGTTGGCGTAGTCGGTTGCGGCCTTGTAGTCTTTGGCGGCCAGCGCCTTCTTGGCCAGCGCAAGTTTTTCGCGGGCGGCTTGCATATCAGCCGGGGCAAATTCGGTGCCGTCTGCCTGGCTTGCGTTTTCCACTGCTGCTTGCGACACGGCGACGTCCGCCGTGGCGGGGGCCTTCATGCTGTTGCACGCGGTCATTGTCAGGGCGCCTGCAAGGCATGCGCCGATCAACCAAGGTCGGGAGGGATTCATAGGGTACTTTCTGGTGAGTGGCTTCGCCATCCGCGCAATCGGCGGTGACAGCAGGGTTGTAAATCGGGCCCCGCGCAGCGTCTGTGCAGTGGCGCACCAACGCATGCAGCATGCGACGGCCGTGACGGTGAAGCAACACACCGGAACGCGAATGCGCACTGCAGTTGTCTATGTGTATTGGCGCACGGACAGGAGAGTGCCTGCCGCCGAACATGGCAACAGTACACACGGTACTAGCCATTGAAACCACGAAAGACAAACATGAAAAAACTCACACCGCTTTACTTGCTGGGTGTTGCCGGACTGGGCACAGTCCTGGCGACCTCTGCCATCGCCCAGGAGAACAAATACTATTACTGGGGCCTGGGAGGGGGACAGTCCCATTCGCAGATTGATGACCGGCTGACGACCAACAGCTTGCTGGGCTCTTCGACCAGCCCGGGTTCATTCACCAATGAAACGCAGGACACTTCCTACAAGCTGTTTGGCGGGTACCAGTTCAACCGGAATATTGCGCTGGAAGCCGGTTACTTCAATCTCGGAAAATTTACCTACTCGACCTCGATGCCAGGGGGAACGCTGAATGGCCGTTACGAAACCGAGGGCATCAACCTGGATCTGGTAGGGACCATGCCGCTGAGTGCCCGCTGGTCCGCACTGGCACGTATCGGCGTCCAGTACGCCAACACGCGTGATGCATTCAGTGGACCCGGCCTGCCCGCGTCGGCACCCAATGACAACAGCCAGCGCGCCAACAATGGCAAGGTCGGACTGGGGCTGCAGTATGAACTGACGCGTACGATGTTTCTGCGCGGCGAGGCCGAGCGTTACCGGGTGAAGGATGGCCTGGGCAGCAACGGCGACGTCAACGTGGTCTCCGTGTCGCTGGTGTTCCCCATTGGCCGGTCCGCACCGCGCCCTGCCGTCGTCGCACAAGCTCCGTATGTAGAGCCCGTTGCCCCTCCACCACCGGCCCCCATCATGGTCGCGCCGCCTCCCGCACCAGCGCCCGTAGCGGTGGTGATGCCCAAACGTGTGCAGTTCTCCGCGGACTCGCTGTTTACCTTTGACAAGGCAGTGATCCGGCCCGATGGCAAGACTGCGCTCGACGTGTTTGCCAAGGACCTCCAGGGCACGCGTTACAGCACGGTATCGGTCGAAGGCAATACGGACCGTCTGGGATCGGACGCCTACAACCAAAAGCTCTCCCAAGAGCGCGCCGACGCCGTCAAAGGCTATCTGATCGCCAATGCGGGAATCGATGGCAACAAGATTTCATCGATCGGCCGCGGCGAGTCCAACCCCGTCACCAAGCCTGGCGACTGCAAGGGCTCAAACGCCAATGCAGCCCTGATCGCATGCCTGCAACCTGACCGTCGGGTCGATGTTGAAGTCACTGGCGAACGTTGAAGTCATTCTTTTTAAACAACCTAGGAACCACCATGAAATCACTTACCCTGAACTACGCTGCCATCGCCCTGTGCCTGACTTTTGGTGTGGCGGCACATGCGCAAACCATGACCAAAGTGGAACTCAAAAGTGCACAGGAAAAGATTGAGGCCGACTACAAGGCGGCCCTGGTCCCGTGCGCCTCCCTGTCCGGCAATACCAAGAAGATCTGCACCGTAGAAGCCAAGGGCAATGAAAAAATTGCCCTGGCCAACCTTGCGGCCAGCAACAAGCCTTCGGCCAAGACCCAGCGCGACGCCAGCGATACCAAGGCCGAAGCGGTCTATGACCTGGCCAAGCAGAAGTGCCAGGACCTGGCCGGCAACGCCAAGGATGTCTGCATCAAGGAAGCAAAGTCCGCCGAGACAACAATGAAGGCGGACGCCAAGCTGCAACTGAAGACTTCAGAAGCCAATGCGGACGCCCGCAAGACCACCGCCCAGGCCTCCGGCAAAGCCGCCGACAAGGTAAGCGATGCACGCAAAGACGCGGCAACGGACAAGTCAGATGCCCAGTACAAAGTCGAGAAAGAAAAGTGCGATGTACTGGCTGGCGATGTCAAGGACAACTGCCTGAAGCAGGCCAAGGCCAACTTCGGAAAATAGTCTGATGCGCACCCTATCGTATGACCCAAACCAATCGGGAAACCAACATGTCACATAGCACCACCGAGCTGGCCCACAGCCTCATTGACCAAACTGCCCAGTCAGCGGGCGCGGCCATTCAAACCACACAGCGCGTGGCCAACGATGCCGTCGGAAGCCTGTCCCACACCCTGCAGACCGCCCAGCACCAGGTTCGCGACAGCGCGCACCTGGCGTCTGACAAAACGGTTGCCTACATCCGCGAGGAACCCGTGAAGTCCATGCTGATTGCCGCAGCCGCGGGTGCTGCGCTGATGGCCTTGGCACGCGCGATCAGCCATCCACGCGGGTCGCGTTGAGCACGCAGCCATGCATCCGCTATTGGACTTGCTGGTAGCCCAGCCTGCGCTGCTGGCGGACCATGCGCTGGCGTATGTGGAATTGACGGCACAGGAAGCAACGGAGTTCTCGAGACAGTGCCAGCGGCGCGTACTTCTGATCGCCTGCGCCCTGTGCTGTGCAACATCTGCAGGTGTGCTGGCCGGTGTCGCCTGGATGCTGTGGTATGTATCGCCGCTGGCACAGAGCAGTTTTCCATGGCCCCTGGTTATGGCTCCGCTGGTGCCACTGGCGGCGCTGGGCTGGTGCCTGATGAAACTCCATGCGGTTGCGGGCGAGACCGGCTTTGTGAAGGTTCGCGAGCAGCTGATAGCGGACAAGGCCCTGCTGAGCGAAGTGTGCAGAGCATGACCGCCACCAAGACAGACCCCGCCGCATCGCTGGCGATCAGCCGGGTGCGCATTCGTGCCCACCTTCTTTCAAACGCCGCCCGTTCCGCGGCATCCGGAAATGCCACGGCACAGCACGGACCGTCACACTGGATACACGTACTGGCGATGCTCAGCGCTGCGGTGGGCACCTGGGTGCCGTTCGCCAGGCTTCACCCTGTGCGTCTGGTGCTATGTGCGGCGGCTGCAGGCGCTGCAGTGATGTGGATCCGCCCCTGGCGCTGGGTGACTGCCCCTGCAGTGGCAGCGTCGCTGGCCGCGGCGGTGGATCTGTTGACGCAAGCACAGTCCAAAGACAATCTATGGTCCACATTCATGGACTTCGTGCTGCAAAAAAAGGGCCCAACAGGGCCCTGATCGTGTGCCCTGCGGGGCAGCACTCAAATGCGGCCCATCAGCAGCAGGACCAGCAGCACGACGACGATCAGGCCCAGTCCACCGCTGGGACCCCAGCCCCAGGACTGGCTATGCGGCCAACTGGGAAATGCCCCCACCAGCATCAGTATCAGCACAATCAACAGAATGGTTCCTAAGCTCATATCAGTATCCTCAAGTAATGGATGTTGCAGCCAAAGTCCAGTTGAAAACTGGCTCTCTCCGGTTGTGACGCCAGCTTATGGCGCCGGGCTGCTGCGGTCTGTTAGCCAGCGAACCCTGGCGTGCAGATCAATCGCCGAGAAACTCACCAACCGGTTTGAAGTCCTCAATCCGATCGCAAATGGCTTTGATCACCACCAGAATAGGAACTCCCAGCAGCAGGCCCCATATGCCCCACAGCCAACCCCACGCCAGCACGCCGACAAAGATGGCCACTGGGTTCATCTGGTTGGCCCGGCTGGTCAGCCAGGGGGTCAACAGGAAGGCTTCCACCGCGTGGATCACCAGCGAGGATCCGCCCACCAGCAAGGCCATTTCCAGCGAACCAAATTGCAGGAAGCCCACCAGCGCCGAGCCAGCCCCGATAATCACGCTGCCAATGTAGGGAATCAGATCAAGCACTCCGGCGGCCACGCCCCAAACCGCCGCGTTCTCCAGTCCGATGGCCAGAAAGCACAGCCAGGTGGCAACGCCCACCAACACGCTGGTGAACAATTGCACCAGCATGTAGCGCTGGATCTGGTCGTGGATCAGGTTCATGGCCTGCAATGTGATTTTCTTTCTTCCAAGGGTTGGGCCAGCCAGCTTGACCAGCTTGCGCCGGAACTGGTCGCCGGACGCCAGCAGGAAAAAGGTAATCAGGGAGACCATGCCAACCTGGCTGAGTGTGGCCAGCACGCCCAACGTACCGCTCCACAAGTGGTCTTTGATATCGAACCGGGATTTGACAATTTGAACCCGCTGCACGCCACGGCTGGGCGCCGCAGCCTGTGTGGTTTCTTCGGCGGCCTGTTCGATCTGGGCGGCGGCCTTTTGCACCGTTGTCAATGTGTTGTCGGGTCGGCCCGGTGGTGACCGCACCACGTCGTGCAACTTGCGGGCGGCAGCAGGCAGTGTTTCGACCAATTTGCTGGCATCGTCCGCCAATGCATACACCGTAGCGCCAACCCCGCCGACAATTCCCAGAATCAACACCGCCGCACTCACCACACGCGGAATACGAAACGCCTCCAGCCACGCCACGACCGGCGACAGCGCGTAGCTGAACAGCAGGCCAACCATCACCGGAATGAAGACGGCACTGGCCCAGTGCAGGGTGTACAGGCCGGCCAGCGTCGCAAGCACCACCAGGGACACGTTGCGCACATCCACGGGCCCGTCCGGCGCCGTCCGGGGCAGATTTTCGTCAGTTTGCGGGGAATGCATGCTTGGCGGCTTGCTGGAAATCACCCAGTCTTCGCTCCGCGCGGCCCACTACCTGGCGTTGCAGGCCCCTCAATTGCTGGCCCCTGTTTCCTGTGAGCTTTCCGGCCTGTTCCTGGACTCTGCCAATGTAGTCTTTGAAGGTGCCGTGGACCTGGTTTGTATTCATGGGGGGGCCTTTCGTCGTCGCGGTGAAGCGCCGTGTGCGGGCTTCAGAAGAAAGCCCGCTACCCCATGCTACGAACAACCGGCCCTCTCATCTGTACGCTGGCATACAGAGTGCCCCCGAACGCTTACATGACCGCGATCTCTGCAATCGCGTTGGCCATGTATTCGATCTTGTGCTGCATGTCTGCGTCGGTGTCGGCATAGCGCTTGGCGATGTCGGCAAACGTGTCCTGGATCTCGACGAAGGCATCGACCATGTCGGGGTCGAAATGGGCCCCGCGTTCGCTGAAGATGATCTGTACGGCCTTGTCGTGCGGCACGCCGTCCTTGTAGACCTTGCTGGTGATCAATGCGTCGTACACATCACCAATGGCCAGGATGCGGGCCGCCACCGGAATGTCGGTTCCGGCCAGCGCGCGCGGGTAGCCGCTGCCGTCCCATTTTTCCTGGTGACACAGCACCAGGTCCTTGGCAATCGCCAGCCGCGGCGAAGCGCGTCCCAGGGTTTTTTCGGCCCGCTCGATGGCGGCGTGGCCGATCGTGGGGTGGGTGCGCATGATGGCCAGCTCGTCGGGCGTGAGGCGCCCGGGCTTGAGCAGAATGCGGTCCGGTATGCCGATGGAGCCCATGTCATACAGCGGCACACTGAGGCACAGGGTGTCGATAAAGGCGGGTGTCAGCAGTTCGGAAAACTTGGGGTGGGCGGACAGCGCCTGGGCGAGGTTCAACACATAGTTCTGCACCCGCAGGATGTGGCTCTCGGAATCCGCCTCGCGTTGTTCGGCCAGGGTGGCGAGCGCCAACACCAGCACCTGTCGGGCGTGTGGAATCTCGCTCACATCGAAGTCCGCTGGATGCGATGCGGGGGGTGCAGATGTCATGTTCAATCTCCTTGGGCGCCGTTCAGCGGTGCCTGGTACAACCATACCATTTTGCCACCGGGCTCACTGCACTGCGCGTCTGCTTGCAGCTGCGTCGCTTCAAATTCCAGACTGACCAGCCAGGCCCCGGGGCGCAGTTCGGCGCGTGCCTTGTCAACAGCGCGGCCCATGCTCTCCGGGCGCTGGAACAGGTAGACCATGTCGTAGCCCGACCAGTCGGCGCGCCAGATGTCGCCCTGTCTCACGCGCGCCCACGGACAGCGCAAGGCGCACAGCCAGCGCAGCGGCCAGCTCCACTCCAGACCCTCGAGCGCCGCCTGCGGGTAGGCGCGGCGCAACGCCACCAGCCCTTGCCCCAGTCCACAACCGGCGTCGAGTATGCGGGCCCCGGCGGGCATGGGTGCATGCGCGGGCATGCCATCCAGCGCATGGGCGGGGGTCGGAAACAACGGCGCATCGCGCCAGGCATTGATGGGGTAGACCAATAGCAGCAGCAACAGCGGTACCAGCCAGGTCCAGGCCGGCACGGCAGCCAAACCCATCGCAGGCAGTGTGAGCGCCATGGACAGGGGAAAGCCAGCTGCAATCAGGATGCGGCGCCACCAGCTGTTACCCCACAGGCTGAAGCCCACGCCAACGGCAGTGGCGCACCCCAGGGCCACATGGTGCGAGCTGCCCTGGTCCAGCAGCAGTTTGAACAGCACCCATGCCGCCGCCCAGGCCAACACGGCGGGCAATGGCCACGGCATCCAGCGCCCGGTCACGCCAAGTGCTCCAAGCTAAATAGGCCTCTAGCCCTCGTGAACATTGGTTATATTGCTATTATATTCATAGCAATTCATCATCAGATCCCGTGCCATGTATTCGCCGCCGGGCCGCCCCAAGGCGAATTGCACACCCCCTCGGGGGGCAGCGCAGTACACGCAGTGACAAGTGTGGGGGTCACAAATTCCGCCGCCGGTCACATTAGCGTTGCGCGCCCGGCGACAAGCGTTCAATCAGGCCGTTGAGTTCATCGAGCGAACCGAACTGGATGATGATCTCGCCCATCTCTTCCATGCGCCCGGCCCGCTTGACGCGTTTCTTGACCGCGATCTCGACCTGGGCCATCAGCAGGTCCGACAGCTCTTCTTCCACGCGCTTGATGTCGCGGGACTTTTCCTTCTTGGGCTTGGAGGACACCAGTTCAAACTCGGCACCCAGTTTTTTGACCAGGCTTTCGGCCTCGCGCACCGACATTTTCTTGGTCGCGATCTGGTTGGCGGCGGTGATCTGCATGGCGCGGTCCAGGGCCAGCAAGGCGCGGGCGTGGCCCATGTCCAGGTCACCGGCCATCAGCATGGTCTGCACCGGGTCGGCCAGGTTCAACAGGCGCAGCAGGTTGCTGGCGGCGCTGCGCGAGCGGCCGACGGCCTGGGCGGCGGTCTCGTGCGTCATGCCGAATTCCTTGATCAGCCGCTGCAGGCCCTGGGCTTCTTCTAGCGGGTTCAGGTCCTCGCGCTGCATGTTCTCGATCAGCGCCATGGCGGCGGCGGCCTCATCCGGCACGTCGCGCACCAGCACCGGCACGCTGTCCAGGCCGGCCAGTTTGGCGGCGCGAAAGCGCCGTTCGCCGGCGATGATTTCATACTTGCCGGCATTCGCTCCGGCGGCCAGGCGACGAACCAGGATCGGTTGCATGATGCCCTGCGCCTTGATGCTCTCGGCCAGTTCGTACAGCGCACCCTCGTCCATGCGGGTGCGGGGCTGGTACTGCCCGGCCACCATGTCGGTGAGCAGCAAGCTGCTGGGCAGGCCCGAGTTGGCCACGGCCTCGTCGGCCGGTGCGCGGTCCTTGACCTTGGGGCCCAGCAGCGCTTCCAGACCCATGCCCAGTCCCTTGGGTTTTTTCGTGACCATCAGGTGTTCTCTTTCTTCATCTTCATCCATTGATCCAATAGCCGCAAACCCTCGGGCCAGTCGCCCAGGCCCGACTCGGCGTTGATATGGCCCCGGTGGCCGTAGTCGACAAACTCCGAGCCCCATGCGTGGGCGAAGTGCTGCGCACGCGCGAAACTGCAGTACGGGTCGTCGTGGCTGCCCAGCAACGTGCTGGGAAACGGTAGACGCTGCGACACGATGGGTGACCAGCTCTTGAGTGCGGCCCGCAGTTCTTCGCGCTCGGGGTCACCCGGCGCCACCAGCAGCGCGCCGCTGACGCGGTGGGTGTTGCGGGAATGCGCTGCCCATGCGGCCGTCAGCATGCAGCCCAGGCTGTGGGCGGCCAATACGACAGTGCCGGGCGCGGCCAGCACCGCTTCTTCCAGCTGAGCCATCCAGTCGCCGCGCAAGGGTTGCATCCAGTCGTGCTGCTGCACGCGCACAAAGCCGTGCAACGCTTCCCAGCGGCTTTGCCAGTGGTCGGGACCGGAGTTTTGCCAGCCCGGCAGGATGAGGACGGTGGTTGCCTGCATGGCCTACATCGCGGCGATGCGCGCCACCATCTCCTGCGCAAAGGCCACGAATGCCTGCGCGCCCTTGGACGACGGATCGAACACGACGCCGGGCAGCCCATAGCTGGGCGCCTCGGCCAGGCGCACATTGCGCGGAATGACCGAGTCAAACACCTTGTCGCCGAAATGCGCCTTGAGCTGCTCACTCACCTGCATTTGCAGGGTAATGCGCGGATCAAACATGACGCGCAGCAGGCCGATGATTTGCAGGTCGTCGTTGAGGTTGGCCTTGACCTGCTTGATGGTGTTGACCAGATCGGTGAGACCCTCGAGCGCAAAGTACTCGCATTGCATGGGCACGATGACGCCGTGGGCGCAGCACAGGCCGTTCAGCGTCAACATCGAGAGGCTGGGCGGGCAGTCGATCAGCACAAAGTCGTACTCGGCGTCGACTGCGGCAATGGCCTGCTTCAGGCGCTTCTCGCGCCGCTCCACCTCCACCAGCTCTACCTCGGCACCGGCGAGTTCGCGGTTGGCACCCAGGATGTCGTAGCTGCAACCACCGTCCTTGAGCTTGTCGCTTTGCGTGCGCGCCTCGGCGATGGAAGCCGACTCCAGCAGTACGTCGTACACCGTCAATTCCAGTTTGCGCTTGTCCACGCCCGAGCCCATGGTGGCATTGCCCTGGGGGTCGAGATCAATCATCAGCACCCGCTGCCCGACCTTGGCCAGACCGGCTGCCAGGTTGACGGTGGTGGTGGTTTTGCCGACGCCACCTTTTTGGTTGGCAACGCAGAAGATTTTGGCCATGTGTGCTCGGGGGAAGGTTTAAAACCGTGGGGCGTCGTCAGTGTTTCACGTGGAACAGCGCAGTGCCGCCCTAGCGTGACACCGCCAGCTTGATGCCAAAGCCAATCAGGAACAGACCGGCAATCTTCTCCAGCACCCTTGACACCATGGGGTTGGCGCGGATGCGTTCGGCCAGAAAGTGGGTCAGCAGCACCGAGGTCAGTCCATACAGAAAGGTGATGACCGCAATCGTGGTCGCCATAAAGCCATAGGTCAGCAGGCCCTGCTGGCGCGCCGGGTCGACGAACAGCGGAAAGAACGCCATGTAGAACAGGATGGCCTTGGGGTTGAGCAACGTGATCATCAGGGCCTGGCGGAAATAGTGGCCGGCCGTGATGTTCAACACCGGTGCGGCACCGGGTTTTGCCAGCAGCATCTTGGCCCCTAGCCACGCCAGGTAAGCGGCGCCGATCCATTGCACCGCCTGGAAAGCATCCGGGTAGGCTGCCAGCAATGCCGCCACACCGGCCACTGCCGACCACATCAACACCTGGTCCCCGGCGATCACGCCCATCGTGGCTGCCAGTCCACCACGGATTCGACCCTTGCTGGTGGAGGTGATCAGCGCCAGATTTCCGGGGCCGGGAATCAGCAAAAAGACAATCACGGTGACAACAAACGTGCCGTAGTCGGTAACGCCAAGCATGGGATTTTTCTCCGGGGTGAGGGGCTGAGTTTACGTTGGTTTTTTGACGGTCCGGTTTTGTGGTTCCTCGCGTTGAAGGCACTTCGTTCGGAGGTCCGCTCGCTTGCACGCATCAGGCGCGGGGCGCGCGTTTTGCTTCGTGTCCCCCGCCCGCTTTGCGGGCTCCTCCTTTACCTACGCAAAACGCACACCCCACACCTGATGCTGGGGTCGTAGCACGCGAAGTTCGAATTGGCAATATCACGTTGGCGGCTTGGCTAAGCGAGGTTATTTCCCACAGTTCGGCGCAGACCAAGCACCGGAGGATCGGTCGGGCTATGCGTTTTGCGCAGGTCAAGGAGGAGCAGAGGGCTTGCCCTCTGCGGGGGACACGGAGCAAAACGTATGACCCGACCGATCCGAAGCCCAAACAAGCAATGTCAGACCGGAGATGCCCGCATCCAAACAATGCACCGCTCAGCATCCAGCCCCGGCACGACCAGTTGTTCCACGTGAAACACATCGATCGATGAAGGCAACACCGCAATCTCATCCGCAGGGTGCTTGCCCTTCATCGCCATCCAGACGCCCTGCTCCGCCAGCGCCCCGCCCGACCAGTTCGTAAAGTCGACCAGGGACGCAAAAGCCCGCGAACTCACCACGTCATACGGTTCTGTCAAAGACTCCACCCGCGCATGCAGACCCCGCAGATTCGGCAGCTTCAAGCTCACCGCCACCTGCTGGATAAAGGCCGCCTTCTTGGCAACCGTGTCCACGCAATGCACCGTGATCTCCGGGCAGCAGATGGCAATCACAATGCCGGGCAGCCCGGCGCCGGAACCCACATCCAGCAAACGGATCGGCTTGGGCGCCGCCAGTCCCTGGCTTTGCAATTGCCGCCGCAGCGGTTGAATGGCGGCCAGGCTGTCGAGCAAATGGTGCGTCAGCATCTCCGCTGGATCACGCACCGCCGTCAGGTTGTAGACCTTGGTCCATTTTTGGATCAGGTCCAGATAGTCCAGCAGATGCCGCACCTGCGCATCATCCAGCGTCAAACCCAGCGCCACCAGACCCTGGCGCAATCCTGGCTCCAGCGCGTGCATCAGGCAGAAACCTCCGCCACCGCATTCGACGCAAAGCCGCGGAAGTTGCCTTTCTTCAAATGGATCAGCAACAGCGAGATGGTCGCCGGCGTAATGCCCGACATGCGGGATGCCTGGCCCAGGGTCTGGGGGCGCTGCTTGTTCAGACGCTGGCGCGCTTCGATGCTCAGCGCCGTGACCTGCAGGTAGTCGAGATCTTCCGGCAAGCGCAGATTCTCGTAATGCGCGGCGCGCTCGACCTCGTCGTTCTGGCGGTCAATGTAGCCAGAGTATTTGGCGGCAATCTCCACCTGCTCGATGACCGCCGCCACAAACACATCCTGCGCCACCCCTTCTGCCGTGGCCACAGCCACCCCTTCTGTTTCACGTGAAACAACCGGTGGCACTGGAAGGTCAGCCTGTGCATAGCGTCCATTGTCCAGCGACATCAGGGCGGCGTAGCTGATATTGGGACGGCGCAGCAAGTCCGCCAGGTTGTATTCATGTTCAATGGCCTTGCCCAGCACGCGCTCGGATTCGCTGGCAGCCAGGTTCTTGGGGCTGACCCAGATGCTGCGCAGCCGCTCTGTTTCACGTGAAACCGCATCGCGCTTGCGGCAGAAGGCATCCCAACGCGCATCGTCCACCAGGCCCAGCTTGCGGCCGGTTTCGGTCAGGCGGGCGTCGGCATTGTCCTCGCGCAGCTGCAGCCGGAACTCGGCCCGGCTGGTAAACATGCGGTAAGGCTCGGTCACGCCTTTGGTGATCAGGTCATCGACCAGCACACCCAGATAGGCTTCGCTGCGGCCGGGCACCCAGGTGTCCGATCCCCAGCTGGCGGATTGGGTTGCCGGGGCTCCGGCCTGCAGCGCGGCATTCACGCCGGCAAACAATCCCTGCGCCGCCGCCTCTTCATAGCCGGTCGTGCCATTGATCTGACCGGCAAAAAACAGGCCGTTGATCTGCCGCGTCTCGAAGCTGCTCTTCAGCGAGCGGGGGTCAAAGTAGTCGTATTCGATGGCGTAGCCCGGGCGCAGAATGTGCACGTTTTCCAGCCCGGCCATGCTGCGCACCAGGTCGTACTGGATATCAAACGGCAGGCTGGTGCTGATGCCATTGGGGTAGTACTCGTGGGTGGTCAGGCCTTCGGGCTCCAAAAAGATCTGGTGGCTGTCCTTGTCGGCAAAGCGGTTGATCTTGTCTTCCACGCTGGGGCAGTAGCGCGGACCCACGCCTTCAATCTTGCCGGTGAACATGGGGCTGCGGTCAAAGCCGCTGCGGATGATGTCGTGGGTTCGCGCGTTGGTGTGGGTGATCCAGCACGGCATTTGCTGCGGGTGCATGCTAAGGCGACCCATGAAGCTGAAGACCGGCATCGTCGCGCTCATGCCGCCGGGCATGCCGTCACCGGGTTGTTCCTGGCATTTGCTGAAGTCAATGCTGCGGCCATCCAGGCGCGGTGGTGTGCCGGTCTTCAGGCGGCCCTGCGGCAGCTTCAGTTCCTTCAACCGTGCGCTCAGGGAAATCGCCGGTGGGTCCCCTGCCCGACCGGCCGCGTAATTGTTCAGCCCCACATGGATCTTTCCGTCCAGAAAGGTACCGGCGGTCAGCACAACGGTCTTGGAGCGAAAGCGGATACCCACCTGGGTCACGGCACCGACCACGCGGTCGCCCTCCACCATCAGGTCGTCGACCGCTTGCTGGAACAGCCACAGATTGGGCTGGTTTTCCAGCATGCCGCGAATGGCGGCCTTGTACAAAATACGGTCGGCCTGGGCCCGCGTGGCGCGCACGGCCGGGCCTTTGCTGGAGTTCAGAATCCGAAACTGAATGCCCGACGCATCCGTGGCCAGCGCCATGGCGCCGCCCAGTGCATCCACTTCCTTCACCAGGTGGCCCTTGCCGATGCCGCCGATGGACGGGTTGCAGCTCATCTGTCCCAGCGTCTCGATGTTGTGGCTCAGCAGCAGCGTCTTGCAACCCATGCGCGCAGCCGCCAGCGCAGCCTCGGTTCCGGCATGGCCGCCGCCAACGACGATGACGTCGAATTCTTGTGGGTAGAGCATGGTGTTCAGTTTGTGGGCGTAAGGCAGGTCCGCGTGCGCCCCGTGTGGGATAGCCCGCGATTTTACCGGTTGCCTGGTTTTTTGGCACGTTGCCGGAATTCACTGGGTTGTGTTGCTGCTGCGGGGGATCTGTTGGGCAGCACGTTTTGCTGCGTGTCCCCCGGACCTGCACGCAGGTCCTCCTCCTTTACCTCCGCAAAACGCACAGCCCAACCGATCTGGCGTAGCGTGTAGCCCGCCCTAAAAAAAGCAGACAGCCCCTTCGCCGCCGAACCCAGCGACAGGCAAGGCGCGCGTGTTTTGCGCAGGTAAAGGAGGAGCCCGCAAAGCGGGCGGGGGACACGGAGCAAAACACGCGCGCCTTGCCTGTCGCGGGCGAGAGAAGACAAACCCACACTCAACTGAATTGGCGACAATAAGCCCCATGACCAAACTCCTCGTTTTCGCTGGCAGCACCCGCCAACTCTCCTTCAACCGCCGCCTCGCCAACGTCACCGCCGCCATGGCTCGGGCCGAGGGCGCGGATGTCACCCACATCGAACTGAGCGACTTCGACGTGCCGCTGTACAACGCCGACCTGGAAGCCCGGGGCACACCGGCCGACGTGATGCGTCTCAAATCAATCGCCTATGACCACCCCGCCTGGATCATCTGCTCCCCCGAGTACAACGGCTCCTACACCGGCCTGCTGAAAAACACCATCGACTGGATCAGCAGCCCCGTCAAGGGCGACCCCGTCTGGTCCGACGGCGACCGCTCCATGCGCGGCAAGATCGTCGGCCTGATGAGCGCGTCGAACGGCGCTTTGGGTGGCCTGCGCTCGCTGAGCCACCTGAACCCGCTGATGGCCAATGCCCAGTGCTGGGTCGCACCCAAACAGTTTGCGCTGAGCCGGGCAGCGGATGCCTTTAACGAAAATGGCGAACTCAAGCTGCCCGCCCAGCGCGACAACGTGCTGGCCGTGGTGCAGCAGGTGCTGTGGGCCGCCAAACGATTCGCATAGAAATACGCCCCTAGCCCTCGTCCATATTGGCACAGTTGCTATATTGTTTATAGCAACTAGGCCAGCGCGCCGGCCCGCTCCAGTTCCGCCAGCGACACAATGTCGATGCGGCCATAGCCCAGGGTCAGCACACCGGCGCGCACCAGCGCCTTCAACTCCTTGGACAGCGTCTGCCGGGTGATGCCCAGCATCATCGCCAGCGCCTCCTGCGACACCGCCACACTGGCCCGTGCATCGCTGGCCATGGTGGCGTCGCCGCGCGCCAGAGTCAGCAGCCGCCGCGCAATGCGGGTGCGGGTGGAGCGCAACATGGCGTCTTCGACCAGGCCATAGAGCACCCGCACGCGGCCGCACAGCAACCGGCCAATGCCCCGGGCAAAGGCGCTGCGCTGCATCAGCCGGTTGAAGGCGGGCGGGTTGATGACCAGCACCACACTGGACTGCACCGCCGTCACATCGTGTGGACGGGGCAGGCCATCGATCAACGAGGCTTCGCCAAACCAGTTGCCCGCCTCCACCACCGAGAGAATGCCCTCGCGCCCATCCTCGCCTACCGTGGACACCTTGAAAGCGCCCTGCACCACGCCTATAAATCCCCCCACCGGATCGCCCTTGCGGTACAGCATCTCGCCGGCGCGAAGCGCCACCCGGTCGGCTGCGGCCAACATGGCACGGCACTCGGCCAGGGGCAAGGCTGCAAACCAGGGGTTGCGCGACATTGTGGCCAGCAGATCGTCTTTTGAGCTTTGCATCCATTTCTTCCCGGTGATTACCCTAAATTGTAATTTTTTTAACAGTCTTGGCGGCAGGCCCGGGTTAACGTGGCAGACCGCCCATCAGGACCACCCAGGACACTGCGCATGCACATTCCATCACTCCAAAACAAAGTCAGCCCAGAAGAGTGGCAACTGCGCGTCGATCTGGCCGCCTGCTACCGCCTGGTGGCGGCCTACGGCTGGAGCGATCTGGTCTTCACCCACATCAGCGCCCGGATTCCCGGCCCGGACCACCATTTCCTGATCAACCCCTACGGGCTGATGTTTGACGAGATCACCGCCAGCAGCCTGGTCAAGGTCGACCAGCAGTGCAACAAGCTGATTGACTCACCCTTCCCGGTCAACCCCGCCGGCTTTGTGATCCACAGTGCTGTGCATGAAGTTCGCGAGGACGCCGGCTGTGTCCTGCACACCCATACCCGTGCCGGCGTGGCAGTGAGCGCCCAGCAATGCGGCGTGTTGCCGATCAGCCAGCAATCGACCTTTGTGTTGGCGTCGCTGGCCTACCATACCTATGAAGGTGTGGCCATCCGCGACGACGAAAAGGCCCGCCTGCAGGCCGACCTCGGCACCGCCAACTTCCTGATGCTGCGCAACCACGGCTTGCTGACCGTGGGCAAGACCATTGCCGACGCCTTTTTGTCGATGTACACGTTTGAGTCGACCTGCCAGATCCAGATTGGCGCCCAGGCCGGTGGCGCAGTCACCCATGTCGACCCCCGCATCGTTCACGGCGTGGCCGAGTCCATGCGGGTACAAACCGGTGGCCTGGGCGGCGCCTTCGTCTGGCCCTCCCTGATCCGCAAGGCCGACCGCCTGGACCCCAGCTACAAAACCTGAAAACTGAAAGAAGCCCCACCATGACCGCCACGCCCCTGCACTCCGTCACGCCCGCCGACGCGACCCGCGCCCTGCTGGAAGAAACCCTGGCCCTGCAACGTGCCGCCTACTTTGCCCACTCCTACCCCAGCTTTGCCGAGCGCAAGGCCGACCTGAAGAAGCTCAAGGCCTTCCTGCAGGACCACCGCGAAGCAGTGCTCGACGCCATCAGCGCCGACTACGGCAACCGCTCGCGCCACGAGACCCTGTTCGCCGAGATCTACGGCATCCTGGACGGTGTGGACCATGCCATCAAGCACCTCAGGGCCTGGATGAAACCGCAAAGCCGCGGCATTGACCTGAAGAACTTCATGGGCGCCAAGAACCGCGTCATCCCGCAACCGATCGGCATCGTGGGCCACATCGTGCCGTGGAACTTTCCGATCTTTCTGTGCTTTGGCGGCCTGACCTCCGCCTTTGCCGCGGGCAACCGCTGCATGGTCAAGATGTCGGAAAACTCCCGCCACCTCGCCAAGCTGCTGATCGAGAAAATGCCAGACTATTTCCCCCGCGAGAAGCTGGCGTTCTTTGACGAGACCGGCGGCGTTGGCATCGAGTTTTCCAAGCTCAAGTTCGACCACATCCTGTTCACGGGATCGGGCGCCACCGGCCGCGCCGTGATGGCCGCCGCGTCGCAAAACTTGTGCCCCGTGACGCTGGAGCTGGGCGGCAAGGCGCCCGCCCTGGTGTGCGACGACTTCCCGCTGCAGAAGGCCGTGGAGCGCATCACCTTCTTCAAGTATTTCAACGCTGGCCAGATCTGCACCACGGCCGACCACGTGTTTGTGCCCCAGGCCAAGGTGGACGCGTTTGTCAAAGCCGCCAAGACCGTGGTGTCGGGTCGCTACGCCAACCTGGACTCCAAGGACTACACCTCGGTCATCGACGCGCGCGCCTTCAACCGCATCACCCGCGCCATGGAAGAGGCCCAGGCGCGCGGCGCCACGCTGGTGCAACTCACGGCCGGCAAGAAGTGGGACGCCGCTACGCACAAGATTGCGCCCCACATCGTGCTCAACGCACCGGCCGACTGCGAACTGCGCACCCGCGAAATCTTTGGCCCGGTGCTGCCGGTGGTGGCCTACTCCTCCATCGAAGAGGTTATCGATACCGTCAACGCCGGCCCCCGTCCGCTGGCCTTCTACCCGTTCAGCAATGACAAGGGCCTGATCCATACCCTGCTGCGCCGCGTGATGTCCGGCGGCGCCACGGTCAACGACATCGTGCTGCACACCGGCCAGCACGACATGCCGTTTGGCGGCGTCGGTGAAAGTGGCATGGGCCACTACCACGGCTACGAAGGCTTCGTGACCTTCTCCAAGATGCGCCCCGTGTTCTACCAGGCGCCGTTCAGCGCCATCAAGCTGCTGTGGCCCCCGTACGGCAAATTCGCCACCAAATACCTCGACTTCCTCACTAAATAAATGTCCAACCACCTGCCACCCCACCTGCAGCGCAGGACCTTTCTCAAACTCGGCATTGCCTCCGCCGTGGTGCTGGCCATCGCTGGCGGCGCTGTCGCGCTGATCAAGCCCGGCCTGGTTGACGGCAAGCTCAGCCCCTCGGCCCGGCTGGTCTACACCCGCGTGGCGCAGGCCCTGCTGGCCGGCACCCTGCCCCGTGAGGCCCAAGCACAGCAAAAGGCCATGGACGCGCTGCTCGACCGCGCCGACGCCTTCTTCGCCGGCCTGCCCAACCATGTCCAGGCTGAGCTGTCCGAACTGCTGGGCCTGCTCGCCACGGCGGCCGGACGGCGTGGCCTGGTGGGGCTGTCGGCGTCGTGGGAAGACGCCACCGTGCCCGAGACCACCGCCGCCCTGCAAGGCATGCGGGTGTCCAGCATGGCTTTGAAAGTGCAGGCCTACCAGGGATTGCACGACATCGTCTGCGCACCCTATTTTTCCGGCGACGAATCGTGGGCAGTGCTGGGCTATCCCGGCCCCCACGCGGTCTGACGCTGCGGCCGATCGATACCCCATTTCAAGAAAACACCATCCATGAGCAACATCCCCGATCCCATCCTGGAAGGCCTGCAGCGCGGCTGGAAAGTGCTTGGCGGCAAGCACGGCGCGCTGCCCGCGCGCATTGACTGCGACGTCGCCATCATCGGCTCCGGCGCGGGCGCCGGCATCACCGCCGAACTGTTGACTAAGGCCGGGCTCAATGTCGTCATCGTCGAAGAGGGCCCGCTCAAGACCAGCACCGACTTCAAACAGCGCGAGCCGGAGGCCTATGCCGCGCTGTACCAGGAATATGCCGGGCGCAAGACCAAGGACAAGGGCATCACCATCCTGCAGGGCCGCAGCGTCGGTGGCACCACCACCGTCAACTGGACCAGCTCGTTTCGCACCCCCCCAGACACGCTGAAGTTCTGGCAAGACAAATTCGGCCTGAAGGACTACAGCGTCGAGGCGCTGGCGCCCTACTTCCAGGACGCGCAGACCCGGCTCAACATCGCCCCCTGGGCCGTGGCCCCCAACGAAAACAACGAGCTGCTGCGCCGCGGCGCAGCCAAGCTGGGCATTGCCTGCGAAGTGATTCCGCGCAACGTCAAGGGCTGCTACAACCTGGGCTCCTGCGGCATGGGCTGCCCCACCAACGCCAAGCAGTCCATGCTGGTCACCACCATCCCCTTTGCGCTGGACCACGGCGCCATGCTGTTGGTGGAGACCCGGGTCGAGCAGTTGAAGATCGAAGGCGGACGCATCACCGGCATGCAATGCATTGCCGTCAAACCCAATGCAGCCCCCGTCAATGCTGCAGGTCCCGCTACAACTATCGTAGCAAAGCACTATGTACTGGCCGGTGGCGCGATCAACTCGCCGGCACTGCTGCTGCGCTCCAAGGCGCCGGACCCGAACAAGCTGCTGGGCAAGCGCACCTTCCTGCACCCGGTGGCCATTACGCTGGCGGTCATGAAGGACACCGTGGCGGCGTGGACCGGTGCGCCGCAGTCCATTTACTCCGACCACTTCCTGCACACCCAGCCCATCGACGGGCCCATTGGCTACAAGCTCGAAGTCGCCCCCCTGCACCCGGTGTTCTTCGGCGCCAACCTGCCCGGCTTTGGTGAAAAGCAGGCCGAGTTGTTCCGCCAGTACCCCCACGCCAATGTGATGCTGGCGCTGATGCGCGACGGCTTTCACGACCAGGCCGCCGGCGGCGCGGTGGAGCTGCGCGGCGACGGCTCGCCGCTGCTGGACTACCCGCTCACCGACTACGTGCTCGAAGGCGCACGCCGCTCCATGCTGGCCATGGCGCAAATCCAGTTCGAGGCCGGCGCCACCATGGTCTACCCCGGCCACGAAATGGGCGAAGGCACCAGCACCTGGCAGGCCACCAAGGCGGCCATCGAGGCACTGCCCATGAAGCCCCTTCTCACCAAGATCGGCTGCGCCCACGTCATGGGCGGCTGCGGTCTGGGCGGCGACGACAAACTAGGCGTGACCCGACCCGACGGCGTGCACTGGCAACTGGAGAACCTGTCCATCCACGACGGCTCGATCTTCCCCACCAGCATTGGCGCCAACCCGCAGCTGTCCATCTACGGCAACGTCAACCGCCTGGCCCAAGGGCTCGCCAAACGGCTGACCGACAAGGCAGTGACCCTGGTTTAGAAGGCCCGCACGTTTCACCGCAGCCCTCCCCAAGGGTGGGGTGAGGCCATGGTGACCTCGTTAGGTAGCAGTCGGGTAGCGGGTTTTGCTCCGTGTCCCCCGCCCGCTTTGCGGGCTCCTCCTTGACCTACGCAAAACCCACTACCCGACTGCTACAGCGCTGCTTGGTTTGCGCCGATCTGAAGACAAAGACTCCAGCAGCAGGGCTGGGGTGAGCGCCAAAGTGAGGTCAAGGGGGAGCCCGTAGGGCGGAGGACACGAACGGCGGCGCTTGCCCCAGCCCTGCTGCGGGCGAATATCAAAAGTGCAGCACAAGGAAAGCGTGAGAGTTAGTATCTGGCTCCCACTCATTTGTCCAAAAAACCAGGAAGGATTCCGATGAAGCTGTACTACTCCCCCGGTGCCTGCTCCCTGTCCGCCCACATTGCGATGCACGAATCCGGCCTGGCCTTTGAAGCCATCCCCGCGCCCACCAAGACCCATCAGTTGCCCGACGGCACCGACTACTACACCATCAACCCTTTGGGCTATGTGCCCTACCTGACGCTGGACGACGGCCGCAGCCTGCACGAAGTCCCGGCCATCGTGCAATACATCGCAGACCAGGCACCCACCAAGAAACTGGCGCCCGCCAACGGCACCTACGAGCGCTACAAGCTACAGGAGTGGTTGACCTTTATCGGCACCGAGCTACACCGAAGCTTCTCGCCCCTGTTCGCACCCACCACACCGGCAGAAACCAAGGCCACATTCATCACCAAGCTGCAAGGCCGCCTGAAGTGGGTGGACAGCGAACTGGCCGGCAAACAGTACCTGATGGGCGACACCTTCACCGTGGCCGATGGCTACCTGTTCACCGTCACCAACTGGGCGCCACGCGTGGAAGTTGACCTGGCGCCCTATTCCAACCTGCTGGCCTACCGCGCCCGCGTCGGTGCCCGCCCAGCGGTGGTAGCGGCGATGAAGGCTGAAGGACTGCTGAAGTAATGCGCGGCGTGCCCACGTTGGTGTTGCGAACCTTTGCCGCTCCAGTGGAACTGCGCACGCCGCGGGTGCTGTTGCGCCAGTGGAAGGACAGCGACAGCGACGCCTGGGCCGCGATGAATGCGGACCCCGAGGTTCGTCGTTTTTTCCCCGCCGTGCTGAACCGCGCAGAAGCCCAGGCCGAGGCGGATCGCATCCGCGGCGCCATCGCCCAGCGCGGCTGGGGCATGTGGGCCTTGGAGATTCCCGGCGTCCACCCGTTTGCCGGTTTCGTCGGCCTGAACCTCCCCGGTTATGAAGCACCGTGGATGCCAGCCGTCGAGATCGGCTGGCGCCTCGCCCCCGCGGCCTGGCACCAGGGCTATGCCACCGAAGGCGCCACCGCCGCGCTCGCCTTCGCCTTCACCCATCTGGAGCTACCCCAGGTCGTGGCCCTGTCCGTGCCCACCAACACGCCCTCACACAACGTCATGCACCGCATCGGTATGCTGCGCGACGCTGCAGCAGACTTTGACCATCCGCGCGTCCCGGCGGACTCGCCGCTCAAACGCCACATCCTGCACCGCATCGCACCTGAACAGTGGCGCAGGCATTGCGATAAATAGGCCACTAGCCCTCGTGGAATATGGATTGTTTGCTATTTAATTGGTAGCACATCAAACCAGGCCTGTAGTTTCTCGCCATGCAGCGGCTTGCTGGCCAGATAGCCCTGCATCACATCAACCCCCAGGCGCGTAATCGTCTCGCGCTCGGCCTCGGTCTCCACGCCTTCGGCAGTCACCATCAGGTCCAGGCCGTGGCCCATCTCCGTCATGGCGCGGACCAGCTTTTGCGTCCCGGGGGACTGGTCCAGTTTGTCGATGAAGCTGCGGTCGATCTTGAGTTCGCTGACCGGCAGCTTCTGCAGATACGCCAGTGACGAATAGCCAGTGCCGAAGTCATCGATGGACAGCGGCGTGCCGATGTCGCGCAGCGCATGTAGCAGGGCGACGCTGTGCGTGGGGTCGTCCATCAGGCCGCTCTCGGTGATCTCCAGGCGCAGGCGTTTGGCGGGCACTCCGCTGGCTTCGATCATGCGCGCCACGCGCTCGGCGAAGCCCTTTTGCTGCAGGTCACGGGTGCTGACGTTGACGGCGATGCTCAGCTCTGGATGTGTCGGTGCCCAGGCAGCCAACGTGCGCAGGGCCTGCTCCAACATCCAATTCGTCACCATCGTGATGTAGCCGGCCTGTTCGGCAAAGGGCACGAACTCGGCCGGCGACACAAAGCCGCGCGTCGGGTGCTGCCAGCGTACCAGGGCCTCGGCGCCGACGGCGCGACCCGTGGCCAGCGAAAACTTGGGTTGCAGCCACATTTGCAGCTGCGACGTGGCCACCGCCTGGCGCAGGTCCGACAGCAAACTCAGGTGGCTCAAACGCGCCGCCTCTTGCGCCTCGCTGTGCCAGGCAAAGCCCACGGCCGCCCGCTTGGCGCTGTGCAGCGCGACTTCGGCGTTGCGCAGCAGCGTGTCCACCGGCAGCGCTGTGGCGCCCTGCGCCGGGTCGCCAGAGTCGGCCAGGCCATAGTTCAGGCTCAGATCCACGCTGTGGCCGCTGCAGTGCACAGGCGCGCCCATGGCCTGTTCGATGCGCTCCCGCAGCGTCTCGACCGCGGCGCGGTCGGGTGCCGAAAACAGCGCCGCAAACGTACCGCCCGACAGGCGTGCCACCACCGGCTCGGGGCCAATCAGACCGCTGGCCGCGGCCGCCTGCAAGGCCTGGCTGGCGCGCTGCGCCGTTTGCTGGATCAGGGTGTCGCCGGTGGTGTAGCCCAGCGTTTCGTTGATCGCCTTGAGGCGGGCCAGGTCCATCAGGGCCAGGCAGTTGGGCGGCGCCTGGGTGGACACCACCGCATTGAACAGCGCCGTGCGGTTGGGCAGGCCGGTCAAGGGGTCATGGAAGGCCAGGTGTTCGATATCGCGCTCGCGCTGGGCCACGGCGTCGGTCATGGTGTTCAGTGCCCGGCCCACGCGGTCGACCTCCTGCGTGCGTGTCATGGGCACACGGCGGCTGTAGTCGCCGCCGGCAATGCGCTGCGCCGCCACTTCCAATTGCTCCAGCGGGCCGACCACGCTGCGGGTGGTGCGCACGCCCAGCCAGACGGCCAGGGCCACCGCCAGCACCGACAAGCCCGCCACCCACAGCGCGACCCGGTCGAACAGGCGCTGCGCGTCGTCCAGTTGCGACTCAATGCGTTCGCGCTCGCGCTGCAGCAAGGCGTTGGACTCCAGCAGCATGGTCTTCAGCGCGGGGTTGACGCGCTCGTTCAGCAGCCTCCAGGCGGCAGCGGGGTTGTCGCCCTCGATTTCATCGGCGGTAGCAATAAAGGCTTCCGCATAGGCCGCGCGGCTTTCCACCAGGTGTTTCAGGTTTTGCTCCTGGTCGGCATCCTTGAGGTCATCGGCCAGCGATTCGACAATTCCGTCAATGCGCCGGTTGCGCTCGTCCACATCGGCGTACTCGGCGACGCGGTTCGCGCGCGGTGCGTTGATCAGGCGGATCAGGGCATTGCCCACGCCCTCGGTCTGCAGGGACAGCGCCTGCACCCGCAACAGGCGCTGCATGTCGCCGGTGGCAAAGCGCTGGGTCACGCCGGTGATGTGATGGATCTGAAAAATCGCCTGCGCCAGGGCCACCAGCATCAGCACCACGAGCACGCCAAAGCCCAGTGCCAGCCGCCAGCCAATGCGCCGCGGCCACCCCAACCGGGGGCGGGCAGTTGCCTGCGAGCGAGTGTGTTGTGTGTCCATGCTCAAGTGTCTGCCGCCTGCACCGCCAGCACAAGTCCTGTTTGCACGGCCATCGGCAGCCACTGGCCAAAGTCCAGCGCGTTCGCGGAATCTTGCGCCTCCAGCGCCTGGGCCAGAGTTGCGCCGTCCAGTAGTCTCCGCAGCACCTCGGCCTCACCGACCAGCGCCAGCCGCACGCGAGGGCGCCAACCGGCACGCCACACCACGGCGTCCTGTGCCACTCCGGCACGCAGGTGCGCGCCGGCCTCCTCCAGGCTGGGGCTGGCCTCCAGGTGGGCACCCAGGATGCTGGCGACCGGCCAGGCACTGCGCACCACGGCGCAGCCCGGCGCCAGCACCAAATGCAGTTGCGCCGGATCCTCCGTGGTCAGCAGCGCCAGCGTCGCCAGATCCGCCGCCCGGTCCGGCGCCCCCGCGCATTGGTGCAGCGCCCACTCGGCCCGCGCCACGTCGGGCAGATAGGGTTCGTCCTGCAACTGCGCGCTGGCCTGCGCCCACGCCGCCAGCGACTCGCCCCAGCACGCGATGTCGCCGCGCACCGGGGGTTCTGCATGCCACAGCGCGCGGGCCAGGTCGGCAAAACTTTCGTCGCCCAGCAGCTGCGCTACCACCGGGTAGGCAGCCTGCAGGGCCCGTTCGGCCAGGGCATGGCCGTTCGCCTGGTAGACCTTGAGCCCTCTAGCCCTCGGATCTATTGCATGAGCAGCTATCTTTTGCATAGCATCATCCGCCGGCCAGGCCAGCAAGGCCTCCAGCAATGCCTGCTGTTGAGCGGCCAGCGTGCTCACGGGACACGCTCCGTGCTGCGCACCGCGCTGCCCTGGCCCAACACCTCGGCGCCATGCCGGCGCGCGCAATCCGCTTCGTCCAGCAGCACATCCAGCGCCGGCACATCGGTATCCCATTCGATCAGCGTGGGCACTGCGCCAAAGCGCTGCAGAGCATGCCGGTACAGCCTCCACACCGCGTCGCAGACGCGGCTGCCGTGGTCGTCGATGACGATGTCACCGTCGGGCTCACGCACATGGCAATGGCCGGCCAGGTGGATTTCACCCACCAAATCGGGCGCCAGCGCATCGAGCCAATCGCGGCAGCATTGCAGCGGGTCCGCAGCCTGGCCCTCGCGCACCTGCGCATTCAGGGCATTGACATAGATATTGTTGACATCAACCAGCAATCGACAACCCGCGCGCCGGGCCAGAGTGCTCAGAAATTCGGTCTCCTGCCACACGCGCTCCTCACCGACCGCCTGCCAGCGCAGGTAAGCCGACAGGTTTTCCACGAGCAAAACCCGCTGCAAGCGGTCCTGCACCCGGCCCACATTGGCACACAGCACATCCAGCGATTCGGTGGTGAAGGGAAGGGGCAACAGATCGGCGGCATGGACCGGGGCGCCCTGGAAGGTACCGCGCGCAAACGACGCGTGGTCGCTGACCCGCACCGGGTCAATTCGCTGCACCAGCCGCGCCAGCTGGTCCAGGTGCCAGCCATCGAGGCCGGTTGCCGACCCCAGCGACAAACCCACGCCGTGCAGGCTGATAGGGTAGTGCGCACGGCCCTGCTCCAGCACGGCCAGCGCCGCACCACCCGGGGCGAAAAAATTCTCGGAGTGCACCTCCAGAAAATCCACAGCGGGCAGACGCTCCAGCAACTCACCGTAGTGGGGCTGCCGCCAGCCAATGCCCACGCTGCCAGCCGGAGACCGGACGCTTTTGCGCACTTCGCGGGACATCAGCCTTTTTTGGACATCTTGGCTTCGTCCAGTGACAGGCCCTTCATGCTCTTGCAGGTGCCTTTGGCCACGTACTTCCATTCCATCTTGTCCATGTCCACCTTGGACTGGCCGGCGCAGGAATGGGCGCCATTGACGCTGGCGCAATCATTCTGTCCAGCCTTGGCAATTCCGAAACACTTCTCTTTTTCCTGGGCAGCAGCGGGAACCGCCACCATGGACAGGGACATCACAGCAGCTGCGGTTGCAGCAATCATGGCACGTTGGGTCATTTTGAAACTCCTCAATTGGACAGGTTAAAGTGGAACCAGTGGGCACTTGCCGAACAGGCACCCGGTTGCTGGTTACGGTTTAGTCTGGTACGCGGGGCCATTCTTACAGTGTTGGGGGAAAAAATCTCAAATGACCGGTTTTGAACAACAGATTGTGGCGCTGCAGGATTACCTGCTGAAGTTCGCGCGCCTGCAACTGCGCAATGACGCCTGGGCCGAAGACGCCGTGTCCGAGACAGTCCTGGCCGCGCTGGCCAAACCCCAGTCCTTTGGCAACCGCTCACAACTCAAGACCTGGTTGGTGGGCATCCTGAAACACAAGGTCGTCGATGCCTTGCGCCACCACCACCGCGAAGTCAGCGGCCTGGACGACAGTGAAGACGCCCAGGCCGAGCCTCTGGACGCCATCGCGTTCAAGGCGGATGGACACTTTGCCGAACAACCGGCCGACTGGGGCAACCCTGAGCAACAAACCAGCAGCCAGCAGTTCTTCGAGATTCTGGAGGCCTGTGCCAGCAAGTTGCCGGCGGCCCAGGGACGCCTGTTCCTGATGCGGGAGTGGCTGGAGCTCTCCAGCGAAGAAATTTGTAAGGAATTGCAGCTCACCCCGACCAACCTCTATGTGCAATTGCACCGGGCCCGCCTGCGTTTGCGGGAATGCCTGGAGCTCAACTGGTTCATGAAAGCCAGCGCGTGATGATTCCATTCCACAGAACCTGCCGCGAAGTCGCCGCCATCCTGGTGGCGCGGGAAGACCGCAATCTCGGGTTGGCCGACCGCCTGGCCCTGCGCATCCATATGGCCATGTGTGACGCCTGCCCCAAGTTCGAGCGCCAGATGCTCACCATGCGCAACGGTCTGCGCCAGTGGCGCAACTACACCACACCAGACGATTCCGGCCAAAAATAAGCCCCTGGTCTAATAAAAATTAGGCAACTCTGGAAAAAACCCGCATAATGGTGCGGTATTGCCGGAATTTCGGTGTACGAGTTTGCGGTGATTTACCAGTTTCGCGTCTGCTTTAAGTCTTCATTGGTTTGTTGATTGCGGGTTTGGACACCATCGCGTTTTGAGAGTTAGTTTTTGAGGAGTCCTTACATGGGCAACAAACTTTACGTGGGCAACCTGCCCTATTCCTTCCGTGATGAAGACTTGCAACAAGCGTTTGCAGCCTACGGTTCCGTTTCCAGCGCCAAAGTCATGATGGAACGTGACACCGGCCGTTCCAAGGGCTTCGGCTTTGTGGAAATGGGCAGCGACGCAGAAGCACAAGCAGCTATCGGCGGCATGAACGGTCAACAATTCGGTGGCCGCGGTCTCGTGGTGAACGAAGCACGTCCCATGGAAGCACGTCCTCCCCGCACTGGCGGCGGCGGCTTTGGTGGTGGTGCTGGCGGCGGCCGTAGCGGCGGCGGCGGCTACGGTGGTGGCGGCGGCGGCGGTGGCGGTTACGGCGGTGGCGCTGGCGGCGGCCGTAGCGGCGGCGGCGGTGGTGGTGGTTACGGCGGTGGCCGTAGCAGCTACTAAGCAGCTACCGGAGAATCTCTCCAATCAAAAAAGGACCTTCGGGTCCTTTTTTGTTGCCCTCAAACTTCAGTCGCACGGCGCTTGCGCGGGCGCCCCGACAACACGCGGTCAAACAGCCAGTTGGGCAACACGCGCAGGCCTTTGGCAACCCAGCCCATTTGCCAGGGAATCACACGGTACGTCGCACCGCCGCGGATGGCTGCAAACGCCTTGTCCGCAAAAACGTCGGCCGACATCAAAAAGGGCATGGCATACCGATTTTTCTGGGTCAGCGGGGTATCGATGTAGCCGGGGCAAATGGTCAACACCTGGACACCGCTGTCGCGCAACTCACCGCGCAGACTCTCGCAGTAGCTGATCACGGCCGCCTTGCTGGCGCAATAGGCCCCGTGCCCGGGCAGGCCCCGGATTCCGGCCACACTGCCAATGCCCACCAATGCACCCGAACCACGCTGGGCCATGGGATCGATGAAGGCATGAAAGGTCGCCGCCAGGCCGACATTGTTGATGGCAAATACCCGGGTCATCACCGCCAGATCCTCCCGCACCGCAGTATCCATGCCGATGCTGACGCCCGCGTTGGCAATAACCACATCCGGCACGCCCTGGCGTTGCAGGCACAGCTGCGCGGCGGCCACGATGCTGTCCACCTCCGCCACGTCGGCACTGTAGATCTGGTAGCGCGCCGGATCCAGCCCGCGCTGCGTGGCCCAGGTCTGCATCTCGTCGGTGCGCCGGGCCACCAGGGCCAGCGCATAACCGGCCTGGTAGTAGCGCCAGGCCAGAGCCTGTCCAATACCGCTGGAAGCGCCGGTGACAAATATCAGTTGGGACACGGACTGCCTCCTGTAGCTAATTTCTTGCGGGTTACTTCACGACGGGCATCAAGGTGCCATGGACCCGGCCGCTCAAGTGCAGCACCTGCTCCACGTTATCAAATTCCATGCGCTCGGCGGTAAACCGGTCCTGGCCGCGCAACAACTCCACCGGTTTGTGTGAACGCACCTGCTCGGTGTTCATGAAGGCATGCAGAAACTCGCTGCGGTACTCCATCCTGGGCGCGCTGTTGCCGGGCTTGCTGGTGTCGGCCTCCCGCACCACCACGGCCTGTCCCAGCAACTGCACTTCCGAGGAATCCTCGTTGGTCAGCCCCTGCTGGGCCGTGGCCGTCGTCAGGCGTCCCTGCTCGTCAAAAGAGCGTACCCGGATCGCATCAATTTCCAGCCACAGGGTATCGGGGTAATGCCGGGCTCGCGCACCGACCACTTCGGTGCGGATACGCCCTGCCGCATCGAAGGTACGCACCGAAAAATTCTCCATGAAATAGTCCGGTTCATGGCGCGCCGGGCGCTGCATCACCGGACCGTTGGCTGGCGGCGTGCTGCGCACCAGCCAGTACGTGCCCAGCGCCAGCAGGCCCATGGACACCAGGGGGAAGTACAGCATGAACCGATCCCAGGCATCACGCAACACGGTCATCATTGTGAGTACGCACCCAGCAATTCGACATAGCGCCCACTGGCCACCAGCAGAACATCACAAAACTCCCGGGCCGCGCCGTCCCCGCCACGGGCCGTCGTCACGTGGTGGGCAACAGTCAGCACTTCCGTGTGCGCGTTGGCCGGAGCGCAGGCAAAGGCACAGCGGCGCATCACCGGCAAGTCCGGCCAGTCATCCCCCATGGCGGCCGCCTGGTCCCAGTCCAGCCCCAGCGTCGCCAGCGTTTGCTGCGCCGCCGGTCGCTTGTCTTCGGTCCCAAAATGGGCGTGCACAATGCCCAACGCCTGCAAGCGCAAGCGCAAGGGTTTGGAGTCACGCCCGGTGATCACGACCGGCGCAATGCCGGCCTGTTGCAACAGCTTGATGCCGTGGCCATCCAGCGTATTGAAGCGTTTGAGCGTCTCCCCGGTCTCGGTGAACAGCAGGCCACCATCGGTCAGCACACCGTCCACATCGAAAAAAGCGACCTTGATCCCTTGTGCCTTGAGCAACAGCTCCGGATCAAAATTCAGTGCGGGTTTCATCAGATAACCTTCGCACGCATCAGGTCATTGCTGTTCAGGGCGCCACACAAACGGCCATCCAGGTCCACGACCAGTAACAAGGTAATCCGCTTGGCTTCCATGATCTCGGCAGCATCCACGGCCAAAGCTTGCGGACCCACGGTGTGCGGAGACCGGTGCATCACGTCCTGCGCCGTTTTAGCCCGCAGGTCGATTCCCTGTTCCACCAAACGGCGCAAATCGCCATCGGTAAAAATGCCGAGCACACGGTTGTCCGCATCTACAACTGCCGTCGCGCCCAAGCCCTTGGCACTCATCTCGCGCATCAATGCGCTGAAATTGGTATCGGGCGACACACTCGCCACCGACTCGCCGGAGCGCATGACATCGCTGACATGGGTCAGCAGTTTGCGCCCCAGCGCGCCACCCGGATGGGAGCGCGCAAAATCCTCGGCCCTGAAACCGCGGGCGTCGAGCAGGGCCACGGCCAGTGCATCGCCCAATGCCAGCTGCGCCGTGGTGCTGGCGGTGGGCGCCAGATTCAGCGGGCAGGCCTCCTTGTCGACCGCACTGTCCAGCCATACATCCGCATGCAGGGCCATCATGGACTGGCCATTGCCGGTCATGGCCACCACCGGCGCGCCCAAGCGCTTGAGCACCGGAAAAATGGCAGCCATTTCCTGTGACTCACCGCTGTTGGAGATGGCCAGCACCAGATCCGCCGTTGTAATCATGCCCAAGTCACCGTGGCTGGCTTCGGCCGGGTGCACAAACATGGCAGGGGTGCCGGTCGACGCCAGTGTGGCGGCAATCTTGCGCCCGATGTGGCCGCTTTTTCCCATGCCCATCACGACGACCCGGCCCTGGATGGACAACACCATCTCCACGGCCTGTGCAAAGGATGCGCCCACCCGGTTTTTCAGACCCAATACAGCCGTGGCCTCAATATCAAGAGTTTCATGGGCCAGCGCAATGGCGCGCTGGGCCGACGGTGCAGGAGGCCGCGGTGCGTGGAGGGTCATGGAGGCATTTTATAGACGGCTGCGTCTCTTGCTAGTATCGCGGCATGTCCGGACTGGAAATTACCCTTCTCTATCTTCTCGCGGCGGTGCTGGGGGTAGTGACCTGCCGGTACTTCCAGTTGCCGCCGATGTTGGGCTATCTGGCGGTAGGCGTCGCGGTCGGACCCAATGCCATGGCGCTATCACAGAACGCGGACGGGGTGCGCCATCTCGGTGAGTTCGGCGTCGTCTTCCTGATGTTTGTCATCGGGCTGGAGTTCAACCTGCCCAAACTGCGGGCCATGCGCCAGCATGTGTTCGGCCTGGGTCTGCTTCAGGTGGCCGTCACCATCCTGGTCGCCACACTGGCCACCCTGGGGCTGGCCGCGCTGGCACCGGCCACGTGGGGTATGCCCTGGCAAGCCGCGCTGGCCCTGTCGTGTGCCCTTGCCATGAGCAGCACCGCGATCGTCGTCAAGCTCATGGTGGAACGGCTGGAGCGCGAATCCGAGCACGGCAAGCGGGTCATGGGGGTGTTGCTGTTCCAGGATCTCGCCGTGGTGCCGCTGCTGGTGCTGATCCCGGCCCTGGGCGCCTCGGGCGAAGACCTTGCGGGTGCGCTGGTCATCGCGGCGATCAAGGCCACCCTGCTGATCACGGTGCTGCTGGTCGGTGGTCAGCATGTGATGCGCCGCTGGCTAACACTGGTCGCCCGCCGCAAGAGCGAGGAACTGTTCGTGCTGAACCTGTTGTTCATCACACTGGGCCTGGCCTGGCTGACCGAGCTGGCAGGGCTGAGCCTGGCGCTGGGCGCCTTTATCGCCGGCATGCTGATTTCGGAGACCGAATTTAAACACCAGGTGGAAACCGACATCCGCCCGTTTCATGACGTCCTGCTGGGGCTATTTTTCATCAGCATCGGCATGCTGCTGGACTGGCGGCTAGTGCTGGAGCGCTGGCCCCTGGTGTTGCTGCTGCTGGTCCTGCCTACGCTGTTCAAGGCGGCGCTGGTCACAGCACTGTCCAAGGCCCTGGGCGCCAGTTCCGGCGTGTCCTTGCGCACCGGCCTGTACCTGGCCCAGGCCGGTGAATTCGGCTTTGTACTGTTGACGCTGGCGCAGAACAATTCCCTGGTCCCCCCGGCACTGCTAAACCCCATCCTGGCTAGCATGGTGCTGTCGATGCTGGCCACGCCCTTCATCGTGATGTACAGCAACCGCATCGTCATGAAACTGGTCTCCAGCGAGTGGCTGCAGCAGTCCCTGCAAATGACCAGTATTGCGCGCAAGTCCATCAGTGCCAACCGCCACGTCATCATTTGCGGCTATGGCCGCTGCGGCCAGAATCTGGCCAAGATGCTCGAAGGTGAAGGCATTCCCTACATGGCCCTGGATCTGGACCCCGACCGGGTCCGCCAGGCCGCCGCCGCCGGCGACTCCGTCGTCTTTGGCGATGCCGCCCGCCTGCAGGCCCTGATCGCCTCGGGCCTGGCCCGCGCCAGTGCGGTGGTCATCACCTACTTGGACGTCGCCGGTGCGCTGAAGGTGCTGAGCCACACCCGCGCCCATGCCCCGCAGGTCCCGGTCATCGTGCGCACCCAGGACGACCTCAGCCTGGAGGTGCTGCAAGCCGCCGGTGCGACCGAAGTCGTACCCGAAACTATTGAAGGCTCCTTGATGCTGGCCAGCCACGCGCTGGCGCTGGTCGGTGTGCCCATGCGGCGAGTGATCCGCATCGTGCAGGACCAGCGCGACGCCCGCTACAACCTGCTGCGCGGGTTTTTCCGCGGTACCGATGACGACTCCGTCGATGAACTGCACTACGAACGGCTGGCAACCTTCACCCTGCCCCTGGGCGCCAAGGCGGCCGGTCGCACGCTGGACTTTTTTACCCTGCACGCTCTGGAGGTCCAGGTGGTCAGCCTGCGCCACAGCAATGGGAAAGCCGGTTCCGTGCAAGGGGACGCGGTGCTGGAAGCCGGCGACACCCTGGTACTGTCCGGCAAGGCCGAAGCCCTGGCCGTGGCAGAACAAAAACTCCTCAAGGGCTAGAACACCATGCAACACACCAGCATCAACCAGTACCTCAGAGACCATATCCGCACCGTGCCCGACTGGCCGACGCCCGGCGTGCAGTTCCGCGACATCACCCCTCTGCTGCAGAACGCCAAAGTGTTCCGGGTGCTGATTGACGCCTTTGTACACCGCTACATGGACCCCAACATGCGCCCCGACGTGGTGGCAGGGCTGGACGCCCGGGGCTTCATCCTGGGCGCGGTCGTGGCCTACGAACTCAATGTCGGCTTTGTGCCAATCCGCAAAAAAGGCAAGCTGCCGTTCACGACCGTCGAAGAAACCTATGAACTCGAATACGGCAGCGCCACCGTGGAATTGCACACCGATGCCGTCAAGGCGGGTGACCGGGTCCTGCTGATCGACGACCTGATTGCCACCGGCGGCACCATGATGGCGGGCCGGAAACTACTGGAGCGCCTGGGCGCCCACGTGATGGAGGGGGCGGCGATTGTGGATTTGCCCGAACTGGGCGGCTCCGACAAGCTGCGCGAATCGGGCCTGCCGCTTTTCACCCTGGTCGATTTCAGCGGGCACTGAAGCCCTGACAACCCCAACACCAGATTCGATCGGCGTGCCGCGCGTCACAGGTCTCCGTATTGGGTACCACTGAGCGGAGACGGACGGTCGTCCAACTCCGTGTCGACAAAGGCCGGTGGCGGTTCGGGATTGCGACGCCCGGACCGGACAATTTCGCCCGGCGCGGACAAGGGCTGGGTTGTCGCTACCGATGCCAGTGCCTGTTTGAATGCCGCCACTTCTTCCGGATGCAAGGGTTCGTAGCCGCGCTTGGGTGTTGCCGCGGCTGCCGCAGTTGCGGGGGGGGGCACCGGCGCGGCCACCGGGGTCACAACCGGAGCGACTGCACTGACGCGTGACAACCCGGCGGTCACGTGCTCATTGATTCGCCAGTACACGGCGGTGACCAGAATGTCGTGCCGGGTCTTGGCGTGCTGGGCGATCAAGCCTTCGATCTCTGCCAGGCGGGCCGTCTCGCCCGCGTACTGGCGCGCCAAGTCCATCATGATCAGGTACTGGCGTCCGCGGGAATCCAGTGACAAGACCTTGAACTTGTAGGTGGATGACAACACCCCGGCCTTGATCATGGCCTCGCGCACCACCGAATACAGCAACTCCCGGCGTTCGAGGCGCTCGTTTTTGCGATTGGCGGCACTGCCGGGCGGGGTGGACGCAGAACGCCCACGGGGCTTGCCGGAAGCACTGAATGGCACGGTCGCATCAATATGGCCCAAGCCCGAGCTTTCAGCAGGCACCGACTGGCGGTTGGGCGGTCTCTTGGTAAACCAGTTAAGGAGGGACATTCTTATGGCTTTCAGATTCGACGACCAAAAGAGTGTATGCCAGCTACTTACCAATGCAAAATTTCGAAAAAATCACACCCAGCAGGTCGTCCGATGTGAATTCACCGGTGATCTCGGCCAACGCGTTTTGCCCCAAACGCAACTCCTCGGCCAACAGGTCCAACGCCTGGTCGTGCACGGCCAGGTGTTGCGCAGCGCCCGTAAGGTGGCCCTCCACACGGCGCAGGGCCTGCACGTGGCGTTCCCGGGCAATGAAGACGCCGCCGCCACTGGCGGCCTGCCAACCGGCGGCCTCCAGCAAGCTGCGGCGCAGCACGTCAAGTCCCGCGCCTGTTTTAGCGGACAGCACGATGCCGGTGGTGGGCGCCGGGGCCGACACTGCATCAACCTTGTTCCAGACGTCAATAACCGGCACACTACTTGAGAGTTTCTGGGCGATAGCCCTCGTGATAATTGCATCTGCCGCTATGTAATCGATAGCATTTGCACGCACCAGGTCGTGCAGGAACAAAACCGCATCGGCACCTTCAATGGCCTCCCAGGCCCGCGCGATACCCATTTGCTCTACCGTGTCGTCGCTGGGTCGCAGGCCCGCCGTATCGACGATGTGAATGGGCACGCCTTCGATCTGGATGGTCTGCTGCACCTTGTCGCGGGTGGTGCCGGCAATGGGTGTGACGATGGCCAGCTCTGCGCCCGCCAGTGCGTTCAACAGGGATGACTTGCCGGCGTTGGGCTGACCGGCGATCACCACAGTTATGCCCTCGCGCAACAGTGCGCCCTGCGACGCCTTTTGCAGCACCGTTTGCAGGCCCCGCTGCAAGCGGTCCAGCTGGCCCCGCGCATCGGATTTCTCCAGGAAGTCGATTTCTTCTTCCGGGAAGTCCAGTGTCGCCTCCACCAGCATGCGCAAATGGATCAGCGCGTCGCGCAGCGCATGGATTTCGCGGGAAAAAACGCCGGACAGGGATTGGGTCGCACTGCGCGCCGCCGCCTCGGTACTGGCGTCGATCAAATCAGATATCGCCTCGGCCTGGGCCAAGTCGATCTTGTCGTTCAGAAAGGCGCGCTCAGAGAATTCACCTGGCTGCGCAATGCGCATGCCGCCCAGCAACGGCAGCCCGGACACCGGATTCACCTGCGCGGCAGCCTCCAGGCAACGCGCCAACAGCAACTGCAGGACCACCGGCCCGCCGTGGGCCTGCAGTTCCAGTACGTCCTCGCCGGTGAACGAATGCGGTCCCGGGAAAAATAACGCCAAGCCCTGGTCTATGGGAGAACCCTGCGCGTCATGGAACGGCAGATAGGTCGCCTCGCGTGGCCGCAGCGTGCGCCCCAACAGGTACTCCACCCATGGGCCCAGTTCCTTGCCACTGACCCGCACAATCCCCACCGCGCCACGCCCCGGGGCCGTAGCAATGGCGATGATTGGGTCCTGGTGCCGAGCGAGCATAGGAGACGGAGAAAAGGGGTTGTATTGCCAGGGATACCGTGGAACCGGCTCTGCCGGGCCACTGGTATCGCCCCCCTTTCAAAGGGGGGAGGCGCGTAGCGCCTCGGGGGGTTATTTAAATTTAGGCAAATTGAACTGCGGCGGCACGCCCATGCGGGTGTTGATGATCCACTGCTGGGCGATGGACAGAATGTTGTTGGTAATCCAGTACAACACCAGGCCAGCCGGGAAGAAGAAGAACATCACGCTGAAGATCAATGGCATGAACCACATCATCTTGGCTTGCATCGGATCCGGCGGTGTGGGGTTCAGCGCCGTTTGCAACAAGGTCGTCAACGTCATGACCAGGGGCAGGATAAAGAAGGGGTCGGGGGACGACAAGTCCTTGATCCACAGAATCCACGGCACATTGCGCATTTCCACGCTCGACAGCAGCACCCAGTAGAGCGCAATGAATACCGGGATCTGGATCATGATGGGGAAGCAGCCACCCATCGGGTTGACCTTTTCCTCGCGGTAGATGCGCATCATCTCCTGCTGCATCTGCTGCGGATTGTCTTTCAGGCGCTCACGCATCTCGGTGATCTTGGGGTTGACCGCTTTCATCTTGGCCATGCTGGCGTAGGCCTTGGCGTTGAGCCAGTAGAACGCAATCTTGAGCAACACGACCAGGGCCACGATGGACCAGCCCCAGTTCTGGATGAAGCCATGCAGTTTGTCCAGCAGCCAGTACAGCGGCTTGGCAAGAATCGTCAACCAACCGTAGTCCTTGACCAGCTCCAAACCCGGCGCCAGTTTTTCAAGCTCGGTCTCCACTTGCGGGCCAGCAAAGAATTTGGCGTCGATCACCTTGGTGGTATCTGGGGCAATCGTCTCCGGGGCCGTGATCATGGTTGCGCGGTAGCAGCAATCGGCAACTGACGAACCAATGTCCACTCCATCGACAGAAATCGTTCGCGAAATACCCTCTGGCAGCATCCAGGCGCTGGCGAAGTAATGCTGCACCATGCCCACATAACCATCCGTTGCCTGCTTTTCGTAGTCGGCCTTCTTTTTCTTGATCTCGTCAAACTCTACCTTTTGGTACTTCTTGGCCGTGGTGTATACCGCTGGGCCTGTGAACGTGGAGTAAAACGACGATTCCCCCGCGGGTTTGTTACCGTCACGCACCAGCTGCAGGTACAACTGCGGCGCCAATGGTGCCATCGACACATTGGTCAGTTCGTGTTTGACCGCCATATCGTACGCACCACGGCGCAAGGTGTACGTTTTGACCAGCTTGATACCGCCCACGTCCGCAGAAGTGAATTTGACTACCAGCTCGTTGTCGCCATCCTTGAGAGCGCGCGAACCATTGAACACCATGGGCGTCTTGTGTGTCGGGAAGCTACCGGTTGCACTGCCACCGATCACACCAGTCTGGGCCATGTAGACCCTATCCTTGCTGTCGTCCAGCAGAACAAAGTTCCTGCTCTTGTCCGCCATGTCCGTATGCTTCAGGAATTCGGTGCGCACCAGCGATCCGCCTTCGGTCTCGAAGGTCAGCTTGAGTACGTCGGTAGTGACCTCGATCCGCTCCTTGGGCGCTGCTGCGGCAACAAGGGCCGCCAATGCGGCTGGGCCTGCCGGCACCACCGCACCATTGGGGGCCGAGCCCGCAACGCTAGGCACACCCGCCGTATTGGCGCCCGGCACAACGCCCGGCGCGCCGGCCGCGACCGGTGCGGTCTGCTGGGCAGGACCGGGGAAAAAAGTCGCCTTCTTGCCGTTGTATATCTGCCATTGGTCCCACAGCATCACCATGGAAATGCCAAAGACTGCCCACAAGATGGTGCGGCGAATATCGTTCATGAGGGTTTCTTTTCAGTGGGAGAAGAGATCAGCCGGGTAAACAGCCGGGGAGGTTCAGTGGGAACCGGGTCGGAGCCGCCCGCGCACCAGGGGTGGCAGCGCCCTATGCGCGATACCGTCAGGTAACTGCCAACCGCAGCGCCGTGGGCCTGCAAAGCCTGCAAGGCATACACCGAGCAGGTGGGCTCAAAGCGGCAAGCCGAACCCAACCAGGGGCTCAGAAACAGGCGATAGGCTTTGACAAGGCCCGTGAGCAGGGATTGCATCATGCGGCAATTGACGGCGCGACCCGCGAAAACAACTGCTGGAGTTCGGCCCGCACCGCGGCTTTGAGCACATCCGATGTGGCGCTGACAAACTGGGCTCGGTCGAACGAAGCGCGCAGGCGCACCACGTGCGCTCGCGTTGACAGTCGAGGTTCGAAATCAGCACTCACGGTGTAAATCTGGCGTTTGATCGCGTTGCGCGTCACGGCACGCTTGGCCCAGCGTTTGGGCACCATGGCGCCCAGCCACACCCCAGGAACCGGAAACAGGGAAGGCGCCCCAGGGTTCTGGGTCGCCAACGCAGTCACTTCCAACGCGCAGCAATGCAGCGCAAAGTGCGCGGTTCGGGCGACCGTGGACCCGGCCAAAACTGCCTGAAACTGGGGCCGCGTCTTCAATCGTTGCACGGAAGTGCTCGATATGCCCGCGGCCAGCAAAAACTAGACTGCCAGGCGCTTGCGGCCTTTGGCGCGGCGTGCGTTGATCACGGCACGGCCGCCACGGGTTTTCATGCGAACCAGAAAACCATGGGTACGGGCGCGACGGATTTTGGAGGGTTGGTAAGTGCGTTTCATTTGGAATTCCTAACAGGCTCAGTTCTGATCCCCTCCTGTTCAAACAGACGTGAACAAAGGAAGATCTCGGTCTAATCGCCCCGAACACAATCAGGGGAACCGTCGATTATCGCAAATTTTCTGAACAGGGGCAACACCTTACATCCAACACACCGCGTAATGCTGTAAGTTCCGTGCCGCAAACAGAATTGTGGATAAGGGTTTGATAAATTACAATCCAGCGCGCAGCAATCCATAACTATCCACAGAAGCTGAAAAGAATAATGCCAGAGGGACTTCCATCCAACCACGCCCTGTCACCCGGTCTGGACATCGGCCAAAGCCTGTGGCAAAGCTGTGTCGACCAGCTCGCCCAAGAACTGCCTGAACAGCAATTCAACACCTGGATCAAACCCCTGAGCGCCCAGGTCCTGGAAGACTTCTCTAAGGTCACCATCTTTGTCGCCAACCGCTTCAAGCTCGACTGGGTCCGGGCCCAATACAGTGGCCGAATTTCTGCCATGTTGGAGAAAATGTATGGCCAGCCGGTTATTGTTGAGTTAGCGATCACTCCACGAGAAGCCATTGCCAGAGTTATCTCTGCTCCACAGACAGCGGAGATGGTTTCGGCCGAGGAGAGCGTTGCGGCCGGTGAAGCCACACCGTCCGGTCTGCCCAAGAATCGCATCAACAGCATGCTGACTTTTGACAGTCTGGTGGAAGGTACGGCAAACCGCATGGCCCGTGCCGCCGCCATGCACGTGGCCA
>Ga0208514_100096_pt1 | contig 85594 bp, 78 predicted proteins | sample LakWasMet70_HOW9_2_FD_183900 | JGI IMG/M metagenome (GOLD analysis project Ga0208514, IMG submission 183900) | Freshwater sediment methanotrophic microbial communities from Lake Washington under simulated oxygen tension - Sediment Metagenome... | ecosystem: Environmental > Aquatic > Freshwater >...
GTTACCCTGAAAAGGCTCAGATTCTGCGCTGAAAAATTGAAATCGAGACCAGGCCGAATTGCGAATAGGCGCAGACGAATCAATAGCTTACGATTCGTCTGCAGTTCAACGTTGGGACACTAGTGGGACAGACCCGGTTTTCTAACCGTGGAAGACGGCTTCGATGTTGTTGCCGTCGGGGTCGATCACGAAGCCGCCGTAGTAGCCCTCGTGGTAGTGCGGCCGCGGACCCGGCGCGCCGTTGTCCTTGCCGCCCGCTTCCATCGCCGCGCGGTAGAAGGCCTTTACCTCCTCCTGCGATCCCGCCCGCCACGCTAGGTGCGCCCCGCTCGTCGCCGGCAGCGCACCCACCAGCCAGGTGTCGGTCTGGCCGTTCCGCCCCAATCCTACGATCCGCACACCCTCTTGGGTGAAGTCGTTCGCTACCGTGTAGCCCAGCGGCCCCAGCGCCGCCTGGTAGAAGCGCAGGGATTTGTCGATGTCCGCGACGCGGAACGTCATGTGATCAAGCATGTCAACTCCATAACGTGGTCAAAAGTGACATCTTACTTGAAGGTGGCGCTGAACGTGCTCCCTTGTCCCGGCTCGCTGGAGATCGACAGCGCGCCGTTATGCCGCAACAGCACATGCTTGACGATGGCCAGGCCCAGGCCCGTGCCCTGCGTCTCGCGCGAACGGCTCTTGTCCACCCGGTAGAACCGCTCGGTCAGGCGCGCGATGTGCTTCTGCTCGATACCGATGCCGCTGTCCGTGACGGCATAGCGCAGCCCCTCGGGGGTGTCCTTCCAGCTGATATGGATCTTGCCGCCAGGTGGCGTATAGCGAACCGCGTTCGAGGCCAGGTTGGCGAAGGCGCTGCGCAGCTCCTCGGCGCTGCCCATCATGTCCGGCCCTTCGACGCTGGCGCTGATCTCGTGCTTGCCGTTGGAGAGCGCACGCGCCTCCGCCACCACGCCTTCCAGCAGGTCCGTCATGTGCACCTGCTCGGGCCGCAGTGGATAGTCGATCGATTCCAGGCGCGACAGCGTCAGCATGTCCTCGATCAGGCGCTGCATGCGGTGCGCCTGCTCCGTCATCAGCCGCAGGTGGGACAGGCGCGTGGCCTGGTCCATTTCTGGATCGGCGCTGGCGATCTCCAGGAAGCCGGCGATCACGGTCAGCGGCGTGCGCAGCTCGTGCGAGGCATTGGCAATGAAGTCGCGCCGCATCTCCTCGATGCGCTCGGTCTCGGTGGCGTCGTGGGTCACCAGGATCTGGCGCCGGTTCTCGAACGGGATGATCTGCACGATCAGCTTGCGCCCGCGCAGGCCGATGGTGAGCGGCTGCTCGTAACGCCCGAGGATGACGTAGTCGATGAAGTCCGGATGGCGCACCAGGTTGGTCACCCGCATGCCCTTGTCCTTCTCCAGGGTCAGGCCCAGGTGGCGCTCCGCGGCCGGATTGCACCATTCGAGAAACAGCACGTCGTCCATGATCGCCACCCCGTCCGGCAGCAGGCGCATGGCCTGGCGAAAGCGCGTGAGCCACTCCGTGAGCTCGGCCTGGTTGCGTTCGTCTTCGCGCCGCAGGCGGTACAGGCGCGCGAAGATGCCGGTCCAGGCGCCCCACCCGTCCGGCAAGCGGGCCGAGGCCGGATCGTCCAGCCACTGCCCCAGCGCGTACAGGTAATGCAGCTGCGTGAGCAGGAACACGCCCAAGGCCAGCAGCATCGCGCCCAAACCGTACAAGGGCGAAGAGAACCAGGCGACCAGGCCGCCCAGCGCGCACACGAGGGCCACGCGCAGCAGCGCGGGCACCCAGAACAGGAGTTTTGGATTCATTTCTCGGACAGCATATACCCAACGCTGCGCACCGTCTTCACCAGATAATCGGCGCCCTTGAGGGCCTTGCGCAGACGGAGCACGTGCACGTCCACCGTGCGCTCCTCGATGGCGACATGGTCGCCCCATACCTTATCGAGCAGCTGGCTGCGCGAGAACACCCGTTCCGGATGCGCGAGCAGGAACTTGAGCAGCTTGAATTCGGCATTGCCGATCTCGATCCGCTCGTCCCCCACCGTGACGGCCATGCTGAGCGGATCGAGCCGCACGCCGGCGAAAGTGAGCGGCTCGGCGCCCTGCTCCGGGGCTTTGCGCCGCAGCAGCGCGCGCGCCCGTGCCACCAGCTCGCGCGGCGAGAACGGCTTGGTGACGTAGTCGTCGGCGCCCGTGTTCAAGCCGGCGATCTTATCCTCCTCCATGCTCTTGGCCGTCAGCATGATGACCGGGATGGCCATGAATTGGCGGTCGGAGCGGATGCGCGACAGCAGGCGCAGGCCGCTCTGATCCGGCAGCATCCAGTCGAGCAGGATCAGATGCGGTACCCGGCGCGTGATCGACTCCCACGCCTCGCCCGCGCTTTGCACGGCGCTGACGGTCCAGCCGGTGTCGCGCAGCGAGTACTTCACGAGCTCCGTAATGGCCGGCTCGTCTTCGACGATCAGGACAAAGGTTTCGCTCATCGTCAGGCGGCCGGCGTGTCGGAACCGAGGGGAGCCGGACGCTGGTGCCGGATGTCGCGCCCTTCGACCACGTAGATCACGTATTCGGCGATGTTCTTGGCATGATCGCCGATCCGCTCGATGGCCTTGGCCACCCACAGCGTATCGAGCGCCGAGGAGATCGTGCGCGGGTCTTCCATCATGAAGGTGACCAGCGCCCGCATGATGGAGCGGAACTCGTGGTCCACCACTTCGTCCTGCTCGATCAGCTGCAAGGCCTGGCCGCCGTCCTGGCGGGCGAACGCGTCCAGCGCGTCGTGCAGCAGGTCGGTGGCGGAGCTGGCGATGGCGCGCACCATCTCGAAATGATTGATGCTGCTCGGGCCACGCGCCTGCATGTCGCGCGTGGTGCGGGCGATCTTGGCCGCCTCGTCGCCGATGCGTTCGAGGTCGGTGATCACCTTCACCGTCGCCATCACGGAACGCAGGTCGTTGGCGGCCGGCTGGCGGCGCACGATCAGGTGGTTGCAGGCGTCGTCCAGCTCGATCTCGAACTGGTTGACGGTGGAGTCGTCCGCGATCACGCGCGCGGCGCGCTCCACGTTCCCGGTACGGAAGCAGGTCATCGCGTCCGCGAACTGGGTCTCGACCACGCCGCCCATCTGCAGCACCTTCGATCGGATGGCTTCGAGCTCTTGGTCGTACTGTTTGGAAGAATGTTCGCCCATCATGGTTCTCTTGTCCTTTTTTCTCAGCCGAAGCGGCCGGTGATGTAGTCCTGGGTTTCGGTGCGCGCCGGGTTCATGAAGATCTGGTCCGTCTCGCCGAATTCGACCAATTTGCCAAGGTACATATACGCAGTGTAATCCGAGCAGCGCGCCGCCTGCTGCATGTTGTGCGTGACGATCGCGATCGTGTAGTCCTGTTTGAGCTCGGAGATCAGTTCCTCGACCTTGGCCGTGGAGATCGGGTCGAGCGCGGACGTCGGCTCGTCCAGCAGCAGCACGTCGGGCTTGACTGCCACCCCGCGCGCGATGCACAGACGCTGCTGCTGGCCGCCGGACAAAGACAGGCCGGATTTATTCAGCTTGTCCTTCACTTCACCCCACAGCGCCGCCTTCTTCAGGGCCCATTCGACGCGCTCGTCCATCTCGCCCTTGGACAGGTCTTCGTACAGCCGCACGCCGAAGGCGATGTTGTCGTACACGGACATGGGGAACGGGGTCGGCTTCTGGAACACCATGCCGACCTTCGCGCGCAGCATGTTCACGTCGGTGCCGTTTTCCAGGATATTGCGGCCGCGGTAGTGGATCGCCCCTTCGGCGCGCTGGCCGGGATACAGGTCGTACATGCGGTTCAGGGTGCGCAGCAGGGTCGACTTGCCGCAGCCCGAGGGGCCGATGAAGGCCGTCACCCGTTTCTCGTGGATGTCGAGGTTGATGTCGTGCAGGCTCTGGGTCTTCCCGTAGAAGAAATTGAGCTGCTGGATCTGGATAATCTTGTTCATTGCGGAGCCTTCTGGCTGAATACGGTACGGGAGAGAATGTTCAAGCCAAGCACGCTGAAAGTCACCAGCAGCGCACCGCCCCAGGCCAGCGCACGCCAGTTGTCATACGGGCTCATGGCGAACTGGTAGATCACAGACGGCAGATTGGCCATCGGCGCGTTCATGTTCAGGCTGAAGAACTGGTTGTTCAGGGCCGTGAACAGGAGCGGCGCCGTCTCGCCGGCGATGCGGGCCACGGCCAGCAGCACGCCGGTGACCACGCCGGCCTTCACCGCGCGCAGGCGTACCATCAGGGCCACTTTCCAGCGCGGGGCGCCGAGGGCGTAGGCCGCTTCGAGCAGACTATTGGGCACCAGCTTGAGCATGTTGTCGGTGGTACGCACGACCACCGGCACCGCCAGCAGCGCCAGTGCGATCGTGCCTGCGTAGCCCGAGAAGTGCTTCACGTTGGCCACGTACAGGGCGTACACGAACAGGCCGATCACGATCGATGGCGCCGACAGCATCACGTCGGTGACGAAGCGCGTGACCTGCGCCAGGCGTCCGCGCTCGCCGTATTCGGCCAGGTAGATGCCGGCCAGGATACCGATCGGGGTCGAGATCATCGTGGACAAGCCGACCATCAGCAAGCTGCCGACGATGGCGTTGGCAAGGCCGCCGCCGTCGCTGGTCGGCGCCGGGGTCGATAGGGTGAACAGCTGCCAGGACAGGCCGCCGAAGCCCTTGACGATCAGGGTGGCGAGGATCCAGAACAGGAACACGAGGCCGACCGACATGGCGGCCACCGACAGGGCGATGCCGGCGCGGTGCCGAAACAGGCGCTTGCGGTAGACGGGATTCATGGGTCCGTTCATTTTGCTCCCTCCCGGCGCGACATCCCGGCCAGCATCAGCTTGGCGCCGGACAGGACGATGAAGGTGATGGCGAACAGGATCAGCGCCAGCGCGTACAGGGACGACACGTGCAGCGTGCTTTGCGCCTCAGCGAATTCGTTGGCCAGGGTCGAGGAGATCGAGTTCCCGGGCGCGAACAGCGAGCGCGAAAGCTCGTTGGCGTTACCGATCACGAAGGTGACAGCCATGGTCTCGCCCAGGGCGCGGCCCAGGCCCAGCATGACGCCGCCGACCACGCCGTTCTTCGTGTACGGCAGCACGACCTTGCGCACCACTTCCCAGCGCGTGCAACCCAGGCCATAGGCCGACTCCTTGAGCACGGCGGGCACGATCTCGAACACGTCGCGCATGACCGAGGAGATGAAGGGAATGATCATCACGGCCAGGATCACGCCGGCGCACAGCATGCCGATGCCCATCGACGGCCCGGCGAACAACTGGCCGATGACCGGCAGCTCGCCCAGCGTGTGTTTCAGGGCCGGCTGCACGTATTCGGCGAACATGGGCGAAAACACGAACAGGCCCCACATGCCGTAGATGATGGACGGGATCCCCGCCAGCAGCTCGATCGCGGTGCCGAGCGGGCGGCGCAGCCACACCGGGCAGATCTCGGTCAGGAACAAGGCGATGCCGAAGCTGACCGGAAAGGCCAGCAGCAGGGCGATGCCGGAGGTGACCAGGGTGCCGACGATGGCGATCAGGGCGCCGAATTTTTCCTCGACCGGATCCCATTCGACGGTGGTGATGAAACCGGGACCGAATTCCTTAAAGGCCGGAATGGCGCCGATCAGCAGGGAGATGATGATCCCCAGAAGGACGAAAAGCACCGATGCCGCGAACAGCATGGTGACTTTATGGAAGATGAAATCCTGGAGGCGCTGCCGCCGCATGGTGCTGTGCATGCGCGCTTCCGCTAGCTCTTGGGCTTGGGTATTGGGTGTGGTGGTAAGTTCCATCACGATCTTTTTTATGTTGTGAAAAAGCCGCCGCGCGAAGGCGGCGGCATTTCAAGTGGCTTCTAGATTACCAGAGCGCCTTGCCGGAAGCGTCCTTCAGGTTCGCCTTCCAGGCGCTTTCGACCTGGGTGACCACGCTGGCCGGCATCGGCACGTAGTCCAGTTCAGCGGCAGCGGCGCCGCCGTTCTTGTAGGCCCAGGCGAAGAACTTCAGCACTTCCTTGCCGTTGGCCGAAGCCTGGGCCTTGTGCATCAGGGCGAAGGTCACGCCGGTGATCGGCCAGGACTGCTTGCCCGGCTGGTAGACCGGGACCACGCCGAAGCCGGGGGTCTTGGCCCAGTCGGCATTGGCGGCGGCGGCCTTGAAGTTGTCGTCGTCCGGCTGCAGGAACACGCCATCCTTGTTCTGGAGCTGGGTGTGGGCCATCTTGTTCTTCTTCGAGTACGCCCATTCGACGTAGCCGACCGAACCCTTGATGCGCTGGACGTTGGCGGCGACGCCGTCATTGCCCTTGCCGCCCACGCCGACCGGCCATTTCACGGCGGTGCCGGAGCCGACCTTGTCCTTGAATTCGGCGCTGGTCTTGGACAGGAAGTCGGTGAACAGGAAGGAGGTGCCCGAGCCGTCGGCGCGGTGCACCGCGGTGATGTCCTCGGCCGGCAGCTTCACGCCCGGGTTCAGGGCGGCGATGGCCTTGTCGTTCCACTTGGCGATTTTGCCCAGGTAGATGTCGGCCAGCACCGGACCATTCAGCTTCAGCTGGCCGGGGGCCACGCCTTCCAGGTTGATCACGGCGACCACGCCGCCCATGATGGTCGGGAACTGCATCAGGCCGTCGGCGTTCAGGTCCTCGACCGACAAAGGCATGTCGGAGGCGCCGAAGTCCACGGTCTTGGACTTGATCTGTTTGATGCCGGCGCCGGAACCGACCGGCTGGTAGTTCAGGCCGACGTTACTGGTTTTCTTGTAGGTCTCAGCCCACTTGGAGTAGATCGGATAAGCGAAGCTCGAACCGGCGCCGGTGATGTCCGCAGCCACCGCGGAGGACATGGCAACGGCGCCGGCAATCAGGGATACCACCAACTTGTGCATCTTCATGGATCAGTTCCTTTTGTTTAAGGGAAAGTGGATCAAACGCTGCGCAGTCTACGTAGTCAATGTGACGCGTTCATGACATGCACGCCTCCCCTGTCATAGAGACGCCGGGCGCGTCATGGTGCGGTCACGCATGCATTTCTGGCAAAATGAACGGCAAGACAAGGAGGCGAGATGGAGCTGATCCTGTGGCGGCATGCGGAACCGGAGGACGCGGCGCCCGGCCAGGCGGACGCGCGCCGCCAGTTGACCACACACGGACACAAGCAGGCGCGCCGGATGGCGCACTGGCTGAACGCCCACCTGCCCGAGTCAACGGAGATCCTGGTCAGCCCCGCCGTGCGCACCCAGCAGACGGTGGAATCGCTCGGGCGGCGCTACCGGACGGTGGCGGAACTGGGTTCGGGCGCGGAGCCGGAGACGCTGCTGGAAGCGGCCAACTGGCCGTGGTCGCACCGGCCGGTGCTGGTGGTCGGGCACCAGCCGACGCTCGGCCAGGTGGCGGCCCTGCTGCTGTCGGGGCGCGCCGCACACTGGCCGGTGCGGCGGGCGCAGGTGTGGTGGTTCTGTCAAACCGATCCGGAAGACGTGCGCACCCTCTTCCTGCGCGCCGTGGTCGGCCCGGAATTGCTTTCCAACGGGCCTTGAAAAGCCAGAGCCGAGTGCTAGATTGAAGGTGTAGTCACCTGAACGAGGCACCGCTTTGACAGCGGCGACACACTATGACCAGCGGCCTGATTTTCGTAGCCATCCTTTTCAGCATGGTCGGTTTGATCGGCTGGGAACTGTATCAGGAATCGTACGGCGCCAAGCATAAGCTGGAAGACCACTATCACGAAGACGCCTGACTAACAACCGTCATTCCCGCCGAAGGGGGGATGACGTTGGGCATTACTTCAGGTACTTCGAAATCACGGTCATCGCGGCCAGTTCGAGGTTCACGAAAGTGAGCCCGACCTTGAATTCGCCGCCGCCGAAGATGCAGTAAGCGACCTTCACGCGTGCCGTGATGGGGGTGGCTTTCCCGTCAAAAAACAGATCGAACTTGATCTGACCGGCCAAGCCGGCCTGCACCGGCCCCGGCAAGGTCAGCGCCATGCCATTGGTACCAATATCGATGGTGCGGGTCTGCACCGGAGCGTGGCCTTCCATGGCCAGGATGGCCTTGACCTTCAATGGCCGCCGTACTGATTGTCGTTGTTCTTCCAGCACCTTGTTTTCCGTATTATTCGAGTTCTCTTAATTTATTGAAGGCTTCGTCGATCCGCTCCACGGCGACGATGTTCATCCCTTCGATGGCCTGCTTGGGTGCGTTCGCTTTCGGGATCAGGGCGGTCGCAAAACCCAGCTTGGCCGCTTCGCGCAAGCGCTCCTGCCCACGCGGAGCGGGCCGGATTTCGCCTGCCAGTCCAACTTCACCGAATACCACAAGTCCACGCGGCAACGCTTTGTTGCGCATCGACGAGTGTATCGCGAGCAGCACCGCGAGGTCAGCCGCCGGTTCCGTAATTTTGACACCACCGACGGCATTGATAAAGACATCCTGGTCAAAGGCCGCAATGCCAGCATGGCGATGCAAGACCGCCAGCAGCATGGCCAGCCGGTTCTGCTCCAAGCCCACCGACAGGCGGCGCGCGTTGGGCAGGTGACTGCTGTCGACCAGCGCCTGGATTTCGACCAGCAGCGGGCGCGTGCCCTCCTGGGTCACCATCACGCAGGAGCCGGGCACCTGGCTGTCATGCTGGGACAGGAACAGCGCCGACGGGTTGGACACGCCGCGCAGTCCCTTCTCCGTCATGGCGAACACGCCCAGCTCGTTGACCGCGCCGAAGCGGTTCTTGATGGCGCGCACCAAGCGGAAGCTCGATTGCGTGTCGCCCTCGAAGTACAGCACCGTATCGACGATGTGCTCCAGCACGCGCGGTCCGGCCAGCGCACCCTCCTTGGTGACGTGACCGACCAGGATGATGGTCACGCCGGTCTGCTTGGCCACGCGCGTGAGCTGGGCCGCGCATTCGCGCACCTGGGCCACCGACCCCGGCGCGGAGGTGAGCGCATCCGAGTACAGAGTCTGGATCGAATCGATCACCGCGACCTCGGGCTTGACATCGGCCAGCGTGCCGAGGATCTTCTCGAGCTGGATTTCGGCCTGCAGCTTCAGCTCGCGCGCATCGACGTTCAGGCGCCGGGCGCGCAGGGCGATCTGGGCGCCGGATTCCTCGCCGCTCACGTACAGCACATTGCGCGTGCGCGACAGGCTGGCCAGCGCCTGCAGCAGCAGGGTCGATTTGCCGATGCCGGGGTCGCCGCCGATCAGCACCACGCCGCCGGCCACCAGGCCGCCGCCCAGGACACGGTCGAATTCATCCAGGCCGGTGCCGAAGCGCGGCACGTCGATCGCCTCGATGTCGGCCAGGGACAGCACCGGCGAGGTTTGGGCCAGGGCCTTGTGCTGGGTCTGGGAGAAACGGTTGGCGCCGGGTGCCTCGACCGCTGTTTCGACCAGCGTGTTCCAGGCCTGGCAGGCACTGCACTGTCCCGCCCAGCGCGCACTGACGCCGCCGCATTCGCTGCAGACGAACTGCGTGCGCGCCTTAGCCATGGTCCGCCTCCATCATCCGTACCCGCGGCGCGACCGCGCACATCAGCTCATAGCCGATGGTGCCGGCGGCATGCGCCACTTCGTCGATCGGCAAACCCTTGCCCCACAGCGTCACGCTGCTGCCGATGCGGGCCGAGGGGATGTGGGTCAGGTCCACGGCCAGCATGTCCATCGACACGCGGCCCACGAGCACCGTGCGCACCCCGTCGACCAGGGTCGGCGTGCCGTGCGGCGCGTGACGCGGATAGCCGTCCGCGTAACCGCAGGCGACCACGCCCACGCGCATCGGCGCCTCGGCCACGAAGCGGCTGCCGTAGCCCACCGCGTCGCCCGGCTGCAGGTCCTGCACACCGATGATGCCGGCCGTGAGCGTCATGGTCGGCAGCAGCCCGTGCTCTTGCGCGCTCTTGCCGCCCGGCGTGCCGCCGTACAGCATGATGCCGGGCCGAACCCAATCGTTGCGCAGTTCCGCTCCCAGTTCCGGTTGCAGCAGCACGCCGCCGCTGTTCGACAGGCTGCGCGGTCCCTGCAAGCCCTGCGTGCCTTCATTGAAGCGGCGGATCTGTTCGTGGACCGATACCTGCGGGTGGTCGGCCTCGTCCGCATTGGCGAAATGGGTCATGAAGCCGATCTCGCGCACGGCGGGAATGGCGCGCAGGCGCTCGTACGCGGCGCGGAAAGCGGCGGGCCGAAAGCCGAGGCGGTTCATCCCCGTATTCATCTTGAGGTAGACGTCGACCGGTCCCTCGTGGCGCGCCGCGGCCAGCATGCCGATCTGCTCGTCGCAATGGACGGCGGAGACGATGCCGTGGCGGGACAGGAGCGGCACGTCGGCCGGGTCGAACACGCCTTCGAGCAGCAGGATTGGACGGATCCAGCCAAGTTCGCGCAAGGCGATGGCATTTTCCGTCTCGATCAAGGCGAGTCCATCGGCCCCCGCGAAGCCGCGCATGCCGCGCGCCAGGCCATGGCCATATGCATGCGCCTTCACCACGCCCCACACCTTGGCCCCCGGCGCGCACGCGCGGGCGCGGTCGAGATTGCGGGCCATCGCATCGAGATGAATGGTGGCGGTGAGCGGCCTGGGCATGACGTTAACGTTGATAAACAAAGCCTTATTTTACCGGACGCAAGGGCTCGGCGCAGGCCGCGCTTTTCTTTGGGTTCAGCTTCGTTCATGGTATAAAGCAACCCACACAAGTTTTTACGCAACCCGAATGAAACGTGGTTTCTACACCATCATGGCGGCGCAGTTCTTTTCGTCGCTGGCAGACAATGCATTCCTGCTGGTGGCGATCGCTCTGCTCACTGCCATGAAGGCGCCCGCGTTTCTCACGCCGCTGCTCAAGCTCTCCTTCGTCCTGTTCTACATCTTGCTGGCCGCCTTCGTGGGGGCCTTCGCCGACGCGCTGCCCAAAGGGCGCGTGATGTTCATCGCGAACCTGGTCAAGGTGATGGGCTGTCTCCTGATTTTCGTGAACGTGCATCCGGTCGCGGCCTGCGCCGTCATCGGTTTCGGCGCGGCCATCTATTCGCCCGCCAAGTACGGCATCCTGACCGAGCTGCTCCCGGCCGAGCAGCTGGTGCCGGCCAACGGCTGGATCGAAGGCTTGACGGTGATCTCGATCATCCTCGGCACGGTGTTGGGCGGCGCTCTCGTCAGCCCCGCCATTGCGCAAACCCTGCTCAGCATCGACCTCCCTCTGATCGACACCCCGATCGACACTGCGCCGGATGCGGCGCTGTGCGTGGTGGCCGGCATCTACGCCATCGCGGCAATCTTCAACCTCTACATCCCGGACACAGGCGCGCGCTACGAACACCAGGAACGTAACCCGATCGTGCTCATCGCGGACTTCGCGAACTGCTGCAGTACGCTCTGGCGCGACCGTCTGGGCCAGATCTCGCTGGCCGTGACCACCCTGTTCTGGGGCGCCGGCGCCACCTTGCAGCTCGTCGTGATCGATTGGGCCACGAAATCCATGCATCTGCCGTTCGACGCGGCCACACGCATGGTGGGCGTGGTGGCGATCGGCATGGCGATCGGCGCCGCAGCGGCGGCCCGCCTGATTCCCCTGAAACGCTCGCTGTCCGTGATCCCGCTCGGGATGGTGATGGGCGCACTGGTAGTGGGCATGACGCTGGTGCACTTCCCCCTGATCGCCTACCCGATGCTGATCGCCATCGGCGCCATCGGTGGCTTCTTCGTCGTGCCGATGAACGCCCTGCTCCAGCACCGCGGCCACGTGCTCATGAGCGCGGGCCACTCCATCGCGGTCCAGAACTTCAACGAGAACCTGGCCATCCTCACCATGCTCGCCGTGTATGCGGCCATGATCACGCTGAACCTGCACCTGAACGTCATCATCGTCGTGTTCGGAACGTTCATCTCCGGTACGATGTTCTTCATCAAGCGCCGCCACGAAACCAACCAGCGCGACCATGATTCCCTCGCCCTGATCGGCGAGGAAAAACACTAGGACCGTGGTTCGCTAGCGGGCAGCTGCATTTGCGACTGTCGCGTTTGCGCGCTTCAGATAGTCCTCAAGCGGTTCCATTCCCAGCTCGCGGCGTTTGGCGTTGACTTCATCGATGGAGCCGATTTCTTCTTCCGGCAAGAAGCTGCCTTTTTCGGTCACCATCAACTGCGTCCCATACGTCTGCTTCCCGGTCTGCGTCACGCTGACCCGATCAGACAGATAGGCAAACTGGCGCGGGTTTCCTTGGCCGGCGATGATGGACTGCTTTAGCGTGGCCAATACCTCAGCTTGGAAGGCGATATCATGATCCGCGTGCTGCACGATTAACCAAGCCGCGGTTTCCGTGATCTCATCGTAGCGCGCCGAGCTCGGCCATCCACACTCGGCGATAATCCGTTTTAGCCTGGTAGTGTGTTTTTTATCGAACTGCGTTACCTCGTTGTCGAGTGCCCGCTGCTGAGCAAATGGCAAGGCACCACGGCGGCTTCGGAGGTCGTAGTCCTCTTGAGCCATCGCATTCAGCGTCCGAGGAACGTTCAAGCAAGGGGCATCCCGAGCTTCAGCTATGGGGCTGGCACTCGTGGACAATAGCTGCGCTACGAAGATCGAAAGCAAAATCTGCCCTTCCTCATGGGTGGAGACATCCAGTACGACGCAAAGAAACTATTGTATCATTGACAAAATTTCCCAGAGAGGCGGAAACAAGTCTATGCGACGCGGCGCTGCGCTGCGCGCGCGCGCCAGTCCAGCGGGACCACGAAGGCACGCGCGGATTCCTGCCACAGCCCATCCACCCGGCGCACCGCAGCGATCAGCATCGGCCGTGCTCCTGGCGCGGCGAAGTGACCGGCCGCCAGCTCCGTCAACGCGGCGCGGTCCAGCACCCGTTGCGCGTCCGTCCCCTGCCAGGGAGCCAGCCATTCCAGGCGCGGCAAATGCACAAAGCACTCCCCTTCCAATAGATGCAGTTCGTCGGCCGCGCACCACGTGCCGCAGCAATGATCCGGCGCGAGACCTTCCAGCCCGCTGACCGTGCCGGGCGGGTAGAACAGCCAGCCCTTGACCAACGCCTGGGCGCGCGACACCGGACGTGGCAGCACCGCCTGCGCGGCCGGATGGTGCGCCAATTCGAGTTGTTTGTTGGTGATCTTACGCATCTTCTGGCCGAGGGTATCGGCCAAGTTGGGGCCGACCAGTGCATCGAGCCTGTGCGGCGCCACGCCTTCCAGGAGGTAGTACTTGCTGGCGAATTCGATGTGCAGCGCGCCGCCCGCGCCGTCGTCGAGCAGGAAATCGAATTCGCCGACCGTGCCGTTGCTGGCGCCGCGCACCTGCAGGCCATGTGCGAGCAACTGTCCGCGATGGGCGAAATGGAAGGCCAGCAGCTTTTCCGCGTACAGCCCGAGCCGCGTGTAGGTCTTCCCGCCCAGCGCCGCCAGCAATGGGGCCGGGTCGACGTCGAGCGCGTGCAGCCAGGCCTCGGTGCCGGCATCGGGCCGGCCGAGCGTCGCAATACGTCCGCGCCAGTATGGATGATCGGGGTCGAGCAGGTCCGGCGAATCGAGCAGCCATGCGAGCGCACGCACGTGGGGCTGCGTCAGTCCGTGCCAGCGGCGGTGAAAGTTGGCCTGGAAGGTTTGGGCGCGCATCGGCGCCTCAGGACCGGCCTTCGCCGGCGGCGCGCGCCAGGCACAGGTCGGCCCAGGCGAGCGCCTTGTCCTGTCCGCGCCGCAGAAGCTCGCCCGGATGCAGAGTCGGCACCAGGGGCAGCTGGCGGCCGCCTGCATCGTGCGTGTGCACGGCGCCGCGCAACGCGGAAAGGGGCTCGGGCAGCGGACGCCCCAGCAAGCCGTTGGCGGCAATCTGGCCGAGCGTCAGCACGAGGCCGGCGCCTGTGAGCGCCAGTTCGCGCTCGAGGAAAGGACGACAGGCGGCCACCTCCTCCGCGGTCGGCGCGCGGTCGCCGCCGTTCGACGCCGTCGGCCGGCACTTGATCAGATTTGAGACATAGGCCTCTTCCGCGCGCTGCACCCCGGCCGCATGCAGCATGTTGGTGAGCAGGCGACCCGGGTCGCCCGCGAGCGGCGTGCGTTCCTTTTCGTCGGCCGCGGTGACCGCGCCGGCGGCGACAAACCAGCGCACGCCCTGCTGCGGGCCGCTGCCGGGCAGCGGCTTGGCGCCGGAACGACAGGCCGTGCAGCGGGTGCAGGCGGCGATGGCGGTACGCAGCTCCGCCCAGTTCATGTCGGCGATGTCGTTGGCGACGGGGTGCGCGTGCGCCTCCTCGTCGTCCCAGGCCGAATCGGCAGCGCTCCCACTGGGTGCCGGGGCGGATGCGGGTGCCCGAGCGGGAGCCGGCGGCGTGCGCGCAGGCTGTCCGCCCGCATCTTCCGCCGGGTCGCGTGGTCGCTCCGCCACCTGACCGGCGGCCGCGGGCGTCCCTGGGCCGGCTTGCGCCCCGGCCAGGGTGCGCGCCGGCGCGGACGGCACCGGTGCTGCGTGCGCTTCCACGCTCGGCGCGTCAAGCGTCTCTGCCGGCACTGCAGCCGCATCGGATGCGGCGTCGCGCAGAAGCCAGAGCGGCCCGATGCCCATCTCGGCCAGGAAGGCCGCGCTGCGCCGGTCGGTCATAGCGTGTACCTCATGACGATTGCGTCCTCACGGCCGCCGTTGGCGGGGTAATAGCTGCGGCGGCGGCCGATGGTGGCGTAACCATAGCGCTCGTAGATTTTCAGCGCGCGCTCATTGGAGGGTCGCACTTCCAGCAGTATGGACTCCATGCCCCGGCCACGCGCGCAGGCAGCGATCTTGTCAAGCAAATGGCGGCCGATGCCCTGCCCTTGCCAGGGCGCGGCCACGGCGACGTTCAAGAGATGCGCCTCGTCCACCGCGCACATGATCAGGAAGTAGCCGACCAGCGCACCCTCCGTGTCGCGCAGCAGCCAGGCGTCATAGCCGGATGCCAGCGAATCGGTGAAATTGGCGCGGCTCCAGGGATACGGATAGACCGATTCCTCCAGCGCCAGGACCTCGTCCACGTCGGACGCCAGCATGGGCCGGAACGTCAGTGCGGACACCGCCTGCGCCACCGTCATGCGACTACCTTCGCGGCGTTGATGGCCTGGCGCTCGGCGGCTGTGTAGGCCACCTTGTTGCGCAGGTAGAGCGGCTGCGCCTGCGCGGCCGACAGGGTGCGGCCGGCGCGCAGCTCGGGCAGCGCCAGGCGCGCGACCTGCGCCGCATGCGGCAGCAGTGAGCCGAGCGGCGCCGGTTGGAACACGTCCGGATAGGCGGCGATGCCGTTCCCGCAGCGAACCAGATCCGGCGCCGGCGCCGGCGCCACGTCCTGCGGAACGGACAGCGCGGGGGCCGCCACTTCCACCGGCATGCCATCGGCGATCCGGTACTGGGCCCAATAGACTTCTCCCATGCGCGCGTCGAGCACGGTCAGGATCTCGGTCGCGCCGGTGCGAAGATGGCAATCCAGCGCCAGCGCGGGCAGCGTCACGACGGGGATCACGGGCAGTCCGACGCCAAAGGCCAGGCCCTGGGCGATGCCGCAGGCCGTGCGCACGCCGGTAAACGAACCGGGACCCGCGCCGAAGGCCACGGCGGTGCAGCGGTCCAGGGTCAGACCGGCCTCGGCGAGCAACTCCTGCACCATGGGCAGCACGCTTTGCGAGTGGGTGCGCACGCCCGAGGATTCGCGCGTCAGCACCGTGTCGCCGGACAGCAGCGCGCACGAGGCGAGTTCGGACGACGTTTCGATGGCAAGGATGATCGGCATGCCCGTATTTTACCTGCCGTCCGGCAGGCACGGGTAGAATAGCGGCCCATGCGCAGCCTCACTTTACAATCCGGCCACCATGACGACGTCGCCCACGCGATCGCGGGCGAGCGCTGGGTGGTGGCGTGCCTGTGCGCCGCCTGGTGCGGCACCTGCGGCTCCTACCGCGCCGCCTTCGAGGACCTGGCGCAGCGCCACCCGGACAAGGTGTTCGTCTGGATCGACATCGAGGACAACGCTGACGTGGTCGGGGACCTGGACGTGGAAAACTTCCCTACCCTGCTGGTCCAGCGCGCGGACACCGTGGCCTTCTTCGGCACCGTGCTGCCCGACCCGAACGTGGCCGACCGCATGATCCTGGCCCTGGCCGACCAGCCGCCCGAGGACATCGCGCGCCAGGCCGCCAGCACGGAAGAACGGCGCGGCTGGCAGCGCGACGCCAACCTGCGCACCCTGCTGGCCGGCGCGAACTAGCGTCAGGCCAGGCGCAACGGCAGCGCGCGCAGCCGCTGCCCGGTCAATTTGAACACGGCCTGCGCCACGGCCGGCGCCAGCGGCGGCACTCCCGGCTCGCCCACGCCTTCCGGCGGCGCGCTGCTCGGCATGATGATCGTCTCGACTTCCGGCGCCTCGCCCATCCGTACCACTGGATAGTCGTGATAGTTGGACTGCTGCACCCGCCCGTCCTTGAAAGTCGCCTCGCCCGCCAGCGCAGCCGACAGCGCGAAGATGACGCTCGATTCCATCTGCTGGCGCACGATGTTGGGATTGACCACCAGGCCGCAGTCGATGGCGCACACGACCCGGTGCACGTGGATCGTTTTTGCTTCCACCGACACCTCGGCCACTTCCGCCACCACGCTGCCGAAGCTCTGGTGCAAGGTCACGCCGTGGGCCCGCCCAGGTGGCGGCGTGCCCGCCTGGGCCACCGCCGCGTTCAGCACGGCCAGATGGCGCGGATGCCGGGCCAGCAGCGCGCGCCGCAGTTCCACCGGATCCTGGTTGGCGGCCTGCGCCACCTCGTCCAGGAAGGCTTCCTTGAAGAAGGCGTTATGGGAATGCCCCACCGAGCGCCAGTACCCGACCGGCACGGGCGACTCCGAAATCACGTGGCCGATCTTCTGGTTCGGGATCTCGTACTGCATGTCGTACAGGCCTTCGGCCGCCGTCTTGTCCGGCCCCAGGCCCGGCATGCGCAGGGCGCGCGGATAATACTGGTGGCCGATGGAGGCACTGACGGAATGGCTTTCCCAGGCCAGCAGCTTGCCGTTCGCGTCCAGCGCGGCCTTGAAGCGCGCCAGCGCCGCCGGGCGGTAGACGTCGTGCGTGATGTCGTTCTCGCGCGACCAGATCACCTGCACCGGCGCACCCTTGGCTTGCGCGGCGATGGCCACGGCCTGCTCCACCATGTCGCCTTCCAGCCGGCGCCCGAAACCGCCGCCCAGCAGCAGCATGTGCAGTTCCACCTGGTCGTGCGCCACGCCGCCCACGCGCGCGGCCGCGTCGACCGCCACGCTCGGCACCTGGGTTGACACCCACAGGCGCACCTTGCCGTCCTTGACCTGGGCGGTGCAGTTGATCGGCTCCATGGTCGCATGCGCGAGATAGGGAGCACGGTATTCCGCCTGCACGGTGCGCGCGGCCTGGGCCGCCGCGTCCATGTCGCCGCGGCTGTAATAGGTGAAGCCCGAACTGTCGTCGAGCACCTTGCCGAACTCGCGGAACACCTCCTCCGACGACAGGTGCGCGGCCTCACCCTCCTTCCAGCTTACCTTCAGGGCGGACACGGCCTGGTGCGCCTGCCACCAGCTCTTGGCGATGACCGCTACGCCCGCGCCGGCGCCGCAAGGCTGGCTCAGCGCGGCAGAGAAGTCGACCACGTCCAGCACGCCCGGCATGGCCTTGGCCTTGGATGCGTCCACCGTTGCGACCGTGGCGCCCACCGAGGGCGCCATGGCGACGGCGGCATAGAGCATGCCCTCCGGGCGCGCGTCGATGCCGAACTGGGCGCCGCCCGTGACCTTGGCCGGACTGTCGCGCCGCGCCACGGCCTGGCCGATCAGCTTGAAGTCCTTGGGGTCCTTGAGGCGCACGTCGGCCGGCTTGATCTCGATCGTCGCGGCCGCGCGCACCAGGTCGCCATAGGCCGCGCGCTTGTCCGTGCCGTGCAAAACGAATCCGTCCACGGTCCTGCATTCGCCGGCGGGCACCTTCCACTGCGCCGCCGCGGCCGCGACCAGCATGGCGCGTGCCATGGCGCCGGCTTCCCGCATCGGCTCCCACGCGTCCTTGACGCTGGTGGAGCCGCCGGTGAAGATGATGCCCAGCTCGCGGCCGGCCTTGGCCAGCACCCACTGCACGCCGTCCTTCATCTTGCCCAGGTCGTCGGGATGCAGGGGCAGCACCTCGCGCAGCAGGGCGACGTTGGAGTAGATCTTGTCGATCGGCGCCTGCGTCAAGCGGGTCACGGCCAGAGGCACGTCCAGTTCCTCCGCCACCAGCATGGGCAGCGCCGTGTGCACGCCCTGCCCCATTTCGGCGCGCGGCATGGCGACGGCGACCGAGCCGTCCGGCGCGATCGCGACCCACCCATTGAAGGCCACCGCGCCGCCGCTGACCGGCAGCGGATCGGAGGTGTACAGGCGCTGGCGCACCGGATACAGGCCCCAGCCGACGATCAGGGCGCCGGTAGCAGCCAGGCCGCCGAGGAGGAAACGGCGGCGGGAACGGCTCTTCGGTCGGTTTGGTTTCATGGCTTCCAGCGGGTGAGAATATCGTCGGGCAGCACCGGACGACTATACAGGAAACCCTGCGCCATGCTGCAGCCATGGCGAATCAGGAAGCTGGCTTGCTGTTCGGTCTCGACGCCCTCAGCCACCACCGACAGGTTGAGCGATTTTCCAAGCTGGATGATGGCGATGGCGATGGCTTCGTCGTTGACATCGGTGGAGATGTCCTTGATGAAGGAGCGGTCGATCTTCAGGGTCTGCACCGGCAGCTGCTTGAGGTAGGCGAGCGACGAGTAGCCGGTGCCGAAGTCGTCGATGGCCAGGCCCACGCCGATGGAATGCAGGTCGTTGATGAAGTCGAGCGCGTCGCCGGTATTCATGATGACGGACTCGGTCACTTCGAGCTGCAGGCGGTCGGCACTCAGCCCGGTTTCCTTGAGGATGTCGGCCACCATGCTGACGATGGACCCGCGCTCGAACTGCTTGACCGACAGGTTCACCGCCATCTTCGGTACGCGCAGACCGGCCGCGTCCCAGTCGATCATCTGGCGGCACGCCTGTTCCAGCACCCACTGTCCGAGCTGGTTGATGAAGCCGGTGTCTTCCGCCATCGGGATGAAGCGGATCGGGGGCACCAGGCCCAGTTCGGGGTTCTGCCAGCGCACCAGCGCCTCGACGCCGATCAGGCGGCCGCTCTCGATTTCGATTTGCGGCTGGTAGTGGAGGAAGATCTCGCCTTTCTCGATCGAACGGCGCAGCATGGCCTCGATGCGCAGGCGCTCCACACCTTCGCCCGTCATCGACGGCGCATAGAACTGGTAGCCGTTGCGGCCGCGCGCCTTGGCCTGGTACATGGCCACGTCGGCGTTCCGGATCAGCATATTGAGGTCGGTGGCATCCTTCGGGAACAAGGAGATGCCGACGCTGCCCGTGACAAAGAGTTCGTAGTCGTTGACGATGAACGGCTGCTCAAACATGGCCATGAGCTTCTCCGCCACATGACCGGCGCCGAATTCGCCGTCGATGTTCTCGAGCATGAGAATGAATTCGTCGCCACCCAGACGGGCCAGCGTGTCGCCTTCGCGCAGTTTGGACGTGAGGGCCCTGGCCACCTGCTTCAGGAGTTCGTCGCCCACGTGGTGGCCGAGCGTGTCGTTCACGTTCTTGAAGCGGTCCAGGTCGATGAACAGGACAGCGATCTGTTCATGTCCGCGGCCAGCGCGCTGCAGCGCGTGCTGCAGGCGGTCGTGGAACAGCGCGCGGTTGGGGAGCTGGGTCAGCGGATCATGGTGGGCCATGTGATCCAGCTTTTCCTGCGACTCCTTGACCTTGGTGATGTCGCTGAACACGCCAACGTAGTGCGTGCACAGGCCATGCTCGTCGCGCACCGCGGACACCGTCAGCCATTCCAGATACAGCTCGCCGTTCTTGCGCAGGTTCCACAGCTCGCCGCGCCAGTAGCCGGAGGCGCCCAGTTCGCGCCACAGCGCGTCATAGGTATCCTGGTCGGTACGCTCGGAGCGCATCATGCTGTACGGCTGGCCGATCGCCTCCATCTCCGTATAGCCGGTGATCTGGGTGAAGGCCGGGTTGATGGCGACGATGCGGCCGGCCACGTCGACCACCATCACGCCGTCCTGGATCTGTTCCAGCACCGTGGCCGACAGGCGCAGCTTCTCTTCGGCCTGCTTGCGCTCGGTGATGTCGGCATACACCCAGATGCTGCCGTCGTTGGGACGCTGCGCATCGAGCGCGCAGCCCGACACCAGCGCCCAGAACAGGCTGCCGTCGCGGCGGCGGTACATGCGCTCCTCGGTGAAGTAGGCGCCCTGCGACAGGCTGGGATACTGGCGCGCGCCGGCGGTCTCGAATTCGGCCTGGGTCGGGAACACGATGGCGGTCGACTGGTTCGTCAGTTCGCCCGGTCCGTAGCCGAACAGCTCTTCGCAGCGCCGGTTGACCGACACCACGCGCCGTTGGCGCACGAACATCACGCCGAACATCACGTTGTCGAGGATGGCGCTCTGCTCCGCCAGCAGGGCCTGGATGCGCATTTCGTTATGCTTGCGCTCCGAGATATCGGTGATGATCCCATCGATCCATTGCGCCGGTCCGTTGGGCGCGGCCTGGGGTTGTCCCTTCTCGGACACCCAACGCTCGTTCCCCATCGCGTCCGTGATGCGGTATTCGATCTCGTAGGGCCGGCATGCAATGATGGCCGCATTCACGACCCGGTGATGATGGCGGCGGTCGTCCGGAATGATGATGTCGGCCCAGCGGCCGATGGGGGCGCGCATGAAGGTGGCGGCGCGGTAGCCGCTGACCTGTTCGATGGCGTCGGAGACAAAATCGACCGGGCCGTTGGGCTGGACGCGGAACACGGCGCCCGGCACCTGGGTCACGATGGTGCGAAAACGCTCCTCGCGCCGCGCCACGTCCTCGAACAGATGCTTGATCGCGACCCGCATCTGCTCCATCTGGTGGGCCAGCCGTCCCAGCTCGTCGCGTCCGTGCAGGTCGAGACGGGTTTCGAAGTCGCCGTGCGAGAGGCGGTCCGAGAACAGCATCAGCTTGCGCAGCGGCGACAGCAGGCGCGCGTTCAGGAACAGGACGATGAACAGTAAGGACACGGCCAGCTGGCCGGCCAGGATCAGGGCATAGTTGATCTGCTTGGCACGCAATTCCTGCTGGCTGCGGTCGTCGTCCATCACCACCTGCACCCGGCCGATGCGCTCGCCGCGCACGAGGATGTCGCGCTCGGCCCGGTACACATTGCCGTGCGGACGGTTGGGCGAGAGGGCGTTAACGAACTGGGTCTCGGACTGGCCCGTCACCGTTATCTGGAGCACGGACGGATCGCGCATCACGGACTGGACCAGGGACTGGGCCGATTCCGTGTTCATGTTCCACAGGGATTCCTGCATGCCGAGCGCGAGGATGTCGGCGTTGCGCTGCAGCGATTCGTTGAGCGAGGTGCGGGCGGAATTGCGCTCCTGGACGCCGATCAGGAGATAGCTGCCGACCAGGGCCGGCAGCACCAGGCCGACAAACACCACCAGCAGCAGCGCGCCGTAAATGGATGAGCCGTACAGTTTGCCGAGCCGGGCTCGCAGACCGGGGCGCTGGTTAGCCATGGACTCGCGGCGTGGAGGGATAACGGGACAGTAGCTTCATCGGCTTGAATTATTGCATGTATCGCCAGCCCATCGCCAACTTTCCGGGCCGCCTTCTGCAGAATTTGCCACGCCGGGTTATGATCCCCGGCACTTTTAACAAAGGAGCAAGCCATGGCGCTTTCCATGTATGCCGCATCGGTCCCCGTTTTCAAACAAATCCTGAACAGCCTGTCCGCCATCCTGGACAAGGCCGAAGCCCACGCCGCCGCCAAGAAGATCGATCCGGCCGTGCTGCTGCAGGCCCGCCTCTTTCCGGACATGTTCGCGCTGACCCGCCAGGTTCAGGTGGCGGCCGACTTCGCCAAGGGCGCCGGCGCGCGCCTGGCCGGCGTGGAAGTGCCGAAGTACGAGGACAATGAGCAAAGCTTCGCCGACCTGAAGGCACGCATCGCCAAGACGGTCGCCTTCCTGGACAGCCTGAACCCGGCCGATTTCGAGGGTGCGGCAGAGCGCCACATCGTCACCGGCAGCGGCGCCAACCAGCGCGAATTCAAGGGCCAGCCTTACCTGACCCACTACGCGCTGGCGCACTTCTTCTTCCACGCGACCACGGCCTACGACATCCTGCGCCACAACGGCGTGGAGCTGGGCAAGAAGGACTTTATCGGGACGTTCTGAGCAGGAACAGCGCGCGCCACAGGGTCATCCCCGCGAACGCGGGGACCCCTGATAGGAAACCGGCCACGCAATCGGCCAGAGGCCCCCGCCTCCGCGGGGGTGACGGCGTTAAGTATTGCGGCGCGGGTAGCCCTGGGCCAGGATCCGCTGCCACACCTGTTCCTTTTCCTGGGTTGTCATCGACACCCAGTGCGCCACTTCGATGTAGGTGCGGCCGCAACCGCGGCAGACCTCGTCGAAGGTGGTCGAGCAGACCGCGACACAGGGCGTGTCCGGCCGCTCGGGCACATCAGCGGGCCGGTCCGACATCGAGCTTGCCCCAGCCTTCGTGACCGAGTTGCTCCAGGGTCTCGATGTTCTTTTCGTAGATCGACTCCGCCTCCGGGAAGGCTTCCACCGCGCGGTCGATGCTTTCCTCGCGCAGCAGGTGCAGGGTCGGGTACGGGGCGCGGTTGGTGTAGTTGCCGATGTCGTCAGGCTGTGTATCCGCGAACTGGTAGTCCGGATGGAAGCTGGCCACCTGCAATTCGCCGGCCAGCTGCATGTCCTCGACGGCGGCGTCGGCCACGTCGAGGAACTCGTTGTAGTCCTCGAAGTCGGTCAGCACGAAAGGATGGATCAGCAGAGTCGTGTCGGTCTGTTCCGGATCGGTATCCGACAGGTGCTGCAGCTCTTCCATGAGCTGCTCCAGCAACGCCTCGGGCGTGGTGGCCTGGGAGACGACGAAGCGCACCTGGTTCTTCACGTAGACGGACTTAGCAAAAGGACACAGGTTCAGGCCAATGACGGCCTTTTCCAACCAGTTGCGGGTGGCGGCGACGACCTGCTCGTCGGTGGGATGCGGGGTATTCATGGCCATCATTTTACTGCGGCCAAACTTGTGAAGGATTTTTTCCCGCGAAGTCACATTATTCCTTGACCCAGCCGGGGATGCACCGTAGACTGCCCCCTTGTTCATAGGAAGTACGAGCCATGCATTTTCCGACTCGCCTTACCCCTGCACTCGCGGCGCTGGTTGTTGCTTTTGCGCCGGTAAGTTCCCAAGCCGCCGACAATCTCCCCAGCGCGGCTGCCATCCAGCAAATTCCCGTCGCCGTCAAACCCGTCGTCGATTCCGTCGTGCGCACCAAGCAGGCCGATGAGTACAAGGAAACCGACCTGTGGGCGCGGATCCGGTCCGGCTACGCCATTCCCGACATCGACAACCAGCTGGTGGCCAATCACGTCAACTGGTACGCCTCGCGTCCCGATTACATTGCCCGCACCACCCAGCGCGCCTCGCTCTACCTCTACCACGTGGTGACCGAACTGGAAAAGCGCGGCATGCCGACCGAGCTGGCCCTGCTGCCGATCATCGAATCGGCGTTCAATCCGCAGGCCAACTCTTCCGCCAACGCGGCCGGCATGTGGCAGTTCGTGCCCGGGACGGGCAAGGATTTCAACCTCAAGCAGAACCTGTTCCGCGACGAGCGCCGCGGCGTGCTGGCCTCGACCGACGCCGCCCTCAACTATCTGCAGAAGCTGTACGGCATGTTCGGCGACTGGCAGCTGGCCCTGGCCGCGTATAACTGGGGCGAAGGCAACGTCCAGCGCGCGATCAAGAAAAACCAGGCCGCCGGCAAGCCGACCGACTTCGAAAGCCTGTCCGCCCTGATGCCGGCCGAGACGCGCAACTACGTGCCCAAGCTGCAAGCGGTGAAGAACATCATCGGCAACCCGGCCCAGTACAGCGTGTCCCTGCCGCCGATCGAGAACGAAGCCTATTTCACGGCCGTGGACAAGACCAGCGACATCGACGTGGCGCTGGCGGCCAAGCTGGCCGACATGTCGGTGGACGAGTTCAAGGCTTTGAACCCGCAGTTCAAGCGCCCGGTCATCACCGGCGACGAGCAGACCAAGATCCTGCTGCCGGCCGAGAACGCCGAGAAGTTCACCACCAACCTGGCCAACTGGGGCCGCGCCCTGTCGAGCTGGACCACGCACAAGATCGCCGGCGCCAAGGACACCCTGGTGGCCCTGGCCTCCAAGTTCCACACGACGCCGGAAGTCATCCGTGAAGCCAACAACATCCCCGCCAAGACGCGTCTGAAGGCCGGCTCCACCATCCTGGTGCCGAAAGTCAACGCCAACGCCGGCGACGACATCGCCGACAACATCGTCGAAAATGCCGTGCTGGCGCTCGAGCCGGACCGCGGCAACGGCCGCACCCGCGCCGTCAGGATGAGCAACGCGCAGAAATTCCGCGTCAAGGCCAAGAGCGCGGTGCAGGAAATCCGCTCTCGCGTCTCCCGCAAAAAGCGCTCCGGCTGAGTGCTCCGGACGGGGCCGCGGGCCCCGTTTCTTCTCCCGTAAAGTTGCGGTAGTTGCCATCTGCCCCTACAATCTCGGCTTGCCCACGACGGGCACGTTGAGACAACAACAACGCACACACGAAATTTCCTGGAGTCCGATATGGCGTTCTTGCAAGGCAAAAAAATCCTGATCACCGGCTTGCTGTCGAACCGTTCGATCGCGTACGGCATCGCCAAGGCCTGCCATCGCGAGGGCGCCGAGCTGGCTTTCACCTACGTGGGTGAGCGCTTCAAGGACCGCATCACGGAATTCGCCGCCGAATTCGGCAGCCAGCTGGTGTTCGACTGCGACGTCTCCAGCGACGAGCAGATCGACAACCTGTTCAGGGACCTGGGTACCCACTGGCAGCACCTGGACGGCCTGGTGCACGCCATCGGCTTCGCCCCGCGCGAGGCGATCGCCGGCGAGTTCCTGGACGGCTTCTCGCGCGAGAACTTCCGCATCGCCCACGACATTTCGGCCTACAGCTTCCCGGCCATGGTCAAGGCCGCCCGCCCGCTGCTGCGCGAAGGCTCGTCGGTGCTGACCCTGTCCTACCTGGGCGCGGTGCGCGCGATCCCCTATTACAACACCATGGGCCTGGCCAAGGCCTCGCTGGAAGCGTCGGTGCGCTACCTGGCCGAGAACCTGGGCCAGTTCGGCATCCGCGCCAACGGCATCTCGGCCGGTCCGATCAAGACCCTGGCCGCGTCCGGCATCAAGGACTTCGGCAAGCTGCTGGGCTTTGCCGCCTCGCATGCGCCGCTGCGCCGTAACGTGACCATCGAGGAAGTGGGCAATACCGCCGCTTTCGTGCTGTCCGACCTGGCCTCCGGCATGACCGGCGACATCCTGTACGTGGACGGCGGCTTCTCCCACGTCATGGGCCTGAACGCCACCGACTACGAATAAGCCGTACCCGAGGGGCGCCCGACACGGCGCCCCGAAAATATCTATACAAGTGTTGACGCATCCTGTATAGTGTCGATTGTGCGTCGCAATACGCCGCAAGTTTGAGGCATCCCAGGATGCCCTTCTCTAAAGCCCTCCCGCCCCTGGTGTCGTCGTAAGACACCGTTCCGGCGCAAAGCTTTTGTGCCGTGATCTCCGTTTCTTTTGATTCTGGTTGTTCTGGTGTACGTGTTGCGCTGCTCAGTCATGCCTTTCTGGCATGTTTGCCACAACAATATTTTTCACGGAAAAGTACCCAATGAGTTTTGAAGCACTCGGCCTGCACCCTGCCATCGTCCAAGCTGTCACCAGCGCCGGCTATACCACGCCGACTCCGGTCCAGGCACAGGCCATTCCCGCCGCGATCGAGGGCCGCGACCTGCTCGTGTCCTCGCAGACCGGCTCCGGCAAGACCGCGGCCTTCATGCTGCCGGCCCTGCACCGCCTGGCCAGCGCCGAGCTGGAGTCCGGCTCCGGCCGCACGCCCGCCCAGGAAGCCCAGTCGGCCCGCGCCCGCGGCGAGCGTCCGCGCTTCCGCCCGGCCCAGCCGAAGATGCTGGTCCTGACCCCGACCCGCGAACTGGCCCTGCAGGTGACCACCGCGACCGAAAAATACGGCAGCGGCATCCGCCGCGTGCGCGCGGTGTCGATCCTGGGCGGCATGCCCTACCCGAAACAGATGCAGCTGCTGTCGCGTAATCCGGAAATCCTGGTCGCGACCCCGGGCCGCCTGATCGACCACATGGAGTCCGGCAAGATCGACTTCTCGCAGCTGGAAATGCTGGTGCTCGACGAAGCGGACCGCATGCTCGACATGGGCTTCATCGACGACATCGACAAGATCGTCGCCGCCACCCCGGCTGCGCGCCAGACCATGCTGTTCTCGGCCACGCTGGACGGCGTGGTGGGCAACATGGCCCGCCGCATCACGCGCGAGCCGAAAGTGATCCAGATCGCCACCGCCCAGGCCCGCCACGAAAACATCGTGCAGCGCGTGCACTTCGTGGACGACCTGTCGCACAAGAACCGCCTGCTGGACCACCTGCTGCGCGACGAGTCGCTGGACCAGGCCGTGGTCTTCACCGCCACCAAGCGCGACGCCGACATGATCGCCGACCGCCTGAATATCGCCGGCTTCTCCGCCGCCGCCCTGCATGGCGACATGCACCAGGGCGCGCGCAACCGTACGCTCCAAGGCCTGCGCCGCGGCCAAGTCAAGGTGCTGGTCGCCACCGACGTGGCGGCGCGCGGCATCGACGTGCCGAACATCACCCACGTGGTGAACTACGACCTGCCGAAGTTCCCCGAGGACTACGTGCACCGCATCGGCCGCACCGGTCGCGCGGGCCGCAACGGCCTGGCCATTTCCCTGGTCAACCACGCGGAGTTCCTGCACGTGCGCCGCATCGAGCGCTTCACCCACCAGTCGATCCCGGTCGGCGTGGTGGAAGGCTACGAGCCGAAGAAGTCGACCCCGAACCGCAGCGCGGCACGTCCGGGCTGGAAGCCGGGCGACGGTCGCGGCGGCTTCAACAAGGGCGGCCAGCGCAGCTTCGCCAAGCCGGAAGGCGGCTACAAGCGTGAAGGCGGCTTCAGCCGCGACGGCGCCGGCAACCGCGAAGGCGGCTTCAATCGCGAAGGCGCGGCTCCGCGCGAAGGCGGCTACAACCGCGAAGCGCGCTTCGGCCGTGAAGGCGGCGGCAACCGCGAAGCGCGCTACGGCAACCGCGAAGGCGGCCCGCGCCGCGACAACCGCGAGGGCGGCTACCACGCCCGCTCGGCCGAGGCCACCCGCCGCACGTTCGGCGACTAAGCTAAGAAAAAGGCGCTTCGGCGCCTTTTTTTGTGCCGTCCACCCCCGCGCAGGCGGGGCCGCATCTTCAGAGCGGCGCGCCGGCCCGCCGGGCCCGCGCGCGCTTCTTGGGCGCGAGCATGACGCCGGTGCAGTTCGGCGCGCCGCAGCGGCAGGCAAAGGCTTTCTTGATGGCCGCGGTGTGCCGGCCTTCGTATTCCAGGGCGTAGTTGTAGTTCAGCTCTTCGCCGGGGTCGATGTCGCGCAGGGCGTGGATGTAGACGCGGCCGTCCTCCTCGTAGGCCTCGCAGTTCGGCTCGCACGAATGGTTGATGAAACGCGCGTCGTTGCCGTCGTCGCCGCCGTCGATGACGTTGCCGTCCGAGAGCGTGAAGAACAAGGTGTAGTTGACCGGCTGGCCGCTGCGCTCGGCGCGTGCGGTCGCCTCTTCCCAACTGATGTGGCGGCCCGTGTATTCGACGATGCGTTCGCCCGCGCCGATGGCGCGCTGGGCGAACACCCCGTTGCCGTGGACGGGTGAGCGGCGGACTTCAAATGCGGGCTGGGTCATGGTCAGGCGTGAAAAATGGATGGTCGGATTGTCTCATCTCGCACGCGTCTACAGCGCACATGTGCGAAAGCCGCAAAAAATATCGTCGCGCTCGGGGCGGTAGAAATTGCGGAACACGGGCGAGGCGAAGCGCGCCGGCGTGGCGAACGACGCTCCGCGCAGTACCTGGTGCGTCTCGAACCACGGCGCGGAATATTCGCGGTAAGCGCCCGCCTCGAAACCGGGGAAGGGCAGGAACGGGGAACAGGTCCATTCCCACAGCTGGCCCCAGCCAAAACCGGGCACGCCCGAGGTGGCCGCGAACTGCCACTCGGCCTCGGTCGGCAGGCGCCGGCCGGCCCAGGCGCAAAAGGCCTGCGCCTCGTACAGGCTCACATGGCGCACCGGCTCGGCCGGCGCCACCGTCAGCGGCTGGCCGAAGCGGCGCACGCGCCAACCGTCGCCGCCGCGTTCCCAGTAGCGGGGAGAGGCCCGCTCCTGCTGCATCAGCCAGGCCGTCCCGGCCGGCGTCCAGTAGCGCGCCTGCTGGTAACCGCCGTCCTCCATGAAGTCGAGATACTGGGCGTTGGTCACGAGCGCGGTGTCGATGACAAAGGCCGGCACGTGGACGCGCTGCGGCGCCTGCTCGTTATCGAAGGCGAAGCCCTGCTCCGCCGTCCAGCCCAGCGTGATGCTGCCGCCGGGCTGCGCCAGCGAGCGGCCCGGCGCGTGGGCGCGCGGGCGAGCCGGGGCTGCCAGTCCCAAGGTCTGCAAGGTGTAAAAGAAGGCTTCGCCGTGCATGTCCTCGTGGGCCAGCGCCAAGCGGTACGGATACAGCGCGGCGTCGTCGTTCCCGCAGCGGGACAATTTGTCCAGCGCGCGGTCCAGCACTTCGCTGCAATAGGTGCGCAGCGCGCCGGTGGAGGGCAGATCGAGCGCCCAGCGCGTGCGGTGCGGCACCAGGTTGGAATCGAACCAGTCGTCGCCGCGCGCGAGCAGGCAGGCCCCGTTGGCGGCGGCCGGATGGCTGGAGGTCGCCGCGCGCAGGATATACCACTCCGCGAACCACGCCGTGTGCCCGAGCTCCCACAGCGGCGGATTGATGATCGGCAGGTAAGGCAGGCGCGCCGCGTCGTCGTAGCCCGCCTCGGCAAAACGGTCGAACAGGCTTAACGTATAATGACGCGCATCCTGCAAGGCCGCGGCCAGCTGGCCCGCGTCGGCGGTGCGGAACGATTTGGTGGAGAGATCCATCCCGCGATTGTAGCGGCATTTCATGGGAGTGCAGGCGTGGCGCAAGCCGATGTCGTCATCGTCAGTCCCGCCCTGCGGCGGGAGAATAACGGCAACTGGCAGACCGCCAACCGCTGGGCGCATTACCTGCGCCAGGACTATGTGGTCGAGGTGGCGCGCGCGTGGGAAGCGCAGGGCAAGCTCCCCCGCCTGCTGATCGCGCTGCACGCGCGCCGCTCGGCCGCATCCCTGGCCGCCTACGCCGCCTACGGCGGGCCCTCCGTCCTGGTCCTCACGGGCACCGACATCTACCGCGACATCGACAGCGACGCTTCCGCCCAGCGCTCGCTGGAGCTGGCCACACGCCTGGTGGTGCTGCAGGAGGCGGCCCTGCGCGCGCTGCCCTCCCACTTGCGCGGCAAGGCCGAGGTGATCTACCAGTCCGCCCCCGCCCTCGCGCCCTACCAGCCCTCCCCCGCGCGTCGCCATTACGACGTGACGATGGTCGGCCACCTGCGGCCGGAAAAAGATCCGCTCAGCTTCATCGCGGCCAGCCAGCTGTCGGTCCAGCCGCTGGCGCGCTTCGTTCACATCGGCGGCACGCTGGACCAGGAACTGGGCGCGGCAGCGACGGCCGCCGCCAGCCGCCGCTACCACTGGCTGGGCAGCCTGCCGCACGGCGACGTGCGCCAGCGGATCAAGCGCAGCCACGTACTGGTCCTCACGTCGCGCATGGAAGGCGGCGCCAACGTCATCATCGAAGCCGTGACCTGCGGCGTGCCGGTGCTCGCCAGCGACATCGACGGCAACCGCGGCATGCTGGGGGAGCACTACGAGGGCTATTTCCCGCCGGGCGACGCCGCCGCCCTCGCCCGCCTGGTGGACCGCAGCATCGCCGATCCGGCCTGGTACGCCCGGCTGAAGGCGCAGTGCGAGGCGCGCGCGCCCCTGTTCGCGCCAGCCGCCGAGAAAGCCGCGGTGCTCGGCCTCGCCGCCCGCCTGCTCGTGCGATAATTTCGCCCTGGCGTCACCCATCGAACGAGGACACATCATGAACGCACCCGAAAAAATCCGGCTCACCTCCTTCTCGCACGGCGGCGGCTGCGGCTGCAAGATCGCGCCCGGCGTGCTGTCGGAAATCCTGCGCAATTCGCATGGCTTCCCGGTGCCGAAGGAGCTGCTGGTCGGGATCGAGACCTCGGACGACGCCGCCGTCTACCAGCTCAATGACGAGCAGGCGCTGATCGCCACCACCGACTTCTTCATGCCGATCGTGGACGATCCGTTCGACTTCGGCCGCATCGCCGCCACCAATGCCATCTCCGACGTGTACGCGATGGGCGGCACACCGATCATGGCGCTGGCCCTGGTCGGCATGCCGGTCAATAAGCTGCCCTTGGAGACCATCGGCCAGATCATCCGCGGCGGCGAATCGGTGTGCGCGGAAGCCGGCATTCCCATCGCGGGCGGCCACACCATCGACTCGGTGGAGCCGATCTACGGCCTGGTGGTCATGGGCCTGGTCCATCCGTCCAAGGTCAAGCGCAACGCGGACGCGCGCGCGAGCGACGTGCTCATTCTGGGCAAGCCGCTGGGCGTCGGCGTGTTGTCGGCCGCCCTGAAGAAAGGCGCGCTGGGGGACGACGGCTACGCCGCCATGATCGAGAACACCACCAAGTTGAACAAGCCTGGACGCCTGCTGGCCGACCTGCCCGGCGTGCACGCGCTGACCGATGTGACGGGCTTCGGCCTGCTCGGCCACCTGCTGGAACTGGCGCGTGGCGCCCAGCTCACCGCCACGCTGGACATGGCGGCCATTCCCCTGCTGCCGGGCGTGGAGCAGCTCGCGCGCGACGGCTACTTCACCGGGGCCTCCGGCCGCAACTGGGACGCCTACGGCAAGGACGTGGCGCTGTCCCCCGCCATCGCACCCGAGCAGCAGGCGCTCCTGACCGACCCGCAAACCTCGGGCGGCCTGCTGGTAGCCTGCGACGCCGCGACCGCGCCGCAAGTGCTGGCACTGTTCCAGCGCGAAGGCTTCGGCCACGCCGCCGTCATCGGCCGCATGGAAGCCGGGCCGGCGCGCGTTTCCGTCAACGCCTGAGATGCAGCTCGACACCCTGCGCGAGCGCCTGCGCGCGCAGGGCGCGCGCGAAGAACACGTGCGCCGCGTACTGCGCGACTGGGTGCTGGGCCGCTCGCGCGACGCCGGCCGCCGCCGCGCCGCCGACTATCTTCCCCAAAGCCTGCGCGCGGCCCTGCCGGCGCTGGACGCCGACCTCGCGGCCATGGCCAGCGTGGCCTCCTCGCATCCCGGCGCGGACGGCTCCATGCGCCTCTTGGTGCGCCTGGCGGACGGGCAAAGCGTGGAAAGCGTGCTGCTGCCGCGCGAGGGCGTGTGCGTCTCAAGCCAGGTCGGGTGCGCGGTCGGCTGCCGCTTCTGCATGACCGGCCGCAGCGGCCTGCTGCGCCAGGTGACCAGCGGCGAGATCGTGGCCCAGGTGGTGCTGGCGCGCTCCCTGCGCCCAGTGCGCAAGGTGGTCTTCATGGGCATGGGCGAGCCGGCCCACAACCTGGCCAACGTGCTCGAAGCGATCGACCTGCTCGGCACGGAGGGTAACATCCCGCACAAGAACCTGGTGTTTTCCAGCGTGGGCGATCCGCGCCTGGCGGAACGCCTGCTGGCCGGCGCGGTCAAGCCGGCGCTGGCGCTGTCGCTGCACACCACCAAGGCGGACCTGCGCACCGAACTGCTGCCCAACGCGCCGCGCCTGTCGCCGCGCGAGATTGCCGACCTGGGCGAGGACTACGCGCGCCGCACCGGCTATCCGATCCAGTACCAATGGACGCTGATCGAAGGCGTCAATGATGGCGAAGACGAATTGACCGCGGTCGAAGAACTCCTGCGCGGGAAATACGCCGTGCTAAACATGATCCCCTACAACAGCATTCCCGACCTGCCCTACCGGCGTCCCGGCTGGGACGCGGCGCGTGCCATCGCGGCGCGGCTGACGGCGCGCGGCATCCTGACCAAGCTGCGCGACTCCGCCGGCCAGGACGTGGACGCGGGCTGCGGCCAGCTGCGCGCCCGCATCCTGCTCAAGCAGGTCGCCTAGCTTCAACACCAGCAACACCAGGGTCAGATCGCCCATTGCACAAAAATTTGCTCGGCGAGCAAATTTTTGTGCAATGGGCGATCTGACCCTGGTTGGATTGGTTGGATTGCCTAGCGCAGGTTGCGGGCGATGATCGCGTCAGCGGCGGCTTCCGCTTCCTTCAGCGGTTGGTTGAATACCGCGGTGCTGTACACCGGCGCTGTCGGCGCGGCCGAACCGAGGGCCGTGCCGGCCGCTTTCACGTCCACCGTCACCGTGGTCGACAGGCCGATGCGCAGCGGATGGGCGGCCAGCTCCTTCGGGTCGAGCCCGATGCGGACCGGCACGCGCTGGACCACCTTGATCCAGTTGCCGGTCGCGTTCTGCGCCGGCAGCAGCGAAAAAGCGCTGCCGGTGCCGGCCGCCAGGCCCAGCACCTTGCCGTGGTAAGCCACCTTGCTGCCGTAAATGTCCGCCACGACGGTGGCCGGCTGGCCGGCGCGGATATCCTTCAGGTCCGACTCCTTGAAGTTGGCGTCCACCCATAGCTGGTCGAGCGGGACGATGGACATCAGGCTGGTGCCCGGCGTGACCCGGCTGCCGACCTGCACGCTGCGCTTTGCGACGTAGCCGGACACCGGCGCCGGCACCGTGGTGCGGCGTACCGCCAGCCAGGCCTGCACCACGTCGGCGCGGGCCGCCTGCACGGCGGGGTGGGCGGCGATGTCGACGCCGGAGATGCCGGCCCGCGCCGCCTCCAGCTGCCGCTGCGCCACGGCCTGCGCAGCTTTGGCTTCCTCCAGCGCGCGGCGCGCATGCGCCACTTCCTCGCCGGAGACGGTGTGGTCGGCCGCCAGCGGCTGGCGGCGCGCCAGGTCGTCCTGGGCGCGCGCCACGGCCAGTTCGCGCTGGTGCAGGGCCGCGTCGTACTGGGCGACGCCGGTGTAGCGCTCGCGCAGCTGGCGCACGGCGTTGCCGAGGCGCGCCTGCGTCTGCGACAGGGCCAGTTCGGCATCCACCAGATCGAGCTTCACCAGCGGCTGGCCGGCCTGCACCATCTGGGTTTCGTCGGCACGGATATCGGCCACGTTGCCGGCCACCTGGGCCGACACGGTCACGAGGTTGCCGCCCACGTAGGCGTCGTCGGTCTCTTCCTCGTTGGCCAGCACCAGTTTGTAGTACACGCCGTAGGCGATCGCGCCGAGCACGAAGAGGACGGTAATGGCCAGCAGGAGCTGGCGGCGCTTTTGCGGTTGTTTCAGGTCGTTGGTTTCGGTCGTCATGATCTATTTCGTCGTGTTCGTGGATGCGAGTGCGGTGGCGTCGGCCCGGTAGCCACCGCCGAGGGCACGCACCAGGGCGACATCCGCCGCCAGGCGCTGCGCCTGCAGGGCCAGCAGAACGTCGTCCTGGCGCAGCACCGTGGTACGGGCATTGAGTTCGAAAGCGCGGTCCACCAGGCCCTGCTTCAACTTGGCCGCCGCGCCGCGCAGCAGCGCGTCGGCGGCAGCGGCGGCTTCGCGCTGGCGCGCCAGCTGGCCGTCGGCGTCGCGTACGTCCACGGCCGCCTGGGCCACGGTGCGCACCGCGTTCACCACCCGCTGGTTGTAGTCGGCCACGAGCTCGTTGCGCTCGTTGCGGGCGGCGTCGAGCCGGGCGTCCAGGCGCTGGGTGTCGAACAAGGGCATCGACAGGCTGGCGCCGGCCAGCAGCGTACGGCTGCCCCAGTTCAGGAGCTTGGACAGCGAAATCGAATCCAGGCCCGCCGCCGCCGACAGGCTGATGCTCGGATAGTATGCCGCCCGCGCCACCTCGATCCTGGACAGGGTCGTCTCGACGCGCCAGCGCGCCGCGTGCAGATCGGCGCGGCGGGCCAGGAGCTCGATGCCCGGGTCGGACGGCAGGCCCGCTTCCGGGGCGGGCAGCGGCCGCTGCGCCAGCGGCGGCAGGCCGTCGGCGCCAAAGCCGGTCAACGCGCGCAACGCTTCCCGTTCGCGCACCGCGAGCGACTCGAGGTGCGCACGCTGCTTGCGCGTATCGGCCAGCTGCAGGCGCACGTTCTGGGCTTCCCCCGCGATGGACAGGCCGGCGGCCATGCGGCGTTCGCGATCGGCCAGCTGGTCTTCCTGCACCCGCTCCAGCTCGCGCAGCGTGGCGGCGCGGGCGTTGGCGGCCTGGTAGGCGAAATAGGACTGGGCCACGTCGCCGGCCAGGGCTTGCTCGGCCAGCGCATAGTCGGCGCGGCGCGCGGCGACCTCGCCCGCAATGGCGGCCACCTCAGCCTTCTGCTTGCCCCACCAGTCGATCTCGTAGCGTGTCTGCAGCAGCAGCGATTCGCTGGTGAACCAGTTGCCGCCGATCGGCTCCGGGAACAGGCCGTTGGCGGAATAGCGCTGCCGGTTGGCGCCGGCGTTCAAGCCGATCTCGGGCCCGGCGTCGGCCTGCGCGGACGCCAGCAGGGACTGGGCGGACGCGATCCGCGCCGCCGCCGTGCCCAGCGAAGGACCGTCTTTCAGGGCCTGCTGGATCAAGGCGTCGAGCTGGGCGTCGCCGTACTGGCGCCACCATTGGGCGGCCGGCCAGCCTTCGCGCGCCAGCTTGATGTCGGCGGCAAGGGCCGCGCGGGCCGGATCGGTCACCGTGGCGGCATGCCGGTCCGCCGGCACGTGGGCGCAGCCGGCCAGCGCCAGCACGACGGCGGCGCCAAGGAGATGTCGTTTCATGCGTTCTCTGTTCATTCTCATTCCATGGCGGCGTGGCCGGGAGCCGCGCTCGCCGCTTCCTTGCGTGGAGGGCGGATCAGGATCAGCAGCGGCAGCACCAGCGCCGTGCAGATCATCATCAGCCAGAAGTCGTCGACGTAGGCGATCATTGCGGCCTGGCGCGTCACCTCGCCGTTCAGCGCCGCCCAGCCTTCCGGCGCGGCGAGATTGAGCACGTCCGCGTTGACGCTGTTGTTCAACACCGGATTGGCCGGGTCGATGTGGGTGGCCAGCGAGGCATGCGCGATCTGGGTGTTGCGGACCAGGAGGGTCTGCACGATGGCGATGCCGATGCTGCTGCCGATATTGCGCATCAGGCTATAGATGGCGGTGCCCTGGGCGCGCATGGCGCCGGGCAGCGTGGCGAAGGTGGCGGCCGACAGCGGCACGAACACCAGGCCCAGGCCGATACCCTGCACCACGCCGGACCACACCACCAGGCTGGGCGTCATCTCGAGCGAGAAGCCGCTCATCTGCCACAGCGAGAAGGCGGTGATGAGAAAGCCCGTCCCCAGCAGCAGGCGCGTATCGACCTTGCCGGTGAGGCGGCCGACGACCATCATCGCCAGCATGGTTCCCAGTCCGCTCGGCGCCGTGACCAGGCCGGCCGTCATCGCCGGGTATCCGAGCAGGCCTTGCAGCAGCGAAGGCGTGAGCGCGCGCGTGGCGAACAGCACCATGCCGACGATGAAGATGAACAGCAGGCCGGTGACGTAATTCGAATTCTTCAGCAGCCGGTAGTCGAAGAAGGACTGTTCGGGGCGGGTGAACGCCGTGTGCGCGACGAAGTAGGCCAGGCTCACGGCCAGCACCACGGCTTCGATCCAGGTCTCGGTGGACGCGAACCAGTCGTTCTGTTCGCCGCGGTCGAGCAGCATCTGCAGCGCGCCGATGGCCAGGCTTAAGGTGGCAAAGCCGAACATGTCGAAGCGCATGCCGCGCCGCGGCAGGTCGGTGCGGATGTAGCGCCAGATGCCGTAGAAGGCCAGCGCGCCGACCGGCACGTTGATGAGGAACACCCAGCGCCAGCTGTAGCTGTCGGTCAGCCAGCCCCCGAGCGTGGGACCGAGGATGGGGCCGATCATCACGCCCATGCCCCACACGGCCATGGCCGAGCCGTGCTTCTCGCGCGGGTTGATCTCCAGGAGCACCGCTTGCGACAAGGGCACCAGGGCCGCGCCGAACACGCCTTGCAGCAAGCGCGCAGCGACGATCTGGGCCAGCGACATCGACAGCCCGCACAGCACGGACGCAAGCGTGAAGCCGGCCACGGAGGCGAGGAACACGCGCTTCTGGCCGAAGCGGTCGCACAGCCAGCCGGTGAGCGGGGTGGCGATCGCGGAGGCGACGATGAAGGAGGTCAGCACCCAGGTGATCTGGTCCTGCGAGGCCGACAGGCTGCCCTGCATGTGCGGTAGGGCCACGTTGGCGATGGTGCCGTCCAGCGCCTGGATCACGGTGGCCAGCATGATCGACAGCGTGATCATGGTGCGGTTCTGCACCGGGGCCGACACCGGCGTCGTCATGCCATGGCCTCCGCCGCCGCGCCGATCGCTTCGAGCAGATCGGCCATGCCGGCCAGCTGGCCGCGGTCGACCCCGCGCAAGAGCTCATGGCGCAAGGCCGAGGCCTCGGTCTTCACGGCGGCGTAGACGGCGTGCCCCTGCTCGGTCAGGACCACCAGCTTGACCCGGCGGTCGGTCTCGGACGGCTGGCGCAGCACGTAGCCCGACTTGGCGAGGCGGTCGAGCATGGCGACCATGGTGGGCGCTTCCACGCCCACCCGGTCGGCCAGCTCCGCCTGCGAGGGCGGCTGGGCGCCGGCCTTGGCGATGGTGGCAATGGTCATCCAGCTGGCCTGCCCCAGGCCGAGGTGGCGCAGGCGGCGGTCGATGGCCTGGCGCCAGGCCCGCGCCGCATTGTGGAGCGCATGCGAAAATCGCTCTTCGGTAGAGATCACAATATTCTCAGGCTAATGATTAGATATCGAAGTATTTTAGCAGACTCTTGACAGGCATGCTTGAACACACGTACAGTCAAGCCATGTCCTTCCACTCGCATCTGCCGACCTCTCTACTACGCGCCCTATCGCTAGGCGCGCTAGCTGCGCGCGCCTGAGCGCCCCGAGCCGCAGGCCAAGCCTGCTCCGCCGTACCCAGAGAGTTCCACGATGCTGCCGATTTCCTCCTACCTGCTGCTACACCTACCGACCGGTTGCCGGGCCTAGCGTTCCCGTGGCCGCCCGGCAGCCATTCGCCACCTTCCCGTTGACGAATCCTTAGGAGTAGCACCCATGATGTTGAAGAACCCGAGCGCCAAATACCGCGCCTTCGCCCCCGTACAGCTCACCGACCGCCGCTGGCCGGACAACACGATCACCCGTCCGCCGATTTGGATGAGCACCGACCTGCGCGACGGGAACCAGGCCCTGATCGAGCCGATGAGCGTGGACAAGAAGCTGCGCTTCTTCGACATGCTGGTCGCCATCGGCCTGAAGGAAATCGAGGTCGGCTTCCCCAGCGCCTCGCAGACCGACTTCGACTTCGTGCGCTCGCTGATCGACGAAGGCCGGATTCCGGACGACGTGACCATCATCGTGCTGACCCAATCCCGCGATGAACTGATCCGGCGCACGGTGGAGGCGGCGGCCGGCGCCAAGCGCGCCATCGTCCACTTGTACAACTCGGTGGCGCCGGTGTTCCGCCGCGTCGTGTTCGGTTTGCCGCGCGAGGAAATCGTGCAGATCGCCGTCAACGGCACGCGCCTGGTCAAGGACCTGGTGGCCGCGCATCCGCAGACGGCATGGGGTTTCGAGTATTCGCCCGAGTCTTTCTCGACCACGGAACTGGACTTCGCCAAGCACATCGTCGACGCCGTCAGCGCCGTCTGGCAGCCGACCCCGCACAACAAGATGATCGTGAACCTGCCCTCGACGGTCGAATCGTCCACGCCGAACGTGTACGCGGACCAGATCGAATGGATGTCGCGCAAGCTGGAGCGGCGCGACTCGCTCATCATCAGCGTCCACCCGCACAACGACCGCGGCACGGCGGTCGCGTCGGCCGAACTGGCCGTGATGGCGGGCGCGGAGCGGGTCGAGGGCTGCCTGTTCGGCAATGGCGAGCGCACCGGCAACGTGGACCTCGTCACGTTGGCGCTCAATCTCTACACCCAGGGCGTCGACCCGGGGCTGGATTTTTCCGACATCGACGCCGTGCGCCAGACGGTCGAGGAATGCAACCAGCTGCCCGTGCATCCGCGCCATCCGTACGCGGGCGACCTGGTGTTCACCGCCTTCTCCGGCTCGCACCAGGACGCGATCAAGAAAGGCTTCGCCAAGCACGATCCCAAGGGCATCTGGGAGATCCCCTATCTGCCGATCGATCCGCAGGACCTGGGGCGCAGCTACGACGCCGTGATCCGCGTGAACAGCCAGTCCGGCAAGGGCGGCATGGCCTATCTGCTGGAGCAGGAGTATGGCCTGGCCCTGCCGCGCCGCTTGCAGATCGAGTTCGCGCGCGCCGTGCAGCAGGTGGCCGATGCGACCGGACGGGAGATGTCGGCGGCGGACATCCATGCCGTGTTCGAGCGCGAATACCTGGCGCGCGCGACACCGTGGTCCTACGTGGGCCACAAGATGTCCGAGGACAGCAGCAGCGACGAGAAGGTGCAGGTGGAACTGGCCGTGATGCACCGGCAGCAGGCGGTGACGCTGGCCGGCGGCGGGAACGGGGCCATCGACGCCTTCGTCAACGCGCTGGGCATGGATATCCGGATCATGGATTACCACGAGCATGCGATCGGCTCGGGGGCCAATGCGCAGGCGGCCTGCTATGTGGAGCTGCGGCTGGACGACGGGCCGACCTTGTTCGGGGCGGGGATCGACAGCAATATCGTGACGGCGTCGTTCAAGGCGGTGCTGTCGGCGGTGAATCGGCAGTTGGCGCGCAGTGACGTGGGGGTGGCGGTGGCGTGAAACCCAAAACCGGGGTCAGACCCCATGCGGGGTCAGACCCCAGAACCTCCTCCGCCTACACCCCAACCACCCAGTCGGCGAGGGCGCCGAGGTCGCGCGCGACGTGCTCGGGCGCGGCGCCCAGTTCGTCGAAGGCGTTGCCGAAGCGGTTGACCCAGCAGACGGCGAAGCCGGCCAGGCTGGCGGCGCTGGCGTCCCAGGCGTTCGACGAGACGAACAGGACGTCGGCGCGCGGGCGGCCCATGCGCCGCTCGGCCAGGTCGTAGACGCGCGGATCCGGCTTGAAGACGCCCACTTCGTCGACGCTCGCCAATTCGTCGAACAGCGGCGTCAGGCCCGCATGCTCCACCAGCGAGGCGATCGCGCGCGGCGAACCATTGGAAATGATGCCGGTGCGGATGCCGGCATCCTTCAGGTGGCGCAGCACGCCGGGCGCCTCCGGATGCGGCTCCAGCCGGTCGTATTCCTCGGCCAGGCCGCGCAGGCGCGCTTCCCCCAACGGGATGCCAAGCTGCGCACAGGTGAAGCGCAGCGCGTCGACGGTGACCGTTTCGAACGCGGCGTAGCGTCCCATGAGGCTGTGCAGCCACGTGTATTCGAGCTGCTTCTGGCGCCACAGGCGCGCCATCTCCTCGCCTTTGCCGGGCGCAGCGGCGTCGCAGGCGCGCGTGACCGAATACACATTGAACAAGGTGCCATACATGTCGAACACGACCGCGCCGTAGCGTTTCATCCGAATCTCCGCATCGTTCCAGCCCCTACGATACCTTGAAACGCCGCGGCGGGCGAGATTTGTCGCCGCGGCCGACCCGCTCGTACTCCGCGATCACCTGCGCGCCGAGCAGCAGCAGGGTCGCGCCGATCTCGAAGCTGAACATGACGACGATGGCGGTGGTCATGGAGCCGTACACCACGTTCACCTGCGACAGCGTGGAGAAGTACCAGACCAGCACATGACGCGCGATCTCCCATCCCAGCGCCGCGCTGACGCCGCCCAGCAGGGCCTGGCGCCAGGACAGGCGGCCCACCGGCATCACGAGATAGATCGACGAGAGCACCAGCACCTCGCCGCCAAAGCCGAGCAGGTACAGCAAGGCGCCGGACAAACCGTGCAGCGACCAGTCCAGGCCAAGGAATGCGATGTGCTCGGCCCCCATGACCTGCAGGCCGCCGGCGACGAAGGTAACCAGCATGGCGCCCACGCCCAGCGCGACCACGTAGCAGTACGGCAGCACGGCCGAGACCATGAAGTGCCGGCGCCGGATCGCGACCCGGTGCACGAAGATGACGGACATCGCGTTCTCCAGCACCGTGAAGGCGAATGAGCTGAAGAACAGCATGGTCGCGGCCAGCACCCAGGTGATGACGCCGCGGTTATCGAGAAAGTTGGCCAGCTCCGCGACGATGGAGCCGGACTGGCTCGGCATGATCCATTCCAGGTAGCGGCGCATGGTCTGGAGCAGCTGCCCCTGGTCGATGTAGTGCGAGAGCACCACCACCAGCAGCATCAGGAAGGGCACCACCGACAGCAGGGCGTAGTAAGCGACGGCGCCGGCCAGCAGGAAACCCTGGTTCGCGCGGAAGCCCTGGAATACCTGCAGCGCGAATTCGAGCGGATGGCGCAGCACCCAGGCCGCGGCCGGACTCGTGCCCCACAGGCGTCCCACGCTCAGGCTCCGTGACGCGCCAGGCGGATGCCGCTGAACTGCCAGCGCGCGTGCGCGGGGAAGAAATTGCGGTAACTGTCACGCGCATGCCCCGGCGGCGTGGCGCAGGAGGAGCCGCGCAGGACATACTGGTTGACCATGAACTTGCCGTTGTATTCCCCGATCGTGCCCTCGGCGGGGACAAAACCGGGATACGGCCCGTAGCTGCTGCTGGTCCATTGCCAGGCCGCGCCGTGCATCTGGTCCGCCTTGATGGAACTGGCCGCGTGCTCCCACTCCGCCTCGGTCGGCAGGCGCGCGCCGGCCCACTGGGCGTAGGCTTCGGCCTCGAACAGCGAGAGGTGGACCGCGGGCCGCTCAAGATCGAGCGGCTGCAGGCCGTGCAGGGTGAATTCGTGCCAGCCGCCGTCTTCGCTCCGGCGCCAGTACAAGGGCTGGCGCCAGCCCTCGGCCCGCACCAGATCCCAGCCCTCGGCCAGCCACAGGCGCGCGTCGTCGTAGCCGCCGGCGTCGATGAAGGCGAGGTATTCGCCATTCGTCACCAGGCGCGACGCCAGCGCGAACGGCTCGACGAACTGGCGGTGGCGCGGCAGCTCGTTGTCGAAGCAAAAGCCGTCGCCCGCGTGACCGATGGCGCACACGCCGCCGGCGCAGGCGATCCAGCGCACTGGTTCGGCCTGCGGCCAACGCGGCAAGGGCGCGCCGTTGTAGGCCGGCGCCAGGGGATTGCAGGACAGGAGGTGCTTGACGTCGGTGAGCATCAGCTCCTGGTGCTGCTGTTCGTGCTGCAGGCCGAGCGTCACCAGCCGGGCCAGTTCGGGCTCGGTCCCGCGCGCCGCCAGCAGCAGCTCCATGCGCTCATCCACATCGGCGCGGTACGCCAGCACCTCGTCCAACGCGGGGCGCGTGAGCAAGCCGCGGCGCGGGCGCGGGTGGCGCTCGCCCACGCCGTTGTAGTAAGAGTTGAACAGGGTCCGGAACAGCGGGTGGAACGGCCGGAAAGCCGGCTCGAAGCGCTCCAGGATGAAGGTCTCGAAAAACCACGTGGTATGCGCGAGGTGCCACTTGATGGGACTCGCATCCGGCATCGACTGGGCCCCGCAGTCCTCGGCCGACAGCGGCGCGGCCAGCTCCAGCGAGCGCGCCCGCACATGGACGAAGCGCGCATCCCAGCCGAATTCGCCGGGCTTCATGCGGCCACTCCGGCATGGATCACGGCAAACCACCCGAGCGGGTCGGTCCAGACCGCGGTCGGCGCGAAGCCCGCCTCGCGCAACAAGGCCTCGGCGCTGGCGCGGGTGTACTTGTAGCTGTTTTCGGTATGGATGCACTCGCCGGGCAGGAAGCGGCGCGCCGCGCCCTCCCACTCCACTTCCAACGCCACCTTTGCCTCCAGATGCATCTCGATGCGCGAGGCGTCCGCGTTGAAGAAGGCGACGTGCTTCCACTGCAGCGGATCGAAGGTGGCGCCCAGCAGCCGGTTCACGTTACGCAGCACGTTGAGATTGAAGGCCGCCGTCACGCCGAGCGGATCGTCGTAGGCGGCGTGCAGGTCGGCGTGGCCCTTGACCAGGTCGATGCCGATCAGGAGCGCGCCGTCCGGCCCGCAGGCCGCGCGCAGGCGGCGCAGGAAGCCCACCGCCTCGGCCGGGCCAAAGTTGCCGATCGAGGAACCGGGATAGAAGAACAGGCGCTTTTCCTCGCGCACCGTGGCCGGCAGCTCCAGCGCGGACGAGAAATCGCTGCCGATCGGCGTCATCTCGATATGGGGGAAGCGCTGACGCAGCCGCTCCACCGCCCCGCGCAGGAAATCGGCGGAGATGTCGACCGGTACATACTGGGCCGGGTGCAGCAGCGGGAACAGGCCGGCCGCCTTGGCGCAATTGCCGGCGCCCAGGTCGATCAGGGTGCGGTCGGCGCCGGCCGCGTGCGCGATCTCGGCGCCGTGCAGGGCGAAGATGGACGCTTCGGTGCGGGTCGGATAGTACTCGTCCAGCACGCAGATCGCCTCGAACAGGCGCGAGCCCAGTTCGTCATAGAAGAACTTGGGCGCGATGCTGGCGCGGTCCGCCAGCAAGCCGGCCGCCAGTTCGGAGGCCACGGCGGGAGAAGCGGCGGGACGGCGCGGCTTGAGCATGATGATCCTTCCGGCAAAGGGGAATCGAAACTTGCGATCTTTGCTATCATAGCCGAATCCTTTTTTCCCTCACGTACGATAACCATGATTCGACTGCCCCGCATTGCCCTCGCCCTCCTGTTCGCCGCCAGCACCGCCCTGCCGGCCCTGGCCCAGGTCACTCCTGGCGTGCTGAAGGTCTCCGCCATCCCGGACGAAAATCCGACCGAACTGCAGCGTAAATTCAAGCCGCTCGGCGCCTACCTGGAAAAGAAGACCGGCCTGAAAGTCGAATTCACGCCGGTGACGGACTACGCGGCCTCGGTCGAAGGCCTGATCAACAAGAAGCTGGACATGGTCTGGTTCGGCGGCTTCACCTTCGTGCAGGCCAACGTGCGCTCCAAGGGCCAGGTGGTGCCGCTGGTGCAGCGCGCCGAGGACGAAAAGTTCCAGTCCGTGTTCGTCACCACCCGTGCTGACATCAAGAAGCTGGAAGACCTGAAGGGCAAGACCCTGTCCTTCGGCTCGGAGTCGTCGACCTCCGGCCACCTGATGCCGCGCTCCTTCCTGCTGGCCGCCCACGTGGACCCGGAAACGGACCTGAAGCGCGTCGCCTTCTCCGGCGCCCATGACGCCACCGTGGCCGCGGTCGCGGGCGGCAAGGTCGACGCCGGCGCCCTCAACATCTCGGTGTGGAACAAGCTGATCGAAGAGAAGAAGGTCGATCCGGCCGTGGTCCACGTGTTCTACACGACTCCGGGCTACTACGACTACAACTGGTCGGTCCGCGCCGACATGCCGGCCGCGCTGAAGCAGAAGATCACGGACGCCTTCCTGTCCCTGACCCCGGCCACGCCGGAAGGCAAGGAGATCCTGGACCTGCAGCGCGCCTCGAAGTTCATCCCGACCAAGGCGTCGAACTACACCGCCATCGAAGCGGCCGCCCGCAACGCCAAGCTGCTGAAGTAAGCCGGTGCAAGCCTATCGCCTCGACCAGCTCACCGTCCGCCACCTGACCGGCACGCGCGCCGTCGCGCTCGACGGCATCAGCCTGGCCGTGGCGGCCGGCGAACAGGTGGCGGTGATCGGCCCGTCCGGCGCCGGCAAGACCACCCTGCTGGCCACCCTCGCCTGCGCGCACCGGCCCGAGTCCGGCACCTTCGAGGTGCTCGGCTCCGACCCGTGGCGCCTGCCCGATGCGGCACGCCACCGGCTGCGGGCGCGCCTGTTCCTGGCGCCCCAGACGCCGCCGCTGCCGCCGCGCCAGCGGGTCGTGACCTCGGTCCTGGCGGCGCGCCTGCCGCGCTGGTCGCTGCGGCAAGCGCTGGCATCGCTGGTCAAACCCGTCGATCCGGCCGCGGCCTATGCGGCGCTGGCGCGCTTTCACCTCGGCGACAAGCTGTACGCGCGGGTCGACCGCCTGTCCGGCGGCGAGCGCCAGCGCTGCGGCCTGGCGCGCCTACTGTTGTCGGAGGCGGAGATCTTCCTGGTCGACGAGCCGCTGTCCGCGCTCGACCCGGCCCTGGCCCAGGTCACCCTCGCGACCCTGATCGAAGAAGCCGGCGCGCGCGGTGCGGCCCTGGTGTGCAGCCTGCACCAGGTGGACATGGCGCGCGCCCTGTTCCCGCGCATCGTCGGCCTGCGCGCCGGGCGCATCCTGTTCGACGCCAGGCGCGAGGACGTGAGCGACGCCATGATCGCGGAGCTGTACGCCAACGAGAACCAGGACGCCCCCCTGTTGAACCCGCACGAAACCCCGGACAGCCTGGCGGTAGGCGCCTGCTTCTGATGTCCGCTGCCCTGCCCGCCCACCTGCAAGACCCCTCCTGGCGCGGCCGCGCGCTGGGCGCCGCCGTCGGCCTGGCGCTGCTGTGGCCCGTGCTGGTGTACAGCGAATTCAAACCCTGGACGCTGCTGGACGCGCAAAGCCTGGCCGCGGCCGGCGCCTTCCTGTCCGGCTTCGCCCATCCCGTGTTCGCGCCCGACTTCCTGGCCATGGTGCTGCGCGAGTCGTGGCAGACGGTGGCCATCGCCACGGCCGGCCTGAGCCTGGCCCTGGTCGGCGCCATCCCCGCCACCATCATCGTCAACGAGCGCCTGTCCGTCTCGCGCCTGGGCACGGGCCGCATGCGTCCGGCCGCGGTCCTGGTGCGCCAGCTGGTGCGCTGGGTGCTGGTGCTGCTGCGCTCCGTGCCGGAGCTGGTGTGGGCGCTGCTGTTCGTGCGCGTGGCCGGCCTCGGCCCGACCGCCGGCGTGCTGGCCATCGCCCTCACCTACTGCGGCATGCTGGCCAAGGTGTACGCCGAGATCCTGGAATCGGGCAGCGCCCACGCCACCGAGGCGCTGCTGGCCAATGGCAGCTCGCGCCTGGCGGCCCTGTTCTACGGCGCCCTGCCCGACACGGCGGCCGAACTGGTGTCCTACACCGTCTACCGCTGGGAATGCGCGATCCGCGGGTCCGCCGTGATGGGATTCGTCGGCGCGGGCGGCCTGGGCCAGCGCATGGACGAATCGACCAAGATGATGGCCGGCGGCGAAGTGTCGACCATGCTGATCGTGTTCGTGCTGCTGGTGGCCTGCGCCGACCTGGTGTCCTGGTTCCTGCGCCGGAGGCTCGCATGATGCCCGCCGCTCCGCCGCGCGACCGCGCGGCGCTCGCGCTCGCGGCGCTGCTGGTGCTGCTGGCGGTGGCCAGCTTTGCGACCCTGGACCTGCAGTGGTCCGCCTTCTTCGCGCCGGAGGCGGCTGCGTCGACGGCGGAATTCCTGGCCGGCTTTGCGCCGCCCGAACTGGCGCCGGCCTTCCTCCTGCGCACCCTGCAAGCGACGTTGGAGACGCTCGCCATGTCCGCCCTCGGCACCCTGATCGCCGCTGGCTGCGGACTGGCGCTGGCCCTGCCGGGCGCCGGGCGCTTCGGGCGCCTGGCGCGCGTGCCGACCCGGATCGTGCTCAACGTCCTGCGCTCGATTCCGGAGCTCGTGTGGGCCGCGCTGCTGCTGGTCGCCGCCGGTCTCGGTCCGCTGGCCGGCACGCTGGCGCTGGCGGCGCACACCAGCGGGGTGCTGGGCCGCCTGTTCGCGGACGCGCTGGAAAACGCGCCGCCCCAGCCCGAGCAGGCCCTGCGCACCAATGGCGCCGGCGCCCTCGCCGCCTTCTTCTACGCCACCTTGCCGCTCACGCTGCCGCAGATGCTGTCCTACACGCTGTACCGCTGGGAGAACAACATCCGCGCGGCCGCGGTGCTGGGCGTGGTCGGCGCGGGCGGACTGGGACAGATGCTCAAGTACCACCTGTCGCTGTTCCAGATGCCGAGCGCCGCCACCGCGATCCTCGCCACCTTGCTGCTGGTGGCCCTGGTGGACGCCCTGAGTTTCGCCGTGCGGCGCTGGCTGACGCGATGAGCCTGTTGGAATTGCGGGCCGTACGCAAGACCTATGGCGGCCGGACCGTCCTGGGCGGCATCAGCCACGCTTTCGCGGCCGGCGAGTTCGCCGCCATCATGGGCGAATCGGGGGTCGGCAAATCGACCCTGTTGAACCTGATCGCCGGACTGGATGCGCCGGACAGCGGAGCGATCCTGTTCGACGGCCAGGACCTGGGCACGCTGGACGACCGCGCCGCGACGCTGCTGCGCCGGCGCCGCATGGGCTTCATCTTCCAGGCCTTTCACATCCTGCCGCACTTGACGCTGGAACAGAACGTGGCGCTGCCGCTGCTGCTCAACGGCCTGCCGCTGGACGCGGCCGCGCCCATGCTGGAAGCGGTAGGACTGGGCGGACGCGGCGCCGACTTCCCGCGTCAATTGTCGGGTGGCGAAATGCAGCGCGTGGCGATCGCGCGCGCCCTGGTGCACCGCCCCGCGCTGGTGCTGGCGGACGAACCTACCGGTAACCTCGACCCGGAAACCGCCGAGCACATTCTCACACTCCTACGCAGCGAATTGCGCCGCAATCATGCATGCGCAGTCATGGTCACGCACTCTCATGCGGCGGCCGAAAAGGCCGATAAAACGTTTGTCTTGGGCGCTTCCGGCCTCCAAACCGGGTAAAAACTCATAAATGTGGGGCAATATCGCTATGATTTTCTACAACAATGCCCCATTCCTATTCTTATCGTAGTATCATTCAGTCAAACCGTTCACAAAAGCAATTATCTCAAAATGTAACGGATCTTCACCAAAACCTGGGAGGTACGCGATGAGCGTCAGACAACGTAAACTTGAAATGATCGAAGCGATGAACCGCGCGCGCGCGCTCGAGCCGTCCAGCTTCGTACCCAATAAATTGCTCGATACGCTGATCCAGCACATGGCGCTGAAGAACGACGCCGAGCTGTGCCGCGTGTTGGAAGTGCAGCCGCCGATCATCAGCAAGATCCGTCACCGCAAGCTGGCCGTCGGCGCGACCATACTGCTGCGCATGCACGAAAAATCGGACATCAGCATCAAGGAATTGAAAGAGCTGGTGGCCGCCTCGATGAACTGAGGAATTTTTTTCCGGCTCGTTTGCGCAAACGATTGAGACCCCGGAAAACCGGGGTCTGACCCCATGGGGTCAGACCCCAGCGGCAGCCCTACCCGCGCGGGCGGCCGGTCTTGAGCTGCGGCAGGCTGCCTAGCACTTGCTGCAAGGTGGCCAGGTCGATCTGACTGATCAAGGCCACGCCAATCCGCAGCAGCTCACTCTTCTTCACCTCCAATCCCGCCTTGAGGCAGGCCTGTTTCACTTTGGCCAGGACGGCGTATTCCTGCTCCGGCATGGTGAAGCTGTCGCGCACGAGCTTACTCTTGGCTTGCTCGGCGGCGGGACGCTCGAGCTTGACGTTCTTGAGCGGCTTGGCGACCGCCGTCTTCGCGCGCGTGCGCGCGGCCGGCTTGGCTGCCGGCGTGACGGCCTTGACGGCCTTGGTAGCCTGGGCGGCCGGCTTCGCTACGGCCGGCTTGACCGTGGTGCGTTTGGCTGCGGCCGGCTTGGCGGCGACACGTTTCGCGGTGGTCCCCTTGGCGGCCGCGCGTGTGGCGGGGGCCGCCTTGGCGGCGGGCTTGGCGGCGGCCGCCCTGGCGCCCGTCTTCTTCGCGGCGCTGACTGCTTTCGGCATGGAAATCGTTCCTATCGTTTAAAACAAGCTAAACAATATAGACGATTTCGCGCGCCGCCGGAAGGCCGCACGTCTGGCGCGGATCAAGCCTCTGCTTCGTCGTTGAACTCGGCCGCAATCGCGGCGAAGCGCTGTTCGATGCGCAGGAAGGCGTCCAGGATGTCCGGATCGAAGTGCGTGGCCCGCCCCTTGCGCATGATGTCCAGGGCCTCGGCGTGGCTGAACGGCGGCTTGTAGACGCGGCGCGAAATCAGGGCGTCGTACACGTCCGCCACCGCCATCAGCCGCGCCGACAGCGGGATCGCCTCCCCTTGCAGGTTGTCCGGATAGCCCGAACCATCCCATTTTTCCTGGTGCGAATACGCAATCTCGCGCGCGTACTTCAGGAAACTGTTCGAGCCGCCCAGGTGCTTTTCCACCAGCTGGATCGTGTCGCGCCCGTACACGGTGTGCAGCTTCATGATCTCGAACTCGTCGCGGTCCAGGCGTCCGGGCTTGAGCAGGATGCGGTCCGGGACACCGACCTTGCCGATGTCGTGCAGCGGCGCCGACTTGTACAGCAGCGCGATCGCTTCGTCGCTGAGCTCGCGCGCGAAGCGCGGGTGCGCCCGCAGCTCCAGCGCCAGCGTGCGCACGTAGTTCTGGGTGCGCCGGATATGGTTGCCGGTCTCGTTGTCGCGCGTCTCGGCCATCGACGCCATCGCCATGATGGTCGCGTCCTGCATCAGCACCAGCTGGCGGGTGCGCTCCTCCACCAGACGCTCCAGGTTGTCGTTCTGGTCCTCCAGCTGGCGGCGCGCGCTGCGCAGCGTGAGCTGGGTCGCGACCCGCGCGAACAGGATGGGCGGGCTGATCGGCTTGGTGAGGTAGTCGACCGCGCCCATGGTCAGGCCCATGGCTTCGTCCTCGATCTGGTTCTTCGCGGTCAGGAAGATCACGGGAATGTCGGCCGTGACGGGATCGGCCTTGAGCTGGCGGCAGGTCTCGTAGCCGTCCACGCCCGGCATCATCACGTCCAGCAGGATGAGGTCCAGCTCCGGCGCGCCCCGCGCGATCTGCAGGGCCGTACTGCCGTTGGTCGCCACCTTGGTGTTGTAGCGGTCCTTCAGAAGCCGGGACAGCAGCATGATGTTGTCCGGCGTGTCGTCGACGATGAGGATGGTCGGACGCGGCTTGAGCTGGGCGTTCATTTGGCTTCCACGGGTGGCGTCGGAACGGCGTCGGCCAGCAGCCGGCGCGCCTCCTCGAATTCGTAATTGGACAGGTGCAGGGCGAGCCGCTCCAGGGTCGCGCTATTGAGGATGGCGGCCAGACGCGGGCGCACGCTGTCGAAGTAGTCGGTGGTCTCGCCCGAAAACTCGAACAACAGCTGGCGCAGCTGCTCCAGGGCCGCCAGGGCGGATGCGCCTTCCGCCGTCGCGACCCGGTCGGCAGCCACGCGGTCGACGCCGGCGAAGTAGCGGTCCAGGGCATCCAGGACCGCGCTCAGGGCGCCGTCCAGGGCCGCGACGCGCGCTGCCAGTCCATCGCCGCCGGCCTGGGGCTGGCGCGCGTGTTCCTCCAGCGCCTGCGCCGCCAGCTGCAGCTCGCGCGCGCCGATGTTGCCGGCCACGCCGCGCAGGGTGTGCGCATCGCGCCCGATCTGCTCGACGTTCCCGGCCGCCAGCGCCGCGCGCAAGGCCGCGCCGGCGCCGCGCTGGGAATCGCGGAAGCGGTCCAGCAGCTGCAGATACAAATCCTCGTTGCCGGCGACGTGGCGCAGGCCGAGCGCCGAATCGACCACCGCCAGGCCCGGAATGCCTTGCTGCTCGCGCGGCGGCAGCACCGGGCGGGCCGGCATGGCGTGGCCCAGCCAGCGCGCCAGCGTGGTGTACAGCTTCTCCGGATCGACCGGTTTGGAAATGTAGTCCTGCATGCCTTCGCGCAGGCAGCGCTCGCGCACCTCGGACAGAGCGTGCGCCGTCATGGCGATGATCGGCAGCTTGTCGAACCGGGCGTCCTTGCGCAGGGCGATGGTGGTTTCGTGGCCGTCCAGCTGCGGCATCTCCAGGTCCATCAGCACCAGGCCGTAGCCGTCCGGGCCGGCCAGCATGAGCTTTTCGAGCGCCTGGTGGCCGGTGTTGGCGATGTCCACGGTAATGCCCTGCACCGCCATCAATTCCACCGCGATCTGCTGGTTGACCTGGTTGTCCTCCGCCAGCAGCACCCGCACGGCGTAGTCGCGCGGCGCCTGCGGATCGTCCGTCGCCTGGGGCGGCTTGCTGGGCGCGAACAGGGACACCAGCACGTCCACCAGGGCGGAACGGCTGATGGGCTTGAACAGGAAACCGTCCACGCCGGCCGCTTCCGCCTCGGCCTGCACTTCCTCGCGGCCGAAAGCGGTCACCAGCACCACCCTGGGCAGCGGCGCCAGGCCGGCGTCCCTGATCCGCCGGGCGAGCTGGATCCCGTCCATGTCCATCATCTGCCAATCGGTGAACACCACCCGGTACGGATCGCCCGCCGCCGCCGCCTCGTGCACCATCTGTTCGGCCACGCCGCCGGCGCTGGCCGTGTCCACCCGCAGGGGCAGCGAGGCCAGCGTCTCGACCAGGATTTCCAGCGCGATCGGACTGTCGTCCACCAGCAGCACCCGGGCGCCGTTCAAGTCGGCCGGCATGCTGGTGACGCGCTCCGGCATGCCGGACAGGGCGAATTCGAGCTCGAACGCAAAGGTGGATCCGGCGCCGGGCGCCGACAGCACTTCGATCGCCCCGCCCATCAGCTGGACCAGCTGCTGCGAGATCGACAGGCCGAGACCGGTCCCGCCGTATTCGCGGGTGGTGGAACCATTGGCCTGGCTGAAGGCGCGGAACAGCTTGCCGCGCTGCTCCTCGCTCATGCCGATGCCGGTGTCGCGCACGGAAAAGCGCAGGCGCACCTTGCCCTGCTCGCGCGCCGGAACGCGGGTCAGCGCCAGCTCCAGCTCGCCCTTCTCGGTGAACTTGACGGCGTTGTTGACCAGGTTGATCAGCACCTGCCCGAGCCGCAGCGGGTCGCCCACCAGATGGCGCGGGATGATGTGCGGCACGTGGAACAGGTATTCGAGCTGCTTGTCGGCGGCCTTCTGGCTGGTCACGCTGGCCACGTTGGCCAGCACGTCGTCCAGGAAGAACGGGATCTCCTCCACGTCCAGCTTGCCGGCCTCGATCTTGGAAAAGTCCAGGATGTCGTTGATGATGCCCAGCAGGGACAGCGCGGCGCGGTGGATCTTGCCCACGTAGTCCTGCTGCTTGGGCGAGAGCTCCGTGCGCAAGGCCAGGTAGGCCATGCCGATGATGGCGCTCATCGGGGTGCGGATCTCGTGGCTCATGTTGGCCAGGAACTCGGACTTGGCCACGTTGGCCGCCTCGGCCCGCACGTTGGCCGCCATCAGCGACTGTTCGCGCTCGCGCCGCTCGCTGATGTCGCGGATGAAGGAGCAGAACTCGTAGTCGTCCTTCTCGCCCATGCGCACCTGGGTGATCGCCAGCTCGATCGGAAATTCGCTGCCGTCGCGGCGCAGGGCATAGATCTCGATGCGGGTGTCGAGCACGGCGCCGTTGCCGCTTTCCAGGAAGCGCTGCATGCCGTTGCGGTGGGCCTCGCGGTAGCGCTGCGGGATGATGGTCTGGTCCAGCGGCTGACCGATGGCCTCCTCGCGGGTCCAGCCGAAGATCTTCTCGGCCTGGCGGTTCCAGCCCACGATGCGCCCGCCCTTGTCCATCCGGACCACGGCGTCGAGCGCCGTGTCGACGATGGTCTGCAGCTTGGCCTGCGAGTCGCGCGCGATGCGGATCGAGTTGGTCAGTTCCTCGGTGCGGGCAGCGATCTTCTGCTCCAGGTCCTCGTTCAGTTCGCGCAGCTGCTGTTCGATCTGCTTGCGCTCGGTGATGTCGCGCACCGTGGCCTGCAGCACCTGGCGGCCGTTGTAGTCGAAGGCCGACAGCAGGACTTCGGCCGGGAAGTCCGAGCCGTCGGCGCGGCGGTGGATCCACTCGAACTGGGCCTGGCCGCGCGCCAGCGCCTGCTGGATCTTCTCGTTGGCGGCGCTGAAGGAATCGCGCCCGTCGGCCTGCAGCGGCGGCGACAAGGTCGACGGGTGGCACTTGACGAAGGCGTCCTTGCTCGGCATGTGGAACATGGCGAGGGTCTGGCTGTTACAGTCGAAGAAGCCTTCCTGGGTCAGGAGCATGAGGGCGTCCTGGCTGCCTTCGAAGATCGCGTTCAGGCGGTCCACCATGCGGCTCTTCTCGTCCAGCAGACCGCTGGTGACCTGTTCGGCCATGCGCAGGCGCACCAGGGTGTCGCGGAAGCTGCGCACCGCCACCGACAGGCGCCCGATCTGGTCCTTGCGGGCCAGGCCGGACAGCTCGATGTCGGTCTCGCCCTTGGCCAGCTTGTCCAGGGCGCGCTGCACGTCGGCGAAGGGCCGCCCCATGCGCCGGCCGACCCAGAAGATCCCGGACAGGATCAGCACCACCAGCAGCAGGTTGGCGGCGGCCGTCTCGATGATCTGGCGGCGCAGGTCGCGGTCGATCTGCTGGCGCGAGAAGGCCAGCTCGATCGAGCCGACCGGGTAGGTGCGGTTGCCGTCCGTGTAGGTGATCTGGCGCTCGACCTGGATCGACGCGCCCGGGTCCTGGTCGGCCGCGCCCAGGGAGGCGAGCACGGTGCCGTTGGGCGCCATCACGCGCAGCATCAGAACCTCCGGCGTGGCGCCGAGGGCGTCGACCACCGAGGACACGGCGGCGCTGTTGATGTCGAACAGAGGCCGCGCCAGCGCGTGCGAGAGCACCGAGGCGAAGCGCTCGACCCGCTCCTGCAGCTGCTGGTTGGCCTCGACCCGCGCCGACTGCATCAGATAAGTGGTGTACACACCGGTGGACGCGGCCACCGCCAGGACGATGCCGGCCGACAGGCGCAGCACGACGTCGCGGCGCCAGATCCTCAGGAGGCGGTCGAACAAGGCTTTAATGGTGACCTCCGGCCGCTTCGTGTTCGAGCTTGCGGTAAGCGGCGCTGGTGCGCACCTCTTCGACGGTGCGCCAGATGCGGTCGGCCAGCTGCGGATTCGATTCGACCAGCGCGCGCGACAGGATCAGGAAGTACGGCTTTTCGATCAGGGCGACGGGCGCGACCTCGAGCTGGCCGGCGAGGGGGCTGTTCATCAGCACCACGGCGTCGCCGCCGCCCACCGCGGCACCCGCCAGCCGGCCCGCGATCAGCTTTTGCGCCAGTTCGCCGGCGCGCTGGCTGCCCTCGTCGACCTGCACGCGCTGGGCGCGCAGGAAGTCGCCCACGGAGTAGCCAAGCTGCACGCCGATCGCGCCCTCAAGGTTGTGGAAGCGCTTGCCGTCCCAGTCGACCTTGCTGCCCTTGCGGCGCAGGAGTACGTAGCGGTCCACGTGCATGCGGCGCGCGGCGTCCGGCGTGGCGCCGCCGGGATAGGCGCCCACGTCGAGCCGGTCGCGCGAGAAGCTGACCGCGAACGCCCCGCCCACCTCGTTCGCCTTGAGCTGCGCCAGGCAGCGCTTCCACGGCATGCTCTCGTAGTCGAAGCGGATCGCCAGGCGCCGCGCCACCTCGTTCAGCAGTTCGAAATTCAGCCCGTGCTGATCCAGGGTGCGCCAAGGCAGCACTTCGACCCGCTCGTAGCATAGGGTGATGGTGTCCTTGGCCTGGGCGGCCAGGCTCGCCAGCGCGACGGCGGCCGCCAGCGCCAGCCGGCGCGCCCAGTGCGGTACGGTATAGCCCTGCATGTAGTTCCCTTATCCAGTTCGCGTTAGTGTATGTAAATTCGCTGCGGAAAGGGAAATATTTGTGGCCGAGCGTCAATTCATGGGGGAGCCTGGCGCCGGATCCCGAGGTCGATGCCGATCTCGTCCCAGCATTCCTGTTCCTTTTCGAGCCACCAGGCCAGGGTCGGATGGTCCGCCAGCAGGTCACGCCGGATCTCCAGTTCGATGCGAGCGCCCATGCGCAGGCGCAGACCGGCCGGGTCGGCGTCCAGGCGGCAGTGCAGCAGCACGATGGCCAGGCGCAAGGCCAGGACGGCACGGATCAGGTCCGGCTCCGCCAGCAGCTCGTCGACCTTGCGCAGACTCCCTTTCTGGGCCAGCAGCAGACGGCCCATGAAGCGCTGCTCGCGCGCCGTGAAGCCCGGCAGATCGGCGTGTTCGGCCAGGTAGGCCGCGTGCTTGTGGTAGCCGGTCTGCGACACCGCCATGCCGATTTCGTGCAGCAGCGCCGCCCAGCGCAGCAGCTGCGCCGCCTCGCACGGCTCCGGCTGCAGCTGGGCGAACAGGGCCGCGGCGTTGGCGGCGGCGCGCACGCCCCGTTGCGGGTCGCCGTGCAGGCGCGCGGCCAGGGCCGTGACGGCATCTTCGCGCCGGTCGCGCCGTTGGGCGCGGTGGAACAGGTCCCACAGCACCCCCACCCGCAAGCCGGCCCCCACCGGCGTCAGGCGCTCGATCCCCAGTTCCAGCATCAGGGCGATCAGGATCGCCAGGCCGCCCGCCACCGAGCCGGCGCGCTCCGGGCGCAAACCCGGCATCTCGGCGCGCGCGCCATGCCCGCACGCGAGCAGGCGCGCCTTCAAGGCGTGCAGGGTGGGCAGCGTCAGTACGCCCTCGCCCAGGCCGCCGCGCGCGGCGATGTCGGCCAGGGTGCGGATCGTGCCCGACGTACCGTAGGCTTCCTTCCAATGCTGGGGATGGTAAGGCGGGGCGGCGTCCTCGAAACAGCTGCGGGCCGACAGCACGGCGGCGTCGAAGGAACGCGGCTCGATGCGGCCGCCGACGAAGAAGGACAGGCTTTGGCGCACGGTTCCGACCGGGAACGATTCGACCCGCTCCACGTCTTGCCCGCGTCCGAGCACCAGGCCGGTGGCGGCGCCGCCGATGTCGGCCACCAGGCGCCGCTCGTCGGCGCCGCCCAGGGTATTGGCCACACCCAGGTAGACCAGGCGCCCTTCCTCCTCGCCCGAGATCAGGTCGATCGGGTGGCCCAGGACCTCCTCGGCGCGCGCCAGAAATGTGGCGGCGTTGCGCGCGCGGCGCAGGGTGGAGGTGGCGACCACGCGCACGGCGCTCAATTGAAAAGCACCCAATTCGCGCCGGAAGCCGGCCAGGCTGGCCAGCGCCGCCTCCATGGCCGGCTCGGTCAGGCGCCCATCGGCCCCGAGCCCCGCTTCGAGGCGCACCGGGTCGCGCGCGGTGGCCGCAAGGCGCAGCGCTCCGCCCTCGACGGCGCCGACGGCCAGACGAAAACTATGCGAGCCCAAATCGACCGCGGCGTACATGGCAAGCCCCATGGATGGAAGGAGCCAGCAGCATAGCGGCCGAATGTGACCGCGCCGTGAACGCGGCCGGTCAGATCGCGAAGCCGGGTGGCGGCCCGGTCTTGGCGTCGAATTCCCGGAACGCCTCGTTCAAGGCGGCGATCAGGTGTTCCTCCTCCCAGGGCTTGGTCAGGAACTTGAAGATGGCGCCGTGATTGACCGCGTCCGTCACCGACTGCAGATCCGTGTACCCGGAAAGGACCAGGCGCACCACCGACGGGTACATCTGCTTGACGCGGTACAGGAACTCCGTGCCGCTCATGCCGCTCATGCGCTGGTCGCACAGGATCACGGACACGTCGGTGGTGGCGAGAATTTCGAAGGCTTCGGCCACCTTGGTGGTGGTCCGGATCGCAAACCCATGGCGCCGCGCCACCCGCCGGATGGCCGCCCCCATGGCCTCCTCGTCGTCGATGAACAGGACCGTGCGCTGCGCGGGCGGGCGCGCCAGACAGGCCAGGGACAGGGCGCGGCGCTCCTCCAGCAGGCGGGTGCAGTCTTTCGCGTCCACCGCTTTGCTGAACAGGAAACCTTGCATCTCGTCGCAGCCGTGCTGGGCGAGCAGGGCCAGCTGCCCTTCCGTCTCCACGCCCTCGGCGATGACCCGCAGGCGCAGGCTGTGCGCCATGGCGATCACGGCGCGCGCGATCGACAGGTCGTCCGGATCGGAGATGAGTTCGCGCACGAAGGACTGGTCGAGCTTGAGCTTGTCCACCGGGAAGCGCTTCAGGTAGTTGAGGTTGGAGTAGCCAGTGCCGAAATCGTCGATCGACAGGCGCACGCCCATCGTGCGCAGGTCGCGCAGCACCCCGATGGTGTTCTCCGGGTCTTCCATCGACAGGCTCTCGGTCAGCTCGAGCTCCAGGTATTTCGCGTCCAGGCCGGTATCGGCCAGGGCCGCCTGGACGGTGCGCACGATGTCGTGTGTGAACTGCTTGGCCGACAGGTTGACCGCCACCGGCAGCTTGGGCAGGCCGGCGCGCTGCCAGGCCATGTTCTGGGCGCAGGCGTGGCGCAGCACCCATTCGCCGATCGGCAGGATCAGGCCGGTCTCCTCCGCCAGGCCGATGAAGCGGCCGGGCGGTGTCAGCCCAAGTTCCGGATGCTGCCAGCGGATCAGGACTTCGAGGCCGATGATCTGCCCTTTTTGCAGGTCGAGTTGCGGCTGGTAGTGCAGCACCAGCTCCTCGCGCTCCATGGCCCGCCGCAGCGCGCCTTCCAGGCGCAGGCGCTCGTTGGCGGTGCGGTTGAATTCGGGCGAATAGAACCGGTAGCGCTCGGCGCGCCCGGCCACGGCCGCGCGCAGCGCCGTCTCCGCGGCCTGCAGCAGGAAATCGAAATCCTCGCCGTTGTCGGGAAACACCGCCATGCCGATATAGGGGTCGACATGCAGTTCCTGGCCGCCGCAGGAGAAGGGGCGCTCCAGGGCGTCGACGACCTGGGCCGCGACGCTGACGATGTCGCGCGGCGCCAGGCGGTTGGCGGCGATGCACAGGCTGCCGTCCCCGATGCGGGCCAGCGTGTCGTCGGCGCTGGTCATGTCCTTGAGGCGGCGCACGGCTTCGGCTACGAGGTCGTGCGCCGCCTGAATGCCGAGGCTGGTGCGGATCAAGGGCAGTCCGCTCATTTCGATGGCCAACAGGCCCATGACGCCGGAGGCGCTCAAGGCCTTGGCCTGGGCGAACTTCACGCGGTCGCGCAGCAGGATGCGGTTCGGCAGTCCGGTCTGGACGTCGAAATTACTCAGGTAGCCCAGTTTTTCCTCGGACCGGCGCAACTGGGCGACCTGCTCGCGCACCAGCTCCTCCAGTTTCTCGTTGTACTGGCGCAGGCCCTTTTGCAGCAGGCGGATCTCGAGCAGGTTGCGGATCCGGGTCAGCACCTCGGTCTGGTCGATCGGCTTGCTGACGAAGTCGCGTGCCCCCGCCTGGAGAGCGCGGATCTTGTAGCTCGGTTCGGCCGTCAGCACCAACACCGGCAGGAAGTCCTCGGCGGCAGCGTCCTTGAGCGCGGCCATGACCTGGAAACCATCCATGTGCGGCATGCGCAGGTCCAGGAGGATGACGTCAAAGCGGTGCTTCAGGTACAGGCCGGCCACCTCGCGCCCGTCGGCGACGGTGGTGATGGAGCGGTAACCGGCCATCTCCAGCATGTTCTCCAGCAGGCGCAGGTTGGCGTGCGAATCGTCGACGACGAGAATCTTCGCGTTCAGGATATCGGTCGCGATGGGCATGGCATCACCTGGTCTGTTCGAGGGCCAGGTCCAGGACATCCAGGAACTGGGGAATGTTGATCGGCTTGATGAGGTAGCGGAAGAAGCCTTCCTCCGCGCCGCGCTTGACGTCGCGCGGCATCGCGTTGGCGGTCAGCGCGATGACGGGAATGTGCCGGGTATCGTCCGTCCCGCGCAGCAGGTGCAGCGCCTGGTGCCCGCTCATGCCAGGCAGGTTGATGTCCATCAGGATCGCGGCCGGCAGGTGGGCGTGGGCCAGCTCGATGCCGAGCCGGGCGTCGGCCGCCGTCAGGAGCTGCAGGTCGGGACGCAGGACGAAGATCTCCTGCACCAGCTTGAGGTTGGCGGGATTGTCCTCGACATACAGGACCTTGCGCAGGGGCCGGTCCGGGGCCGGCGCGACGGCCGCCGGCTGGGCCGGCCCGCGCCCGCCCAGGGCCAGGCCGGGCGCCGCGCCGCGCGGCAGCTCGATCCAGAACACGCTGCCCGAGCCGACGATGCTGCTCACGCCGATGGTCCCCTGCATCAGCTCCACCAGGCGCTTGGTGACCACCAGGCCGATGCCGGTGCCCTCCTCCGTGCCGGCCTCCTGTCCCAGCCGGTTGAAGGGCTGGAACAACTGTTCGATCTGGTCCGGCGGCAGGCCCCGGCCGGAGTCCTGCACCGTGATCCGCACCATGCCGGGCGCGCCGGGTCCGCAGCCGACGATGACGGCGCCCTGTTCACGGTTGTACTTGACGGCGTTCGAGAGCAAATTGAGCAGGACCTGCTTGATGCGGGTGCAGTCGGCCACCACATGCAGGCCCTGGGGGGCGGGAAAGCGCAGGAGGACGCCGCGCGCGTCGGCCAGGGGCTCGATCATCTGGCGCGCTTCGAACATCACCTCGTCCAGCGCCACCGGTTCGAGTGACAGGCTGAGGGCGCCGGTCTCGATCTTGGCCAGGTCCAGCACTTCGTTAATCAGCACCAGCAGGTGATGGCCGGCCTTGAGGATGTGGGTGGTGAATTCGCGCCGCTTGGCAGGGGGCACCTCCAGCTCCTCGGAGCCGAGCAGCTGGGTGAAGCCGAGGATCGCGTTGAGCGGCGTGCGCAGCTCGTGGCTCATGCTGGACAGGAAGGCCGACTTGGCCTGGTTGGCGCGCTCCGCCGCCTCCATGGCCGCGCCCAGCTCGCGGTTGACGCGCTCCAGTTCGGCCGTGCGCTCGCGCACCCGGTCCTCCAGGTTGGCGTTCAGGCGCAGCACCTCCTCCTCGGCGCGCGCGCGCTCGGCCACTTCCTGGGCCTTCTCGCGGTTCGAGCGCACCAGGTCCGCGGTGCGGCGCTCGATCTCGGCCAGCATGTCGTTGAAGGAGTCGACCAGGGTCCCGACCTCGTCGTTGCTGAGCTTTGCGGCGCGCTGGGAATAGTCGCGCCGCGCGATCACGTCGCGCGTGATGCCCGAGATGGCCTGGATCGGCGCCGTGATGATGGCTTGCAGACGGGTGGTGAGGATGTAGGCGATCGCCATCGCGATCAGCATCACCACGGCGGCGATGCCGAGGTAGTCGGCCAGGCGTGCGGCCAGCCCGTAGTCGGCGCGCAGGTAGACCGTGCCGAGCACTTCGCCGTCGTTGACGATGCGCTTGTACAGCACCAGGTTGTGGCCGTCGATGCGCACGCCGTCCGCCTGCGGGCGCGCGGGCAGCGCGGCCGCCTCGCCCGGCGCGCGGTAGCTGGCGAACACCTGCTGGCCGGCGTTGAAGATGGCGGCCGCCTTGACCGCCGAGCGCAGGCTGAGCCAGGAGATGTTCTGCTGCGCCAGCTGGCGGTCGTCGAAGCTCAGGGCCGGCGCGGTCATATGCCCGAGCAGCTCGGCCTGGGTGCTCATGTCCGCCACCAGGTCGCGGTGGTACAGGCGCAAGTTGTAGGCGACGATGGCGCCCAGCGCGACCAAGAGGGCCACCAGGGTCGTGAGCAGGACGATGGCAGTCAGCTTGTGCCGGACCGAGCGCATGGCGGGCAGTTTCATGCTGGGCCTCACAAAACCCGATACGTCGCTGCGCGCAAGTGGGCGTGCGGTCACTCCCGCTTCCGGGCACGCGACTGTCGGCATCGCATCCGGCACCCTCTTGCACGTCAGAAATTTCTTAGCATCATCGGCAACATACCGAGCCGCATCGAACTCGTCAATATTGACGCGTTCAATCGGAACAGGGGTCAGGCCGCGGTTTCGGCCGGAATCGGGGGCGCGGCTTCGACCACGCGGTTACGGCCGCCCAGCTTGGCCGTCTGCAGCGCCTCGTCCACGCGCTTGAACAGGCTGACCGTCGAATCGTCCGGACGGATCGTGGTCACGCCCATGGAGAGGGTCATGTTGACCAGCGCGCGGCCGGTCTTGATCGGGGTCGCCTCGACGGCGGCGCGCATGCGCTCGGCCACCGTCAGCGCGTCGTGCAGCTGGGTGCGCGGCAGCAGCACCGCGAACTCCACGCCGACCAGGCGGCCGATCTGGTCCGAGTCGCGCAGCTGCTTGCGGCAGCTGTCGATCACGGTGCGCAGCACCACGTCACCGGCCGGGTGGCCGTAGGCGTCGTTGATGCGCTTGAACTGGTCCACGTCGAACACCAGCAGCGCGGTCGGCAGGCCCGGCCGGCGCGCCAGCGCCATCCACGGGGCCAGCGCGTTGAAGAAGCCGCGCCGGTTGGGCACGTCGAGCAGGGTGTCGACCACCGCCAGCCGGGCCAGCTCGTCCTGGTGGCGCTCGCGCGCCAGCAGCAGGTAGCCGAAGCCGTTCAGCAGCATCAGGAGATAGAAGGCGCCGGAGGACAGCACCTGCAGCAGGTTGCTCGAGACCCAGCCCCAGCCTTCCGGCATCAGCACCACCAGCACGCCGCGCAGCGCCACCAGCGCCGCCAGCAGGCCGGTGGCGATGGCCAGGAAGCGGCGCAGCATGGAAGCGGCGCGCCAATCCACCGCCAGCGCCGCCGCGCCGCAGGCATACAGGGCGCTCATGATGAGGGCGCCGACCACGGTGCGCAGCCCCACCTCGTCGACCAGGTAGCACACGGCGAAAAAAGCGCTGCCCAGCGCCAGCGCGGGCAGCATGCGGCGCCGCCAGCCCAGGCGGTCGGCGGCCTGCCACAGCGCGCCCGCTTCCGCCGCGAGGCCGGCGAACAGCAGCAGGTAGCCGCCCAGCACAGTGGCCAGCGGCGGCAGCACGCCGCTGCCGTAGAAGAACAGGAGCAGCCAGGCGCCCGCCTGCAACTGCTTGGACAGGGCCCACACCGCCATGGCCGGCGACTTGGGCTGTTCGAACTTATAGAAGAACAGCGCCGCGCACAGCGTCAGGTTGCCCAGGGCCAGGGCAAAGAGCAGGGTCTTGATGTCCATGGGCGGCGCGCGCTCAGCCTTCGTGCTCGACGTTGGTGCTGCCGTCGCCCATCTTGCTGGCCCAAGCGCGCACGAAGATCGCCTTTTCGTCCTCGGTCGGGGGCTCGTGCCAGAACACGATCAGGGTGCCCTTGTGGTCATGCAGCTGGTGCACCTTCTCGATGACGTTCATCCCGGCCACGTCCGCCAGCGCGGCCGCGTAGCCATACACGCGCACCAGCCGCTCGATGCGGTCCGGCTCGGTCATGCTGTTGGTGGCGGTGATGGTCGGATGATCCAGGAACATGTGCACTCCGGGTGGCCTTGCTGTCGGAGCCAGCTTATCAGAAACCCATGCCCCACAACAAGCATGGTCGTGCTCTGTAGAAATGCCTATACTCGGCATTCATGAATGCCCCTCCCATCGTCACGACACGCGGCCGCATCCGCAGGCTGGAGTTTCTGCCAGGCAATGTGCAAAGCGAGATGGATTTGTCCGATCCACTGCGCCTGGTGCTGGACTACACGCGCGCGATGATGGGCTTCGCCCTGTTCGTGCCGCAGCCGCGCCATATCGTGATGGTAGGCCTGGGCGGCGGCTCGCTGGCGCGCTTCTGCCGGCATGCGTTCCCAAACGCGCGCATCACGGTGCTCGAAATCCGCGCCGACGTGATCGCCCTGCGTGCGCAGTTCCAGGTGCCGCTGGACGACGAGCGCTTCCGGGTGGTGCACACCGACGCCCTGCCCTGGCTGGAGGCGTGCGCGGAGCCGGCCGATGTGCTGCTGGTGGACGGCTTCGACGCCATGGGCCTGCACGCCCCGCTGGCCGGCGCGCGCTTTCTCGGCGCCTGCCGCCGCGTGCTCGATCCGTACGGGGTGCTGGTGATGAACATCTTCAGCTACGACCCGGCGCTGCCGGCCGTGCTGGCGCGCCTGCACCTGATGTACGGCGCCCACGTGAGCTGGCTCGAAGGGGTGGCCGGCAACAACCGCATCCTGTTCGCGCTCAAGGCGCCATTCGACCGCCCGGCGGGCCCCCTGCCGCGCGCTCTTAAAATCCAGACCTGGATGGCGAAACAGCATGGTTTCCGCTTCGCGCTGTGGAACCGCTGGCTGATCGGATGGATTGTGTGGCGTCTTCGTCATTCTAAGAAGAAACAATCTTAGAAAAACGTTTCCGTGCATAAAGTTTTATGACACACTTGCGGCTGTCCAGAATATTGTTCGAGCCCGCATGCGTGTTCCTTCCTTCAAGCCGCCTCGCTCCGCCGCCGCGCTCCTGACGCTGGCCGGCGGCCTGGCGGCTACCGCCGTCCTGTTCGCGGCCGTCGCGCGGCTGGAGCTGGAGCGGGTGGCGCTGGCCTTCGAACAACGCGCCAATATGCGGGTGGTGGCCCTGCGCGAGAACCTGAGCGAAGCGGTCGACCTCATCGCCGTGGCCAACCATTTGTTCGCCAGCGTGCAGCCGGTCACGCGCGAACAGTTCCGCTCCTTCACCGCGCCCTTGCTGCAGCGCCACGCCTACATCGCGGGCTTCAATTTCCACCGCCTGATCGACGCCCGCGAGCGCCCCACGCTGGAAGCCGACCTGCAGCGCAGCGTGCCGGGCACCGTGCTGCACGAGGTCGCAGACGGCCAGCGCCGGCCGGCTCCGCAGCGCTCCCGGTATTACGTGGTCGATTATGTCGAACCGCTGGCCGGCAACGAGTTGGCCTTCGGCCTGGACGTGAGCGACAACCCGCACGTGGCCAGGGCCCTGGCGGCCGCGGTGCGCTCCAACCGCCCAGCCGCCACCGGACTCATGAGCCTGGCGCAGGACTTCCAGCCCCAGCAGGCGATCGAAGTGCTGATGCCGGTCTATCGGCGCGGCGCGCCGCTGGCCACGGCGGCCCAGCGCGAGGCCGCGCTGCTGGGCGACACGGCCGCCCTGATCCGCCCGCATGCCCTGGTGCGGCACATCGTCGAGAACGGCGGCCTGTTGAGCGACCGCAGCCTGCGGGTGGTGGTGCATGCCGGCGCCGCCGACGATCCGCTCGCCCTGGTCTACGAGAACATGCCGGCCGCCCAGACCGGCACCGCCGACCGCGCCGGCGCCTGGCTCGCGGGCCTGCTGCGCGTGCACCAGGCGGACCATCTGGAAGCGCAGGCCGACATGGCCGGCCATCCCTGGCATATCGCGATCACGGCCGTGCCGCGGCCCTTCCTGGATAACCATCTGGGCTCGCTGTCGGTGCTGGTGGGCGGCGCCCTGCTCAGCTTCCTCCTGACCGGCCTGGTGCAGCTCAGCGTGCGGCGCGCGCGCCGGGTGCAGGGCCTGGTGGCCGAACGCACCGCGGACCTGAAACTGTCCAACGAGCGCCTGCTCGAGGACGTCATCGCGCGCAAGCGCACCGAAAAGGCCTTGCACGAATCGGAGCAGCGTTTCCGCCAGCTGGTCACCATGTCGAGCGACTGGTACTGGGAACAGGACCGCGAGCTGCGCTTCGTCCACGTCAGCAGCGACATCGCGGAAAAGGCCGGCATTCCGGCCGAACGCTTCCTCGGCCGGACCGCCGCCGAGGTCATCGACGAGCTGGCCGGCAGCGACTGGGGCGAGGCCCACCTGGCCCAGCTGGCCGCGCACCAGCCGTTCGCCAACGTCGAATTCGCCCTGGCCGACGCCGACGGCAGCCGCCACTGGTTCTCGATCAACGGCGCGCCCGTGTTCGACGAGAACGGCGCCTTCGCCGGCTACCGCGGCACTGGCGCCGACATCACCTCGCGCAAGCTCACCGAGCAGCGCATCCACCACGTGGCCCAGCACGACGTGCTGACCGGCCTGCCCAACCGCAGCCTGCTGCAGGACCGGCTGTCGCAGGCGGTGGCCTACGCCGAGCGCACCGGCAAGCCGATCTGGGTGATGCTGGTGGACCTGGACCGCTTCAAGTTCGTCAACGATTCGATGGGCCACAAGGCCGGCGACGTGCTGCTCATGACGGTCGCCGCCCGCCTGCATTCGGCCCTGCGCGAGACCGACACCGTGGCCCGCCTGTCCGGCGACGAGTTCGTGGTGATCCTGTCCGGCCACGACCAGCACAAGCTCGCGCCCGACATCGTGCAGCGCCTGATGGACAAGGTGGCCGAACCGGTCATGCTGGGCACCAAGGAGTTCAACGTCACCTGCTCGATCGGCGTGGCCGTCTACCCGACCGACGGCACCCCGGCCGAGAGCCTGATCGAGCACGCCGACATCGCCATGTACCGGGCCAAGAAACTGGGCCGCAACAACTTCCAGTTCTATACGCCGGCCATGAACGAGGAAGCGCAGGAGCGGGTGCGCATCGAAAGCGCGCTGCGCAAGGCGCTGGAACGGGACGAATTCGTGCTGCACTACCAGCCCCAGGTCGACCTGGCCACGGGCGCCGTGGTCGGCATGGAGGCCCTGCTGCGCTGGCAGCACCCGGAACTGGGCATGGTGGCGCCGGCCCGCTTCATCGGCGTGGCCGAGGACACGGGCCTGATCGTCCCGATCGGCGCCTGGGTGATGCGCACCGCCGCGGCCCAGAACAAGGCCTGGCAGGACGCGGGCCTGGGCCAGCTGCGGGTGGCGGTGAACCTGTCGGCGCGCCAGTTCGCGGCCGACGACCTGATCGCCAGCATCCGCGCCGTGCTCGAGGAGACCGGCCTGGAGCCGAAGTACCTCGAGATCGAGCTGACCGAGAGCCTGTTCATGAGCGACATCGCGCAGGCGGTGGAAGTGCTGCACCAGATGAAGGCGCTCGGCATCAAGCTGTCGATCGACGACTTCGGCACCGGCTATTCCAGCCTGTCCTATCTGTCGCGCTTCCCGATCGACGTGCTCAAGATCGACCGCTCCTTCGTCAACGACATCGCGCGCGACGCCTCGGACGCCGCCATCGTCGCCTCGATCATCGCGCTGGCGCACAACCTGCAGCTGAACGTGATCGCGGAAGGCGTGGAAAGCCCGGAGCAGCTGCACTACCTGCGCCGCCACGGCTGCGACGAAATGCAGGGCTACTACTTCAGCAAGCCGCTGGCGGCGGCCGACTTCGCCCAGCTCCTGCGCCAGCGCCGCTCGCTGGCCATGGCCCCGCCGGAACTCGATCCCGAGCCGGTCTAGGAGACGATTGCTTTTCTTGCACGAGCCGCTATGATGGGCGCTCTTCGTGAAAGGAAGCTCCAATGAAATGGAAGATCCTGGCGGCCGGCGCCCTGTGCGGCGCCGCCTCCCTCGCCCAAGCGGCGCTGGCGCCGGCGGACGTGAAGACCTTCACGCTCCCCAACGGCATGCAGTTCATCGTCCTCGAAAGCCATGCGATCCCGAACGCGAACATGTACACCTTCTTCAAGGTCGGTTCGCGCAACGAGGTCCCCGGCATCACCGGCCTGTCGCACTTCTTCGAACACATGATGTTCAACGGCTCGCAGCATTACGGGCCCAAGATGTTCGACCGCACCATGGAAGCCAAGGGCGGCTCCAACAACGCCTACACCAGCAACGACCTGACGGTGTACCAGGACTGGTTCCCGGCCAGCTCGCTGGAGACCATCTTCCAGCTCGAGTCCGACCGCGTGGCCCACCTGTCGATCGATCCGAAGATGGTCGAGAGCGAGCGCGGGGTGGTGCTGTCCGAGCGCAGCACAGGCCTGGAGAACTCCAACTACCGCATGCTGAACGAAGAGGTGAACGGCGCCGCCTTCCGCGCCCACCCGTATTCCTGGCCGGTGATCGGCTTCGAGTCCGACATCAAGGCCTGGACCCAGGCCGACCTGGTGCGCTACTTCAAGACCTACTATGCACCCAACAACGCGGTCTCCGTGATCGTGGGGGACGTCAAGTTCGACCAGGTCAAGGCGCTGGCCACGCGCTACTTCGCGGCCATTCCGAAAGGGCCGCTGCCGGCCGCCGTGCGCACCGTGGAGCCGGAACAGAAAGGCGAACGCCGGGTGTTCGTGGCCAAGGCCTCGGCCACCGCGCCCAACCTGATGGTCGCCTACAAGGTGCCGGCCGCCGGCGCCGCCGACTACTACGCGCTGGACGTGCTGCAGTCGATCCTGGCCGGCGGGCGCACCTCGCGCCTGTACCGGGCCCTGGTCGAAACCCAACTCGCCACCGCGGTCGGGGCCGACAGCATGGACGGTTTCGATCCGGGCCTGCTGTACCTGACCGCGGTCGCGGCCGGGAAGACCAGCGCCGCCAGGCTGGAACAGGCGCTGCTGGCCGAAGTGGACCGGCTGGTGCGCGAGGGCGTGACCGAAGAGGAACTGCAGAAGGTGAAGAACCAGAAGCTGGTGAATATCTACCGCCAGCAGGAGACCATCAACGGCAAGGCCCAGCAGCTGGGCAACTATGAGGTCTTCTTCGGCGGCTGGCGCAAGGCGTTCGAGGCGCCGGAAGCCTACCGCAAGCTGACCGCCGCCGACATCCAGCGGGTGGCGGCGACCTACCTGATCAAGGCGCACCGCACCGTGGGCGTGCTGGCGGCCAAGGAGGAATAAGCCATGAAACGAACCACTGCTACACCACCGTCACTGCCGCGCAGGCGGGAGCCCCTGGTGCTCGGCGCAGCCACTGCGGCCAGCGCTTGCCAAGCACAATCGACCATGGATCCCCGCCTGCGCGGGGATGACGGGGAAATCGAGCCCTCACTCCCGCGCAGGCGGGAGTCGATGACGCGCGGCGCCGTCACTGCGGCCAGCGCTTGCCGCGCGCAACCGGCCATGGATCCCCGCCTGCGCGGGGATGACGGGGAAATCGAGCCGTCACTCCCGCGCAGGCGGGAGCCCCTGGTGCTCGGCGCAGCCACTGCGGCCAGCGCTTGCCATGCGCAACCGGCCATGGATCCCCGCCTGCGCGGGGATGACGGGGAAATCGAGCCGTCACTCCCGCGCAGGCGGGAGCCCCTGGTGCTCGGCGCAGCCACTGTGGCCAGCGCTTGCCACGCGCAACCGGCCATGGATCCCCGCCTGCGCGGGGATGACGGGGAAATCGAGCCGTCACTCCCGCGCAAGCGGGAGCCCCTGGTGCTCGGCGCAGCCACTGCGGCCAGCGCTTGCCACGCGCAACCGGCCATGGATCCCCGCCTGCGCGGGGATGACGGGTGGGTCGCGCGCTGCGCGCGCGTGCTGGCGCTCGCCGGCGTGTGCGCGGCCGGCGCCGCCCAGGCGGCGGACTTCCGCCTGCCCGCGTTCGAGACCGCCACGCTGCCGAACGGCCTGACGCTCTACCTGATGGAGCGCCACGAGGTCCCGTTGGTGGCCGTGCGCGCCGTGGTCAAGGCCGGCGCCGTCAACGACGCGCGCCAGGCCGGCCTGGCCGACCTGACCGGCGACGCCCTGCTGCTCGGCACCGCCCACCACAGCAAGGCCCAGATCGACGAGGCCTTCGACTTCCGCGGCGCCACCCTGGCCGAGGCGACCAGCCCGGACGCCTCCACCATCGCCGCCAGCTTCAAGCGCGAGGACGGCGCCGCCCTGCTGCCCCTGTTCGCGGAGGTGGTGCGCGCGCCCTCCTTCGACCGGCAGGAACTGGCCAAGCTGCAGGCGCGCAAGGTCAACGAACTGAAACAGGCCAAGGAGCGCCCGCGCAGCGTGGTGCTGAACTACTTCCGCGCCATGTTGTACGGCGCCGCGCCCTACGCCAATCCGCCGGCCGGGACCACGGCCACCATGGCGGCCCTGACCCAGGGCCACGTGCAATCCTTCCACCAGCGCTTCTACCGCCCGGACAACGCCGCGCTGGTGGTGGTGGGCGACTTCAAGGCGGCCGAGATGAAGGCCCAACTGGCCTCCCTGTTCGGCTCCTGGCAGGCCAGCGGCCCGGCCCCGGCGGCCCAGGACAACGGCCAGCCGGCCGCGCCCAAGGCGCGCGTCTGGCTGGTCGACAAGCCGGACGCGATCGAGACCACCTTCCTGATCGGCGGCCCCGGCATTGCCCGCAACGATCCGGATTACGTGCCGCTCCAGGTGCTCAACACGGTGCTGGGCGGGCGCTTCACGTCCTGGCTCAACGATGAGCTGCGCGTGAACTCGGGACTGACCTACGGCGCGCGCAGCGAATTCATGCCGCTGACGCAAAGCGGCGTGTTCGCCATCTCCAGCTTCACCGCCCTGCCGAAGACGGAAGCGGCGCTGGACCTGGCGCTCAAGACTTACCAGCGCCTGTGGGACCAGGGCATCGACGCGGCCACGCTGGAGTCGGCCAAGGCCTACGTCAAGGGCCAGTTCCCGCCGCGCTTCGAGACCAGCGCCCAGCTGGCCGGCCTGCTGGGCGAGATGTACGTCTCCAAGGTCGACCGCGCGCAGATCGACCACTTCATGCGCGATGTGGACAGCCTGACCCCGGCGCGCGCCAAGGAGCTGGTCGCGCGCCACTTCCCGCGCCAGAACCTGCAGCTGGTCCTGATCGGAAAAGCCGAGGCGATCCGCAAGCTCGCCGCGAAATACGGCGCGGTGACGGAGCTCGAGATCGGCGCCGACGGTTTTCAGCCGAAGTAAGCGGGCCGAAAAAAGACAAAGGCCGTCCCCGCATGCGCGGGCGACGGCCTGGGTGCATGCGATGGGCTTACTGCGCGCTGCGTGCTGGAGCGTTCAATTATTTGAGCGACTGCAGCGCGTACCAGGCGACCGTGACGCCGATGGTCAGGCCGAGCGCGAGCGCGGCCTGGACCTTGCGCGAAGCCAGCGCGGACTGGCGGCCGAGGTAGATCTTGTTGTGTAAGGAAGTGCCCATGATGCTGCTCCTGTGGTGGTACGCGACGACAAAAAACTTGAACCGTTGAGTTGATTATAGAAAGCGAATGTGACCGCACTATGTGATCTCGCGCACAAACGCACATGTTGTATCCCAAAAGCAACGGTAACCCGGGCGTGTAGCGAGCGCCGGGAGCAAAATGGCACTGCTAGGATCGAAACAACAGCGATCAACGCGGGAGCCTCACCATGAATCAGCAGAAGCAGCGCCCGCATTCGGGCGAGACCGGCGCCTGGATGGACGAGCCGGACATCGGCAGCGGCGAGAAGACGCCGGGCGAACACGAGACGGACGCCATCGTCCGCAGCGTCCCTTCCAACCGCCCGCCCCCGCCGGGCCGGACGGAATCCCACCCGCAACGGCAGCAGCGCTCCTGACGGACCTCAGGCCTTGATCGGAGCCGGCGCGATGGTCGGCTCCCGGACCGGCGAATGCTCCGGATGCTCCTCGTCGTCCGGATCCGGCGAAGGCGGCACGGTCGGCGCTTGGGTCGGCGGCGGAATCTCGGGGTCGGGGGTCTGGTGCGCGGACTTCATGGATTGCCCTTTCAACAAAAGCGTCGTCAAGGGCCACCATACCGCGCCTGACCGCAGCACGGCGCGGCATTGCCGGAGGCGCCGTCAGCGCAGCAGCAGGTCGGAACAGGGATAGGCCACGCAGGGCAAGATCCAGCCGGCGGCGCGCTCCTCGCGCGACACGCCGGGCCAGTCGATGGCGTAGCGGACCGAACCGGCGGCCAGCTGGCACAGGCAGGTGCGGCAGGTGCCGTTGCGGCAGGAATTGGGCAGGGCCACGCCGGCCGCCTCGGCCGCGCGCAGGAGCGGTTGGTCGGCGCCGGCCTCGAAGCTCGCGCCCGTGCGGGCCAAAGTGACGCGATAGCTGGTCATGCCGGCATTGTAGCCGGGCTTACTCGTCCACGTCCGGCCCCACGTTGATGGCTGCATAGGCGCGCTGCACGGCGATCGCCTCGCGGCTGCCTTTGCCGTACATGTCCTCGGCCGTGGCCAGCAGCTTGCGCCGCGCGTCGGCGTAGTTGGTGATGAAGGTGAAGCGGGTGGTCGCCGCGCGGAACCAGATCCGGTACGCCTTTTCCAGACCGATCCCGCTCATCGCCGCCGGCGATTTGCTCAGGTACTTGCTGTAGTAGTCCGAATCCGGCGCCGCGTTCGAGCCCTGGGCCAGGAAGTAGAACATGCGGTTGTTGGGGCCGCTGGCATAGTGGACGTCAAGCTTTTTCAGGCCGCTGCTCCAGGCGTCCGGACTGGCGTTGTCGAGCGACGGCTTGTACATGTAGCGCAGCGGCGTGCCGGTCTTGCTGATCTCCCGGCCCAGGACCCAGTCGTTGCCGAGGGCGGGGATCGCGGCGCCGGCGCCGCCGGCGCGCGCATAGGCTTCGACCACCTCGCCGCCGATGTCGGCGTTGGACTCGTTCAAGCCGCCCGATTCGCCGAAGTACAGGAGGTTGGAGGTGGCCGCCGTGACGCCGTGCGACATCTCGTGGCCGATCACGTCGATCGAACCGAGGCTGTTGAACTGGTTACCGTCGCCGATATACATGCACTTGCAGGCGTCGTCGTAGTAGGCGTTGTCGTAGGCCGTGTTCACGTGGGCCGCGATGAAGGTGGCCGTGTTCTGGCCGTCCAGGGACTGCCAGCCGAGCGTGTTGCGCAGCATGTCGTAGGTGTTCAGCATGCCCCACATGGCGTTCACGGCGGCGGTCTGGCCGTTGGAATCGGTGGTGCTGCCGCCGGCGACGTACTGCTTGCCGTCGCCCCAGGTATTGGTGGCGTTGGTGTAGACCTCGCCCGCCTTGGCCGTGTGGTTGGCGTTGGTGACGGCCAGCGCGCCATACGCCCCGCCGGCGCCGCGGGTCGGATCGAGCAGCCGGTAGCTGCCGCCGTCGCGCGCGGCGGCCAGCGGCACCTCCCCGTTGTACTGGCTGTGGCCGACGCCGGCCGCGGGCACCGGGCCGGCCGTCTGCAGCGCGTTCCATTGCTCCAGCACGCGGCCGTCCACCGCGCTCACGAGGGTGTCGCGGTAGAGCGGACGGTCGTTGACGACGAAGCGGGTGCGCACCAGCCAGGCCAGCTCGTAGCCGGTGACCACCTCCTCCAGGTCGAAGGCGTTGAGCTGGGCGTCCGGCTTATCCACCGCTTCGGCGCGGCGCTGGCTGCGTACCTGCGGATAGATGACCAGGTCGGCCGCGGGCGGCGTCACGCTCAGGTGGGGTGCGGCCAGCTGGCGCGTGAAGGCGGCGATGGCGGCCGAGGCCGGCAGCTTGGGCCGGACCGAGAACGCCGGCGCGCCCAGGTGGGCGCCGGTCTGGCCCAGTCCGGCGCGCCGGTCGGCCACCGAGCTGCCGACGATGGCGCCCGTGGCGCTCACTTCCAGCACGGTCTCGGAGCCGAAGATGGGCACGCCCTTGTAGGTGTGCGCCAGGCGCACCACGCGCGTGCCTTCCACGCCGGGATGGTGGCGGTCCACCCGGTAGCCGTGGTCCGGGTCCAGGCCGAGCGCGGCGCGGCCGGCGCCCAGGCGTGCGATCAGCTCGGCGTCGCGAACGGGACTCCCGGCAAGCGGCCCGTTCATCATCTGCGCCGCGTGGGCGGAGGTGGCCAGGACAGCGGCGAGCGCGGCGGACAAGCAGGTGGACGAGGGCGACATGGGAAGCTCCAGCGGCTGGGGACGATCCCCGCACTGTCGCCCACGTGCCCGCTGTCAACATTGCGACAGCGCAAGCGTTCAGCGGAACACGTACTTGCTGGAAGTCTGATACAAGGCGCCCGGACGCAGGATCACACTGGGGAAGCCCGGATGGTTCGGCGCATCGGGAAAGTGCTGGGCTTCCAGGCACAGGCCGCCCCAGCGGGGAAAACCCTGGCTGCCGTCGAGGTAGTTGCCGCTATAGAACTGCACACCCGGCTCCTCGGTGTGCAGCTCCAGCACGCGCCCGGAGACGGGGTCGCGCAGGCGTGCCGCCAGGCGCAGGCGGCGCCGGGCCGGCTCGCCCAGCCCGTCGAGCTCGGCCGACGCGGTGGTGGGCAGCTCGCCCATGGCCTCGCGCGGCCCGCCCGCGGCCCCGGCCGCCGGCGCCCCCGCCCCGCCCATGCCGCCGGTCAGGCCGTCCAGCTCGGCCGAGCTGATCGCGGGCAGCCCGGCGCTCATGCGGCCGAGCACGAGATTGTGGTCATAGCCGCCGGCCTGGCGCAGCTGCGGGTCCGGCGCCTCGATGCGCGCGCCGATCGCCTGCGGGGTGCGGAAATCGAAGGGCGTGCCGGCGACCGGCGCGATTTCGCCGGTGGGAATCAGGTCGGCGTCGGTCGGGGTGTACTGCTCGGCGCACAGCATCAGCTCATGGTCCAGCACGGTGCCGCGCCCGGCCAGGTTGAAGTAGCTGTGGTTGGTCAGGCTGACCGGCGTCGCGCGGTCGGTGCGGGCGCGGTAGCGGATGATCAGCTCGTTCTCGTCGGTCAGCAGGTAGCTCACCGTCACGTCGAGGTTGCCCGGATAGCCCTGCTCCCCATCCTTGCTCAGGCGGTGCAAGGTGAGGACGGCCACGCCCGGCTCCACCGAGGGGCAGGACTCCCACACCATCTTGTCGAAGCCGTGCGCGCCGCCATGCAGATGATGGTGGCCGTGGTTGAGGTTGAGGCGGTATTCCACGCCATCCAGGCTGAAGTGGCCGTGCGCGATGCGGTTGGCGCAGCGCCCGATCAGGGCCCCGAAATAGGACTCGCCTTCGAGATAGGGCTCCAGCGCCGCGAAGCCGAGCACGATATTGCCCATGCGCCCGTCCCGGTCCGGCGTGCGGATCGCCGTGACGATGCCGCCATAGTTGGTGATGCTGACCTCGGTGCCATGCGCATTGGCCAGCGTATAGAGCGACACTTCCGCTCCGTCCGGCGCGCGTCCGAACGGCGCCTTGGTGATCGATGCTTGTTTCATCCGGCTCCCCCGTCGTCCCAACGCTAACGATGCTAGCAAGGATCGCCAAAACACGCCGCCGGGGTGCGCACGATTGAAACGGCAGGATTTGCGCACTTGCGCTACATTTGCGCAGCTCGCCAGTACGACCAGGAACGACAGGGAGATCCATGCAGGTTCAGACCGGGCAAATGCAGGCCTTGATCCGCGCTCACCCATGGGCGGACAGCGCGCTCGGGGCGCCGGCTTCCTGGCCCCCTGCCCTGCGCACCACGGTCGACCTCATGCTGGGCTCGGGTTTTCCGATGTTCGCCGTATGGGGCCCGTCCAATGTCCTGATCTACAACGACGCCTACGCGTCCATCCTCGGTCAGAAGCATCCGCACGCCCTGGGGCAGCCGATCGACCAGGTGTGGCGCGAGAACTGGGACCAGCTGCGCCACTTTTTCGAGCAGGCGCGCGCGGGGCGCGCGGCCCGCTTCGACGACCTGGAGATCGAGGTCCTGCGCGGCCCCTACCCCGAACGGGCCTGGTTCACGTTTTCGCTGTCGGGCATCCGCTCGGGCGGGGAATACGCGGGCACCTTCTGCGTCTGCCACGAGACCACTGCCCTGCAGCTGGCCGAGCGCAGCCGCCGCAACCAGACCGACATGCTGCGCCAGATGTTCGAACGCGCGCCCGGCTTCATGGCCCTGCTGCGCGGCCCGAACCACGTGTACGAGATGGCCAATGCCGCGCACCGCGAGTTCCACGGCAACCGCCGCCTGATCGGGCGCGCCTTCGCCGAGGCCCAGCCCGAATCGCGCGCCCAGGGCTTCGTCACCCTGCTGGACCAGGTGCGCAAGTCCGGCGTGCCCTACGTGGGCCGCTGCATCCGCTATGACACCGAGCATGCGGGCGCGCGCCAGGAGCGCTACGTGGACTTCGTGTTCCAGCCGATCCTGGACGAGGAGCGCCGCCCGCTCGGCATCTTCGTGCAGGGCCACGAGGTGACGGCGCAGTTCCGCGCGCGCCAGGCCCTGCTGGAGGCGGACCGCCAGAAGGACCAGTTCATCGCCACCCTCGCCCACGAGCTGCGCAATCCGCTGGCGCCGATCCTGGCCGCCGCCCGCGTGCTCGATCAACCGGACCTGCCGCGCGACTGCGTGGCCCGCTCCACCGGCGTCATCACGCGCCAGGTGGAGCAGATGGCGCACCTGCTGGACGACTTGCTGGACCTGGCGCGCATCACGCGCGGCCAGGTGCAGCTGCACAAGTCGGTGGCGCAGGCCGACGAACTGGTGGGCCTGGCGGTGGAAACCGTGCGGCCGCTGATGGACGCGCGCGGCCACCGCCTGCGGGTGGTGCACCACGACGGCACCATCGAGCTCGAGGCCGACAACGTGCGCATTGTGCAGGTGGTCGCCAACCTGCTGTCGAACGCCTGCAAGTACACCGACCGCGGCGGCGAGATCGCCGTCGAAACCAACCTGCGCGAAGGCCACTGCGTGATCGCCGTGCGCGATTCCGGCATCGGCCTGCGGCCCGAGGCGCTGGACAAGGTGTTCCGGATGTTCTCGCAGGAGCACTCGGCGCTCGAACGCAGCGAGGGCGGCCTGGGCATCGGCCTGGCGCTGGTGAAGGGCTTCGTCGAACTGCACGGCGGCCGCGTGGAAGCGGCCAGCGCCGGTCCCGGCCAGGGCAGCGTGTTCACCCTGCACCTGCCGGGCGCGCGGCGCGGCGCCTTCGACCTGCGCGCCGAACACCCCGCACGCGAGATCCGGGTGCCCCGCCGCAGCATCCTGCTGGCAGACGACAACCACGACCTGACCGAAATGGTGGCGCAGTTCCTGCAGATGCAGGGCCACGCCGTGGTGCAGGCGCGCGACGGCGAAGAGGCGCTGGCCCTGGCGCGCCAAGTGCGGCCGGACGTGGCGATCGTCGACATCGGCATGCCGCGCCTGAACGGCTACGAGCTGGCGCGCGCGATCCGCCAGGAGCCGTGGGGCGCGGACATGCTGCTGGTGGCCGCCACCGGCTGGGGCCAGGAGGCGGACAAGGGCAAGGCCAGTTCCTGCGGTTTCAACCGCCACCTGACCAAGCCGTTCGGCCTGGAGGCGCTGGAGGCGGTGCTGCGCTGATCATGCGCGCGGCAGGCTGGCGGCGGCCAGCGGCTTGCGTGCCGGCCCGTGCAGCACCTCGCCGTTGGGCGCGAAGCGCGACGCGTGGCAGGGGCAATCCCAGCTCTTTTGCGCCGAGTTCCAGTGCACCGCGCAGCCCAGGTGGGTGCAGCGCGCGTTGACCACCTGCAGCGGCCCGTCCAGCGGGCGGTGGACCGCGTACAGGGTCACCCCGCGCCGGATCAAGCCGCCCTCGCCCGGCGCGATGTGCGCGGGCGACTCGACCTCGGTCGGATTGAGCCAGTCGCCATACTGCTGCACCACGTTGCTCTGCTCGCTCACGAAGTCGCCCAGGCCGTGCCGCGGCTTGCGGTTGGGGGCGTAGATGTCCTGCCAGGGATTGGACTGGCCCAGGATCAGATCGCGCACCAGCATCGCGCCGGCGGTGCAGTGGGTCATGCCGTTGCCGGAGTCGCCGGTGATGAGGTAGACGTGTTCGCTGTCCATCGGGTTGCGGCCGAGGTAGGCCACGCCGTCGGCCGGTTCCAGCACCATGCCGGACCAGCGCCACGCCACTTCGCCCAGGCCGACGAAGCGGTTGCGCGCCCACATCTCGATCTCGCTCCAGCGGTGCTGGGGCTGGGTCTCCTGGCCGGCCTTGTGGTCCTGGCCACCCACGATCAGGACCTCGTCCGGGCCGTCGTCGACGTCCGCCAGGCGCACGTAATAGTAAGGATCGCCCGTGTCCCACAGCAGCATGGCCGGCAGTTCGCCCTGCGGCACGCGCAGGCCGATCACATAGGTCATGTAACCGGCCTGCTTGGTGTGCATGACGACCCGGTCGTTGAAGGGCGTGTGGGTGGCCACCACCACGTCCTCGGCCAGCACCTCGCCGCCGGGCGTGCGTACGCGCAGGGCGGCGCCGTCCGGCTCCAGCGCCAGCGCGCGCGAGGCGCAGTGCAGGCGCGCGCCGAGGCGTTCCGCCCCTTGCGCCAGGCCGGCCAGGTAGCGCAGGGGATGGAACTGGGCGTTGCGGCGAAAGCGCACGCACGGTCCCGTGTCGTAGACCATGCCCGGCACCCGTTCGAGCCACTCCACCTCCAGCCCAAGCCGGCCGGCGGCGGCGAACTCGTTGCGGATCGCGTCATCCTGGCCGCGCACCTGGGACACGAGATAGCCGTCGAGGCGGCGGAAGCGGCAGTCGATCCGCTCGTCGCGCACGATGGTTTCGACCAGGTCCGTCGCCTGGCGGTAGCTGTCGGCGATCAGGGCGGCGGCGCCGGCGCCGAACTTGGCGGCCAGCTGGTGATAGCGCTCATCCGGGGGGAAGAAGTGGGCCGTGGTGCAGCCGGTCTCGCCGCTGCCGAGCTGGTGGGCCTCCAGCAGCACCACCTTCTTGCCGGCGCGCTGGAGGAGGTAGGCGGCCGACACGCCGGCGATGCCGCCGCCAATCACGCACACGTCCGCGCGCGCGTGTCCGGCCAGGACCGGATAGTCGGGCAGCTCGGCGGTCGCTTTCCAGATCGGTCCGGTACTCTGCATGGCGCATCTCCTCCGCGGAAAACCCCAGTGTCCCGAGGGGCGGCCGGCACCACCGTTCGTTGCCGCACACTGTGCGCTAAGGCGCCTCCGCCAGCTCGGCCAGGCGCGGCGCGACCCAGGCCAGCAGCGCGCGCGCGGCCGGCGGCAGGCTGGCGCGGTGCGGATAGATCGCGTGCAAGGGCCAGTCCTCGCCCGTCAGTTCGGGCAGCAGCCGCACCAGGCGGCCGGCGGCCAGGTCGGCCTGCACGTCCAGGCGCGACTTGTAGGCGATGCCGTAGCCGGCGACGGCCCACTCGCGCACCATGCCGCCGTCGTCGGAGACGCGCTGGCCGTGCACCTTCAGTTCGACCGTGCGACGGCCCTGCTGGAAGCGCCAGGTGTTGGACATCCCCTGGCTCAGGGAGTGGATCAGGCATTGGTGGCGCGCCAGCTCGTCCGGCGTGCGCGGGGCGGGATGGCGCTTGAGGTAGGCCGGCGCCGCCACCAGCAGGCGGCGGTTGTCGGCCAGGCGCTGGGACACGAAGGACGCATCGTCCAGCTGGCCGTAGCGGAATGCCAGGTCGACCGGATCGCGGAACAGGTCGGCCGCGCGATCCGAGCATTGCAGGACCAGGGTCACGCCCGGGTGGCGCGCGAGAAAGGGCCCGAGCATGGGCGCCAGCAGGTTGCGGCCCAGGTCCGCCGGCGCGGACACGCGCAGCTTGCCGCGCACCTTGCCCTTTTCGTTGCCGAGCGAGGCGGCGCCCTGCTCCAGCAGGATCAGCGCGTCGCGGCAGTAGTCGAGGAAGATCTCGCCTTGCGGCGTCAGGCGCATGTGGCGGGTGGAGCGGTCGAACAGGCGCGCGTCCAGGCGCCGCTCCAGGCGCTTGAGGGCGGCGCTGGCGGCGGCCGGCTGCAGGTCCAGCTCGCGCGCGGCCTGGGACAGGTTGCCCGTTTCGGCGGCCAGCACGAACAGGTGGAGATCGGCGGTCGAATACATTATCAAAAATTTTTTGAAAGTCAATGCATTCTGCCCAGTTTATCAAACGCCACAAGCGTCCGACAATGGCGCCCTGTTACCCGTTTGGAGCCCATCATGCAAGCCGTCGCCCTGACCCGCTACACCGCCGACATCGACCATCCGGACGCCGTGTTCGACACCGAACTGCCGCTGCCGCCCCGCCCTCAGGGGCATGACGTGCTGGTCAACGTGCGCGCCGTGTCCGTCAACCAGCTGGACAACCGGGTGCGCCGCCCCAAGGACAAGGTCGAAAGCGCGCCGCGCGTGATCGGCTTCGACGCCGCCGGCGTGGTGACGGCGGTCGGGCCCGAGGTCACGGCTTTCCGCCGCGGCGACCGCATCTACTATTCCGGCGATCCGGCGCGCCCCGGGTCGCACGCCGAGTACCAACTGGTGGATGAACGCATCGCCGGGCGCATGCCGGACGGCTGGAGCTTTGCCCAGGCCGCCGCCCTGCCGCTGGCGGCGCTGACAGCGTGGGAACTGCTGTTCGACCGGCTGCGCGTGCCGCGCCACGGCGCCGGCGCCGCCGGCCTGTACCGCGCGCACGCACCCAGTGCGGCGCCGTGGACGCCGCCGGTGGCCGGCTGCCCGCGCTCCGCGCTGATCATTGGCGCGGCCGGCGGGGTCGGTTCGATGGCGGTACAGCTGGCCGCGCGGGTGGCGGGCCTGCGCGTGGTGGCGACCGCCTCGCGGCCGGAGTCGCGCGCCTGGGCCGAGCGGATGGGCGCCCACGACGTGATCGACCACTTCGGCGACCTGCAAGCGCAACTCGAGGCGCGCGGCCTTCCGGCGCCGGACTATGTGCTGATCCTGGCCGACACCGACCGCTACTATCCGCTCGCGGCCAAGCTGGTGGCGCCGCAAGGCGCGATCGGGCTGGCGGTGGAAGCGACGCTTCCGGTGGATATCGGACTGCTATGGGACAAGAGCGTAACGCTGACGTGGGAGATGGCCTACACCCGCGTGGATTACGGTACGCCCGACCTGGCGGCCCAGCAGGCGATCTTGCACGAGGTGGCGGCGCTGGCCGAACGCGGTGTGCTGCAGCCGATCGACAGCGCCCACCAGGGACGCATCACGGCCGCCAACCTGCGCGCGGCGCACCGCCGCATGGCCAGCGGCCGCATGACGGGCAAGCTGGTCCTGGAAGGCTTCGGCGACGTATGAAACACCGCCGTCATTCCCGCGCAAGCGGGGCCCCGTGGCCAGTGGCGGGCCAGCCGCCGGCCAGGGCTCCCAATTGCGCGGACGTGACGGAGTGCGGGTCAGCGCTTGTCGGCGCTCGGGTCCTGCATTTGATTGGCAGGCGTGGCCGGGGTGGCCGGGGTCGCAGGCGTGGCTGGCACGGCCGGATTGCCGTTCATGGCCGGGGTGGCCGGCGTGGCCGGAGTGGCGGGCGTGGCCGGGGTGGCCGGCATGGTGCCGCTGTTGACGGTGCCCTGGGTCGCGCCCGAACCGTAGGTGGTGCTGGTGCTCGAGCTGGTGGTGCCCGCCGTCTGATCCGGCGGCATGCCGCTGGTGCTGGTGGTGCTGGTGCTGCTGTCGGTGCTCTCGCTGCTGCGGGTGGTGCCGCCCGTGCCCGAGGTGCCGCTTTGCGTGCTCGACGTCATTTCGCCGCTGGACTTGGCCTTGTGCTTGGCCTTGTGCTTCACTTTGTGCTTGGTCGTCTTGGTCTGGGTCGAGCTGGAATCGCCCGCCATCGGGGTGGACGAACTGGTTGCCGAGCTGGATTGCTGGGCCATCGCGCCGGTGGCGGCGAGCAGTGACAGGGACAGGATTGCCGCGGTCATCTTCATGGTGATCTCCTATGTTTTTGCCTGAAGGAGCCGCGATTCTTGCATGCGCCTAGCAATCTCCACGTAGGATGCAAGCTGATGCTCACGTAGGAGAAATGCTAGGCCTGGCAAAAAGACAGCGGGAGAATTCCCGCTGGAATGGAAGAGTTCAGGCCGCGCGCTCGTGGCCCAGGCGGCGCAGCGGCACCACGTTGGCGCGGCGCGCCACCGGCGCCGCCTGGGCGCCGTCGGTCTTGAACACGCTCACCACATTGGACAGCTTGAGCGCCTGCTGTTCCAGCGCGCCGGCCGCCGCCGCGGCCTGCTCGACCAGGTTGGCATTCTGCTGGGTCACGGAATCCATGTGGCCGATGGCCTGGTTCACTTGCTCGATGCCAAGCGTCTGCTCGTGGCTGGCCTGGGCGATACCGTTCATCAATTCGGTGGCCTGGCGCACCCGGTTCACGATCTCCGTCATGGTCGCGCCCGCTTCGTCCACCAGGCGCGAGCCGTCCTCGACCTTGTCCACCGAGTCGCCGATCAGTTCCTTGATCTCCTTGGCCGCCGCGGCCGAGCGCTGCGCCAGGTGGCGCACCTCGCCCGCCACCACCGCGAAGCCGCGGCCCTGCTCGCCCGCGCGGGCCGCTTCCACCGCCGCGTTGAGCGCCAGGATATTGGTCTGGAAGGCGATGCCGTCGATCACGCCGATGATGTCGACGATGCGGCGCGACGAGGCGTTGATCGAACCCATGGTGTTGACCACCCGCGCCACCACCTCGCGGCCCTGGCGCGCCGCCTCGGAGGCCGACTCGATGCTCTGGCTGGCCTGCTGGGCGCTGTCCGCGTTCGATTTCACGGTCGAGGTCAGCTCCTCCATGGAACTGGCGGTCTGCTCCAGCGAACCGGCCTGCTGGTCGGTGCGCACGGCCAGGTCCTTGTTCCCGGAAGCGATCTGGCCGGAGGCGCTGGCGATGGTGTCGGCGCCGGTGCGCACCTCGGTCACGATCTGGACCAGGGCCACGTTCATGTCCTTGAGGGCCTGCATCAGCTGGCCCGTTTCGTCGCGCGAGAGGACTTCGATCTCCTGGGTCAGGTCGCCCGCCGCCACGCCCTTGGCCACCCGCACCGCCTGCGACAGGGGGCCGGAGATGCCGCGCACCAGCCACACCCCGATGGCGGTCGAGAGCAGCACGCCAAGCAGGATGCCCGAGCTGCAGCTGATGAAGACGACCCGGTAAATCGCTTGATTCTTTTCGAACTCGCTGCGCGCGACATCGAGTTCGTAACGCATGAGGGCGTTCACGCCTTCGCTGACCGGCGCGGCCAGCTCGCGCATGGGGCCGCGCATGAGGGCGCGCGCCTGCGCCGCGTCCTGGGCGCGCACGGCGGCCACGGCCGGCTTCAAGCCCTCTTCGGCGAAGCGCTTGTAGTGGGCGGCCAGGGCGTCGGCCAGCTTGCGCTCCTGGGGCAACAGGCCGGCGGCCAGGTAGGCGTTCCACACCTTGTCCACCTCGGCCAGGTTCTTTTCCACCTCGTCGATGCGGGCGGCGGCGGCGTCCGGCTCGGCCAGCTGGGCTTCGGCCACGCCGAGGCGGGCGCGCTCGATCAGCATCACGACGCGGTCGAGCTGGGTGGTCGGCACCAGGCGGTGCTCGTAGTTGTCCTTGAGCGAATTATTGGCGAAGTACAGGCTGGTCAGGCCGATCACCCCGCCGGCGATCAGGAGCAGGGACAGGAAGCCGATCACGAAGATCAGGCGGGATTTGATGGTAATGTCGCGCAACATGGAATGCTCCGGGCTGGTATTGCTCTGATTCTATGCAACCCAGCGGGAGCAAAACTTTGACCCAGGTCAAAATGATCTTGCTATGCAGCAAAAATGTTGCTAACGGGTCGGAAGCAGCTCCCGTACCGCCGCCGCCAGCGGCGCGGCCAGCTCGATGCCGTTGGTCGGATGGGCGATGGTGTCGCAGCTGACCACCTGGGCCACGCCCGCGGCGCGCAGCGCGTCCAGGCCGTCGCCGGCGAAGATCGGATGGACCGCGATGCACACCGGCGGCGCCAGCTGGGCGGCGTTGAGGTGGCCGGCGGCCGCGACCATGGTGCGCGCGGTGGAGGCGATGTCGTCGACCAGCACCGGGGTGTAGCCGGCCAGGGCCGCCGCATCCGGCACCGACACTTCCACCTCGCGGTCGCCGTGGCGCACCTTGCGCAGTACCTCGTGCGGACAGCCGGCCGCGCGCGCGACCTCGGCCACCCATTGTTCGCTTTCTGCGTCCGGCCCCACGATCACGGGGCGCACTACGTGGTCGCGCACCCAGGCCGCGATGGCGGGCGCCGCCTGCACCACCCTAGTCGGGATGGAGTACACCTCGTCCAGCCGGGCGATGCGGTGCAGGTGCGGATCGACCGTCACCAGCCAGTCCGCGCAGCCGCTCAGCCAGCGCGCAAAATGGCGCGCCGTGACGCCCTCGCCCGGCTTGAACACGGCGTCCTGGCGCATGTAGGCCAGGTAAGGCAGCACCAGGCCGACCGAGGCCGCGCCCAGTTCGCGGGCCACGCAGGCGGCGAAGTACAGGGCCACGGCCTTCGCGTCCGGCCGGTCCAGGGAGCAGACCAGGACCACGTCGCGCCCCGCCACGTCGGCGTGGTAACGGACGTAGGACTCGCCATCCGGGAAGCGGCGCGCCTCCAGCTCCCCCGTGGGGGCGGATAGTTCGGTGGCCAGGCGCGCCGCCATGGTCTCGTTGCCCGGCAGGGCGAAAAGGATGAGCTTGTTCATGCGGGCAGTCTACCGCGTCCCGTACAGCGCTTCAATCTGGGCCGAATAGCGCGCATGCAGGACGCTGCGCTTGAGCTTCAGGGTTGGGGTGATGAGGCCGCTCTCCACCGTCCACGGATCCAGCGTGAGCCAGGCCGCGCGCGGCACCGCATAGCTGGGGAAGTGGGACGTGGCCTTGCGGATGCGCTCCATGACCGCCTCCTGCACCCGCGCATCGAGCAGCGCGGCGGCCTCGTTCGGATTCACGCCCAGCTCGTGCGCCAGCCGGTTCCAGGGCTCGCGCGCCAGCACCACCAGCACGGAAATGAAGGGGCGCTGCTCGCCGATGACCAGCACCTGCTCGAACAGCGGGTCCTCGGCGATGGCCAGCTCCAGGTCGGCCGGCGCGATCTTCTCGCCGGTGGAGGTGACGATGATTTCCTTGAGCCGCCCCGTGATGCGGATGCGGCCGTCTTCCAGGGCGGCCTGGTCGCCGGTGCGCAGCCAGCCGTCCGCGGTGAAGGAGCGCGCCGTCTCCTCTGGCCGGTTCAGGTAGCCCTGCATGACGTTCGGGCCGCGCACCAGCAGCTCGCTGCCCTCCCCGATCCGCACCTCGACGTCGCGCAGGGCGTGCCCCACGGTCTGGGGCCAGTTGTCGACCAGCGAATTGGCGCTGATGACGGGCGAGGTCTCGGTCAGACCGTAGCCCTGCAGGACCGGCACGCCCAGGCCGATGAAGCAGGCCGCCACGTGCTCGGAGATCGGCGCGCCGCCGCTGACGGCGACCCGTACCCGGCCGCCGAACTGGTCGCGGATCTTGCGCGCGACCAGGGGATCGAGGGCCAGCCAAAACAGCTCGTCGAGCCAGGCCGGCATCGGGCTGGCGCCGCCCAGGCCCTGGGCGCGGCGGAAGCGCCGCCAGCCGACCTGCTGCGCGAACCCGAACAAGGCGCGCTTGGCGGCCCCGCCCTGCTCCAGCATCTCCTGCAGGCGCGCATAGAAGCGTTCGTAGATGCGCGGCACCGACACCAGCAGGGTCGGGCGCACTTCCTTCAGGTCGTCCACGATCTGGGCCACCGAGCGCACGTAGGCCACGCAGCTGCCGGTGGCGATGGCCAGGTAGTAGCCGATGGTGCGCTCGAAGGTGTGCGACAGCGGCAGGAAGGACAGGAACAAGTCCTCGGGGAAGATGTCGACCAGGCGCAGCACGGCTTCGACATTGGACAGCACGTTCGCGTGCGACAGCATGACGCCCTTGGGCCGTCCCGTGGTGCCGGAGGTGTAGACGATGGCGGCCAGCGCGTCCGGTCCGGTGCGCGCCAATTCGGGCTCCGGGACGCCCTCGCCCGTGGCCAGCCAGGCCGCCAGGCTCAGGGCCGGAATGTCGCGCAGGGTGCGGCAATGGCTGCCATGTTCGCCCACCAGCACCACCTGCTTGAGTGCGATCGGCATGTTGATGGCGGCGGCGATGCCCTCCCACTTCTCCCAGTCGCTCAGGACCAGGATCTCCACCTGCGAGTCGGCGATGATGTAGGCGCTGTTGGCCGGATTGTCGATGGCGTGCATCGGCACCGGCACCATGCCGCAGCGCAGCGCCGCCTGGTCGATGCAGACCGTGGCCACCCCGTTGGGCAGCAGGATGCCGACCCGAGCCCCCGGCTTGAGGCCGGAGCCGGCCAGGGCCCGGCTCCATTCGCGCACCTTCATGTGCATGCGCTGCCAGTCGTAGGTCATCCAGCGCGCCAGGGCCGGATCGTACTCGCGGTACGCCTCGCCGTGCGGCGTTTCCTGGACCCGGCGTTCGAACAGCTCGGGCAGCGTGGCGATTCCGGTCAGGGCCTGGGTTGGCATGGCGTGTTAGCGCATCTTGTCGGCGCGGACGAAGTAATGGCGGGCGTAGGCCAAGAGCTGCGCGTCGCTCGGATGGTCCACCGTCTCCACGCCGACGATGCGGTCCTTGTCGTCGGGGTGGTGCTGGAGCAGGTGCTTGAGCAGGCGCAGCTTCTCCAGGCCGGGGCCGACCACCAGCACCTCCAGCGCGCCGCGGATGGCCTGGCTCACCTCCTCCAGGTAGCTCGCGCCCTCGGCCGGCGAGTGCTTGGTGTGCACGCGGTAGGTGTCGAGCCCGGACTTGACGACGGACTGTTCCGACTCGTCGCGGTTAAAGCCGATCAGGTGCGCTTCGCGGTGATCCAGCCAGACCACCATGTGATTGAACGTCATTGCATGCCTTTCATAGTCTTTGTTACAGCACAAAGCCTACGCGACGGTCACATGAAAAGATTTGATCGCGGTCAACCGGAGGCGGTTGGCCATTACAATGAGGCCCATGGGGAATGTCCAACAATACCTGATCTTCGCCAGCGCGGCCCAGCTGCGCAGCTTCGCCCAGGCGGCGCGCGCCCATGGGGTGACGCCGTCGACGGTCGCCAAGAGCGTCCAGCGGCTGGAGCGGGAGCTGGGCGTGCGGCTGTTCCACCGCACCACGCGCCAGGTCAGCCTCACGCCCGAGGGCGAAGCCGTGTTCGCAAACTGCCGCCGGCTGCTGGCCGAATTCGAGCGCCTGCAGGACACGGCGGCCGATGCCCGCGGCGCGCCGCGCGGGCTGCTGCGCGTGAGCCTGCCCCTGGCTTACGGGCGCGAGGTGATCCTGCCGCTGCTGGCCGATCTGGTGGTACGCCATCCCTTGATCGAGCTGGACGTGCAGTTCGGGGACCAGTACGTGGACCTGGTGCGCGACGGCTACGACGCCGCCGTGCGGGTCGGGGTGCCGCAGGATGCCAACCTGGTGGGGCGGCGGATCGACTGCCAGCAGCTGCTCCTGTGCGCCAGCCCGTCCTATCTTGAGGCGGCCGGCACGCCGCGCAGCGTGGCCGACCTGGCGGCGCACCGCGCGGTGGTGTTCCGCATGCCGACCAGCGGGCGCGATCGGCCCTGGCTGCTACGTCAGGCGCGGCGCGAGATCGAGATCCAGCCGCAGGCCACGATGCGCTGCAACGACGGCGAAGCGATGGTGCGCGCCGCCTGCGCCGGGCTCGGACTGGTGCAGGTGCCGCATTACATGGCGGCCGCCGCGCTGGACGCGGGCGCGCTGGTCGAAGTGCTGCCGCGCCAGCGGCCGACGCCGACCGACATCCTGGTGGTCTATCCGAGCGCGCGCCAGCTGGCGCCGCGGGTGCGGGCCCTGGTCGACGCGCTGGTCGCAGCTCAGCTGGACCACGGCAAGGCCAAGGGCGTGCCATCCGGCAGGTAGACCTCGACCGGGCTCATGGCGAAGATACCGGTGATGACCATCGGTCCCGCGCCGGTGTTGAAGATCTGGTGCACGGCGTTGCGGTCGACGACGATCGAGGCCGGGCCGCGGAACGGCACGACCTCCCCGTGGATATGGATTTCGCCCTGGCCCAGTTCGCAGACCACGATCTCCTCGCAGTCGTGGCGATGCGGCGGCGTGGCGCCGCCCGGCTCCACGGTCTGCTTCCACAGGGAGAGCTGGGTCAGGCCGTCGGCACTGCCGGCCAGGGTGACGTGGTCCAGGCCCGGCAGCGACGCATGGGGCAAGGTATCGTGCGGCAGGATTTTCATGCTGGTCTCCGAATCAAGAAGACCGCAGTGTAGGCGCGCGCGCCGCGCCGCGGAACAGCCCGCGCCGGCACAGGATTGATGACACAATTTCGGCAATCAGAAAATCGGGGACAGACCCACTAGTGTCCCAACGTTTTTCATAGGAGAGCGAGCTGAAACGGCCCGTTCTCCTGCTTCTCTTCGCTAGGTGGTCTGGTAAGTAGCTGATTTATTGGGCTTGTTTCGAAAAGCGTCAGGCTGAGAATCTGTAGGATTTCGTAGAGACTTTGGGGCAGCTGGAGACGCTTCTTGGCAATAGCGATGAGCAGATAAGTTGCG